>Ga0214473_10009384_pt1 | contig 11566 bp, 10 predicted proteins | sample RVTome_7_FD_203509 | JGI IMG/M metagenome (GOLD analysis project Ga0214473, IMG submission 203509) | Soil microbial communities from uranium-contaminated site in the Upper Colorado River Basin, Wyoming, United States - RVT98D197 | ecosystem: Environmental > Terrestrial > Soil > Contaminated >...
CCCGGCCGCTACCGGCCGTAACCCTTCCCCTACCCCCTCCCTGAGAGGGAGGGCGGTGGACCTCTGGTTGCCGGCAGCCGAGCGTTGTTCTATCGTGGTGCGCGTCACCTGGGGCAGGTGCGGACATGCCGTTGGCACAGCATGATGAGATGGTGGCGCTGGGGCGCGAACCGATTCGACCGGACAGCCCCGCAGGGGACCCATGTCGCTATGAGGAATCGTTCGAGCGGTTGCAGGCGCAGCTCGATCGCTTGGGGTCGCTGACCGGCGAGGAAGTGGATTGGCGGCTCGTCGTGCAACTGGCCGCCGATCTGCTCAAGAACAAGTCCAAAGACTTACTGGTTATGACCTACTTGACCCTGGCGCTCTTCGAGTGTCACGCCTACGCTGGCCTGGCCGCCGGACTGACCGCCTACGGCGAATTCATGCGGAACTTCTGGGAGGCGTGCTACCCCAAGGTCAAGCCGCCGCACGGTCGTTACAACGCGGTGCAGTACCTCGCCGACCGTCTGCTGCCGCTGGTGGAGCTGAAGGACGGCCAGTGCCGCAAGCCGCCGACGGCGGCGGACAAGGAAGCGGTCCATCAGTGCGCGGAGCAGGTGGAGAAGCTGGACCAGGCGGTCAGTGCGGCGTTCGCGGCGCTGGGCGAGGTGCCGAATCTGCTGCCGCTCTCGCGGGCCTTGCGCACGCTGAAGGAGAAAGTCGGCCCATTGGGAGCGCCGGAGGGTGCGGCACCGCCGCCGGCCGCGGCGGGCGCAGCGGCAGCGCCTACGGCCCCGGCGGCGGCCGTGCCCGAAACGTTCGCCAGCGCCGCCCAGGCCGCCGAGGCGGTCTTGAAGATCGCCCGCTACCTGTTCGGCCAGGACAACAAGGACCCGCGGGCGTATCGGCTCGCGCGGGCCGTCCATTTCGGCGGGCTGGCCGCTGCGCCAAAGGACGCCCTGCTGCCCGGCGTCCCGCCGCAGCGCCGCCAATTCTTCGAGCAGTTGGCGACCAGCGCGAACTGGAGCGAGCTGCTCACGCAGGCGGAGGGCCAGTTCCTCGTTACGCCGCTTTGGCTCGACCTTCAGCGGTACGTGGCGACCGCCCTCGGCAACCTCGGCCCGCCGTGCGCCGCGGCTCAACAGGCCGTGGTGCTGGAAGCGGTCGCGTTGTACGCGCGTTTGCCGGAGCTGTTCGCGCTGACGTTCAAAGACCGCGCGCCCTTCGCCGACGGCGCCACCAAGGCCTGGATAGACCAGGTCCGCGGCGAGTTTGCCGGCGGCGCCAGCGCGGCGGGCGGGCGCGGCAGGGAGCAGGATGCCATCGCGGCAGCTCTCGCCGAGGCGCGCAAGCTCCTGAGCGAATCCAAAGCGCCGGACGCCATCGCGCGCGTGGCTAATGCGATTGAAAGTTGCACCGGCGAGCGCCAGCGGTTTCGGGCACGGCTCGCGCTGGCGCGGCTGCTGATGGACATGAACCGGCTCACGGTGGCCACGCCGCTGCTGGAGCAGCTCGAACGTCAGGTCGGTGAACTGGGCCTGGACATGTGGGAACCCGAGCTAGCCGCTGAGGTGTTTGAAAACTTGTACGACTGTTTCCGCCGCTCCAAGCCCAAGCCGACGCCGGAGGAGACCCAGCGCGGCCTGGAGATTTTCGGGCGACTCTGCCGAGTGAACCCTGGTGCGGCGCTGAAGCTGGATGGCGCCGCGGCCAAGACGTGAAGAGCCGCTGGGGTTGTTGACAGCAGTACGCGGGAGTGCGCGTTACGGTGACGGTTGTGCGACGGGTGTGGCCGCGCGGGCTGAAGCCCGCGGCTCTTCTCGCGGTGCTGACGGGCATCGGGTTGGGGATGGGAACAAGCTGCGCGCGGGCGGGCTCGCCGGGCAAGAGCCAGTCGCCGCCGCTGTCGCCGCGGCAGACGGTCGCCCGGCTAATCGAGCTGCGTGACGCCGGCGCTTACCAGCAGATGACGCCGCTGATCGTGCCGGAGCGGGCCACGGATGTGGTCGTTACGCTGGTGGCGGTGCAGGACTTTCTCTCGGCCAACGAGCAGCTTTGCGGCGTCGTGCGGCGTCACGCGGGTATCGGACTGGCCCAGGCCATCGACCAGAGTCAGCGGGCGTATCACCTGGACATCTTTAGCAAGTATGTTGAATTGCTGGACGAAGCGATCGCGGGCGATGCGGCCACCGTTTCGTTCACGGTGGACGGCCGCCTGCCGGCGCGACGCACCCAGTTGCGCCGGCTCGCCGGAACGTGGCGGTACGATCCGGGTCCCGGCGCGTATCAGCAGCTCGCGGACGCGTTTCAGAAGATGGCCCGCGGGCTGCGCCAAGCCATGCAGGAGATCGAGACCGGGCGTCTGACGGCGCAGGAAATGCGCGACCATCCCGACCGCGTGATCGAGGAGGTTCGCGTTCGGCTGTTGCCCGGCGTGAGTGCGTTGCCGCCGTCGCCGACGACGCAGCGGGCGGGCGCGCCGTGAGGGTGTCGGTGTCGCCGGTCCGCACGCTGCTGCTGGTGCGCCACGGGTTGCCGGACTATCGGCTGCACCAAGCCGGCGACGAGCCGCCGGGGCCGCCCCTTTCGGACATTGGCTTTCTCCAAGCGCGCCAAACGGCGGGCGCGCTGCGGCCGTATGAGCCGACCACGATTTACTGTTCGCCGCTCGCGCGGGCGCGGCAGACGGCGGATTGTTTCGGCGGCATCCTGGGCCTACCGGTGGCGGTACACAGCGCGCTCCAGGAGTGGCACCGTACCGAGTCTCTTTATGATGTGAGCGTGCGCAGCGCCAGTTGGCTGGCCCGTTGGGTGGCCGGCGCGGAGCGCTGCGTCGTCGTCGTCGGACACGCTTCGCCGCTCCTGGCGGTCATTCGTACAGCCCTGTATCTGCCCCACTTCGGTTGGTGGAAGCGCGGCCACCCGGATCAGCCGGAAATCGATACGTGCGACCGATTCGAGCTTTCGATGGGGTCGGTTTACGCGCTGACGTTCGCGCCGGAGCGCGTCACCGCCGAAGTCGTTTTTCATCCGGAGCCGCGCATCGTGGATACCCCCTGCGGCCGCCCACGCCGCTGCTTCCCGCGCCCGAACTTCGGCGACGGGGAGGGGCGCTTCGTCTGCCGCCCTGCTTTCGTCCGCCTGGCCGGCTGGGGACTGCCGGCAGAAGGTATCTAGCAGGACGCTGGCAGCGGGTATTCCTAGCCGAACCGCCCGGTACGGAGCCGTACGCCCGCGGGTGCGATAGGGCCAGCCCGCGAGGGCGTACCCATGTCGATTTCAATCGGGTTTGGCGCCGCATGCGGCGCGGTTTGAGCGCGGCTACGGCGGCTTCTTCTCGCACCACTTGTAAGGGAATACGTAGCGCCCGGTCCAGTCCTGGCCCCATTCCAGACGCGTGAACTTCGCGTGCCCGTCCAAGTAGGCCAGGTTCAAATGGCTGCCGTCCTCGTCGTGCCAGATCGCCGAATACATGTGATTGTTGCCGACCGTGAACATCCACTGGTGGTCGCCAGCCAGCACGAACAGTTCGTGCGGGACTTCGATGAAGCTGACCGGCAGGGCCCGCGGCGGGTTGTAGATCTCGCACGTCTCGTCGTTGATCTGGCCCCCCGTGATCTCCGTATTCAGCGGGTAGCTGTTGCCCATGTAGTCGTAGGTGGTGCGCCCGAACATGTTCGGGTCGTACGGGGTTTTGATGTGCACGGTCATCCCGCGGTCCGAGGGGCAGTGGAAAACCTCGGCCGCCGCGTTGCCGTACGGGTCGAAACCCACGTAGCGGTTGATCGGCCGCGGGTTGAGCACGAATTTCCCATTGTCGCCGAAGATTTCGACCTTGCCGCCATAGAACCAGTGCACGTTCAAGCGGTCGACCCAACGGGTCAACGGGAACAGCCCGTCGGCCTCCTGGTCGAGATAGAGGTGCCAGCCGACGGCGATTTGCCGCAGGTTGGACGCACACCGGACCCGCTTGCCGCGCTCCCGCGCTTGCGCCAGATTGGGCAGCAGAATGGCGATCAGCAGCGCGATGATCGCGATGACCACGAGCAGCTCGATCAGCGTGAACCCGCCCGCTGGTCGGCGCGCCGTCGAGGCGATCCGGGAAATGCGCGGCCGAGGCGCCGAACGCACGGCCGTGGCCCCGCGATTCGGCGCGAACGGCGGAGCCGCTAGTACGGTGAAGTCGATATTCGCGGTCGACATCGTTCGGCTGAGGGCTGAGATCCGCTTCGGCTCCAGCACATTATAGCGTCGCTAGCCGTTCAACGGCTGCCCATAGCGGTCCGCGCTGAAAATCTCGCGGGCCGGTTTGCGCCGCGAATTCTCGAGCGGAGAGAGCAGCTCCGGCGAGGCCGGATAACCCAGCGGCGTCATCGCGACGACCTTCACGTTGGCCGGGATCGTGAGCAACCGCTTCACCTCGTCCTCGCGGAACGCCCCGATCCAGCACGTGCCCAAGCCCTCGCCGACGGCGGCCAGCGTCAGATGATCAACAGCGATCGCGACGTCCACGTCCACGCTGTTACCGTAGCCGCCCATATGCCGATACGCCCGCTCCGGAAAGCCGCAGGCGACGACCGTGAGGGGCGCGTCGGCCATCCAGCGCTGATCGAACGCGGCGTGCGCTAACTGCCGTCGCAGGGCGGCGTCCGCGACGAAGATGAAGTGCCACGGTTGCAGGTTGCACGCCGACGGGGCGCTGCGCAGCGCCTGCCGCAGGCGCTCCAGCACGTCCGGCGGAATTGGCTGAGACGAGTAGGCGCGAACGCTCCGGCGAACTCGGATCGCTTCGTGTACGTCCATGGTCCTCCTCCACCCGAAGTCCGACGGTGGCCCGCAGCCTACCGCGCTACACGGGTCGTCGCCAGCCAAGGTGTCTGCTTTGCGGCATGGGACAGCGATTATGAACTGCGCGTCGGATTTTAATGGGCGCCGGCGGGAGATGTGTTAGGCTACTCGTAGTGGCGCTGCCCCGGCGCGGTCCGCGGGCGGGCGACAGCGGCACGACGGAGTGCGGGTCATGCCAGAAATCGTGGCCGCCATCGCCGCCGGCAACCTGTCGGCGCTGGCGACCGTGTACTGGGTCTGCCTGATCGTGGGCGGCGGGCTGCTGGTGATCTCCGCCCTCAGCGGGACCGACAGCGGAGCCGACGCTGACGCCGGCAGTGCGCTCGATTCGGATATCAGCACCGACATACACGCGGAGGTGGATTCCGACGGCGCCCTGCACGCGGGGACCGACACCGACGTCGGTACCGACCTGGCCCACGCTGCACACGGCGGCCACGCCGCGCTGTCGACCTGGTTTTCCATCCGGTTCATGGTGTTCTTCATGGCAGTGTTCGGCGCGCTGGGCGTGATCCTCACCCACCTGACCAGGACCGGGCTGGGGTGGTCGCTGGCGATCGCCGTCGGCGGCGGGCTGGTCGCCGGGCAGGCCGTGCACCAGCTTTTGCGGGCGCTTCGGCGGACCTCGGGCGACAGCACGCCGCAGCCGGAAGATTACGTAAACAAGTTAGCCCGCGTGACGGTGGGCGTCGTGCCTCCGCACAAGGGCGAGGTGGCGCTGAACGTGCGCGGCGGCGAACGCTACGTGCCCGCGGTCGCGGTGCGGTCGGACGCGAAATTCGAGGTCGGCGAGCAAGTGGTCGTCGTCGCGTATCGCGGGGGCCTCGCGGAAGTGGTGTCGCGCGCCCAGCATGAGTCCATGACGAGATAGCACGAAGGAGGCCAAGCGTGAACACGACGTGGGTCCTGGGGCAGGCCGAATCGGGCTTCGCCGCGGCGTTTCTGATCGGTCTGGTGATCCTGTTCGCGATCCTGATGATGATCATCATCGTCGCGAAGCTATGCGTCGTCGGCAATCCGAGCGAGATGCTCATCATCAGCGGCCGAAGGCAACGCGACGGGCTCGGCTACCGCACGCTCATCGGCGGGCGGACACTCGTGATGCCGGTGATCGAAAAGGTCGCGCGCATCAGCCTGCGCAATATACAAGTCGGCCTGGAAGTCAAAGCGCAAGCGGGCGGCGGCACGATGATGCCCATCATCGTTACCGGCGTGGCGAACGTGAAGGTGTCGTCGGACCCGGCCGAACGCGCGAACGCGATCGAGCGTTTTCTCGGGCAGCCGCCGGAGCAGATCCAGCGCGTGGCGCGCGAAACGCTGGAAGGCGGGCTGCGGGCGGTCATCGGCAAGATGACGCCGGAAGACATGGTCCAGGACCGCGCCAAGTTCGTCGTGACGGTCATGCAGGAAGTGACCGACGACTTCCGCAAGCTGGGTCTGATCATCGACAGCGTGAACATTCAGAACGTGCAGGATGAACAGCAGTACCTCGAGTCCATCGCGCGCAAAGCGCGGGCCGAGGTGTTGTCGGCCGCCCGCAAAGCCGAAGCCGAGCGCGCCGCCGAGGCCGTGATCAAAGAGGCCGAGATGAGTGCGGCAGCGCGCAAGGCCAGGGCGGATCGCGACGCCGAAGCCAAGACGATTGAGGCCGGTGCGCATCAGAAGGCCGAGCAGGCGCGCTACACCGCGGAGACGTCCATCGCCGAGGCCGAGACGCGCCTACGCATCCGGCGGGCCGAGTTGTCGCGCGATGCAGCCGTGAAGGAAACCGAGCAACAGCAGGCAGAGGCGAAGGCCGAGCAGGCGCGGCTGGCGGCGACGGAAGTCGCGAAGGCCAATGCGGCGCGGGATGTCGCCAAAGCCAAAGCTGAGGGCGACGCGGCCCTGGTGCTCGAAGAGGGCAAGGCGCGGGCCACGGCGATTGAGCTGATCGGCAAAGCGATCCACGCCAACCCGGACGCGCTCAAGGTCATGCTGGTGGAGATGATGCCGAAAGTGGTGGAGGAGCTGGCCGAGACGGTGCAGCACGTCGAATTGGGCCACGTGACCGTGATCGACGGCGGGACGGGCAGTGCGGTCGCCGGCGCGGCAATGGGACGCGCGAGGGTGCTCTGCGAGTCGTTGGCGACGCTGGAAAGTGTGCTGGGCGTCGATCTGCGGAAGCTCACGCAGAACATCGCCGGCCACATCACCGATCACGACGAAGGGGCGGCGAAGCGTGAGCCGGCCGCCGAGGCACGGCGGGAGCGGTAGCCCGGATATGTCATACGCAGTTAGGATCGGGTGGCGCCAGGCAACTTACCGTTGGCGTCGGGGAACTGGGGGTCTGGGGCGCGCGGGCGGCGCAGACCACCCCCGTTCCCCCGCACGACCGCCGCGCTGTCAAGTGGATCGGGCCGGGGCGTGACTGACCAGCGGCTGCTCGGGAGCAGCCGTTTTCTCGACCAGCGCTGGCACGCGCGGATCGTGGCGCAGGGTCTGATGGTCGCGGAGGTCTTTGTCGCCCAGGGCGATGCTCGGGATTCTCTGCGCCAGCCTCGAAAAACGAATCGGTTTGGCGTTCCACTCTGTCAAACGCGGCCTCCTGGCCTTTGGGCTCGACGATCGATTTCAACCACCGAATCGACAAAAACCTGGAGGCCCGCGCTACCCCCTTGACGCTCCATGTATGAAAGACCGAGGCGAGGACACAGGCTCGCGAGCGAGCGGTGTGAGTGGTCACACCGTACCACGGCGGACTACGAGATTGCCGGGCAAGCGCTTCACGAGGCCCTTCAGTTCGAGTGTCGTCAGGGCAGCCAGGACTTCGCCCGGCGGCAGCTCCGCCGCGCGGAGCACGACGTCCTGGAGCACCGCGTCGTAGCCGAGGACGGCGTAGACGCGTTCTTCGGCGGCGGAGAGTGAGCGTGCAGCGGGCGCGGCGGCGCATTCCGAGCCGCGCCCGTCAGGAAGCGGTCTTTGCGCGTCCAGCGCCGGGCCCGCGGCCTCACGGCCGCGGGTCGGGGCGGCCGACGGGCCGTCGGCCGCCACTTCGGCGCGCATCCTCGCGCCGACGTCGCCGAGCTCGTTCAATAGGTCGTCCAGGTTGGTCACGAGCTTGGCGATCCCGTCGCGGATCAGCGCATTCGTTCCCTCCGCGGCGGGCTCCTGAAGCCGGCCGGGTATGGCGAAGACCTCGCGATTGTAATCGTTGGCCAAGCGGGCCGTGATCAGCGCCCCGCTGCGCTGCGGCGCTTCGATCACCAGCGTCCCCAACGTCATACCCGCGATGATTCGGTTGCGGCTGGGGAAATTCTCCGCCCGCACCGCGGCTTGCATCGGCAGCTCGCTCGCCCACGCCCCGTTTTGCAGGAGCTTCTCGGCCAGCGCGCGATTCTCCGGCGGATAAATCTCGGTCAGCCCGTTGCCGAGCACGGCGACCGAGCGCCCGCCGGCGTCGACGGCGCCGTGGTGCGCAAAGGCGTCGATGCCGCGCGTCAGGCCGCTCACGATCGTAAAGCCCGCCCCGGCCAGCAGCTCGCCGAACCGCCGGGCCTGCTCGCTGCCATAGATCGAGCAGCGCCGCGTGCCGACGATCGCCAGCGCAACGGCGTCGGTCTCGCGATACTCACCCTTGATATACAGCACGATCGGGGCATCAGGAATCTGCCGCAGCCCCGGCGGGTACTCCGGGTCCGCACGGCAGACGATGCGGACGCCGTGCGCCGCGGCTGCCTGAATTTCCGTTTCCACGGTCACCGCGTCGCGGCCGCGGGCGATGCTATCCGACGTGGCACGCCCGATGCCGTGTACGTGTTCGAGTTGGGTCGCCGATGCGCCGAGCGCGGCCTCGGCATCACCGAAGTGCCGCAACAAGCGCGTGAAGAGGATTGGCCCGACGCCGTCGGTCAGGGCCCATCGGAGATAGGGTCGCCCGATGTCGGAGATGACTTCGTTCATGGCGTTGAGGTTGGACACCACGACCGCACGGTCGCGTTCAAGGCGCCCGCGCGCCTTCGAGTTCCGCGAGCACACGCCCTTCTTCGTCGCGCAGCTCGTCGATCGTCCGCAATAGCTCCGCGTGCGTCGGTCGCGCTGACGAATCCCGCAGTCCACCCAGGTGTTGGACGCTGTGCTCGCACGTCTCCGCCCACGCCGCCGCGCGCGGTTGTTGCGACGGCTCAAGTTGTGGGCCGACTCGCCGCAGCCAGGTTCCGAGGCAGCCCCGGGCCGCGGCCAGCACGCGCGCCATCCGATCCTGGCATCCGTACGAGTCCGCTGCTCCGCACGCACAGAGGCCGGGTCGGCCGGCCAGCTCACGCCATCGTGCGAAAGCCTGCGCCCCCGTCGCCACCTCGCTGGCCGTTTCCAGTTGCCCGTGCCAGAGAGCGCGAGCGACGGCGACGGCGTGGGCAAAGAGTGCCGCTGGCGTGCAGCGTGCGGCTTCCGCGGGCCGATACTCCTCCACGACGTAAACCTGATGCGCCGCTCCAGTCAACCGGCTCATGCGACCGCCCGTACCGACCGTATAGCCGATCAACTGCTCGTCGTGCGTCGCCACGACGACCCCCCAGGCGCGCTCCGCCGGCGGCGGCCAGCCGCGCCACACCAGCGCGAGTTGCTGGTGCTCCAGCGCCCGCCGAATCAGCGGAACGTAGCTATCCCGAAAATGCACCGAGAACTCGGCGGATTCGTCCAGGTGCGCCGCCGCCGCCGGGGGGTGCAGCTCGCGGACGTGCAGCCCCAGCAGCCGAGCCGTTGCGGGCAGAGCCGCGTCGCGCGCGAACGTGGGCCAGAGGGCGGGACATTCGCCGGCGGTAGCGGCCAGGGCGGCCCCCAGTCCCAGTGCGCTGACCAGCTCGTCGTACGGCCGCGCGTGTCCGGCGCCCGCGAGAATCGCGCGCAAACTCACCGCCAAGGACTCGTAGTCCTCGGGACCCTCGACCCACTGGACGGTCTGCATCACTGCGCTCCGCGACTTGGGGCGCGCCCAGCGTACCGCGCCAGCCGCGCGTTGTCTGCGGTTGGCCTGAGGGACGCGCGGGGCGCGCTGCTCGGGAATGGCGTTTGCCCGTCGAAAACATGCAATCTCCCGGGCCACTCGTGAAAGGTCGGCCGCCCGACCCCGGGGCCCGGAATTTCGTGGAGACGGCCATGAAACCGCACGCGTGGGGCTCCCCCCCGGTTCACCGCAGGACGCGCACCATCTGGACTCGAGGCGCATTCGTTGCGCTCCTCGTCGCGATCAGTCTTGCCGGGTTCGGCTGCAATGACTCGGTGCGACGGGAAGTTCGACAGGGCGCGCTGGGTGTCGCAACTAACGGCGTCGACTCACTCGTCAGCGAGCTCAACTCGATCATCGACCAGGCCATGCAGGACGTTAGCAATCCATCCGCGTCGTCGTCCACGCAGCCGTAGTAAACGACGTGCGAACCTATAAACCCCCCGGTGCGCCGGGCCCCGGCGCACCCGCTCTCGCCGGCTCAGCGCGCGTTGACGCCGCGCGCCGGCCCGTCTTATCATCGTTTCGCAGCCGGCCCACGGACGTGAGCCGCAGCCGACGCGCGACGACGGGAAGGAGACCGCATGAGTACGCCGGCGGCGCACGAGGAGGGCAAATCCGCTGGTGACGCGGCGGCGCTCGCCGGTGGCGCGGTGGGGCCCGGGCGAATCGAACCGCTGCCGCTGGATCTGACCTCCCCCCAGTTCACATTGCGTGCCGTGCTGACCGGGATGGTGCTCGGCGCGGTCGTCTCCGCTTGCAACGTCTACGCCGGCCTGAAGATCGGGCTCTCATTGCCGATCCCGATGGTCGCGATTGTGCTGGGCCTGAGTTTTTGGAGGAGTCTGGGATGGCTGTCGCGCGGCGGGGTCCGCCAGTTCGGCGTCCTGGAGAACACGATCAACCTGACGGCCTGTTCCGCGGCCGGCTCCGTCGCGTCGGCCGGGTTGGTCGCGGCGATCCCGGCGCTGGCGCTGATTCAGCCGAATTGGCGGATGGCTTGGCCTACCATGAGCCTGTGGGTGTTCGCCGTCTGCCTGGTGGGCATCACCGCGGGCGTCGCCCTGCGCCATCACATGCTGGTCCGCGACCCGCTCCCATTCCCGTTCGGGATCGCAAACGCGCAGTTGCTTCGCGAACTGCACGCGCGCGGCAGCGACGCCCTGGCCCGCGTGCTCATGCTGTTCTCGTTCGCGGGCATCGCTTCGGCCATCAAGCTGGTTACGGAGCTCGTTAAGCCGATCGCACGCCACCTTCCCCTTGCGCTCGGCTTCTCGATCCAGGGCATCAGCGCCAAAGCCCTCACCCTGGCCATCGACGTTAAGCTGCTGATGGTTGCGGTCGGCGCACTGATCGGCCTGCGTGCGGCGGCCTCGCTCCTGTTCGGGGCGATCGTGGCGTACGGCGTTCTCGCCCCGTCGCTAATCCGCAGCGGGCATCTGCGCCTGACGGCCCGTGCGCCGCTCCAATCACTACCGGATGGCGCCGACTGGCCGGCGGCGCTGCGCGACCGGATGAACTACCAGCCCGGTCAGCAACGCTTGGAATGGAAAGGAGTTATGACTGCCGCGCGGCGCGACGCCCTGCTGGCATTGAGTAACGAGTCGGGGTATCAGGAAGCTATCCGGCAACTCCACATCCGATCGCAACTCGAAGTCAGCACGAAGGCCGTTGGTCAAGGCGACCTGGTTCAATGGCTGCTGTGGCCCGGCGTAACGCTCATGGTGGTGTCGTCGCTGGTTTCGCTTCTGATGT
>Ga0214473_10009385_pt1 | contig 11566 bp, 12 predicted proteins | sample RVTome_7_FD_203509 | JGI IMG/M metagenome (GOLD analysis project Ga0214473, IMG submission 203509) | Soil microbial communities from uranium-contaminated site in the Upper Colorado River Basin, Wyoming, United States - RVT98D197 | ecosystem: Environmental > Terrestrial > Soil > Contaminated >...
GATAAATATTATCGCCTCAAGGGGCCTTGGGCTTCCGCGATAAAGAAGAAAGAAATTTCTGGGCGAAGCGAATATATCGATTTGGTAACCGGTTAGCTTTTTGAAATAGGCACAGGAAAAGGCCATGGGGGACTCCCTCAAAACAGAAAACGAAGAGTGATCGGGAAAAACTTCGCAGATAAAAGGCAGCGAAGGCGGGCGGCGAGGTTTCACTGGCACCTCCATGCAGGGTTTTAGATGGCGAATTCCCCGGTAGCCCTCCGCCCGCCTCACCCATGGCCTAAAGCTGGACACTGCGCTGTGGCTTCTTCGTTGTTCTGTTTTGAGGGAGACCCCCATGGCCTCAGCCATACATTTCAAAAAGCTAAACGGTTACTCGATTTGGCTGTGAGGAGGAGACAAGAGAAATGGAGTTTTCCTATACGGCGGACCAGAAACTGATAAAGGAAGCTGCTCGTGAGTTTCTAACAAAAGAATGTCCCAGCGCTTTAGTTCGCGAGATGGAGAAAGATGATAGGGGGTTCCCGCCTGCATTGTGGCGCAAGATGGCAGGATTAGGTTGGTTGGGGTTGCTTCTTCCTGAGGAATATGGGGGTTCCGGCCCAAGTTTTTTTGATTTGATAGTTCTTCTCGAGGAGATGGGACGATATTTGGTTCCCGTTCCATTTTTGCCCACGGTCATTTTGGGGGGATTGCCTATTCTCTATGGAGGTACAAAAGGACAGAAGCAGGAGGTTTTGCCTAAGATAGCGAGGGGCGAGCTCATTCTGACCATGACATGGACGGAACCTAAACCGGCTTATGACGCGACCGGTGTGGACCTTTTATCAATTCGTGAGGGTGATGATTTCATCATTGATGGAACGAGGCTGTTCATCCCTTATGCTCATGTTGCTGATTACTTGGTTTGTCCTGTTCGAACGAAAAAGGGCGGTAGCAAGGAGGACGGGATTACCCTGTTCTTAGTCAGAGGGAAAGACCCCGGTATCAGCTATACGGTGCTGGAAACACTTGCCTGCGAAAAACAGTGTGAGGTGGTATTTAACCGCGTTAAGGCCAGGGAGGAGCATATTCTTGGAGAGTACAATAAAGGATCGGAAATTCTGAGAAACGTTATTGAACAAGCAGCAATCAGCCAGAGTGCTTGGATGGTGGGAGGTGCTGAAAAGGTGGTAGAAATGACCATTACACACGCGAAGAAGAGGGTCCAGTTCAACCGTCCCATCGCAAGCTTTCAGGCAATCCAGCATCGTCTCGCTGACATGAAAGCCGACCTTGAAGGGGCGAGATTCGCAACGTATGAGGCTGCTTGGAGAGTAGGCCAGGGGCTTCACTACACTCTGGAAGCATCGGTCGCCAAGGCTTGGGTGAATCAAGCCTACAATAGAATCTGTGCGAAAGGTCACCAGATTCATGGCGGAAGCGGAGTCATGAAGGATTACGATATCGAACTTTATACGAGAAGAGCCAAGGCTGCAGAGTTTTACCTAGGGGATACACAATTTCATAGAGAGGTCATCGCAAAAGAGCTCGACTTGTAGAAGGATCTCAGCCCCAGGACAAACTAAGAGAAATGGAATGCCGGTCTTGTTTTCACCTAACCAGATACAAGGGTGGGCTTTGATCTCTGAGAGGAGATCGCAGTGAAGTATAAGACAATAAAGTATGAGAGCCGGGAAAGCGTAGGGATAATTACGCTCAACCGCCCTGAAAAGCGCAACGCCATCAATAAAATCATGATTGAAGAACTGGCGGACTGCATCAATCGGTGTGGTGAGCATGAGGATATCAGGGCAATCATTTTGACCGGCGCTAAAAACGCTTTTTGCTCGGGAGGCGACATCCTGGAGACGCCCCCTCCGAAAGCCAAGAAGTTCCTTAATGCTCTTCACCCGGCGTTCTTGGAGATACGCAGGGTGCCGAAACCGGTTATTGCGGCTGTCAACGGCCCTGCCATCGGAGGAGGTTTTGCTTTAGCCCTATCGTGTGACATCATCATTGCCTCCAAAAGTGCAAGGTTTAACTCTCAATATGTTCTCATTGGCGTATCGCCAGATTGCGGAATGTCCTACATGTTACCTCGCCTGTTGGGCGATAAGAGGGCATCCTGGCTGATGTTTACCGGTGAGATGGTCGATGCCCAAAAGGGATACGAATTGGGATTTGTGAATCAAGTGGTTGAGGATAATCAACTTATGAATGAGGCCCATGTGATCGCCAAGAGATTGGCTGAATCGGCCACCTTGGCCATTGCGCGGACGAAAGAATTAATCAACCGGAGCTGGCATGAGAGCCTGGAAAGTCAGATGGAATCTGAAAAACAGTTTTTTGGGAGTCTAGCTCTCAAGGAAGACCACCAAGAGGCCATCGCGGCGTTCCGGGAGAAACGAAAGCCGATATATAGAGGCCGCTGAGCAATCTCAGTGGTTCCATGCGTTATGAAGGATTGTTCAAAATCAAAGCGAGGAGACAGCCCGCGCGCATCCAACTCTGATGATTTGTTGGAAGATACGAATTCATAATTTCGTTAAGATGGGGGCGTTGAAACAGGGACGTGAAATTGCCATGGACGGGGAGAGGAGGAGACTGTTCAATGAGAAGAGTAGCGGTAGTGGGTATCAGTGACACGAAGGCAGCAAGAAGGAGAGATGATGCCACGTTTTTCCAGTTGGCTTACGAGGCGGCACGGCAGGCGGTCACGGATGCGGGTGTGACGAAGGATGACATCAAATACTGTCTTTTTTCAACCGCGAGCGAGATGTTTAATCGCCAGCCGTTAATGGGAATATACATTGCCGAAGCCCTCGGATGGGTTCAAAAACCACTGTGGGAATTTACCAATGCTGGAGGCGCATCCGGCGGCGCCCTGTCGAGCGCCTACAATCTGGTCGCTTCCGGAGAGACCGATTTGGTCTTAGCGGTGGGCGGCGACAAGATATCCGACGCGGATGCACCGGGTTTAAACGGGTTTCAGAATTTGATCATCTATGGCAACGACTGCATTTGGGAAGTGCCTATGGGTTCAGGCGGACTCGGTCAGTTTTCGTTGCTCTGCCAGGCATACATGTCGTTATACAACATTAGTCCAGCACAGGCAGCCAAAGTCTCAGTGAAAAACCACGGCAATGCCCTGTTGAACCCCAATGCCCAGGGACCCATGAAGATAACCGTGGAGGATGTGCTCAACTCCAAGCCTCTTGCCTGGCCTATTAAGTTCCTCGATTGCAGTCTCGTAAGCGACATATTTGCAGCAGTCGTCTTTGCCTCTGAAGAAAAAGCAAGGGAACTGACGGATAAGCCTGTTTGGATCAAAGGGGTGGGGCATGCGAATGATGTGGGTAAGTTCGGCTGGAGGGAGGCCATGAACCCTGGGTTTACTTACGGGCAGACCCCTGTCATGCGGGCAGCAGCCAGAGAGGCCTATGCAATGGCAGGCATCACCGATCCTCTCAATCAGATCGATGTGGCCCAAATACAGGACGGATTTAGCTGGCTGGAATTGATAACCTACGAGATGCTCGGCTTCTGCCCGGAAGGCGGCGGAGGCAGGCTGATCGATGAGGGTGTGACCTATATAGGAGGGAAACTGCCCGTGAACCCAGGCGGTGGATGTATGGGCCATGGCCACGCTTACGGAGGGATCGGCATGATGGATATCGCCGAAGTGGTCAAGCAGTTGCGAGGCGAAGCGGGTGATTACCAGGTCAAGCCCCTTCCCCGCGTTGGTCTCGTTGAGACCATGGGCGGCTCGGGCATGTGCATATCAACAGTATTTATCCTAGGGAGGGACTAATCATGGAAAATCAGGGCGCGGTCAAGGCCTACTACAAGATGGAAGCAGAATTCAATTGGAGTTACGGAAAGATCTCGCGGTTCTTCCGAGAGCTGATTGACAACAAGAGGATCATGGGAACGAAATGCCCCGAATGCGGCACAGTTTTCTGTCCCCCCACCTCCGACTGTCCCAAATGTTGGGTCCCTGCGGAGTGGGTTGAAGTGGGACCGCAGGGCACAGTGCTGCACTTTTCGATCATCCACCTTCCCAACCTATGGATGAAACGCAAGGTCCCGTATACCATTGGACTGATCAAGCTTGACGGCGCTGATACAGGCCTTATGCACTTTGTGGACGAAACGGATATAGAGAAGCTGAAAACCAGGCCGCGAGTAGAGGCTGTGTTTGCGGATAACAGAAAAGGGTACATCACAGATATCGAGCATTTTGAAATCATAACATAAATGCAATCGCCATGTTGGTCGCATCCATGGTGGTGAGGGCAGAGACCAGAGGGACGAATATGACTGAAAAGAAAGTAAAATATGTTGAACAGGACGGGATCGCTTATGTTACTGTTAATAATCCCAAGAAGATGAACTGCCTTGATTTTGATGTGTATGACGGTTTGTTTTCTGCCTTCAAAGCCATTCAGGATAATGACGGAGTTAAAGTTGCCATTCTGACGGGCGAAGGGGATAAGGCATTTGTTTCCGGCCAGGATATCAACACATTCAAGATGTATTCCCCTCCGGAGGCAAAAAGGTTTGTCCGTAAAATTCTTAAGATGTTCACTGACCTCGAGTCACTGAGTAAGCCGGTCATTGCTGCCGTGAACGGGTTAGCGCTGGGCGGCGGTACAGAGATTGCTCTTGCCTGCGACATTGTGGTGGCGTCCGAAAATGCCCGCTTTGGCTTGCCGGAAGCGGGAGTCGGGGTCGTTCCCATATGGGGTGCGATACGACTTGCTAACGCCGTGGGAAGGTATAAAGCCAAGGAATTAATGATGACCGGCGAAATCATTTCCGCAGAGGAAGCGAACAAAATCGGTCTCGTAAACAAAGTCGTACCTCATGGAAAGGCGCTCGAGGCAGCGGAAGAAATAGCCCGAAAAATCATGAGCAAGGCCCCTCTAGCCATAGACCTGATAAAGTCTTCGGTCAATAGAGACATGCTTCCTGAAGGAGTTGCTTTTACGACTCAGGGAAACCTATATTTCTTTGAGACGGAGGACCTGAAGGAGGGCGTGGATGCATTCTTGCACAAGAGGAAGCCGCAATTTCGCGGGATCTGAGTCAAAGGATGGAACAAAAGAATGCTTGTGAGTGAAATCTTCTCCCGGCAAGAACTCAAAGGAGATTTTTTGAAAAGGATAGGGCATGGAAAAGGAATATTATGAGGACTACGCCTTGGGGGAAGTATTTGTATCGCCGGGTCGAACGATAACGGAAACAGATCTTATTTTGTTTTCAGGTATAACCGGTGATTGGCATTCGATGCACACCAATGTGGAATACGCTAAGAAATCGAAATTCGGAGAGCGAATAGCACACGGTATGCTCATTCTATCCATCGGAAGCGCGCTGCTGTTTAGATTGGGTGATAATGTCCTTTTTCCGAAATCCTTCATTGCATTTTACGGGATTGACAAATTACGCTTCGTTAAGCCCGTCTCAATAGGCGACACCATAAGCAGCAAAGCAGAGGTGATAGGGATGGAGGAGAAAGACGCTGAGAGAGGTATCATCACCTACGATACAAGGATCAACAATCAACATGAAGAATTGGTGGTCCTGATGATTCAAAGGATTATCGCAGGGAGAAGTCCTTGACCATGCCGGCTGGATCCTTCAACGGATCACTGCTGATTTCGAGTTGCGAACCGGGAGTCTGTGTTGTTCAAGAGAGAGTAAAAAAAAGTGATAGAAAGGAGGTGATAGAGTCTGTTTGGCCCTTAAGGTCAGGAATCGGTTATTTCGTGGTGCAATCCATTTCTTGAAGAGGAGGTCAACAATGAAAATCGAGAAGTTTCTTGTAGTAATGTCCCTTGCCATGCTGATTGGAATCATTCCCGTTTCACGCGCTTTTTCTCAGGAAAAAGCCGTATCCCTCAATTATGCTAATTTCTTTCCACCTACACACGCGCATGCCATTTGTGGCGATGCTTGGGCTAAGGAGATAGAAAAACGTACCAATGGCAGGGTCAAAATCACCTACTTCCCCGGCGGAGCCTTGGGGAAAGGTGACGAGATTTACGATAATGTCTTGAAAGGGGTCGCCGATATCGGCATGAGTGTGTTCGGGTACACGCCCGGCAGGTTTCCTTCGATGGAGGCTATTGAGGTTGTGTTTGGATATCGGTCTGCAAAGGCGGCAACCTCTGTGATCAATGACTTTTACAAAAAGTTTAAGCCAAAAGAACTGGATGATGTTAAAGTACTTTACTTACATGCCCACGGCCCCGGTATCCTCCACACCAAGAAACCGGTCTATAAGTTAGAGGACTTGGCGGGGATGAAAATCCGGTCAACGGGCACGAATGCGCAGATGGTCAAGGCTTTAGGCGGCACTCCTGTTGCCATGCCCCAAGGGGACACTTACGAAGCATTACAAAAAGGCGTGGTGGACGGAACCTTCGTCCCCATAGAGGCTTTGAAAGGTTGGAAACAAGGAGAGGTGATCAAATACACCACAGAATGTTACCAGGTTGGCTATACACAATCCGTCTTTGTGGTTATCAACCTCAAGAAGTGGAATAGCCTGCCAAAAGATGTACAGACCATCTTTGAGCAAACCAGTATGGAGTGGATACCAAAAACGGCTGCAGTATGGGATGAAATCGACCAGGGAGGCCGTGACTTTAGTTTGAGCCTCGGCAACAAGATCATTCCCTTGTCCAATGAGGAAGGAGCAAGGTGGGCCAAAGCGGTGGAGCCTATAGCGAATCAGTACGTCGAAAAAGTTGCCAGTAAAGGTTTGCCCGGAAAGGAATACGTAGCCGAAGTAAGAGAGCTCATAAAGAAATATAACAAATAGTGATTCGGATTTTGGATAAGCTCTTTTCTTTCAACGAAGGCGGTGGGACAGAAGAAAAGCTTTGTTTAAGGGAAGGGACAAGGCATGGAAAAACTGACGCGTTTTCTACGGCAGGTATTCTGGATACTGAATGTGGTAGGGGGTTGCGCGCTGGTTGGAATGATGCTCTTGACCAGCGCTGATGTCATTCTGCGCTCGGTAGGGAAGCCGATCCTAGGATGCTATGAGTTAGTCGGTTTCCTGGGAGCGGTGGCCATCACCTTGCCGTTGGCTCAGACGACCGTTGAGCGGGCCCATGTAGCGGTGCAGCTCCTGGTCATCAGAATGTCCGTTATGGGCCGCAAAATCGTTTTCATCGTTACAAGTATTATGAGCCTGTTCCTGTTCTCCATGGTCGCATTTGAATCCGTCCGATACGGTAATGATATGCGGCTATCGGGGGAAGTTTCAATGACTCTTCGCATGCCTTTCTGGCCCATACTCTACGCCATCGGGTTGTGTGCTGCCATTGTGGGCGTCATCTGTATCATAGACTCTTTGCTTACTATTGCGAATCGAATGAAGCCTTGGCAACCGTGGAAGGAGTAAAGGGGATCCGAACTTGGCTTTGTCGACTAAACCTTTTAGGTAAACAGCTTTCGTATCTTGATGGGGGAGGGACGCGATGGATCCATCGACAGCGGGGATGATCGGATTAGTAGTGCTTGTTCTACTTCTGTTTTCAGGGCTGCCGGTTAGCTTTGTTATGGCCCTCGTCGGATTTGCTGGATTCAGTTACGTCATCTCGATGGAAGCAGGGTTGAGAATCCTGGCGAAAGATATCTACACAAGTTTCAGCTCCTACAGCCTGACCGTCCTTCCCCTTTTTGTTTTCATGGGGCAGCTTGCTTTTCACGCCGGGATAAGTGGAAAGCTTTTCAGATGTGCTCATTCCATCCTGGGGAGTTTTCGAGGCGGTTTGGCGATGGCCACCATAGGTGCATGTGCCGGGTTCTCGGCTATTTGCGGATCCACAAATGCCACGGCTGCCACCATGGCCACCATCGCCCTGCCGGAGATGAAAAAGTATAATTACAGCGATGAACTCGCAACTGGGACGGTGGCTGCAGGCGGGAGCCTGGGAATCCTCATCCCTCCGAGTACTATCTTCATTGTTTACGGTATCATGACGGAACAGTCCATTGGTAAGCTTTTTGCCGCCGGTATCCTTCCGGGTATTCTGCTCTCAATACTCTTTATTATTGCCATCTGGGTAGTTGTACGACTGGACCCCAGAAAGGGTCCTCCGGGTCCAAAGGTGGACTTGAAAACAAAACTGCTCTCCCTCACCGGCCTCATAGATATGGCTATCCTGTTTTTTCTCGTGATGGGGGGCTTATTCTTCGGTTTTTTCACTCCCACGGAGGGCGGAGCGATCGGCGCATTTGGTACCCTTCTCCTTGCCGTTGTGAGAAATATGATCAACTGGAATGGTTTTAAGATGGCCGTTTACGAGAGCCTTCGCATATCCTGTATGGTCATGCTGATTGTTGCAGGAGCAACGGTATTTGCGCATTTTCTAGCTGTCACCAGGATACCTTATAATCTCGCCGAGTGGGTCTCGAACCTACCACTGCCACCGAACGGTATAATGGCGATTATCATCTTCGTCTATCTTATCGGCGGGTGTTTCATGGATGCATTTGGAATGATTTTGCTTACCATCCCCATATTCTATCCTGTTATCCTAAAACTCGGCTTCGACCCCATCTGGTTCGGCGTGGTTATCGTGCTCGTCACGGAAATGGGAGTGATAACACCCCCTGTCGGAGTAAATGTTTATGTGGTGAGCGGAGTCGCCAAGAATGTTCCTCTGGAAGTTATTTTTCGGGGGATAGTCCCCTTGCTCATTGCTCTCCTTGTGTGCTGTGCTCTTTTGATTGCTTTTCCTCAAATTCCCCTATTTCTCCCGAGCCTTCTCCGATAGATCCATGTGAATTGGAGAGTGAAGGTCAGGGTCGTTCAAGGAGAATGGAGAACTGCGGCAGTATTGGAGGAGTACAACGCAGAAGGTACTGGAAGGCTAAGGAAGACGAGTTCTAAGCGGCCTATTTTGCCTGAGGTGTCAAATGGATCTACTGGAAGGTATAAAGGCAAGAAAATCCATAAGGGCCTTTAAGTCTGAGGCCATACCTGAAAAGGTTATCATGGATATTCTGGAGACGGCTATCCGCGCACCTTCCGGCGTCAACCTCCAGCCATGGGAGTTTCTTGTGGTGAGAGGCGCACTTCTGGAAGAGCTTCGAAGGGCCTATGTTAACGGATACCGACTCGGAAATAAACCGGCGCCCGAGATTGTGGTGGGAGATACGAAGGGTGGAGCGCCGGTTCTTCAAGGGGTATTCAGGGAGAGGTCGGTAACCCTGGCAAAGCAGATATTTGCGCTTTTGGGAATATCAAAAGGCGATAAGAAGAGACAATCGGACTATATGGAAAGCATGATGGGATTCTATGGAGCGCCGGTGGTCATTCTCATTGTGATGGACAAAATTCTGGCAGGGGCATGGCCTATCCTTGATATAGGGTTTGTCGCGCAAAATATAACGCTTGCTGCTCAGCCCCATGGATTGGGGACCTGCGTGATGCGCGCAATAGTTGATTATCCGGATCAACTTAGAAGAATCCTCAAAATTTCGGATTCAAAGCGCATCATCGTCGGCATAGCGATCGGATATCCGGATTGGGACCATCCGATCAACCAATTGAAGACGGATCGAGAAAGCATACCCAATATCGTCAGGTTTGTGGATTAGAGATCTTATCTCCTATCCTTTCCTTTTCCTGCGTTCAGCGATTCCCCTCAGGAAAACAGTCCAGATGATCTTCGAAAGCTCGTTGGGCTTAATAGGTCCTCTCGGGTCATACCAGTGATAGGTCCAGTTGCACATTCCAAATAGGACGAAGGCCAGAGCCTTTAACTCATCCCTCTTGACATACGCCGAGCCTTCAAAGAATTAAGAAAGGACCTTAATCAAATACTCGGTAGTAGTCCTTTTTTTGGCTGTCCGTTTTTCAAAGCATATTGAGTCATTCTTCTGTTTTGTGCTATTTATATTTAATTCGGGGAGTAAGGTTTAGACATTACATAGAGGGTTACCGTGAGCGTTTTTCAGAAAAGCACTTATTATCGAACCAACGGGGTATCCGCTCCTGTAGTGGAGGAGGTAGCGTCATGACTGGCGATCAAATTCCCAAGGTGCGTATTGAACCGTCCCTTCGTCTGCTATACACATCAATCATTGAAGCAGATCGTCCGATTGTCGTCGGACGTACTGCTTTCGGAGAACGAAGAATCATCAATATTAAAGGCGGCAGGTTTGCAGGCCCCAAGCTCTCAGGCAAGGTATTGCCAGGGGGAGCAGACTGGCAGATCATACGAAATGACGGTGTTGTGGAATTGGAAGCGAAATACACCTTGGAGACGGAAGATGGAGCCTTCATTTATATCTTGAACCGCGGAATACGCCGTGGACCAAGGGAAGTCATGGAACGGCTGGGAAGAGGGGAACAAGTTAACGCAGGAGAGTACTACTTTAGGACCACTCCCATTTTTGAGACCGGAGCCGAGAAATATGCATGGCTTAACAGTCTCATCGCCGTTGCGACTGGAGAACGACGCGTGAGCGAAGTCATTATTACGGTCTACGAGGTCACGTAAGAGGATTGATCCTGATTTAGTTTAGATAGATTACAGAAGGAGACAAGTCATGAATATTGCGGAGACCCTAAGAGGGAAAAGAGTGCTGATAGTGGATGATGAACCCGACATTCTTGATCTTTTGACAGAGCTTCTGAGCACCTGTGAGATTGACCGCGCCTCTACGTTCGAGGCGGCAAAAGAGTTTCTTAAAACCACGTATTACGACGTTCTAGTCCTCGACATTATGGGCGTTAAGGGATTCGAACTTCTCCAGATTGCAAAACAAAAAGGCATTCCTGCTCTAATGCTCACCGCCCATGCTTTAGACAAAGAGAGCTTGAAGAAATCTGCTGAAGAGGGAGCTTCCTACTATGTTCCTAAAGAAGAAATAGGCAAGATCGATGTTTTTGTCGCAGACGTTATAGAGGCCAGAGAGAAAAACAAGAATCCGTGGGTCAGGTGGTTCGAGAGGCTCGGCGCTTTTTTTGACAAAAAGGAGAATTTTAGCGGACCGAATTGGAGAGAACAGGATAAGAAATTCTGGGATGAGAAGCTCGATCAAGTATTATGGGTTTAATAACGTGGTTCATATGTCAAAGAACAGAGGCGGGGCTCATAGGTAGTTCGTTTAGATAGCAAGTGAAGAAAAACAAAGCAGGAATGTGCTGATGGCACCGCCAGAAGAATTACTGGAGGTTGTTAATCATCTGAAGGAGGCTCTTTCAGGAGCTTATGAAGTAGAAGCCATCATCCTGTTTGGCTCACTCGGCCGGGGGGATGCCGATGAGTTCAGCGATGTGGACCTTCTCCTGCTTATTGAAACAGACCAAGATAGGGTCGCGCTCGGCAAGGAAGTGGCCCGGTATCTCGATCCTATCACAGAGGACAAGCACATCATTGTGAAAACTCCGGAGGAGTTTTGCCGTCAAGAGGACATTCCGGGGACTCTTGCCTTCTCCGCTGCCAAGGAGGGGCAATTCCTGCTCGACAAAAAAAGCTGGCGCAGACGTCATAGGCCTCTCTGCTCCCGCGATAAGAGAAAGCAGGAGGTTATCGACCAGGAATACCTCCGTCTG
>Ga0214473_10009386_pt1 | contig 11565 bp, 11 predicted proteins | sample RVTome_7_FD_203509 | JGI IMG/M metagenome (GOLD analysis project Ga0214473, IMG submission 203509) | Soil microbial communities from uranium-contaminated site in the Upper Colorado River Basin, Wyoming, United States - RVT98D197 | ecosystem: Environmental > Terrestrial > Soil > Contaminated >...
CCCGATGCCCTGCATGAAGACGGCGCCTCCGGCCATGACGAAGAAGTTGACCGCCGCGATAACCGTCCCCGACATGGAAAGGGGAAAGAGCTCCTTGATGTGCGTGTAGCAGAGTATGCCGAAGCTGCCGAAAAAGCCCTGTAGTATGAATACCGCCCCATAGGCAACGGCGCTGTCGATCTTCAAGACCCCCATGAGGGGGATAAGGACCAGCACGTACAAGCTTATCCCGAGCAAGATGACGGACTTGGCCGATCGAAAGACCCGCTCAGCCAGGTATCCTGCGATGGGAGCGCCGATAGCTCCACCCACTGACAGCGTCATCAAGATATTCCCTGCCGTAAGGGGCGTAAACCCTTTGACGTCCATGAGATAGGGGCCGAGCCACACCCCCTGTAAGCCCATGAAGGTGCCGGATCGGAAAAATGACATAGCGCCGATCTGCCAGAAGGCGAGGGTGCCGAAGACCAGTCCCAACGTCTTTATAACCCCTGCCTTCCCCACGGGGGGGGTGGCGATCAGGATCTCCTGGCCTCCCTCGTGATGATCTTCTCTCAATACCCAAAAGAGCGAAAGCGCGAGGGCAACCGTTATAATGCCGCAATAGACAAAGGTGAGCCGCCAGCCGATGGTCGAGTTCAGATACACCAGGGGCGATGTCGCCAGGATAGGCCCCAGGGTCCCGATGGAGATGATGGCCCCGGAGAGGGTGGAAAACCGCCGCGGGGGATATCTGTTGACAAAGACCTTAAAGCTCCCCATGAGCGCCGCTGCCATACCGATGCCGAGCAATGCCCTGCCTGCCAGGGCGAGGTAATACCCCCCTGCGCAGGCAAAGACAAAGGCCCCAGCCGCGCCTACCAGGGTGAAAAAGGCGATGACCTTGCGGGGGGCTATCCGATCGAGGAGCACCCCCATCGGTATCTGGAACAGGGCAAAGGTGTAAAAGAAGGCGCTGCTGAGCACGCCCAATCTCTCGGCGTTGAGATTGAATGCCGTGATGAGATCGGGTGCAATAACGGCATTGGTGAGCCGGTAGAACATGGAGAAGCAGAATAAGGTGCAGAGCAGGGGGAAGATGAAGAGGGATGTGCGTTTGCTCGGCATGTTCTCTTTACCAAGGATCGATCATCAGGCTATCGATTGATTGAGTGGTGTCCGGCTTAACGGAAGATCTCCAGCGCCTCCTCACCTTTCATGCCGATCCGCACGCCGAGCCTTGCTGCTTCAATAGAAACCGCCTTGACCTCGGCATTGAGCATATCATCGTGGGTCTTAACCCCCGACACAATGGCGCACGCCTCACCTGTCTTGTTGCACGTCTCAATATTGTTCGTGCCGCCTCATTACAACAAACTGGCGCGGACACAGTAGGCAGTCGAAAAAAAGCAATATAAATAAAAGGGCAATAGCGGCACCAATGCCGAGCTGAACTACCACTTAGCTTGGCAATATACCCGCACCCCAAAAACCCTCTTAAGCCCTTGATGATGAGCAGCGGCAGCCCCAAATGGATCTGCTTCTTTGAAAGTCCCTTCCAATCCATGCCCTCCCCTTTTATCTAGCTCTGTGCTGCGGACTCCGCTTCAGTAATTGATTAGTTTTACCAAATAGCCAATATTAAAAGTTCGATCCCGTTTTTGATTGTTTTGCGGTGGCGAGGTAGCGCCTCGTACCAGAGGTGAACCTTCCCTGACTATTCGTCTTCCGGTAGCTCAAGCAACCTTACATCTTCAAGATCGACATCACGGCCTAAAGCCTTTTTGGAAGAGATCAAATCCTTTTTCGAAACCACATAGAACATCTGATCTTGATAAACCATAGTTTCCCGCCGTTCCCATGCCTCTTGGAAATTTATGCCTGGAGCGCTTGTTAGTACATCAATGCGCACCCAGTCCTTAAAAACGGTGATCTCATTAGAGAGGAGATCCTTGACATTCGTCAGGGAGGCGGTCCCCAGCCCTGCATCGAGAAGTGCATCTAGTAAGCGTTTTACATTGTCTGGGGTAGCTTCGATGATGATATCTAAATCAAAGGTAGCCCTTGGCACACCATAGAGAATAGAGGCGATACCCCCGATCACAAGATATCTAACGTCATGTTTTTGAAACGATTCGAATACGCCTGTTAGTCTGTTGAGCATCCTTCAAATCTGGCAGCTTCGGATTTACCTCAAGAGCCAAGTCCGTAAAAGAACAAAGAAGCTCCATTCGCTCGGGAAGTGATAAGGACCGAAACCAGCGGGTTTTTGCCTCTATGGATTCTTCTTCACGACGATGGGAGACCGTCTTGTTCATTGAATCGTACTATATCACATTACAGATATTCGTGCAACCATATCCCTCTTCTATTTTACCATGACACCTGTCTCGCCGACGTGCAAAATCGATAAGGCTCCATCGAATTATCAGGTCTATTTATTTGTTTCTTTCCCCATGTCAGGAGTCATGTATGATACCGGAGCGTCTCAGAATACTCAACCCGATTTTTTACCAGGATCTCCTCCCCTGGGAGGATGCAGTCTCCTCCCGGCGCTTAAAAAGGGAGTAATCAAGCGTTGACCAGGGGCAATCCACGTCCTCGATCTGCTGCAGCTCGGCCTCGGAGAGCCGGCCATGATCGCCGAGGTCCTGCGCAGCCCAGATGAGTTTTCGAAAACGCTGGTGATGGTGGTGAAAGCGCTGATTGGCATACTCCTTGGCCTGCATGGTGAAGAGGAGGAAGGGCCAATCGCTCCCCTGCATGAGCAGGAGCTCCCGCGCCATCTGGCGCAGGATCCGGTCTCCGCGTTCGTCCTGGGGCCGGGCCTGCGCAAGCACCTGCTCCGCCTCCAGAGAGCTCGAGTTGATGTACGGCCAGATCCAGGCATGCTCGGGGTTCTGCCAGACCGTGTAGTCGGAGTTGAGGCCCCAGGTGCTGGGGGACATGCTGATGATGGAAAAATCCGCTCGGTATTGATCGACATATTCCCCCAGGCTGCGGCATGAGACACCGCTATCCTGAGCAAGCCGGCGATAGACACGCTCCAGCCAGGCAACGCCCTCATGCCACCAGTGGCCGAACAGCTCGCAGTCGTAGGGGGCAACGATTACGGGTTCTGCTCCGGGGGTCTCGGCTTGATCGAGCAGTTGCTTGATAAGGCGTGCGAAATGTTCCGCATGGACTTGCACGCGCTTCTTGGCCGCACCCGCGTCATAGACCTGTTTCTCAGCATGCCCGGTGATACGCCAGTAGCGCAGCCCGGACTCAGGGTCCTTGCGGTGGAATTCGAGGTACGAGGGGTCGCCGGGATAGCCCTGATCCGGGGACCAGACCTGTCTGCCCGTTGCCTCGTTGCGTCCGAAGGCCGCGACACCCGAGGGCAGGCAATAGCCGCGATAGGTCGTGGGAACGCCCTCCTGATGGCGGTTTTCGACAAAGGAGGCGCGCAGAATGCCGACATGCTCCACGAAGAAGTACTCGATCCCCTCCCCGGTAAGCCATTCATCGAGCCCCTGGCGCATACGCTGCTCCCTTGGTAACCACTCGGCAGGCCGGAAGGCGCACTCCGGCAGCCAGAATCCCCGGGGCGGGCAACCAAAATAGTGCTTATAGGTCTCGATGCCGATGCGCACCTGGGCAAAGACCGCGCTGTCGCGTTCCAACAGGGGCAAGAACCCATGGGTGGCTGCCGAGGTCAATACCTCGACGGCCCCTTCATCCTGGAGCCATTTCAAGGTGCCCAGGATATCGCGGTAAAAGTCGGCGGTGTAGGCCCGGTAATTGGCCTCGAAGAGCTCCAGCCAGTAGCGGGCTACGGCTTGTCGCGGCAGGTCTGATTGAAAGCGCTGGATGTCAGTGCGGGCGCGATTGATCTTGTCCTCCATGTAGGCGCAGAAGCGATCCTTCATGTACTTGTCGGCGAGCTGCTCCATGAGCACCGGGCTAAGACCGATCATCACCCGGGGCTTGATCCGATCGGAATGCAGGGCGCGCAAGGCCACAAGCAGCGGGATGTACGTCTCGTTCATCGCCTCGAAGAGCCATTCCTCGCCTGCCGGCCATACCCCGGATTTACGGCAGTAGGGGATGTGGCTGTGCAGCATCAAGGCAAAGACGCCCGGCATCTCTTTTCCCTATTTGTATCGATAGTCATCTAGAAGGACATTGTTGGCATTCCGGCAAGTAGCCCCACACCTGCTCTCATAACCTGTGCGGCTGCGCATCCGGCTGGCGCAAGGGTCAACTTTATACAGCCTTTCGGTACTCGTGTACTTCTCTTTGAATCTTTTCTGATAAAATATCTTGGGCTACATCAAGGTCATAATCCATCTGCAGGCCGAGCCAAAATTGCGGAGACATATTAAAAAATTTTGCCAAACGCAATGCCGTATCGGTAGAAATCCTTCTTTTTTTCAAAACAATCTCGTTAATGCGACGAGCAGGCACCCTGATATCGATTGCCAATCGATTCTGGCTTATGCCCATCGGCTTAAGAAATTCTTCGAAAAGGATTTCACCGGGATGAATCGGCGCAATTTTTTTGTTCATGGCACTAACTCCTCAATGGTAATCAACGATTTCGACGTTCGATGCGTCTTGGCCTGACCAATTAAAGCATATTCTCCATTGGTCGTTAATTCGGATGCTATATTGACCTTCCCTATCTCCTTTTAATCTTTCCAACTTATTGCCCGGGGGCACTCTTAAATCATTGATGATGGTCGCCCTGTGTAACATTCGTAGCTTTCGAAAGGCAATTTCATTAATCTCTTTTGAAAATTTCTTAGAATAATCGCGATTAAAGATCTTTTCGGTTTCCTTGCATCGAAACGACCTAATCATAGCGCATTATATAACGCCTCGCGTTAAATGTCAAGGGTTAAATTCGGGCAACCCTAGCTTCTGTATAACCTATTTGCGCAGTCCCAGCCAGCGAGATAACCAGCTCGATTTCCTTTGCTCTTTATAAATAGCGCCGACGATGGCGCCGTTGATGACGCTGAGGAACAGGGCACCAATGATCCAGTAGATAACCACCGTGGTCGCAATGGTCATATAGAAGGGCATCGATGCCAGCCCTGACAGCGCCCCTACGATCCACACGAGCACGCCATAGATTATACCCTTAGTGACGCCCTTGCCGGGGATACCCTTGTAAATGATGGCAAATACCAGGGCAAAGAGCAGCGCCCGGATGATCCCGATAACATGGGGGCCGATGAGATTGAGGGCACTCGCCGGCATGGCTGTAAAGTCTCGCCAGATATTCGGCGGCAACTGATAGACCCACTTAAAGAGCCACCCGCAGGTCAAGAAAAAAAATATCGAGCTAACAATCCAGACAACTAATCCAGCAATCACTACCCGCTTCACATTCATTGTCCTAACCTCCTAGTATGTTATTCTGAGTTCAAAAACATGATCACTTAAGAATAAAATCAATCCTATAAATGTATAAGTTAAGTTTCTTAAGTCTTTTATCAGTGGATGTTAACCTAGCCCCGTCTCCCGACGTTCCAGGTATCTCAATCAAATTAGCCGGAGCTAGTCTTATACTTATCGGCTGTCCCGACAATTTCCCTTTATGCCAATCAAGAATTACACCTCCATAATCCCAATCTAAGCCTGCAAAAGTGATAGGTGCTCTATTTATTTTAACAAGCTCCTTAAGAGTAGTTCCAATGGTAATGCCATTCTGCGTTTTCCATTTTGTTCCTTTTGTTTCTATAATTACTCTTTCTGGTTTTTTAAATATATTTTGTTGCTTGTCTTTCCACAAAATTTGAATTTGATTAGGCGTACCTTTAAAAACCACAGTGCTTACTTCAAAATATCCTTCATCAACATGAAATTCCTGCGTTATTACATTCTTACTACCAAATAAACTGAGCAGCTGTTTTTCAGTCGTGGCAGCCGTTATTGGACCGACTCTTTTCCCAGGAATGCATATCCAATCATTTGCTCCTAGACCAGCAGCGTGCGCTTCGGGTAATGAAGTTACCAAATTAATCATTAAAATGATTATGAAGAAAGAGGATAACGAATAAATACTTATTCCTTTTACCTTCACAACCAGTTTCGCGTTCATCTTGTTATCCTCCTTTCAGTCCCAGTAAAGAATGAAAATTTTGCACCTGGCTCTTTTCAATCCTTCTTGCGCCAATTATTATGTATTACCAAGGGTTAAATGTTCTATTTCTTTTGCTATTGCGTATTCAAGTATCTTCCTTCCCCAATTCAAATACCAATTTTGACTGCTATCTAATTCTAATACATTCCCGTGGACGAGTTTTGATCTTACTTCGTAAAGATCTTCAAAATCTTTTTTTATTTGTTTCCTGCCTTTGATGTCCGGGCTAATAAGATAGGAACATCTGTCCGCAAGCGTTGCAGTTAAAGAACCAGTAGGACTATCATCCCCTAATAGAGCCTCAAGCCCTATACAGACTTGCAAAAAGGCTAATGTTTTATTTCGTGCTATGTGCGAATCAAAACACCATTGAATAGAAGCTTTAACGCGCTTTGATTCTTCGTCGTCGCATTCTATCAATTCTATGGCTTTTTTGAGATAGGTATCTATTGCAATTGCAAGTTGGCCTATTTCTTTCGCTTTAGCCAGTAATACGTTTTCAAAATCAAAAGATATATTGTCAAGTAATATGCTAAAATCTAATGGCAGTTCAGCGGTCTTCAGTTTATTAGAGTCACCCGTAATATCTACACTAGACACATTAACTTTGGGTACTTGGTAGTGAGCCATCATTCCTTGCAGCCCTACACGTGCCTTATCAACAGGAGAAAGTTTAAATAATTTTTTATAAATACCTTGATGAAGAAGTATTTTAAAGTTATTAACAGCCCTTTTTAGACTAATATTTTCCAGTTGTCTCCCGCAATAGCCGTTTAGGCGTTGTTTGTAGTAAAGTTTGTTTAATTCCAATTGTTCTGAAAAAATTCCCCTGATTCCTTTTTGATAGCCGCCAGGGATCTCTTCTTTGTCCACAAATACTATTAACGATATATCATTACTTAAATTTATGCTTTTGGGGAGGCTTTCTGAAATATTAGGAAAGGGTATATAAATGTCATATGTTCTTGGAATACTAATAATGTAGTTTTTTATGCTTTCCGTCAGTTTTTGCCCTTCCTCTTCTCCAAGAATATCCCATAAGTTACCTTCTAATTTCTTGCCGTTAGCAGTTTTGTTTTCTATGGCCTCATACACAAACTCATAGAAAATAAAAAAGACATCAAATAAGTCCATCCATTTACGTGTGTGTTTCAGAATTTCTTTTTCTAGAGATTCGACGTGTGGAGTGAAGGATTCATACTGTGGCCGACTATCTTTAATGTAGCAATTTATCAAAGATCCCTTAATTTTTTTTTCAATTTTTTGAATGGCCTTAGGATGCACTGCAATTTACCTTGTTCAAACCTAACTTAATAATCCAATGGGCTACCGATTATATTCTTACGCCTACCCCTCCTCCACCTCCCCAATATAAAAGAACCTCTCGAACATCCGGTGGTAGTCGGTCCAGGTTGCGCCCTGCCCTGCCTTTTTCATAAACTCCTGATCCCCTTGACCTATCTCAGTTTCTTCTTTGCCGGTCTGACTTCATACAGGGCCTGGTCTTCCTTAACAAGGCACGCCCCCTCTGCGGCGGCCTTTTCAAAGCGCAGCTCGGCGCTTGAGAACAAATTTGTATTTTCGGCCTTGAGATTTCGCGCCGCCATGCGACAATATTCTTGATCGATCTCAACCCCGATGCTGTTGCGGCCCGTCCGCAAGGCCGCAACCATGGTTGTCCCTGTCCCACAAAAGGGGTCTAGCACCGTATCCTCGGCGAACGAGAACATCCGTACCAGCCTGCTGGCCAACTCCAAGGGAAACGGCGCCGGGTGCTGCTTGGTTGAAGCCCCGGTGATGTTCCATATCTGCTGGAACCAACGGCCGAATTCCTCCTTGGTCAATTTGCTTGCCTTGCGCTGTGCATTTGTCGGCTTTCGGTATCCGCCCGGTTTCCTCTGCATGAGGATGAATTCCATATCATTCTTGATGATGGCGTTCGGCTCGTATGGCTTGCCGAGGAATTTAGACCCGTTTGCAACCTCATATGAGGCATTGGCAATTTTATGCCAGACGATGGGGTTAAGGTTGTCAAAACCGATACGGCGGCAGATGACGCAGATGTCGGCATGCAGCGGAAACACTAGGTGCCGCCCGAAGTTGCGCCGCGCAACACAGACGTCCCCCACAACACAGACCAATCGTCCCCCTGGAACGAGAATACGAAATATATGTCGCCAGACCTTCTCCAACTCGGCGAGGAATGCCTCGTAATCCTGAATGTGGCCGAGCTGGTGCGGGTTTTCATTGTATTGTTTGAGGTTCCAATAGGGCGGGGAGGTGACAACGAGATGCACCGACTCTGCTTCCAGGAATGACAAGTCCCTTGCATCGCCGTTGATTAATCTGTGGAGAGTAGACTGCATGTACTCACACAAAGGACGCCACGTGGGCGACAAGAATTTTTGCAAAACGTTCTATTGACAGATCATCTGCAGGGGTCTTGAACACACCATTAAGGCCGTCCTGGCCGGACGAAGTGATGAAGGCTGCGGCAGTGTAATGACGCTCCAAAACGAGTTTCCGGCAGAACAGTTCGTAGCGACGCATGTACGAAGCGCCGACAAACTCGGGAAAGACCTTGAAGTGAGATTCCTGGACATTGACAGGGCGGTTTGATGCCTCGCAGTCCTCCAACATGAAGAAATAGCCCAGAAAAGGTTGAGGGCTTGCAAGATATGCTTGCTCGCGGAAGGCCGTCCAGAGGTCAAGGGCGCTGCCCATCGCCTCTTCCGTCCTGTTGTTGAAGTTGTTGCCGAAAGAAGGGCCGACCTGGGATTTGGCTTCAATGGCAGCGATCAATGTCCGATCACGGACAACGAGAAGGTCCCATTCTTTGGTGGGACGGAAGAAGCCCGGCAGTTCAACTGCCTTCTTTCTGTATATATATTGATGGGAGATTCCGGCCTGAGTGATAAGCTCTGTAAAGAGGTCGATAAAACCATCCATCTGAGCGCCGCCGGTCACGGCGCTGCGCAAACCTTGATCCGCCTTTCCGGTCTGCTCCTGTTTCTTTCTCTGGGCACTCCGCGTTTGCCAGTAGTGGGCAACCGCCTTTGCGGTACTCTCAGACAAACTTTTCATGTGATTGTTCCGGTCCCTGGATCGAGTATATCAAGTTTCTTTGCCCTTTTCCATTGGCTACCTGCTGTTCTCTGCTATTACCCTTCCTCCCCCTCCCCTATATAAAAGAACCGCTCGAACATCCGGTGGTAGTCGGTCCAGGTTGCGCCTTCCTGCGCCTTTTGCATAAACTCCTGTATCCCTTTGACCTTGGCATCAAGGTCATCGAGGTGGTGGAGGATCTGGGCCTCCAGGGTCATGGGCCGCGTGGGGGACCCCCACTCGTGCAGTCCGTGGTGGCTCAGCAACAGGTGCTTCATCAGCATGGCGAGCTCAGAGGGGAACCCCTCGATCCGGGCGATCTCCTTATCCACCATCTCCACCCCCATGACGATATGCCCCACCAGCCGCCCCTGGTCGGTATAGTCGAAGGAGCGCTCGTAGGAGAGCTCATAGACCTTGCCGATGTCGTGCAGTGTCCCGCCTGCCAGCAAGAGGTCATGGTTTATCCCCTCGTAGTACCCCTTGATCTTCTGGATGAGATTAACCACGGAGAGGGTGTGCTCGAGCAGCCCCCCCAGAAAGCTGTGGTGGAGCCGCTTGGCCCCCGGGGCCCGCTTGAACAGGGGGGTAAACTCCTCGTTCTCCAAAAAGGCCATGACCAGTCTTTTGAGATAATCATTCTCGATGCCCTGGCCGATCTCGATGAGCTCGGCCAGCATCTCCTCAGGGTCCCTGAGAGATGAGGGCAGGAATTCATCGAGCGAGACCTCTGCATCCGCCACCTTTTTGATGGACTTGATGTTCAGCTGGACCCTGTCCTGATACGAGGTGGCCTGGGCCTTGATCCGGATAAAGTCGTCCCGGTCAAAGAGATCGGCAAACTGCTCGACCCCGTCCCAGACCCTCCCCTCGATCTCACCGGTGCGGTCCGCAAGCCTCACCCGGAGATAGGGGGCCCCGCTTCGTGAGACAGGCGTCGCCTTCTCCTTGACCCAGAAGATCCCCTCAACGATATCGTTCTCGCGTATCTCTTTAATAAAGGTGCGCTCCATTATCCATTACCCCCCTCCTTCAGCTTTTGAAGTGATCGTGCCCCCTCTGTGCGATTGGATATTCTTTGTCACCCTCCCCGTAGATTGTCACCCCCTGAGCAACAGCAACGACCTCCCCTATCGCGGTGATGGGGATGCCCAGCTCCCGGGCCAGCTTGCCCACGGCCTGCTCTTTTTCCGGCGCAGAGGTGAAGAGGAGCTCGTAGTCCTCCCCGCCTGTGAGGGCGAGCGCATAGGGATCAGGGCTGTACGCCTTAACCTCTTTACGGTATTCCTCGGAGATGGGCAGGCGTGAGAGCCGGACCTCGGCCCCTACTTGGCTTGCCTCTGCGATGTGCCCCAGATCAGCCACCAGGCCGTCGCTGATATCGATCATGGCCGTGGCCAAGCCTTGACGAGCGATCGCTTGCCCCTCTTTGACCCTGGGTACAGGTGTGAGATGCTGTTGAACCAATCCCCCCTCTTTTTTCCCTTTTTTTAACTGTTGTAAACCCAGGGCAGCATCCCCCACTGTCCCGGTAACGAAGATCAAATCACCTTTTTTTGCCCCGGCGCGATAGACGATCTTACCCTCCTCTGCCTCACCCATGAGGGTGATGGAGATCAAAAGACGATCCCCCTGGGAGGTATCCCCGCCCACCAGCGCTACCTTGAACTCCTGCGCCTGCTCCAGCATCCCCTTATACAGTGATTGCACGAACGCCAGCTCCGCATCAGGCGCAATAGCCAGGGATACCAGCATGGCCCGCGGTATCCCCCCGCAGGCCGCGATGTCGCTGAGGTTGACGGCTGCGGCCTTCCGGCCCAGGCGATAGGGGTCAGTATATTCTAATTTAAAGTGCACCCCTTCCAGCAGGAGATCCGTCGTGGCAAGGGAGACCATGCCGGGGCATGGCCTGAGCACCGCTGCGTCGTCGCCGATCCCCTTGATCACCCCCTCACCCTGTGCAGCCATCTCCTTGACGGCCGCAATCAGGGCGAATTCACCGATCTCTACGAGCTTCATCCCTTCTTTTTTTGAGGCCGAGATGGCGGGCAATGGCCTCGGCAGAGGCCTCCATGGCTATGGGCCTGTTCCTTAGCTCCTCCCGCGGCTTGATATCGTACCCCGCAGGAAAGGAGTCCTCAAAGTACATCTGCTGGAACCCCGCGAACTTGAGCTGGTGGGCGGTGGAATCCACCACCACCTGCCGGCCGGCCTTTACCAAGCCCATCTCCACCCCCTTTTTCAACCCTACGATTGATTCTCCCCCCTGGGTGCAGACCACGTGGCCGTGGCGGTTGGCGATGAGCATCCCCTCGATGATCTCCTGCTCCGTCACCTGGATGGCGGCA
>Ga0214473_10009387_pt1 | contig 11564 bp, 7 predicted proteins | sample RVTome_7_FD_203509 | JGI IMG/M metagenome (GOLD analysis project Ga0214473, IMG submission 203509) | Soil microbial communities from uranium-contaminated site in the Upper Colorado River Basin, Wyoming, United States - RVT98D197 | ecosystem: Environmental > Terrestrial > Soil > Contaminated >...
CATCGTGCGCAGCAAACGCCCGCCTCTCGACCGCTTTCTCTACGCGCTCGGGATCCGACACGTCGGCGAGCACCTGGCACACGTCCTCGCCGAGCAGTTCCGCAGCGTGCACGCTCTAATGGACGTGCCGGAGGAAGACCTTCAAGGTGTGCACGGCATCGGGCCGGAGGTCGCGGCGAGCGTACGCCACTTCTTTGTCGAGCCCAAGAACCGCAAGCTCGTCGAGCGCCTGCTCGCAGCCGGGGTCAGGCCCGAGGCACCAGCCCAGCCGAAGGGACACCTCGCGGGCAAGACCTTCGTTCTGACAGGCAGCCTCGAGAGCCTCACCCGCGGCGAGGCGGAGCGGCGCATCCGAGCTGCCGGAGGACGCGTCGCTGGCAGCGTCAGCAAGCAGACCAACTACGTCGTCGCCGGCGCCGACCCGGGCTCGAAGCTCGCCAAGGCCAAGAAGCTCGGGACAAGCATCCTCGACGAGGCCCAGCTCCTCGCCATGCTCGAAGGGACTGCCCGCGTGTGAGCGCTGGGATCAAGAACAGCGGAGACGAGCGCAGACGCGGGGAGCGACAGGAGTCTCGAGATGGTTGAGCGCCACAGGCTTCGCATAACCGGCCGGGTGCAGGGCGTCTGGTACCGGGGCTCGGCGCAGGAGGAGGCCCGGCGCCTAGGCCTGCGCGGCTGGGTGCGGAACCTGCCGGACGGCAGCGTCGAGGCGCTTGCCGAAGGCGAGTCCGAGGCCGTGCGCGCGTTTGCCGCCTGGTGCAGGGTCGGGCCGCCGGGAGCACGGGTCGCAAGCGTCGAGGAGACGCCCGAGCCGGCGGCAGGCGACCTCCAGGGGTTCAAGATCCGCCACTGAGAGTGCCCAGAAGCGGCCAGGTCTCGGTTTCGATGTCCTTCTCGGCATGGACAGGTGGGTCAGCGCGCGCTCCACCGGCCTGCTCGGTGCCACTGCTCAGATGCAGTCGGTGCCGCTCGATGCGAGCCACCTGCCGGAGGTAGGGAAAGTCTTGGTAGTTGGGGAAGCTCTGGCTCACCCAGATGCGGCAGGTTTCGATACGTCCGTGCGCTTTATCGATGACCTCCAGTACCGGGGGAAAAATCTCGCGCCGGGAGCCGGGCGAGGTCGGTGTAGAGCGTGGGCTGGTTTTCTTTGAGCGTCAAGAGATAGTCCGCCCCCTTGTCCTCGACCAGATAGCGCGCCGTTTCCTTCTGCGTGTGCAGGGCATCGGCGGTCACCACTGTCTGGTGCAGGTCCAGCGGGTCCAGCAGCGGCTTCACACAGGGGATCTCGTTGGTCTTGTCCGGCACCGCCATCTGTGCGGCCACCACGGCCTCGGCGTGCAGCAGGGCGGCAAACAGGTGCAGCGGCTTGCCGTCGGCATCCGCGCTGCCGCGCAGCGTTTTGCCGTCGATGGCCAGGGCGCGACCGACGCTCTCGCAGCTCTGCTCGGCCCACTGTCCGAGCACCCGATCGAACGCGTGCGCATCCACAGCGCCCAGCACCCGGCGAAATGTGGGTTCGCTCGGCGCGCTCTGACGGCGGCTGCCAAAGCGACGCAGTTGCTCGCCACAGAGTTCCGCGGCCCACTGCGCGATCTCGGCAAACGAGCGCGCGCCGCACACAACCGCACAGGCCGCGATCGCCAGCACGCAACGCATGGGGTGGCGCACCCCACGGTGTTTGCGCGGATCGATCACCTCGCCGAGCCGCTCGAACAACCCGCTGGCCCCCACGATCGGCAGCAGCTCCAGGTTGAGCACGGTCTTGTTCTTCGCCCGCGCAGGTTTGGGCTCGCACGGCCGGCTCAGCTCGCCCCGGGCGTGGCGATCCAGTTCGTAAACAAACACCCGCTTGGGCTGCCCGTTGAGCGCGTAGCCGGCTCCCGAACGGGAGTACCCGCCGGTTTCCCCCAGCTCGCGCCAGTTCGCCGCCCGGTAGCACGTGCCGCGAAAGCGGTGCGCGTCCACGAAGGTTTCGGCCAAACGAACCCGGTGACCGTAGACCTGCTCCCAGTCCGCACTTATGCGCCGCAGATTGCGGGCAAGGATCTCGGAGGCCAGATTCGGTACCCGCACCCACGGCAGCATCAGAAAACGGCTGTTGTTGACCACCTCGGGCAGCCGAGCGAGGCGCGTTGCCGCATCCCAGCCGAGGTAGTGATCGCGAGGCGCGTTGCGCAACGCGCCAGCGCCCCAAACCAGCACCGCGACCGGCTCCGCATCCAGAGAGGCCACGTACCACAGCGTCTCGCCCACCACCGCGGCCTGTCCCAGGTAGTGAAAGGCCGCCAGCTGCTCCTGCCAGCGGGCGCGTTCTTCACTCTCGATCAGCCGCAGTGCAAGCGTGCCGCAGCGCTCCGTGATCGGCCGGCGTTCTGGTGGCGCATCACATCGGCCTGCCGGCTCCGATTTCTTACGGAAGTTTCCCACCCGCCGCCGCACCGGCAATTGCCATCGGCCGGCGCGCTCGAGTCGCTCGAGCAGATTCTTGCAGGCCCGCACCGCCAGCTGCCCGTTCCCCTGCTTCCATTCGAAGTGCCGGCACACCGCGCGAGCGATCTCTTCACGTGTCCACTGCGGGCGGCGGCGGATGTTCGTGGCGATCCAACCCAACTCCCCCTTGCCCAGACGCTGCCCACGAAAAACCACTTCCTCCGCTTGCACTTGCGAACCGCCTCTGCCTCGTCCGCTCATGGCGCCTATGTGGCAGAAAAGCGCCCACGGCGTCAGAGCGCCGGGACTCTCGGCGGTTCACGCCTCCGTCAACAACTTTGACGGAACCCTGGCGCCCGGTCTCGGAGCTATGGCATCGTGGTGGTCCCTCGTGGCAACTGTATCGGGTGAAGGAGACGGAGAAGGGACCGGTGGTGTGGGAGGTGCGCGCGACGCGCTTCTTCCCGTACCGGGACGACGTGCCGGGCGCGGAGGGGGTGTTGCTGGTCGCGCGCGAAGTGCTGACGGGCGAAAGGAAGTACTTCCTGGCGCACGCTCCCACGGAGACGGCGGTTGCGGAGATGCTCTGCGTGGCCTTTTCGCGCTGGCACATCGAGCGGTTGTTCGAGGACAGCAAGGGAGAAGTCGGGCTCGACCACTTCGAGGTGCGCACGTACCGCTCGCTGCGTCGCCACCTGGTTCTCACACAGCTGAGCCTGGGCTTCTTGGCGGATCAGACGAGCGCACTGCGGGGAAAAAAACTCGTGGTGGAGCCCGTGTCAGGTACGCAAGGTGGTCGAGGCGCAGCTCGACACCACGTTGCCGAGAGCGGTCATAGCGCGCCGCTTGGAACAGACTGCCGCGAAGATCGAGTACTGGCAGCGTCGAGCTGAAGAGGCGGCGCGAGCGCACTGCAAGCGCCGCCGCAAGGAGCTGAGGCGAGCGGGTATCGACCTGCGCCGCGCGGTCCGCTGCCCGAAGTGGGTCTAGAGATGTGGCGCTGTAGTGCTAAGGTGGAACCTTCGACGTTGCGGACGTTTACGGGGATAGTTGCTCATCTTGATCTTGACGGCACGCGGGTAGCGGCGTTGTGGGCGGCGTTCGGGCAGAATCAGGAGCGCGAGCTCGTCGTGCAAGGCATCGAGCCGTCGCGGCACGACGCCGGGATTCATCGTCCACGCCGTGAGCCAGAAAAGCCGAATGAACTGCAGCGCGTGGCGATGGCTGACGCGAGTCGGGGTGACGGCGGCGCGCTCGGCGACACGCGCCATGGCGAGCCGCACAAGGTTGTAGCCGAGGGCGAGTCCCCAGACTTCCTGCTGGACGCGCGCGGGCGTTTTGCTGCGCAGCGCCTCTTCGCGCTCCAGTGTGTGGGTTTTCACTTCATCGAAGCCGAGTTCGAGCTCCTAGCGCTTGTGATAGAGCGCGACGAGTTCGGATGCAGGATAGGCAACGGGATCGAGCAAAGAGGTGAGCAGCACTTGAGCACGAAAACCGCGGCGCTGGTAGCGAATCGCGCGGACGCGGAGCGTGGGTGGGAGGTCACGGGGGCCATGCCGGACCAGGCGCCGGGCCTCCTGGCAGGGGGTCAGGTCAACAAGCTGGTCGCCTAGACCCAGGCGTTGCACGACGCGGCGGCGCAGCGCCAGCGGGCCGGTGCGGGCGCGGCTGAGCCACTGGCGTTGGCGGGGTGGATCGCCCAACTGATGGAACAGCACGTAGGTGGCAAAGCCGCGATCGAGGACCACGAGCGAGGCATCGGGGAGTGCGGGCCAGAGCGTGGCGGCGAGAGCGAGTTCGCTGTCGCGGTAGGCGCCGAGCGCGAGACTCGTGAGCACATGGCGGCGGAGCACCATGACCGCCACCACGCGCAACACGGGATAGCCGCCGGTACTCTCCCAGCGGGTCGGCACGCGGCCGAAGGCGGTGTCATTCTCAGGCGTGTCGGGGACGCGCAACCTCGTGCCATCGATGCCGTAGACCGCCAGCCCACGCCACCGTTCCGCGTCTGCCGCCGCTGGGCCCCAGACCGCTGCGGCCTGCGCGAACAGCGTGGCGAGCGGCTCGGGGCCGAGCCGTTCGCGGGCTTGGACAATGGCACTACCACTGACGGTCGCGCGACGCGGGCCAGTGGGCAGGACCAGGTCCAAATGGCGCACCACTTCGCGAATCGACCGATCACGCAGCAGGCCCATGCCGATCACGAGCCAGACGACGTACTCTGCGGGCAGCTTGCGCCGTCGAACCGTCGCCGTGCCGGTCGCAGTCAATGCGTGCTGGATCCACTCAGGATCCAGCGTCTCGCTGAAGATCTCGAAGCTCGCCGCACGCTCACCAGCGCCGACAGCGAGCAAGGCCTCGCCCAGCTCCATCCGCCGCCTCCTCCACCCCGGCGGAGTATAGACCTGCTGGGCGAAAAAGCTGAACCGACGACTACTTGCGCCTTAAGTGACCGGCATTGCGCCTAGAGTTTCCTATCGACGGCGGACGCCGGATGTCGGGCCTCACGTAAACCAAGAGGCGGCATTACGCCCTTTGTGCGACCTGTCGACCGTGTTCAACGAACCACGCCGGCACGCGCATCTGCTCGTCGGTAGGGTAGTGCGTCACGGGGGGGCGATGGTGCCGAGACCTGGGTGGCCCTGCCGCGAAAATTGCGTCGGAATGGAGCAAGTGAGCCCTTCTTGGAGCCCTGTCGGGTCAGGTGCGGGTGTGGTTACCGTCGGCACCCAGCGATTGTTGCGTGAGAGTATTTGACGCGCCGCGCCGTGCAGTCATTTTTCCCTTGACGCCCCACCGGGCTCTTTGCGTATACTCCGCGCGAACAAGGCGCCCAACCAGTCGTGCGTTCCCGGCTGGCGCGACGCCCGAACGTATGAGTGCCGTCCACAGAAGTCGAAGGAGGAAAAGCCATGAGGACTCACAGCAGATGCATCGCGCTCGGGATGGTCGCCATTGCCGTTGTTCTTGCGTTCGGCGTCAGCGCGGCCCATGCGCAAGTCCCCGACCACCTCAAGTGCTACAAGATCAAAGACCCGGTGAAGCTCGCAGCGATCGTCGATCTTGACTCGCCGCAGTTCGGCCTCGAAGCCGGGTGCCAGGTGAAACCGGCGAAGATGTTCTGCGTGCCCGCGACCAAGACCGTCGTCTCGGCCCTGGACAAGGCGACCGACTTACCCATCACGCCCCTGCCGATCTCGGGTCCCGACCCCGGGGATCGCATCTGCTACAAGGTGAAGTGCCCGGAGCCCTTCCCGCCCGACACGGAAGTCACCGATCAGTTCGGCACCCGGACGCTCGTCAAATTCAAGACGCAGATGCTCTGCACGCCGGCGGTGAAAGGCGGCGTGCCGCCGCGTTTCGTCGACAACGGCGACGGGACCGTGACGGACAACCAGACGGGGCTCCAGTGGGAGAAGAAAGCTGCCATGGTGTGCGTGGGCGGATCCAACCCTGGCGCTGAATGCACGTACCCCTCAGATTGTCCCGGTGGTGATTGCCCCGATTGCGCGCCGCACTGCGTGGACAACCAGTACGCCTGGGGTAACCTCGCGGGGTGCCCATTTACCGGTTGCCCGAACGGGACGGCGTTCACGGACTTCCTCGGGCGGCTGAACAACTGCACGAGCGCCGATGCGAGTACGCTTGGCGGAGGCTTCGCGGGCTACTGCGATTGGCGCCTCCCGACCGTCGTTGAGCTGCAGACTATCGTGGACACCGGCCAGGGAGCGTGCGCAGGTGGCACGGGCGCGTGCATCGATCCGATCTTCGGCCCTACCTTCGCGACCTACCACTGGTCGTCGACTACCTGGCTCGGCGGCACCGTGAATGCCTACAGGGTGTCTTTCGCTTTTGGGGGGGCCTCCGCCGCTGGCAAGATCTTAGGCTATCCGGTCCGTGCGCTGCGGGGCGGCTCGTAACGCAGGATCAGCGGCGGGCATGTATCTCTCATCGCTGGCAAGGCTGTCGATGGCCAACTCGGCAACGTCGTACTCAGCGGCGCTGCCGCGCGGCCGCAGCTTCCTTACAGCGCTCCCGAGATCGTCCACGAGTGCTCAATCGTCCCCAGGGCAGGCGAGGCCCTCCCTATCGCGACGGCCTGCAACTCTCGTGCACCAGTGGCAAATTACCGCCAGCTCTGCGGCGGTAATGCTTTTCGTCGTAGGCTGTAGGGCTGGACAACCCACCTCAGATACTCTGAGCCGCCACGACTGCATCCTTGGTGAAGCTGCAGATGTGAGAACTGTGCTCCCGCGCGTCGAAGTGGAGGTGAACGGCGGCAAGGACCCCAGGCGGCTGCCCCGCAGGCACGCGAACGTCCTCGTGCGGTCAGGCGGCGTACCCGTGATGAAGTTCTCATGGGACTGTGGCGGACGCCTGCTACCGCTTGCAGGGCTAACAGTGATTCGCAAGGAATACGGGCAGGCGCTGACAACCGCCGCCGTCGCAGGCTTAGAAGAAGCCATCGGCGACGTCACCCTCTACCTGCGGAACCTCGGACCGTATGTTTCGGCGTGTGTCTCTACGCGACCACTGGCGGATCTCGACCGCTTCAGCCTTTCCTGCGGGCTACCCGGCGAACTCCAGGTGCCGTGCCCAGGCGCGCGAGATGGATGGCGATGTAGCCTGCATGATGACCTCTTGGAGGTCTCTGGGCCTCGGATTTCACATGTCTCGGCTGCGCGCGTTCGGCGGCCTGTCGTTGTCCATCTGGCATATGGCAGCAGATTTCCTCCCTGCACCTTCGCTAACGACTACGCCCCGTGTTGCTTCGGAGAACCAGGGGGATGCCTCCCGTGCATAGGGTCTCCACCTTCGGATCTGTGTTTTCCAGAGTGTGGGGTACTTGGCAGCCAAGATTGCCCGCCTGAACAATGCGACGGACAGGACAACGACGAAGACGGGGACGTCGACGAGGACTTAGGTGGTGAACCTTGCGGCACCACGGATGTAGGTGAATGCGAGTTCGGCGAGACCAGGTGTGTATGCGGGGTCCGCTGGCCTACTTGCACCCCCTTACCGTTCTGTCTCCTGTGGCAGCCCGTGGCGAAGGTCTGCTCCCTTCGGTGTGAAGGCGCGACTGAACCATCGAACGAGGTCTGCGACGGCGTCGACAACGACTGCGACGGGGAAATCAACGAGGATCTCGGGACTACCACCTGCGGCGTTGGTGCATGTGAAAGGACAGTCACCAACTGCCTGGGAGGCACCCCGCAGACGTGCACCCCTGGTCCCCCCAGTGCCGAGGTCTGCGATCGCGGCGACAACGACTGCGACGGGGAAATCAACGAGGATCTCGGAATCACCACCTGTGGCGTGGGCGCTTGCGAAAGGACCGTGAACAATTGCGTGGAAGGTGTTCCGCAGACGTGTATCCCGGGTGAGCCCAGTTCCGAAATCTGCGACGGCGTCGACAACGACTGCAATCCGGCAACCGCAGACGGCGCCGACGAGCCGGAGTTCGGAACACCGTGCGATGGTGCGGACACGGACCTCTGCCCAGAGGGCGAGATGGTCTGCTCAGACAACAGCCTGGAGTGCAGTGACGCCGCCACAGAGAATGACGTCGAGATCTGCGACGGCGTCGACAACGACTGCAATCCGGTAACCGCAGACGGCGCTGACGAGCCGGAGTTCGGAACACCGTGCGATGGTGCGGACACGGACCTCTGCCCAGAGGGCGAGATGGTCTGCTCAGACGACAGCCTGGAGTGCAGTGACGCCACGGGCGACAGCGTGGAAACCTGCAACGGTGCCGACGACGACTGCGATGCGGACATCGACGAGGACAATGCATGCTGTGGAAACGACACGTGCGAGACAGGACTGGGAGAACGGTGCGGCACCTGCGACGACTGTTCTTGTGATATCTGTCGGCAGGCCGACCTAATGTATGAGATACCGGGCGATGGTTGCACCCTGGAGAGCCAGGATGACTGCGTTGGACGTTTGTACTGCCTTGAGTTTGAGCGACTCCAAGACGTCTGGCCAGCGACTCTTCTGGGTCCTTTCGACGATCTGCCCGGTTTCGCGCTCAGTGAGTCAGACCGGGCGCTGCTCAAGTATTGCTGCGCCAATGTTCGCGAATGCCCTGGCGTCGAATGTGGGATACCGGGCGGCGTTACGATGTTCTGTTTGCCCGAGGGGCCGGTGTGCTCCTACGACTACCTTTGCATAATCGCGGGCAACTGTTGTCAAGGTTGTTACGTTTCTGAACTCCGGTGTCCCGAATGCTGTGAGGGAGACTACTTCACGGGATGCCTCGAGTGCAACGAACGGGGGTGCAACTGAGCGCGCGGAGCCTGTCAATGAGAATGATCCTCCATATTCGAACACCTTCGCCTTCCAAGTTGGCCACTTCTCCGACACATTCGGCCACGGCTGGATAATCAAGTGGCGAGCGCAGCGACCGAGTCGGGTCGCCCCGGGTAGTCGCCCACCCGGGGCTCCGTCAAGAAGTGGCGCATGTCTGACTTCGGGTGTTATGTCAACTAGCGCCATGCCGAGAGGCTCCTAGAGTCTCTTATCGACCGACCATGATGAGATGTCCATGCGCGCGTCAGCTTCAACCGCTTGTTAGACGGCCCACCACAGAGTAACCTTCGCAGCGTGACGAAGGCCACCGAGAAACTTCTGAAGAGCGCTCTCGAACTGGAGCTTGACCAACGCGCGGAGTTGGCGGCGGAGCTTCTCGCAAGTTTGGACGGCGCTCCGGACGAAGATGCGGAAGCCGCTTGGGCCGCAGAGATCGAACGCCGAGCCACGCGGGCGCGCTCTGGCAAGGACCCCGGGCGGCCGTGGTCGGAGGTTCGCGACCGTATCAAGCACGGCTTGGCGCCGCGTTGAACCGTCCCCTTCGGATCAGCGAAGAAGCTGAGGCCGAAGCGACCGACGCTTCGCGCTGGTACGACGTCAGGCGACCAGGACTCGGCGCCGAATTCCTGGCCGCTCTCGACGAAGCCCTGGAACGAATCGAGACCAATCCCAGTCTTGGTTCTCGACCACCGGGCGTTTCGGGCGATGATGTCCGCCGCGTGATCATGCGACGGTTCCCTTACGACGTCGTGTACATCGAGTTGCCGGATCGAATTCAGGTGCTGGCGGTCGCTCACGAACGGCGTAGACCAGGTTATTGGATGGGACGGATCCGCGGCTGAAGAGTTCAAGGCCGTCTAACGCTCATGGTGGGCGGCGGACGAGATGAATCCGCACTGCTTGGCAAGAAGCACGACACCCAACGTCCCCGCGTCGGGAGGACGTTCAGCGGCGACGCATTGACGACCCAGCGTTCACTCACGCTCGAGTTCGCGCTTCAGGGAATCGGGTGTGTCCTGAAGGAGCCTGACCCTGAACTGGGAGAGAGCACGCAGGAACTTAGCGCGCGAAAGGCCGGCGATGTCGGCGGCCACCTCGTGAATGCTCCACCGCCTGAAGGCGCCGGTTTCGCATCTCGACGGACGAGCTGCTCAGACTCGATCGCACCGACTAGGAACACGCCGGCGGCGCGTCAACGCTGGCGCCCCGGCCGCGCGCGTCATGGATGGGGTTCCCTCAGCCGGTGTTCGTGTGTTAGACGTCCCCAACGAAGCACGGAGGAGTCGTATGGATCGGATGTTGCGCGTGAACATGACGACCTTGAGCACCACCGAGGAACCGTATCCAAACGAGTGGATCGCACTCGGCGGGCGGGCCCTCTCCGCCAAGATTCTGCTCGAGGAAGTAGATCCCAAGTGCGACCCGCTGGGTCCGGACAACAAACTGATCTTCGCACCCGGGTGCCTGTCGGGGTCAATGGCTCCCACCTCCGGGCGCATGAGCGTCGGCGCCAAGAGCCCGCTGACGCACGGAATCAAGGAAGCCAACGCCGGCGGCCAGCCGGCGCAGAAACTGATGCGGCTCGGCTACCGCGCGGTCATCGTCGAAGGCCAGCCGAAGGACCCGGCGAAGCGCTACAAACTGACGATCAACAAGGCCGGCGTGAAGATCGAGGAGTGCCCCGAATTGAAAGGGCTGCGGACGTACGCCACCGCCGGCAAGCTCGCCGAGATCTCGGGCAAGCGCGCCGCCTTCATCCTCTGCGGCCCGGCCGGCGAGGCGCGTCTCACTGGCGCCAGTGTCGCCTTGACCGACGAGGACCACCGCTATCCGACGCGCCACGCCGCACGTGGCGGCCTCGGCGCCGTGATGGGGGCCAAGGGCCTCAAGGCGGTCGTCGTCGACGATGAGGGGTCACAGGCGCGCGTGGCCAAGGACACCGCCGGCTTCAAGGAACTGGCCGTCAGCATGACCAAGGCCTACAAGGCGGGCCCGCAGTTCTTTGCGCGCGGAACGTCGGCCGTGGTGCCGATGGCCAACATGATGGACACGCTGCCGACCCGGAACCGTCGCGAGATGCAGTTCGAACACGCCAGCGACATTGACGGGGCGCGCATCATCGAGAGCTTCGCAACGCGCGGCGGCGGCATGCACAACTGCATGACCGGGTGCGTCGTGCAATGCTCGAACGTCGTGCACGGGCCAGACGGACAGTACGTGACCTCCGCCCTCGAGTTCGAGACCCTCGCCCTGCTGGGTTCGAACTGCGCCATCGGCAGCCTCGATGCCATCGCCAAGATGGACCGGTTGTGTGACGACCTCGGCCTCGACACGATCGAGACCGGTGCGGCAATGGCCGTGGCCATGGATGGCGGGCAGCTCCCATTCGGCGACGCTGAGGGTGCGATCCGCGTCATCGACGGTATCGACACGGGCGGCGGCGAGCTCAGCACCGCCGTCGGCAACGGGGCCGTGTTCACCGGCAAGAAGTACAACGTGGCACGGGTCCCGGCCGTCAAAGGCCAGGGAGTTCCCGCCTGGGAACCACGCACGCTGAAAGCGACCGGCATCACCTACGTCACCAGCCCCATGGGCGCTGACCACACGGCCGGCCTCATTGCCATGCCGGTTGCGGACCTGGCACGCGCCTCGCAGGATTCGCAGATCGTCAACGCCATTTGCGACTCGAGCGGGTTCTGCCAGTTCATGACGCCGACGGCCGACGAGATGAAGCGGCTGTTCAACATGATGTACGGCCTCAACCTCGGCGACGAGGACATCATCAACTACGGCTGGCAGTGCCTCCAGGACGAGTGGGA
>Ga0214473_10009388_pt1 | contig 11564 bp, 9 predicted proteins | sample RVTome_7_FD_203509 | JGI IMG/M metagenome (GOLD analysis project Ga0214473, IMG submission 203509) | Soil microbial communities from uranium-contaminated site in the Upper Colorado River Basin, Wyoming, United States - RVT98D197 | ecosystem: Environmental > Terrestrial > Soil > Contaminated >...
CGAGCTGGACGTGGCGTCGTGGCGGTCCCGCCTCGCCGCGGTGTTCCAGGACTTCATCCGCTTCGAGCTGCCGCTCCGCGACAACGTCGCGCCTTACGGGGCGCCCGACGACATCGTGCGCGCGGCGCTCGCCGAGGCGGGTGCTACGGGGCTCGCCAAGCTCGACACGCCGCTCGCGCGCGGGTACGACGACGGGACGGAGCTTTCGGGCGGGCAGTGGCAGCGGGTGGCGCTCGCCCGGGCGCTTTGCGCGGTGCGGATGGGGGCGGGGCTGGTGCTGCTCGACGAGCCCACGGCCCAGCTCGACGTGCGCGGGGAAGCCGAGATCTTCGACCGCATCCTCGCCGCCACGCGGAAGGTCACGACGATCCTGATCTCGCACCGCTTCTCGACGGTGCGGCACGCCGACCGGATCTGCGTGCTGGAGCAGGGCCGCGTGATCGAGCTGGGGACGCACGACGAGCTGCTGGCGCTGGGCGGCCGCTACCGCACGATGTTCGAGCTGCAGGCGCAGCGCTTCATGGCCGACGCGGACGAGGAGGGCACGGCGTATGAAGTCCTCGCCTGAGCCGCTCCCGCCCGCGCTGCCGTCGATGTGGCGGGTGCTGAAGCTCGGCTACAGCCACGAGCCCAGGATGATGCTGGGCGCCTTCGCGCTGTCGCAGCTCGCGGCGCTGCCCGACGCGCTCTTGCCGCTGTGGATCAAGTTCCTGGGAGAGGGCGTGCTCCAGCGCGACCGGCGCCTGCTGCTGGCGTCGGCGCTCGGGCTGGGCGTGTCGGCGACGGCCACGTGGTTCCTGGGCACGCTCAGCACGCGCGTGCAGCGGCGCTTCCGCGACAAGATCACGATCGCGCTCGAGTCGCACGTGGCGCGGCTCCTGGCCTCGGTCGCCACGATCGCCCATCAGGAGCGGCCGGAGTACCTCGACCGCCTCTCCGTCCTGCGCAACCAGGTGTTCGTGCTCGACCACATGTACATGTCGCTCTTCTCGACCTGCGGCTGGATCCTGCGGCTGGGGGTCGCGATCGGCCTGCTGATGTCGATCCAGCCCGCGCTGGTGCTGCTCGCGCTGTTCGCGCTGCCCACGGTCTTCACCTCGACCTGGCGGCCGGCTATCGAGCGCGCGGCCGAGGAGCGGCGGGCGTCCTCGTTGCGGCTGGCCATGCACCTCTTCACGACCGCCACGACCGCGCCGCCCGGAAAGGAAGTGCGCGTCACCGGGATCGGGCCGCGGCTCGTGGGGGACAGGCGCCGGGCGTGGGAGTGGTGGTACGGACCGGTGGCGGCCGCGCGCTGGTCGAGCGCGCGCTGGCACGCGCTCGCCTGGGCGATCTTCGGCGCCGCCTACGTCGGGGCGATCGTGTTCGTCTCGTCGTACCTGCGCGCGCCGGCGGAGGACGTGCTGCTGGTGCTCGCCGCGGGTGGGCGGTTGTCGGCGTACGTCGGGGCGACCGTGGGCGAGATCGGTTTCCTGCGCGGCATCTGGATGGACGGCTCCCGGCGGCTTTGCTGGCTCGAGGACTACGCGGCGTCGCTCGTGGCCTCGGCCGATCAGCCCGCGCCCTCGCGTCTCGTGGAGGGCCTGCGCTTCGAGGGCGTGTCGTTCGCGTATCCCGGCAGCGACCGCCTGGTGCTCGACTCGGTGGACCTCTCGTTGCCTGCGGGCGCGGTGGTGGCGCTCGTGGGGGAGAACGGCGCGGGGAAGACGACGCTCGTCAAGCTGCTGTGCAAGCTCTACGAGCCGACCTCCGGCCGGATCCTGGTCGACGGCGTGGAGCTCGGCCGGGTGCGGGCGGACGCATGGCGCAAGCGCCTCGCGGGGGCCTTCCAGGACTTCTTCCGCTTCGAGCTCAAGGCGCGCCACTCGGTGGGCGTCGGCGACGTCGCGCGCGTGGACGACGAGCAGGCGGTCACGGCCGCCATCGAGCGGGCCGGGGCTGACGACGTGGTGGCGCGGCTGCCGGCCGGCCTCTCGACCCAGCTCGGGCCGACCTGGCCGGGCGGCGTCGAGGTCTCGTTCGGGCAGTGGCAGAAGCTCGCGCTCGCCCGCGGCTTCATGCGCGAGGAGCCGCTGGTGCTGGTGCTCGACGAGCCCACGGCGGCGCTCGACGCCGAGACCGAGCACGCGCTCTTCGAGCGCTACGCCGCTGCTGCGCGGGGCGGCGAGGCCTCGGGCGACGGCGGGGGAGCCGCCGGCATCACGATCCTGGTGTCGCACCGCTTCAGCACGGTGCGGATGGCCGACCTGATCGTCGTGCTCGACGGGGCCCGCGTGGCGCAGGTGGGCGGCCACGAGGAGCTGATGGCCAAGGGCGGCCCGTACGCGGAGCTCTACCGGATCCAGGCCGCGGCGTATCGATAAGGCATCGAGGGTGGCGGCGGGATCGGAGTCGAGGGGATGCCGGTCGCGAAGGTATCGCTGCGAGCGGGCTCAGAGGAATGGGTTCACCGCGCGAACGGTGCCGTAGAGCCGGTCGTGCTGGAAGTCCTCCGACCAGAGCTCCGAGAGTCCGTAGACTTCGGCGTACGCCCACATGTGCGCGTCGAACCAGGACAGCTCGTACATCGCGGCTCCACGTAGAGCCGTGCGCACGACGGAATCGTTGGGGCAGAGGATCGGGAAGCGCCGTAGCCGCCGCCGAGCGGCGCATGATCGTCTTCTGGCACCGATGCAGCCCGGTTCCGCTCTTGCCGCGGGGCGTCGGGGCGAGAGTGACTCGCGACGACCCGCCGCTCGGAGCCGGAGAGGCGCTGGCGGTGCTCGACGTCGACGGGCGGCTGCTTTCCTTCCAGGGCCCGACCACCGTCGACGAGGCGGGCCCGCGGATCACCGAGCCACTGGGCACGTTCTTCCAGCTCGCGGGGCTCGGCACGCCCCCGGCTGCGCGCATGCCTGCTGACGGCGGAACCGCCGTGTTCGACGTCCAGCTCGATGGCGGAGTGCCAGCCAGCGTCGAGGCGCGCCTCGGCCCGAAAGGGCTCGCCGAGGCACGGGTGATTCCTCCGTGGACGCCTCGCGCCATGCCCCAGGCGGTCCAGTTCTTCGGAATCGCCGACGTCTTTCGCCTCTTCACCGTCAGCTTGCTCCTCACGTCGTTGCCGCTCGCACGCCGCAACCTTCGGGCCGGTCGAGGCGACCGCGACGGTGCACTGCGGCTGGGCGGGCTCGTTTTCGGTTGCGAGATCGTCGCCATCGTCGCCGGCGCCCATCACGCGGGGACGTTCGAGGGCGAGTTCCGCGTCCTGACCCAGGCCGTGGCGTGGGGCCTCTATCACGGCGTGACCGCGGCCCTCCTCTACGTCGCGCTCGAGCCGTTCGTGCGGCGTGTCTCGCCCGAGCGCCTCGTCTCGTGGACAAGGCTCCTGGCGGGCGACGTGCGCGACCCGATGGTGGCTCGCGACGTGCTCGTCGGCCTCGCGATCGCGTTCGCCAACGTCGGACTCGCGCTGCTGCCCATGACGCTGCTCGCTCGTCCGCCGCTGCTGCCGATCGAGACGGAGCTCGAGCCGTTGCTCGGTCCGGAGCTCATGGGCGCGGCCGTGGCCGGGGTGGTCGTATTCGTGGTGCGCAGTGGACTGTGTCTCTTCCTCCTGCTCCAGCTCGTCGTCCGCGCGTTCGGACGAATCCACGGACTGGCGCCCGCCGCATTCTTCGCCATCGCGTTCGGTCTCACGCTTGCGAACATGCGGGCGATGGGCGTCGCCGGACCGCTCGCCGTGCTGGTGAGCGTCACGAGCGGTGCGGCGTGGGCCTTCCTGATCACACGCTTCGGAATCCTGGCCATGATCGCGAACCTGCTCGTGCGCGCGCTCGGATACAGCTTGCCCACGACGTCGTCCTGGACCGGGTGGACGGCGCCGAGTGTCTGGTGCTTCGCCGGAATCACCGTGCTGCTCGGCGTGTACGGCCTCTACTACTCGACGGGCAGCCGGCCGTTCGGCGACTGGAAGCCGCTCGAGCTCTGACCCTCTGCGGCCCTAACGCCTCACGCCGACGCGCGATCTCGAACTCGGTCAACCCTGGTCTACAGCGTCTCGCGGGGCGACGGCGCTGGACACGGCGCATAGAATGATCGTCTCGGGAGGTGCGCCATGAAGCGTCGCGATCTCGTCCGCCTGGGTGCCCTGGCCGCCGGCACTTCGTTCCTGGACGCGGGGCGGTTTCCCCACGCTCTCTTCGCCGCCGAACGCCGGAAGGCAGCCACCGATACGGTCACGCTCGGGAGGACGGGCATCGCCGTCTCGCGTCTCGCCCAGGGGACGGGGACGCACGGCTACAACAAGAGCTCCGACCAGATCCGCGGACTCGGCTTTCGCGGCCTCGCCGACCTGCTCGAGGCGGGTGTCGACGAGGGGCTCGCCTTCTGGGACCTGGCCGACGGCTACGGAAGCCACCCTCACGCCAAGGAGGCCCTGAAGTCGGTGCGGCGGGAGCGCGTGGTGATCATGACCAAGACCCGGGCCAGCACCGAGAGCGAGATGCGCGCCGACCTCGATCGTTTCCGAAGCGAGATCGGCGTCGACCGGATCGACATCGTCCTGCTCCACTGCATGATGGAGGACGACTGGCCACGGCGGAAGGCGGGCGCCATGGCGGTCCTGTCGGAAGCCAAGCAGAAGGGCATCATTCGCGCCCACGGCGTGTCGTGTCACACGCTCGGGGCCCTGAAGACGGCTGCCGCGACCGACTGGGTCGAGATCGACCTCGCGCGCCTGAATCCCGCGGGGGCGCACATGGATGCCGATCCGGCCACGGTGATCCCGGTGCTGCGCGAGATGAAGTCCAAGGGCAAGGGTGTGATCGGCATGAAGCTGCTCGGCCAGGGCGACCTGCGCGCCCGCGTCGACGAGGCGCTCCAGTACGCGCTCGCGCAAGACGTGCTGGACTGCTTCACGATCGGGGCCACGAGCCGCGCGGAGCTGCGCGGCCTGATCCAGAAGATTCCGGTAGCGAGCGTCCGCGCCTGAGCGCGAGCGTCAACTCCGTCTGGACGGAGTTGGATCCAAAAGAGCTGAATCAGTACCCGATCGCCTGTCCGTCCTTCCGCGGGTCGGAGCCGCCGAAGTAACGCCGCGGATCCTCCTCGCGCCAGATCGCCTGGTAGCCGCCGAGCGCCTCGGGCGTCTTCGAGATGCGGTGGCCGCGGGCGGCCAGGCCCTCGAGCACCTTGGGGTCGAGGCCGAGCTCAAGGATCACCTCGCCACCGTCCGTCATCTCGCCGCCCCAGGGTGCCGAGCTGCCCTCGTGGACGATGCGCGGCACGTCGGTGGCCTGCTGCACCGAGAGGCCGAAGTCGAGGATGTTCATGACCACCTGCGCGTGGCCCTGCGGCTGGACGTCGCCGCCCATCACGCCGAACGCCATCACGGGGGCCCCCTTCCGGGTCAGGAAGGCCGGGATGATGGTGTGGAACGGCCGCTTCTTCGGCTCGAGCCGGTTTGTGTGGTTGGGGTCGAGCGAGAACGCCTGGCCGCGGTTCTGCATCGCGAAGCCGACGCCGTCGGGGCAGATGCCCGAGCCGAAGCCCGCGTAGTTGCTCTGGATGAGCGAGACCATGTTGCCCTCGCCGTCGGCCGCGCACAGGTAGACCGTGTCCGAGTCGAGCGGCGGGTCGCCGGGCAGGGCGCGAAGCGCCGCGCGCTTCGGGTCGATCCTCTTCGCGCGCTCGCGCGCGTACTCCTTCGAGACGAGCCACGCCACGGGAACCTTGGCGAAAGCCGGATCGGCGTAGTAGCGGGCGCGGTCCTCGAAGGCCAGCTTCTTGGCCTCGACGAAGAGGTGCAGGTAGTCGACCGAGTTGTGGCCGAGGCTCGGGACGTCGAAGCCTTCCATCAGGTTGAGGATCTGGAGCGCGCTGATGCCCTGGCCGTTCGGCGGGATCTCCCAGACGTCGTAGCCGCGGTAGCTCGACGAGACCGGATCGACCCAGTCGGCGCGGTGCGATCGCAGATCCTCGAGGCTCATGTGGCCTCCGAGCTCGCGCGACTTGGCCACGATGCGCTCGGCGGCCTCGCCCTGATAGAAGCCGGACGCGCCGTCCTTCGCGATGCGCTCGTAGGACGCGGCCAAGAGCGGGTTCCGGAAGACGTCGCCGTAGCCCGGGACCCGGCCGCCGGGATGGAAGACGGCGGCAAGCTGTGGGTTGTCCTGGTCGCGCCAACCGGCGAAGTGCGAGGCGATGATGGGCGAGACGGGGAAACCCTCGCGCGCGTACTCGATCGAAGGCTCGAGCACGCGGGCGAGGCCGAGGCGGCCGAAGCGCTCGCTCAGTGCCTGCCAGCCGCTGACGCAGCCGGGCACGCTCCAGGACAGCGGGCTTTCGCGCGGGATGCGCTGGAGGCCGAGGCTCCTGGCCTTCTCGAGGGTCCAGGCCGCGGGCGCGCGGCCGCTCGCGTTCAAGCCGTAGAGCTTCTTCTCCTTCTCGACCCACAGGATCGCGAAGAGGTCCCCGCCGATGCCGCAGCTCGCCGGCTCCATCAGGCCGAGGGCGGCGTTCGTGGCGACGGCGGCGTCGACACACGTGCCGCCGGCCTTGAGCACGTCGACGCCGACGAGGGCGGCGAGCGGCTGGCTCGCGCAGACCATGCCGCGCTGGGCGATCACGGCCGAGCGGTCGCGGTTTCGCGCGACGAGCCGGGCGGGATCGGTCGGAGGCCGGCCCGCCTGCACCGCTCCTTCGGCCTTCACGAGTCCGGATCCGGCCGCCGCCCCCGTGAGGGCGAGGAAGCTGCGTCTGCGCATGGGGCTCCGCCTCCTGGTTCGTGGCCGCGTGGGCGCTTCATGGCGGCATACGGACTCTAGCACCGGACCTGCTCGCTGCCACGTCATCCCAGCGGGTGGGGGCGATGTCGTTTCGCTTAAGCTACAGGCTTCGAGGACTGTGCGGGGGGTCAGGAGCATGTGCAACGTTCAGGCACGCTGAGGGAAGCCGTGATGATGACGAGCGATATGTGAGCGAATCCCACTACCCGGCCGCCCGCCGCTTCGCCGCCCGGCTGGAGGCCCACTTCGCAGGACACACGGCCTCGCGGACTTCGCCAGCCGGCGTGCCGTTGCCCGATGCGGGCGCGATCGAGGCACTGATCGACGCCGGGTTCTGGGCGAGCCTGCAACGCGAGGAGGGTTACGCGCCCGAGATCTCGCTGGCCTTCCTGCCGCCAGAGCGGGCCGTGCGGCCGCTGATGTTCGCGCCGCCCTTGCCGCTCGGCCCGCGCGCCCTCGCGCAGCTGGCGCCGGCCGTCGAGCGACCCGGGATCCATCTCGGAGTGTGGCGGCAGGCAGGCGAGCTCGTCGTGTGGGGAACCACGCGGGCGATCCCTGCCTTCTGCTTCGTGCTCGAGGTCGTCGCCCCCGGCTTGCTGGTGGTGAAGCACCGCATGCGCGACGACTCCGCCAAGTTCCGGAACGTCGCCGTGTTCGAGGGAGAGCAGGTCAAGATCCTCAGCCGGCAGACCAAGGGCTCGCTGGACTATCCCGAGCCGCTCCGGTCGCTGCTTGAGCCCGAGTCGTCGGACGCGAGGGACGAGCCTGTCGACCTGCTGCTGCGGCTCGCCGTGTCGATGCGGGCGCACAAGCGCGGGGGGACGCTGCTCGTGGTTCCCGCGGGGACCGAGGCGTGGCGGGAGTCGATCGTGCGGCCGATCGCCTACGCCGTGGAGCCCCCGTTCACCGAGCTGGCCGATCTCATGCTCGAGCCGGCGGCAGAGGGCGAGTCGCCGGACTACGGAGCCCTCGGCCGGGCCGTGGATGCGGTCGCGGGCCTGACGGCCGTGGACGGCGCGACCTTGATCACCGACCGCTACGAGCTCTTGGCGTTCGGCGTCAAGATCGGACGGCCCGACGGTCGGCTGCGCGCCGAGCGGGTGGTCGTGACCGAGCCGATCGAGGGCGGCGCCCCGATCGTCCTGGCGCCGCTCCAGCTCGGCGGTACGCGCCACATCTCGGCCGCGCAGTTCGCCCAGGACCAGCAGGACGCCTTTGCCCTGGTGGCGTCCCAGGACGGCCGCTTCACGGTCTTCGCGTGGTCCCCGCGCGAGGCGATGGTGCACGCCCACCGCGTCGAGACGCTGCTGCTGTGAGGTGCGGGCAGGCGGCGCGTCCCGCACGGCGACGCGCCGCCCGACGAGCTACTTCGGCGGTGCTGCCGGAAGCACGGCGGCGTTGCTCGCGAGCACCCAGGCGCCGTCCTTCTTCACCATCGTGTTGACGTAGCTGCCCTTGATCGGCGGCACGGGCTTGCCGTCCGGGCCCTTGACGCCCGCGACCTCGTAGGTGCCTTCTCCGACCGCGATGTCGGGACCCACCGGCTGAATCGCGCCGATCGAGATCTTGATCGTGGCGCCCTTCCAGGGGCCTGCGAAGTTGGCGGCGAACTCCTTGCCGATGGCTTCGCGACCGACGACCCGCCCGCCCTCGGGCGTGATCCGGATCGCGTTCTCGGTGTAGAGGCTCGCCAGGGTCTTGGCGTCGGCGCTGGCGAAGGCTGCGGACCAGTCCGCAACGAGCTTGTCGACGGCGGGATCCTTGGTCTGCGCCGAGGCGGACGCGAGGCCAATGGCCAGAACGGCGGCCGAAACGGTCACGGCGATGCGTGCGGCTCTCATTCGAACCTCCTTGCAGCGTGTGTGGGCCAGTCTCTCAATGATCTAAGCCGACCTTGGCGCTATCGGTGCTGCAAGTCAAGCGGCGAGGCGCTCGAACACCGAGGCGAAGCTCGCCGCCAGGCGGTCCATGACCTCGTCGAGTGGGACGGGTCGGCCGAGCTTTCGCTCCAGGCTCGTGACCCCGCGGCCGCGGATGCCGCAGGGGACGATCAAGTCGAAGGCCGAGAGATCGGTTCCGACGTTGAAGGCGAAGCCGTGCGAGGTGACCCAGCGGGCGATCCGCACCCCGATCGCTCCGATCTTCTCGTCGCCGAGCCACGTGCCCGTGAGACCCGTCACGCGGCTCGCCGCGAGGCCGTAGTCGGCGCAGGTGCGGATCATGACCTCTTCCAGGTCGCGTATGTAGCGGTGGACGTCGCGCCGGTCGGGGGACAGGTCGAGGATCGGGTAGCCGACCGCCTGGCCGGGTCCGTGGTACGTGACGTCGCCGCCGCGTCCCGTCTCGAACACCTCGAAGCCGCGCTCGCGCAGCGCCTCGGCCGGGAGCAGGACGTTCTGCGCCCGCGCGTTGCGTCCGAGCGTGAAGACCGGGTCGTGCTCGAGCAGCAGCAGCTGGTCGGGGATGCGCCCGGCCTGCCGCTCGACCACCAGCTTTTCCTGGAGCTCGAGGCCGTGGGCGTACGGGATCCGCCCCAGCCGTAGCACGGCCAGAGTCCTCACAAGGCGGACTCGTCGAACTCCTGCAGCGCCTTCTTGACCTGGGCCATGAAGCGGTCGGCGTCGGCGCCGTCCACCAGGCGGTGGTCGAAAGTGAGCGCCACGTAGGCCATGGTGCGGATCGCGATCGCGTCGTCGCGCACGACCGGCCGCTTCTCGATCGTGCCGAGGCCCAGGATCGCCACCTGCGGCTGGTTGATGATCGGCGTGCCGAACAGGCTGCCGAAGACTCCGGGATTGGTGACCGTGAAGGTGCCGCCCTGCACCTCCTCGACCTTGAGCTTCTTGGCCCGCGCGCGCTCGGCGAGGTCGGCCACCGCGCGCGCCAGGCCCAGCACGTTCTTCTCGTCCGCGTGGTGGATCACCGGGACGATCAGGCCCCAGTCGAGCGCGACGGCGATGCCGAGGTTGACGTCCTTGCGGTAGACGACGTTGTCGCCCTCGATGCTGGCGTTCAGCACGGGGAACGCCTGTAGTGCGTCGACCAGCGCCTTCAGCACGAAGGGCAGGTATGTCAGCTTCGCCCCGCGCTCTTCGAACGAGCTTGCGTGCCTGTGGCGGAGCTGGTCGATGCGCGAGAAGTCGATCTCGAAGACGGTCGAAACGTGCGCCGAGGTGCGCTTCGACAGCAGCATGTGCTCGGCCGTCTTCTTCCGGATCGGCGACATCGGCACGACCTGCACGCGCGGGCCGAGGAGCGGCGGAGCGGGCGCGGCGCCGGGCGGCGTCGAGGTGGCTCTCGGGGCGGGTGAGGGTGCGGGTTCGGGTTCGGGTGCGGGAGCAGGGCGGCCTTCGATGTGGCCGAGGATGTCCTGCTTCGTGACCCGTCCGCCGATTCCCGTGCCCGGGATCTCGCGGATGTCGACCTGGTGCTCGGCGGCGATCTTGCGCACGACGGGGGACGAGCGCGTCGCGCGCAGCTCTTCGGCCGTCATCTCGGCCCGCGGCTTGTCCAGGTTGTGAGCGTCGGATGGGCCGGGCGGCTGGCGTTCGCCTTCGATGTGGTACACGACGGGCGGAAGCGGCGCGGGAGCCACGGGCGGCGCGGGTGGTGGCGGCGGCGGTGGCGGCTGCGGCAGCGGCGGCGGTGGCGGCGGTGCCGCGGCAGCCGGCTCCGCGCTCGCGACCGCCTCGCGCTCCGCCGCGATCACTCCGACCACGGTGTTGATCGGCACCGTGGTGCCCGGAGCCACCCGGATCTCCTTGAGAATGCCGGCGGCCGGCGAGGGGATTTCGGCGTCCACCTTGTCGGTCGAGATCTCGAAGAGCGGCTCGTCGCGCTCGATGCGGTCCCCGACGTTCTTGAGCCACTTCGTGACGGTGCCCTCGGCGATCGATTCGCCCATCTGGGGCATGATGACGTCGGCCATGGCTCTCCTCGCTCGAAGGCCGCTCTAGGCGTCGATCGCGTGGCCGTAGACGGCCTCGGCCGCCTGCATCAGCGCCTCGGGCAGCGTCGGATGCGGGTGGATCGTGCGGAAGATCTCCTCGGTGGTCGCCTCGAGGCGCAGCGCGACGCATGCCTCGGAGATGAGATCGGTCGCGTGCGGGCCGACCATGTGCACGCCCAGCACCTCGTCGTACTTGGCCTCCGAAACCACCTTCACCAGCCCCTCGGGATGCCCGACGATGCGCGGCTTGGCCAGGTTTCCGAAGGCGAAGCGCCCGACGCGCACGTCGTGGCCGCGCTTCTTCGCCTCGGCCTCGGTCAGGCCGACGCCGGCCACTTCGGGCCGGCAGTAGGTCGCCGACGGGACGCGGTCGTAGTTGACCGGTTCGGTCGCGTGACCGGCCAGGCGCTCGGCGACGCCGATGCCTTCGGCCGACGCCACGTGGGCGAGCTGCGGGTGCGGGCGGTCCTCGAGCGCCACCACGTCGCCGATCGCGAAGACAGAGGGCTCGTCGGTCGCCATCATGTAGTTGGTCTTGATGTTGCCGCGGTCGAGCGCAACCTTCGTCGACTCGAGGTTGAGCCCGTCCGTCACCGGTCCGCGCCCTACGGCCACGAGCAGCACCTCCGCCGTCAGCGTCTTCGCCTCGCCCTGGGCGGTGCGGAAGCCCACCTCGACCCCGTTCGGCGTCTTGAGCGCGGCCTCCGTGCGCGCGCCCACGTGGATCGTCATCTGCTTGCCCAGCAGCTTGTGCGCCTCGGCCGACATCTCCTCGTCCTCGAGCGGCAGGATCCGGGGCAGCATCTCGATCACCGTCACCGTCGTGCCGAAGCGGGCGAACAGCGAGGCAA
>Ga0214473_10009390_pt1 | contig 11562 bp, 8 predicted proteins | sample RVTome_7_FD_203509 | JGI IMG/M metagenome (GOLD analysis project Ga0214473, IMG submission 203509) | Soil microbial communities from uranium-contaminated site in the Upper Colorado River Basin, Wyoming, United States - RVT98D197 | ecosystem: Environmental > Terrestrial > Soil > Contaminated >...
TTGGCCGACCTACCGCGTTCAACCGGGCGATACGCTTTTCTCATTAGCATCTGTCACAGACTCTACTGTCTCGGAACTGATGTCGGCGAACTGTCTGTCTAATGATCGTATCTATGCTGGTCAACTGCTATATGTCCCGCGCTTGTTGAGTAACACAGTCACGCCGACCGCCACCCCCACGAATACGGAAACCGCTACGCCAACAGCTACACCTGGCGCCGCGCCCACCGATACGCTCACTCCTACATCTACGGGTACGCCAAGTATCACACCGACAGATACACCAACCGATACACCGACATATTGGATTGGTGACGGCGCAAAACGCCTCCAGTTGTGACACGTAATCAATGCTCTCACTATCGATGGACGCGAGGGTTGCAGATCGATCATGTTTGACCCCAAACACAAATACTTTTCTTATCTGGTCACCCTATCCCAGAAAAATAATCAGACCAGCGTTTATTGTAAGTGAACGGTCTGAACGGCGAATGATTGAGCAGGGCCCCTCAGCCAGATGTCCGAAGGTGACTCATGGGGTCACCGCTGACCGATACATTTCAGAAGGAGAATCTAAAATGATTACAGGTACGAAAGAACGAACAAATGGTGCCAAAGCTGTCGAAGCGGAAGCTGAAATGGAGGCCGCAGGATCCGTGGTTGAGGTGTCTCCTGAGGTCGAGGAGAAAGCCGCCTACTTCATGGATAACTACCTCACCTCCCTGAAGCAGTACACTGAAGCCTACGTGAATCGTATGGCCGATCTCAAAGCCCGAATCGCAGATCGGAAAGCTGCGGATGCAACTGCCGAGTTGAGTGAAGTGCGGACCCGTCTGGGTTATCAGTACTGGAACGTACTGACCATCGGTCCCCTTCAGTTCTTCGGAGACCCGCCCTGGCGGCCGAACAGGATCATCGCCGCCGGGGAAGTTGCGCTCATCCTCGGCGTGGTCTGGGTGAATCCGGCGGCCGATCCGGGCGGTGGTGTTCCCGGCACGGTGGTCCTTGGTGGACGCGACTACCGCATTCGCTTTGAGACCATTAATCTGACCAGCGTTACCAACGGGCCAGATGCTACATTCACCGGAACGTTTCCACCGGTTCCCGGTATCCACGTTTTCCCGTGGTTCTTTGTTCCACGCGACCCCGGTCCCAATCCCTATCTCTTCCAGACTCATCTTACGGCCGACATCACGAATATTGCCCAGCCGTTTGCGGCCTTTGGCACCTGGCATCTGGATCCGGATAGTGAGCCGGGCTTCCTTGGGCTGCCTACCCAGCGCGGTGGGTTTGAGCATGATGTGCCCTGCCAGTATCTCGTCTATCGGAAATAGATAGATAACTTATCCCAACCCGCTGATGGCAGAGGTTATATTGCAGCTGTCAGTGGGTTGGGGAATATTGAATGATTAGCGAACCTTATATACAAAGGTGATGACTATGCCAGCTTTTGATGGACGTACACTGCGGGCAGGGCTGCGCGCACGCGACCGAGCCGCCGCGTTTTATCTTTCCAATCCTCGGATTACACTGATCGACCTCGGCCGGAAGATGCGTGATGGCCGATTGACGGATGATCTTACGGTACGCTTTCATGTACGTGAGAAACCGCGCGGCGCGACCTACGAAGCTTTCGCCGTTCAGCATCCCGAACTGGTTCTCCCTTCTGACACTGACTTGGGTTTTCCGGTGGATTACATTGAAGCAACCTATCATTCTCAATTATGGGCCTCGTTCTTCCCCGATGCCAGCAACCAGCGGGATCAATTCTGCAATCCTTTACAAGGCGGCATCAGCATCTCAAACGAGTGGGACTATGGCTATGGCACATTGGGCGGATTAGTGAAAGATCGCGTGACCGGCGACAAAATGATTCTCAGCGCGTGGCATGTATTGGCGAGCTCTGCTTATACTCGGCCGGGTCTACGGATTTTTCAACCCGGCGTTGGAGATGGTGGCACGCCTCGCGATACAGTTGCCCGCTTCACCCGCCATGCGATGAGTCAGGGTATAGACGCGGCGGTTGCTACACTGGAACGTTTCCGTTCAACGCTCAATGAGGAATATGAGATTGGTCCAGTTACGGGGGTGGTTGAGCCGATGATCGATATGCGGCTTGTCAAATCGGGACGCGCCTCGCAGGTAACACATGGATTGATCAGCGGTGTGGAAGGTGAGCGACCTGTTTGGTATGGTGGCTTCCGGAGAACAATACGTCACATTGTTCATATTATGCAAACGCCTGAAGCAGGCCAAGTGAGCCGCGGCGGAGACTCAGGGTCTTGGTGGCTGGAAGCGGTAACACATAAAGCAGCGGCACTGCATATCGCCGGGAACGATGATCCGGAATACGCCCTGGCTATATCAATGCCGCGTGTACTGGAGGCATTACAAGTCGATATTTGAAAGGGCGCACATGGAGATTCGGGTAATAATGACCAAGCAAAATGGACGGCACTTGCCGTCCATTTTTTATATATGCCGTGTACTGCGCGGATCTAACGCGTCACGCAAACCGTCACCTATAAAATTAATGCACAATACTGTTAACAGGATGAGAAGGCCGGGGAAGAACCACAGCCACGGTGCACTTTGGATATACTTGACCGAACTGTCGAGCATATTGCCCCAACTTGCGGTCGGGGTCTGAACACCCAGGCCCAGAAAACTCACATATGCTTCACTCAAGATGGAGCCCGACACACCAAGTGTGGCTGAGACAATGATTGGAGCAATGGTGTTTGGTAGAAGATGCTTGAAGATGATGCGGGTGTCAGAAACCCCCAGTGCACGCGAAGCCGAAATGAAATCCAATTCCTTAAGAGATAAAACGTTGGCACGCACGATCCGTGCCAAATACATCCAACTTGTGAAACCGATGACTAGAATAATAACAACTACACTCCCGCTGAGGGAGCGTCCTAATAGATGGATCTCAGGGACTTTTCCTCCGAGAGCCTTTGCCAATACAATCAGCAGGAACAGGCTTGGGATAATCAACATGGCTTCAGTAATGCGCATCAGGAGATCGTCGAGCCAGCGACCAAAATACCCGGCAATGGAGCCCACAAGTACGCCAACAACCACTTCAACAATCGCTGCGAAGACACCAATAGAGAGCGAGATCTGCCCTCCGTAAATTGTACGGGCAAGGATGTCGCGGCCGATAGTGTCTGTACCAAAGGGATGCTCGCTGGAGGGAGGCTGGAGTTTAATGGATGTGTCATTACAATTGGCATAAGCCTCCGCAGTTACATACTGACCCGTGGGCGTACATACGCCGCGTGCGAAGACCAATCCTCCCAGGAAGATATAAACAAAAATCACAATCATTCCGCCCAACGCTACCAGAGCCATCTTGTGTTTACGAAACCTGCGCCATGTCAACTTCCAAGGGCCAAGAGTTACAGTCTCTGCATCACCTTCACGGCTCGCAAGCTGGGACAGTGTTGTCGTTGTCACTGGATGTTCTATATTCAATCTAATACTCGACTTCTTGACTATTTTCATTCGATCCGAATACGCGGATCAAGATACGAATAAGCAATGTCGGTTAAAAGTTGAAAGATTACTACTGCTATTGCAGTCATCATCAGAATACCCATTAATACTGGAAAATCAGATTGAGCGGTACGCTCTATAAATAAACGCCCTGTACCTGGCCAAGCAAAGATACTTTCTGTGACAACTGCGCCTGCGAGCAAGAACGGGATGTCAAGACCAATCAGCGTAACAAAAGGCAGGGTGGCGTTCCGTAACGCGTGACGCCTCACGACCAGTGTCTCTCGCAATCCCTTAGCTCGTGCTGTGCGAATGAAGTCCAGGCCGAGAATCTCCAGCATGGATGAACGTACATAACGGCTATACCCTGCGACGCTGATAACAGAGAGCGAAAGCACGGGCAGAATCATGTGCAACGCGATCTGTCCTGGCGTGCGGCCCACTTCCGGGTCAAACATGCCGACGGTGGGCAGATAAGGCAATCCCCACTCCTTAAAATTAATACTAAAGAGGTACATGGATAACAGTGCAATTAAAAAGATGGGCATCGAGTAACCCACAAAAGAGAGGCCGGTAACAAGATTATCAAAAAATGAATATTGTTTGACTGCCGAGTATACGCCGATAGTTAGTGAGAAGATAATAATCACCAATTCTGCAGTGACCATCAGTAACAAAGTGTTAGGAAGTCGCTCTGTGATGAGTTCCAGAACTGGCCTTTTGCTGATCAGCGAGTTTCCAAAGTCGCCCCGTAGGACACCCAGGCGTTTCCCCGGTGTTTCAGCCACGCCATCCCCATCCATATCGATCTTCATCCAATCGTTGCCTACCAGCCAGACGAAATACTGTACATAGACGGGCTGATCTAAACCCAATTGGCGGCGAAGTCGCTCCCTGTCCGCTGACCTGGGTGGTGTTCGTACCCCCAAAGAAGCGATCGGATCTCCAAATGCCTGCATTAGCATAAACAGAATAATGCTAATAAGCAACAATTGTGGGATGGCTTGCGCCAAACGCCGAATAATGTAATTGACCATAAGCCTGGCTACTCTTAAATTGGATTCAACGGACGGATCAAATAAGCTTGTTTACCGATCCGTCCGTTGAAGAAAGCCTAGAACGTGTTATTCACTAATAGTCCATTCGTGAGCATTCCAAAAGGGAGTTGCCCCGGACAACCTTACTCCTTGCAGGCGATTACTTACTGACCAAAGGTCAGGGTCCTTCCACAAGCCAACCCAAACCACCTCATCATACATAATCTTCCCGATTTGGTAATAAAGTTGCTCACGAGCCTCAGGATCTGTTTCAGTGGCTTGTTGAGCAAACAATGCATCCAGGTCAGAATTGCAGTAGCCCTGCCAATTGACGCCATCCGGGTTATCTTCACCAACCACCTCCGAGCACGACCAATAATCTGACCTCTCGGGGTCGGGGAAGTTCGGTGCATCGGACCACTCGGCGATATCATAGTTACCGGTCGCTGTGGGACCACCATCTGCATAGCCATTAAAGAAGTCATCGCCGTAGTTCGCAAGTTCTGTGCCGATGCCAACCTGCGCCCACATTTGTTGAACGACAGCTTGCACATCCTTGCGGAGTTGGCGATCGCTGGCGATATAACGGAGCACCAGTTCTGTCCCTTCCTTATCGCGCGTCCCATCTCCATTGGAGTCTACCCAGCCGGCCTCATCCAGCAGACGGTTCGCCTCTTCGGGATCATAGGGATAAGGCTTTATGCTGGGATCTTCATAAGGAGGTGTGCTGGCCCAAAATGTGGCGGCCGGTACTGTCTGACCACCCAGCAGATCTTGAGTGATCTTCTCCCGATCGGTAGCCAGTACAAGCGCCTTCCGGACATTCACATCCTCCATGGCGGGATGAGCGGTTTCTGTATCGAAGTTCAAATACCAGCCTTCGTCATAGCCGGCGGGTTGCACCACAAACTTCGCTACGCCGCTGTTATTAATAGCGTCCGCCTGAGACCAATCGAGGAATGTGCCCATATCGGTATCACCGGCTAAAATGGCAACTTCCTGACCAGCGTCATCTGCCATACGGATGAAGATTTGCTCCAGCTTGGGTGGATTGATCCAATTGGGGTTCGCTTCAAAGATCATATGGCTGTCAGTTTCCCATTCTGTAAATACAAATGGTCCCACCCCAACGGTCGGCGCGTTGTTCCACTCTGCAGTGTCCAGCGTGCCATCTGCCTCAAATACAGGCCGCAGCACATGCTCGGGAAGCACACCATCTTTGAAGATTGCTGTTAGCCATCCCGCAAATGGCTCTGTAAAATTTACCACTAGCGTATGGTCATCGGTGGCTTCCACGCTTGCCACATAGTCTGCATAGGGATAACGAGTGGCGACCACATTGGACTCCGCCATGTACATATCATAGGTGAAGACAAAATCGTTCGCTGTCACTGGCTCGCCATCGCTCCATGTTACATCATCGCGCAACTTCACAGTCAAAACCAAACCATCCTCGCTCAGCCCCCCATTCTCGGCTGTGGGAACTTCGGCAGCAATCTCCGGCACTGGATTGTTATCCGGGTCGAATGACCATAAGCTCTTGAGAAAGAACTGCGTGGTGATGGTTGAGAACCATTGGTTGGCGTATAAGGGGTTAAGAGTAGTTGGCTGTTGGACGAAGGTGATGACTGCTATCCCGCTCGTCGCTGGCGGTTCGGTGGCTGCTGCAGGTTCAGTCGCGGCAGGCTCGGTGGCCGGAACATCAGGTTCGGCTGGCTCTGAAGGTTCCGTCGCTGGAGGCGCCCCACACGCCGCCAAAATCATGCTTGCTAATACCGCAAGCGACAACACTATGTTTAGGTTACGTTTCACGGTTTCTCCTCCTGAGAGAAAGGGGTTGACTATCAACATATGGGCAACTTCGGAAAAGAAGTATTTTGATCGCGGTACCTCCGTTCATTGGCTTTACCGCCTGACTAAACTTTTGAAACAACTAGAAGCAAGGATCAAACGTTCAGTTCAGTTACGCATGTCAGACACACGTGCGGTACTCTATAAAAAATTATACAGCAAATCACCTTCTAATACAGAACGAGATTGTGATGCAATTGTTTAAACCCTTCTATGGAGGCATTGTTACCTGAATCATTCCTGGTTCTAAAACCCGCTTGAGACTCCCCGACGATTAGATCGCTGTCTAAAGTGTGTCGTCGAGATATAGATATACTCCATTTCACGTTCTGATAATACGCTGGCATGCATTACATGCACAGATCGTGATAGAGAAGTAAATTATTCTGCCAGCCAACAAGCAACCCAGTGATCGATCTTAACCTCACGAAAGTCTGGTTCCTCCTCTGAGCATATATCCATTGCCACCGGGCAACGTGTATGGAACCGACAGCCTTTTGGTGGATTGAGCGGGCTGGGTACGTCGCCTTTGAGGCTCGTACGCTCTCGTTTCGTGCGCGGATTGGGGATCGGAATGGCAGACATCAGAGCTTTCGTGTACGGATGCATTGGATTTCTGTAAAGTTCATCACGTGTTGTTAATTCAACGATTTTGCCAAGGTACATCACGGCCACGCGGTCTGAAATATGATGTACTACGCTCAGATTATGGGCAATGAACAGATACGTCAGATTGAATTCAGCTTGGGCCTCTTTTAGCATATTCAGAATCTGTGACTGGATGGAAACATCCAATGCCGAAACGGGTTCATCGCAAATAATGAATTTGGGCGTTAATGCCAGAGCGCGTGCGATGCCAATGCGCTGGCGTTGCCCGCCTGAAAACTCATGTGGATAGCGCCGGGCATGATAAGCTTCCAAACCAACCCAGCGCAGTACAGTGATCATGATTTCAAAGCGCTGCTCCGCTGTACCAATGCCGTGGATGTTCAAACCTTCCATGACAGACTCTCCGATGGGTGTGCGTGGGTCAAGCGAGGCATACGGATCCTGGAAGATGATCTGCATTTCGCGGCGTACATCTTTCATTTCGCGTCCACTTAAATGCAGGATATCCCTTCCTTCAAAGGTAACCGAACCTGAGGTGGGTTCGATCAAGCGCAGCATAGTACGCCCCACAGTCGTCTTGCCACAGCCTGATTCGCCCACCAGGCCCAGCGTTTCCCCTTCATGGATCGTAAAACTGACATCGTCAACTGCCCGCACAAAGTTGACGGTACGTTGAAATACGCCGGCGCGTACCGGAAAGTATTTTGTCAATCCCTCAACACGGACAAGTTCTCGTTTCGAAACGGGGATTCTATATGGGTATTCGTACATTCCTGATGATCCTATTTATGAAAACGATAACATAATATAGCCCCCTTACGGCGTTTTTTGCCAGCCAGGAATCGCAAAATATCTCGCGTTTATTAGGATAAAGGAAATTAACTCACGTGCGCCAACCGTGGATCCAGCGCATCGCGCAGCCCATCCCCCAACAGATTGAAGGAAAGCACGGTGAGCGCAATGGCGATCCCGGGAAAGAAGACCAGATGCGGTGCAGTGAAGACCTGGTTGCGTTCCCCGCCAAGCATGGAGCCCCACTCAGGCGTTGGCGGCTGCGCGCCCAACCCAAGGAAGGATAGTGCAGCTGCATCCAGGATCGCGGTCGCAATGCCAAGCGTGCCCTGGACGATGAGCGGCGTCAGGGCATTGGGCAGGATACGGCGAAAGAGGATCTGGATCGTATCGCCGCCGAGCGCGCGCGTTGCGGACACATACTCCATTTCGCGCACGGAAAGCACACTGGCGCGTACGACACGCGCGTACGCCGGGATGGAGACAATGCCGATCGCAAGCAGGGCATTTTGAAGCCCGGGGCCCAGGACCGTAACGATGGCAATGGCTAACAGGAGTGAGGGAAATGCCAGCAGAACATCCATCGTGCGCATAATGAGGTTGTCGATCCAACCGCCGAAGTAGCCGCTCAAAGCGCCGAGAACCGTCCCAACGATGATCGCAAACGTAACTGTTGTAAGACCGATCATCAGACTCAGGCGCGCGCCATAAAGCAGGCGGCTGAACTCGTCGCGATTATTTCCATCCAATCCCATGATATGTTGTGGCTTGTCTTGTGGACATCCAAAGACATAGACACAAGGCGATGACCGCTTTACAGGCTTTACAGGATAGCCCTTCACATCCAACATAGATCTTATGGGATCATAAGGAGCAATCCATTGGGCAGTCAGTGCAATAAAGATGAGAATCCCCAGGATCACCATCCCGACAATGGCTGATTTGCGCCGGAAGAGCCGCCGCCAGGTAATCTGCCACAGGCTGACGGATTTAAGTGAAATGCCTTCCTTATCCAATTTTGGGATGTCAATTTCCAACTGTGTCATGTGTACATCCTATTCCAGCCGAATGCGGGGATCAAGGTAGGCATATGAAAGATCCACCAACAGGTTGAGGAGAACGAAGAAGAATGCAATCACCACTGTAAATGCCTGCACAATACCATAGTCACGGGCAGTGATGGCATCGTAGAGCGTACGTCCCACTCCAGCCAAGCCAAAGATTGTCTCTGTGAGCACCGCTCCTCCCAGCAGACTGCCCAGCGAGAGTCCGATCACGGTGACGATCGGCAGGAGTGAATTGCGAAAGGCGTGCTTGAGAATCACTGTTCGGCTGGTCAGGCCCTTGGCGCGCGCGGTACGGATGTAGTCCTGCCCCAGCACCTCCAGCATACTGGAACGCGCCATGCGCGCGATCAGTGCCATGGGAATTGTGCCCAATGCCATGGCGGGAAGGATGAGATGGGTAATTGAATCTTTGAGCAGTTTCCAATTTGCAGTCAGGATTGAATTCAGGATGTTGAGCCGGGCAAGAAATTGCAGCAGAGACAGCCCGAGCCCTGCCTCCGGGACAGTCATTCCCCATATCTCGTAGAACGGGTCATTAGGAATGCCAGGGCTTACCCGCCCGGAGGGCGGCAACCAGAAGGGTGTATCCTTCAAAAGCAGGGAAAAGACATAAGCCAGCATCAACCCCAGCCAAAAAACAGGCATGGATACCCCCATATTTGCCCACATCATCGTGAGCACATCCACCCATGAGTTGTGCTTCACCGCAGAAATAATGCCAAGTGGAATGCCGACCAGCACACTGAGGAGAAGTGCAGCAAAGCTAAGTTCCACGGTCATGGGAAGCCGTTCCACCAGCAAACGGGTGGCGGGTTTGCCATACTGCAGGGACTCTCCAAAATCACCGCGCGCCATATCTGCTATATAAACGCCGAATTGTATGTGAATGGGCTTATCCAAACCCTTCTCCCGCATCCAACGATCACAAATGGCTTTGGTTGCTTTTTCCCCCAGCATGGCGCGGCAGGGATCTCCCGGGATCAGGCGGGCCATTGCAAATGTGACCAACAGGATACCCACTAATACCGGTATGGATAAAAAAAGCCGCCGCAATATATACTGAATCATATTAACAATACTGCCTCTTACAAGGCGGTGGCGCCGTAGCGCCACCGCCTTATAGCATATCTTAATTTAGGCCGCAGGAGACTTACTGGGCGGGCTTATCCATCAGGCCCCACAGGTAGTCGTAGTACTCCCACAGGTTGGAGCGGCCCTTGTGGTTGGGCGATGCGGGGTTCAGGCCCATATCGAAGGTCGCCAGAACGTCAGCCGAGTCGAAGTCGCTGCCATCGTGGAACTTGACACCCTGACGCAGATTGCAGACCCAGACCGTCAGGTCTTCGTTCGGTTCGCAGGATTCAGCCAGAGCCGGCACTAGTTCCGTGCTGTTGATTTTGGTGGTAAACAGCGACTCTGTTACCTGTTGGCAAGCGCGGAAACTCTCGCCGTCTGTCTCATCGGCACAGAACAGGCTCAGCGGTTCGGCGTTCTGCATCCAGACAAAGACATCGCGCCCGCCCGGATCAGCGACAGCAAAATACTCATTTCCTAGCGGGCTGGCCTGCGGGTTGGTCACATCCGCCTTGTAGGCTGTGGCAGAAGCGCCATGCGCAATCGGCACCATCGGAACCAATTCACGGAGCGCGTTGTTTGCCGCGACGTAGGAAGCCTCAGCATCGGCAGGATCGGGGATCTGTCCACCGGCGATCAGCGGCTCATAGATCGAAGGATCAATGGCGCCGAACTGCTGCGTATCCTTGCCAAAGTGGTAGTCCAGGAAGTTTGTGATGTGTGGGTAGTCTGCAGTCCAGCCAAGCAGGTGGATGCCATCCAGTTGCCCCGCGCCGGACTGATCCAGGAAGGCGCCCCCTTCCATGAGCACGATCTCGGCGTCAATGTTCAGATTCTCCTTGAGCTGAGCTTGAAGATCCTGCATAATAGCAGGCTGTTGTGAAACATAAGGGCGCACCACGTCGCGGAAATACAGCTTGGTTGAGAAGCCATCCGGGTATCCAGCTTCAGCCAGCAGGGCTTTGGCAGCTTCGAGATCGAAGTCATACCATGGATCGCCGTCACAACCATTGGGGATGATGCAGGGTGTGAAATGACTCGCAACCTCGGAACCAGCGGGATAGAAGTTATCCACAATACGCTGGCGATCAATGCCCAGGGCGATGGCCTTGCGCACCCTTACATCGTCGAAGGGTGGGAAGGTGTTGGTCATACCAAAGTACATGATGGTGAGTGCCGGGCGGATAGCCAGTTCAAGGTTGGGATCGGACTCTACGGTCGCGAAATCTTCCGGACCGACATTATCGATACCATCCACCGTGCCAGATTGCAATTCGAGCAGGCGGCCGGCCGATTCTGTCGACCAGCGGAAGACCAGGGTCTCCGCCACAGGCGCCTCGCCCCAGTAATCGGGATTGGCGGTCATGGTGAGGCTCTCACCGCGCGACCACTCGCTGACCGTATACGGACCGGTACCGATAACATGCTCAAGGCCCTCGGTGGTGCGGTTCTCATCGCCGGCGGTAGCCTCAAGCCAGTCTTTGGAGTACATGGCAAATATCCCAAAGGAAAGCTTACTGAGGAAAGCCGGATCGGATTTGCAGAGGTTGAAGGTCACCGTATATTGGTCGGTGGCTTCGATGGATTGGAAGAAGCCACCGTAGCCACCATTGCATTCCTCCGCGGGAACT
>Ga0214473_10009391_pt1 | contig 11561 bp, 11 predicted proteins | sample RVTome_7_FD_203509 | JGI IMG/M metagenome (GOLD analysis project Ga0214473, IMG submission 203509) | Soil microbial communities from uranium-contaminated site in the Upper Colorado River Basin, Wyoming, United States - RVT98D197 | ecosystem: Environmental > Terrestrial > Soil > Contaminated >...
CTAGATTCTTTCGATCGGAGCTGCTGGGCCTTCTTAAGGGCATCAATGATCAGACTCATCTTGTTTCCTCCAGGGAGGTCCTCACCGTTTCTTTTGAAGGGTCTATTCTATTGTCCGATGGATTCGTGGTGGGGGAAGGCGGGGTTTCACCTGCCATTTTGAGATAAATCTTTTCAAACTGATCATGAATCAGATTTCGGGTCCCCTGAAGTGAAGGGAGGGGATCATAACTCAGCAGTATCATGCCCGTCAATAGAATACACAGGATTATTAGAAGAAAGATGCGAAGGGGAGGGAAATATCTTGACCAGGCTAATGATGGATAGGTGGGAGTAATCACTTCCTTCCCTCCAAGATCCTTTATCGCCTTCCTAACCACCTCCTTGTCGATATGGTAGGTTTCATCAACGAAGCCCCCGATGAGGGTGCGATCACAGAGAAGATTAATCAGTCTGGGAATCCCCTGAGAAAAGCGGTAGATTTCATTCAGGGCAGATTTTGAGAAGGTGACGCTCCCGTGCGACCCCGCCACGGTGAGGCGCTGGTAAATGTATGATTCGGTCTCCTCCCGGTTGAGGGGAAGGATGTGATGCCGGATGGCAATCCGCTGGTTCAATTGTTTCAATTTAGCGGAGCGAAGTTTCTGGTTCAATTCTAATTGACCGAACAGGATTATCTGAAGCATTTTCTCTTTGGTCGTCTCCAGATTGGAGAGCATCCGGATCTGTTCCAGGACCGGGATGGAAAGGTTTTGCGCTTCGTCAATGATGAGGAGCACATGTTCCCCATGGGACAATTGTTCAACGAGAAATCGATTCAGGGCATCAATCCGTTCTGTTTTTGATCTTCCAATGGAAGCAAATCCAAGGTCCTGAAGTATCGCCCTCAGCAGTTCTCCTTCTGTGAGGAAGGAGTTGAAGATGACCGCTGTTTTCACATTTCCGTCCAATTTATCGAGAAGGCTCCGACAAATGGTCGTTTTTCCGGTTCCAATATCACCGGTGACGACCATGAATCCCTCCCTCTGCCGAATTCCGTAGAGGAGGGAATCGATCGCTGTCCGGTGGCTCTCACTCATATAGAGAAACTGAGGATCCGGCGTCAGCGAAAAGGGTTTTTCTTTTAAGCCATAAAATTCTAAGTACATCTTTTTCCCAGAAGTGGCCTAAAGGGTTCAAGGATTCGAGGGTTCATGGGTTCAAGTGAGATTTTTTAAAATATTTTACTGGAACCCTTGACCGCTTGACCCCTTGAAACCTATCTATTTTTAGTAAAATCCTCGACCTTCTTTCCCACTTGAAGGGTGGGGGTGATCATGATCACCAGCTCAGCGATCCTTTTCTTTTCGGTCCTGTAACGGAATAACCCTCCCAGCAACGGGATGGAATGAAGAACAGGAACGCCGATATAGGACTCCTCGTTCTTCTCCTGCATCAGGCCTGCGATGATGATCGTCTGGCCATCCTTCACCCTCACCGTAGTATCGGTCTCTCTCACGCTCAACAGGGGGAAAGTGGTTTTTCCATCCGGAGTAATTTTCTCTCCTGTCTTTTCCGTGATGCTGGGGTGGATGTTCATAATAATCGTTCCGTCCTCGGCAATCTGGGGAGTCACATCGAGGATGATTCCCACATCGATCGTCATTGGCTGGATGATCTGAGTCACCGTTGTCTGGGTTGCAACAGCGCCGGTGATGAAGAAGACGTCCTGGTTTCCCACCCGTATGATCGCCTTCTGATTGTTGAGAGTGGAGATCGTTGGGCTAGAAAGCACCTTGATATCTCCCTGCTCGGCAATGGCCTGCATGATGTCCGAGAGGGCGACTTCCGTCCCGATGGCAAGTGTTCCTCCAAAAGGTTTTATTTTAAATGTCCCCGGGGTCTGGACTGACGTTCCGGTTGTGGTACTTCCGAGAGTAAAACCACCTGTTGTGCCCGGGTATCCGGTTGTTCCGGCTTTGTTTGTCAGTCCCCAGGACAGGTTGGCGATTCGTGGAAGGCTTTCGATGACCTTCCAGTTGATGCCCTCCTTATTTTCATCGGAGAGGATGACTTCGAAAATCTTGGCCTGGATGGTGACCTGTCTCTGTGCACTTCCCTCGACAGTCTCCAAATAGGAGGCGATCTTGTTCAGGTTAATCGGGTAATCAGTCACCAGTATGACACTGGCCGATTTATTGATGATCAATTTTCGCCCTTTTCCATCTACCCGCGTCCAGGCTGCTTTCTCGGCATCTGATGCAGTTTTCTCATCAACCGAACCAAAAACAATGGCTTCCAATCCTTTCTGGATATCTCTCCAGAGGTCCATTTCATCCACACTCACGAGGTCGCTGAACCCTGTTCTGGCGCCGGATGAACCGGTAGACGACTGCGTTCCTGGAAGGACGCCGGTTTGTAGCCCTCCTCCTGTGCTGGCGTAGATCTCCCTTTTTCCGCTCCGTTTGGTGGCGAGATAATTGAGCGTGAAAAACCGTGACTCCAGCTGGGGTCTCATAATCTTGACAAATTTATCTTCGATCCGATAGGTCCATCCCAGAGGAAAGAGAATGGCATCGAGAGCCTCCTTCAGGGTTACCCGCTTTAGATCGATGGTCACCTTGCCGCTCAGTTCCGGATCGATGACGATATTGTAATCGCTCTCCTTTGAGAAGGCTAAAAGGATATCCTGAATATTTGAGTCCCGTGCAAAGAAGGAGTAGAGTTTCTCTGGAACCTTTTTCGCCTCCTCTCTCTGGGGAATGACCAATTCTTTCAATTTTTCTTCAGGAGGCGGTTGGGGTTTGGCGGGTTCCACCTTCTGAGAAGGTAATGGAGTTCGTTCCTTTTTCAGAGGGGCCGCACAACCCACAGCCCATAAGAGACATAGAAGAGATATAAATATCATTTTTACTTTCATGTTTTTTTCTCCTTATTTTTAATACGGGTCAGCTGGCCTTAGCAAAGGTAATGATTGCCCGATCACCCTGAGGTTCTCGAAGCCTGTGGTGAGCTTGTCGAACCGGGTAAAATCGGCGAGCTAATCGAGAAACCTCTGCTTTTTCCTCCGCTTCATCTCTCTTCAACCGTTAACTTGATCGGGCTCTGATCCAGAACGAGCGTCCTCTTTTTGCCTTCCTTTCCAAGAATGACCCGATCGGGCCGGATCTCCAGAACCTTCTCGTCATTGACAAAATCTCCGACAGTTACGATGGACCGATCAATTGAAGCCAATCGGATATGGTCGGAGATCAGAATGGCCTTCAGTTTTAAGGGGGTTTCAACGGGTTTTATTTCTGCAATGGGTTGCAATCTTTTATCTTCCTGAACAGGCGACTCCTTAGATAGGAGACGGACTCCCGAAGGAAGAGAAAACGGGTCTTTTCGGGTTTGAACAGATAAGGTCGGTTTCCGAATGAGTTGTCCGAAGGCTACACCTGGTTCTTTCATGGTGATTCCCGCGAGAATGAAGGCAGTAACAGAAATCAGAAGTAAAATGATGAATTCATATTTTTTCATTTCGTCTCCTGTCCTCCAACTCCTATCACAACGTAATAATATACATCTTCAGGCCGAGGGTCACTCTTAAGAGGGGGTGAGCCTCGTCATTTCTCTGAATCTGAATACTATCGATCTGGATTAGAAAGGGGAGCTCCTCAATCCCCTTTAAATAAGCCTCCAGTTTGGCAAAGGTGGAATGGAGGATAACCTGAACGGTCACCTTTCTTGAATCCGTGGGGGCTAATCCTTTTTTCTCTTCGAGCGGAGAAATCTTTTCCTCTGAAGGTGCAAGAGAGATAACCTTCATCTGCAGAGGGTCGCTCTCCCTGGCCAGATGTTTTAAGAAGGCCCTGAACTCCTCCCCCCTGAGCGTCCGCTCACCTAAACCTTTGAGCTCTTTCTCCATCTGAGCGATCATGGTTTCTGTTGTTTCGAGACCCTGGGTCAGTAGAGAAAGTTCGCTCAGCTTCAAGTCTGCCACCTTAACTTCCCCTTTTAGACTTAGAACCTTGCGATTCTGAGGTGTGTAATAGAGACGATCGAATAGAAAGATGGCGACGGCGATGATGACCAGAAAGAATAGTATCTTTTCTCTTCTTTTCAGTGCCATGGGTTAAGGTTTCTCCTATTTCAATCCTTTCCCTTATTGGGAATATCGATGCCACAAGCGATATCGAATTCAACGGATAGCTGATTATACAGTTTATTTTCATCTGTGGAAATTAATTTTACATGGCTGAAGAGAGGAGACCTCTCGAGTCCTTCAATGATCTGGGCGATGGCTGTAAGGCAGTGGATATCATTTCCGAAAGCAAGACCGGTGAGATGAAGAACCTTCTTCCCATCCTCCCGTGATTCTCCCTCCTGGGGTTTTGAAGCCTGTGGAGTCTTTCCCAAAGTTTTTGCTCCGGACTGAACTTCGAGGTGTGTCAGGGTGACATTTGCCGGAATAATTTTGATCACTTCTTTCAATACCTCGCGGTAAGGTCCAGGAGTAATCGTGGAAGATGGGAAGAGAGAAAGGTCCTGTTTCATCCTTAACTCTTTCTCCTTCAGTGTCGCCAGTTTTGACCGGAGGTCTTCCAGCTTCAATACCCTCCCCATCTTCTCAGCCCGCTCCCTCTCAAGAGTGGTCACCTGTGAAGTTGTGTGATAGATGATCCCGATGAAGACGAGGGCGGTGACTGAAAAAGCCGTTATAGAAATCCATTTCTCGTTTTGAAACTTATACCAGAATGGCTCTTTGACTGGAAGGAATTCGATCTGTTTCGGTTCAGAGAGTGCCACGCCAACAGCATTGGTGAAAATGGAACCCACCTGATCCAGCGCTCCGGCATCGATCGTCTTCGCATCATAAAACGTATCTTTCAACGGGTTAAAGCACTCAACAGGAAGATGGAGTTCGCCTTCGAGGTAGGAGGCGAAATTCTTCAAATGGGCGCCTCCGCCGGTGAGGAGGATGCGGTCGATTCTTTCTCCGTAAAACTGATTTCGATAATAGTCGAGAGAGCGTCCTATTTCTCCTGCCCATCTTTCGAGAACAGGCCTCATGAGAAAGGAGATCTTCGACAGGTCGATCGGTTCATCTATCTCTTTTTCTTCCGGATGCTCGGAGGGGATTCCCACTCCCTCCTTTATCCTCTCAGCCTTTTCATGGAGGAAAATGAGGTCTCTTTCGAAAGGGATCCCATCTGTAATGGCCCGGGTGAGGTCATCCCCGGCCGGTGTTATCTCCCGGCTGAATTGGAGGATTTCATCTTTAAAAAGGTAGAGGCTCATCTTCTCCGATCCAAGGTCGATCAGAGCGATGGTTTCCCCAATTTTTAATCGATCATAGGCGAAAAGCGTATTCCAGAGGGCAAAGGCGCCCACATCGAGATGAACGGGCTGAAGCCCAGCCCCGTTGACGATAGAGAGCGTCCGGTCAATGAGGTCAGTTGGACAGGCCACGGTCAGCAAGTCCAGTTTTTTTGCTCCATCCTGGACGAATTCCCCAAGAATGTGATATTGAATCCGGGCTGTTTCAACAGGGAAGGGGAGATGTTCTTTAATCTCCCAGGGCAGTGCCTGGATCAATTCCTTTTTGGGAATGGAGGGCATGGTCATCCGTCGAATATGGATTCCGGAGCCGGAAACCGTAAGCCTAACCTTCTTCGTTTTAATACCAACTTCCTCGATCAGATCTTTAAGAAGGATGGAAATAGAGCTGATATCCTCTTTGTCAATGCCCTGGGGAATCTTCTTCATACCGAAGCAGGTGAGGAAAGGCCCACCTGAAGTCTTTTTCAGCCCCACCAGCTTAATCGAATGAGACCCAATATCCAACCCGATCGTTTCTGCCATCATGAACTCCTATATCCCGAGAATAAACTTTAAAATTAGCAGGGTGGTAGCCCATCTCCTTCTGAGTCAAGATTAAAGTTGTAACTATCCCCTGTAGTGCTATAGAGGGTTACGATCATATTCTGAAGATTGTTCACAAGTCTTGTAAACCATACTGAGACAAGGACCGATTGGCCAGCGTTAATTGTAAAAGTCAATGGTGGAACACTAAAAGATTGCGGCGCGCCCCCATTGGGGTAGTTACCGTCAAACTTGAGAGTTCCTCCCAAGTATAGCCGTGCAACTTGCCTCGTAGGAGGGTCCTGTGTCCAGGTTGCCTGAAAGGCATTCAATGTGATGCTGGATGAACTATTATTGATGATGTAGAAGTTAACCACATTCACAGTTTGCTTACCAATTAAACCGGTGGTCAGGCAGGGCACGGGACGAGCCGGATCAATAATTAATACTCCCCCACTTACAAATTGTGTAAAATTGGACACGACAATCCTTCGCTGGCTAGCGTTCAATACTTCTCCTACTGAAGTGAGTTGATCTGTAGTACTATTATAATCTAAGGTGAAACGGCCTCGGCCAAGATTTCTTGTCATGCCATCCAGACCGTTTAGCTGAGCCACTGTGGTCCAACCTTGAACAGTAGCATAACGCACGGCAAACTCCACACCTGACTGGGCAAGAAAAAAGGTTTGATTGGAGCTGACAGTGAGAGAAACGGACTTTTGTTTGGTCGGGACCAGATAAGAAAAGACATAACCGATCGAGACCATCAACATCATGGCAATGACCAGAAAGAGGATGGAAAGGCCTCTGGCGTTATATAAAATCCCTCCCAACCGTCCGGCGCCAAAGTCTGGCCTGCTTGCACGAATCGTTTCGGCAAAGGCAGGCTCTGGACGGCGGCGCCTCCCTTTGCCAAAGGGAGGGGAAATCATCCCACCTTTACTAAAGGAGGGTGAGGGGGGATTATGTGTCTTTTGAATCATCATTCTCAACTGCTTGGTTCCTCTCGCCAGTTTCGGAAGAAGTTCTTATAAGTGTTCGTTGCATCCTTATCCAAGTTTTTGATATAAACTTTAGTCTGAAGGTTTACATTTTCTCCGGTTCCCAATAAAAGGGTAAGCACAATCGTGATTTCGTCATTTGTCGCCCCCCGGGTTACGGTAAAGACGGAAACATTCGATGCCAAGATGGGGTAGGGGAGAGAATATGATGCTTTTTCTCTTTGAATGACGCCACCGCTTAGTCGGTAGGTGATTGTCTCATCGGCTAAGTCCTGACCAGACCCCGTTGGATTCGTCCTCTGAAAAGTAATCGTATTACCGGACCCTCCGGAGGCGGGCAAGGCAATGCTTCGCGCATCCCGGATATCCCGGCACATTCTTTCCAATGCCAACTTCCCCTCGTCGAAAAGGGTCTTTTGATTGACCGTCATTGTATAGATTTTCAAGCTGTCAATCAAGAACTTAATAGTAATACCCGAGACAATAGATAAAATAACAATCACAATGATGATTTCGATGAGGGTGAAGCCACGTTGTAATACAAGTTCGGAGTTCGTAGTTCGGAGTTCGGAGTTTTGATTCCGCACTCCGCACTCCCTGCCTGTCCGGCAGGCAGGCGCATTCCACAATGGAGTCGATTTTTGACCCCGTTTACGGAAATCTTGTAACCACCGAATAGATTTCATAAGTGTCATTTTGCGGATCCTTCACACGAACCAGAATCCTCTTATATCCTACGTCAGCAGAAGCGTTGAAATTATTATCCACCAATGCAATCTCCCATTGCCATTCATATCCTGAATTGCTAGGGATAGGAGCATATGCAGTAAGAGCAATTGGATTAAGAGTTGGGTCCGTATATTGGAATTTCGTAAACTCTTCCATTTTCTGATGGGCAAGATACATAGCCTTGGTGGCCATTTCGGGCTTTCCACTGCTTTTGACGCCTGTGACAAAGGGGACGATGATGACCGGCAGAAGAATCCCCGCCATCACAATCAGGATGATGATTTCAATGAGGGTGAAGCCCCCTTTTCCAATTGCGGAATGCGGATTGCGGAATGCGGAATTACGACTCGTTGAAGAAACGGTTTTAAAAATCTTCAAAGCAAAATATTTTGTTTTTTCTTTCAGGTCTCTCTTTTCCATAACTATTCTTATTTTGTTTTTTTACTCCGCAATCCGAATTCCGAAATCCGAAATCACAGAATGCTCACCTTTCCCGTATAATTCTCAACGCTGATCGTCTTCGTCCCTCCGCCTCCTGAAACCGTCACCGATGCAGCCCCTGTCGTTGGCTCTCCGAGAGAGTTGAAGGTGATAGTGATGGTGGTGCCAATCGTTACCCCCGACGGTAATCGTCCAGAGGGATCGAGATTACTGGTTGAAGGAACAGTTACAGGGAATGTGTAAGTGGATGTGCCCGATACGAAATTGACGCTCTTCGAGACACGATTGGCCATAGCACATTCCTGCGCGTAACGGATGTCAGAGGCTATCATATAAGCGGCCCCTTCAACAGAAGCCCTCGGGGAAATATCGAAACCCGCCCTCGGTATCACCACAGCCGCCAGTATGGCAATGATGACCATGACCATAATGACCTCGATGAGGGAGATGCCTTTACAGTTCGGAGTTCGGAGTTCGTAGTTCGTAGTTCGGAATTTATTTCTCATGGTCCATCGTAATATTACTTGAACAACGAGGCCATATTCCACCACGGCAGAAATACGGCCAGGGCAAGAAGCAGAACCACTCCACCTAAAAACAGCGTCAGTATTGGCTCGATATAAGTGGGGAGCTTCTTCAGGGCGTTGTCGACTTCAACATCATAATAGTCAGTTACCCTGGTCAACATCTCATCCAGAGTTCCGGAAGATTCTCCCACGGAGATCATCTGGATGACAAGAGGGGTGAACCTTCCGCTCTCCTTCAGTGCGTCGGTCAAACTACTTCCCTCCCTGACCTTCTGCTGCACGCTTTCAATGGATTGGGAGAGAAGAACATTGTCCACCGTGGTTGAAGTGATTTCGAGGGCCTGTAAAATGGGTATCCCGCTCTGGTTCAACATCCCAAAGGTATTGGTAAATCGAGAGAGACCGATTTTCAAAAAAAGCTGGCCTAATACCGGAATCCGGATTTTAACTTTATCCCAGAAGTATCTTCCATTTTCTGTCTTAAGATAGCGTTTAACGAAGATGGAGATTCCCAGAATTCCTCCCAGGACAAGATACCAGTATGTTTGAAATAATTTGTTAATCCCGATCATCATGCGGGTGGGCAGAGGCAGTGGCATGTTGAACTGCGCAAAGGTTGCGGCAAACCGGGGGAAGACAAATGCGATCAGGATGGCGAAAGCAATAACCACTGAAAAGATGACGATCTTGGGATACCGCGTTGCTTCATTAAACCTCTGGCGAGTGCTCAATTCCCGGTCTGCGAGAGTGACAAATCGATCCAGCGATTCGCCCAATCGTCCGGAAGTTTCGCCCGCCCGAATCATATTGATATAGATCAGTGAAAAAGCATCGGGATGCTTTGCCATGGATGCAAAAAGCGGATTCCCGCCCTCAACATCTCTGCAAACCTCATCCAGAACATTTTTCAGCTTTTTGTTCTCTATCTGATCCTTTAAATTGGATAAACCTGTGAGAAGGGGTAGCCCTGCTTTATATAATGTTGAAAGCTGCTGACTGAAGACGACGATATCCTCCAGGCGAACCTTTTGCAATCGGTTCATCAAATCCGAAAGATTGAACAGAGTGGACTCCTCCGTTTCTTCTATCGAGATCGGAAGATACCCGAGACGGTAGAGTTCATCCCCTGCCGATTGGAGGGTAGGGGATTCAATCTTTCCATCAATCGCCTTGCCGGCCCTATCTCGAGCTCTGTATTTGAAAGTGGGCATGGATTAAATCCTAAACAGTTCGTAGTTCGTAGTTCGGAGCATATACGTCACTTCTTTAAAGATTTGATTAACCCTGTTATCATTCTTGATAATTCTGAGCAAAGATTCCGTGATTGTTCTTTTACCTCTTGACTAATAAATCCCTGACGGTAAGAGATTTCCGTAATTGCGATACATTCTCTTATAGATCTTCTTGATATTTTGAGAAATTTATTAAATTCTATCTTGCTCCCTCCACTTCCCTCTGCAATATTTAGACAGATAGATATCGAGGCCCTCTTAAACTGATCTATTAAGGAGAATATTTCTGTGTTAGGGAAATGTTTTGTAACTTTGTAAACAAAATCAACATATTCAAGGGCTTTCTGGTAAACTTTTAAATTCTCAAAGTCGAATTTTTCGTTGTTCAATTTTAATCCTCCGAGCTGTTAAATACTTGTCATTATTTTTCTCCGAACTTCTTACTCCGAACTCCGAACTACTAATATTCATCATTAATCTCCGAACTCCGAACTACGAACTCCAAACTATTTATTTAAATACCCCTTTACCTTTTTCATCAACTCGTCCATCTCGAAGGGCTTGGTGATATATTCGTTTGCCCCTGTCTCCATCCCGGTTGCTTTGTCCTTCTCCTGGATTTTGGCGGTCAGCATCAGTATAGGTATATGTTTATATCGCTCGTCGAATTTTAATAACCGGCAGACCTTGTATCCATCCAGTTTTGGCAACATGAGGTCCAGAAGGATCAGGTCCGGATTCTCTTTCCGGGCCTGATTCAATGCCTCTTCGCCGTTATCAGCGACAAGCACATCATACCCCTCCAGTTCGAGAGAGAAACGAACCGTTTCCACCAGATCCACTTCGTCATCGACAACCAATATCCTCTTTTTGCTCATCCTTCCCTCCTCAATTGTTCTTTTGCCTTTCTGAAAAGTTCCCTTTTTGAGAGAGCCTCTTCAGGGAAAGTCGCAACTCCTATTTTGATAGTCAATGGGCCATCAAACCCTTTGATCGGGTTTTTCTGAACATCCTCTTCCATCCGCTGACGTATCGCCTGAACTCCTTTTGCATCCGCTTCACATAGAGCGACCAATATTTTTTCCGCTTTCCTTCTCAACAGGATATCCCCCTTTCTGCAAAGGGATTGTCTTATCCTCATTTCGAGCTCCTTCAGCAAGTCATCCTCGATCTCTTTCTTCTGGTTGGCTAATTCTATCAGAAATAGAGAGAGAGGTAAATCATTTTTCTGCGCCCGGTGAAATTCCCTGTCCAGAACAAAGCGGAAATGGGGTTCTCTTCGCTCCCCTTCTGACACAGGCAGGGTGAAGTTGAAGATGCTTCCTTTTCCTACCTCACTCTCCACCCAGATCTTCCCCTGATGGGCTTCCACCAGTCCTTTGGTGATAGCCAGACCTAATCCCGTCCCGCCCGTCGCCCGGTGAAGCGAATCTTCCACCTGGTGAAATTTTTCAAAGACGGAGTTGAGGTGATCAGCCGGAATTCCAATCCCGGTATCTTTGACAGAAACGGCAATCTTGTTGACGATCCCCCCCTCTCTCTCTTCGGAGAAGGCTTTTGCCATCACAAATATTTTTCCCCTTTCAGGCGTGAATTTGATGGCATTGCCAATCAGATTAACCAGAACCTGTTCGATTTTATCTTTGTCCGCAAAGGCGGCCGAAAGGTCTTCAGGGACCTCAACCTCAATCGCAATAGACTTTCCATCGGCTTGGGGGCGCAATGAGGATACGGTTAATTCGATGAGGATTTTTAACGCTACATCCTCAAACTTCAACTCGATCTTTCCAGACTCAATCTTTGAGAGAT
>Ga0214473_10009392_pt1 | contig 11561 bp, 20 predicted proteins | sample RVTome_7_FD_203509 | JGI IMG/M metagenome (GOLD analysis project Ga0214473, IMG submission 203509) | Soil microbial communities from uranium-contaminated site in the Upper Colorado River Basin, Wyoming, United States - RVT98D197 | ecosystem: Environmental > Terrestrial > Soil > Contaminated >...
GGTTTGACGGTCTCATAGACGATGTCGGCATATTTAATCGTGAACTTACTTCAGCAGAAGTATCAGATATATATACCAATGGGATGGCTGGTGCGGCAGTTACAGCAAGGCGAATAATAATGATATATTAACAACCCTGCAATTATGGAGAAGATAAAGTGGAATATCTAATCGGTGGTGGGATATTAGGAATATGTTTAGGATTATTCTATATTAATATGAAAAGTAATGGAAAGTTTCAAGAAGAAGCTGATAGGAAGTATGTCTTTAGGGAAATGTGCACTGTCTTACATAAACAAGTATCAGAGGATTTAACTGAGATAAAAGCGGATGTAAAGGAACTCTTGAAGCAGAATGGAAAAAATAGAAATTAACGCTGAGAAATTTGACCAAGCACTCCATAAGTTATCATACATAAGAGATAAATTAATCAAGGTAGATGAGTATTTGATAAAATCACTTTTATCAGACGCTATCTGTTTATTCTTAGATGCAATTGAAATTAACGATGCAGAGCAGAAAAGAGAATCGCATAAGACAAAGAGCGTATGAAATTTTTAAAACTAATCAGGAGTTGGGAATTAAAACTGATAGCATTTCTGATTGGTGCAGAGCAACGCAACAAATCGAAGAAGAAGATATGAGAGAATTAAGAAAACATATTGAAAACTTAAAGGAGACATGGTTATGAAAGCAAAAGATATAGTCCAAATATTTATTACGGTTGCAGTAGTTACTACTTATCTAATACTTGTTCTTTTTGGTAAAGCGGCTGTAGAAGGATTTGCGATTTTAGCTACTTATGTAATCAAGAAATTTCTGGATATTATAGAAATTAACGGAGGTGCGAAATGAAAATAAACTACTTTCTACGCTATGTCTGTAAAGATGAAGCCAAGAAGAAACAAATTAATATCGCGCAGATTGCTGAAATCTTCAAGGTTACAAGAAAAATCTTTAAAGAAAAGGCAGGCGTTGACATATACGAAATTATCAAGGCAATATAACAAAAGGAGAAAAAAATGAATAAAAAAAATATATGGATTGCAATTATAGGTGCTGGTTTGATAGCCAGTATTACTACTGCGACAGGATTTTTTCCTGAATTCAAAACTGTATTAGCTTCTGTTTCAGGATTGATAGCGGCTGTATTAGCGTTGCTGAATAAGAAAGAATAATATGATAGAACCTGTAACAGCAACATTATTTCTAAAAGGTTTATTCACAAAAAAGACAGTAGTAAAATCTATTGCCTTTGGTTTCTGGATAATGATATTCGCAGTTATAATCTATTTTGCTTGGCTTGTATATAGCAAGGTTATGCAGGAAACGGAGAGTTATCATCAACAGGCTAAAGATATAGTTAATTATGAATGGACACTTGAACCTCATCAAACATTCTTTGGATGTAATAGATTTGTTATACAAACACCTAAAGAAAATATAAAGAGACAAGGAACACAAATTGAAAAAACAAAATAATATACTTAAAAATATCCCTGTCTATGTTACTATAGCAGGTTTTGTTATTGCTACTTTGACTGGATATATCACGCTACAATTACAAGCAAAGGAAACTGAAGAAAAAACGAATAAGAATGAAGAAGAAATTGAAGAGGTAAAGGATGAGAACGAGGAGCTGGATAAGAAGGTTGAAGTGGCTAAAAAAGAGCAAGAGAATATTGCTAAAGAAATTCAGCAAATAAACATCAAGCAGGATAAGATTTACGATTTACTGCTGGATATAAAGAATAAGAAGAAATGAAATATCTAATTATCTGGTTAATAATACCATTACTTTGGGCTTTAGGTGGATGGCGTTGGAGATATTGGCGTAGGGGGTTTATCCCGTTAATATTCACTATAATTTCTTGGTCTTCGGCTCAATTTTGGGCTATTCTATCAGGGGGTCTGATATATGGCAGCACAACTTTGGGATATGGCGATGACCAAACGGATAAACCCCGATGGTTATGCGGTTTTGCTTATGCTTTTCCATTTATTATCTTAGCTTGGATTAATCACAAATGGTTACTGTGGATTATACAAATGATAATTAGTGCGGCAGGGTCGGAATTGGTAAATAACTGGTTAAATGCCAAATTAAAGACCAGATTCAAGGATAGAATAACGGAGTTTCTAACAGCTTTCTGTGCGTATTGTTTAATACCATTTATACTATGAGACGCTTTAAATTTAAGATTAGAAGAAAATACAATAATACTTTCGTTGAAATAGATGGATTTAAATTAGACTCTAAAAGAGAAGGCAATAGATATATAGAATTAAAGGTATTAAATGCAAAAGGAAAAATATCCAACCTTAAAATACATCCTGTTTTTAAATTCCCTATGGGATTTTCTTATGAAGGTGACTTCCAATATATCGAAAATGGCAAAACGATTGTCGAAGATGTCAAAGGATTTGAAACTGATGTGTTTAAACTTAAGAAAAAATGTTTTGCGTATTTTTATCAATCAATAGAATTACGAATAGTGAAATAAATTAATGATACCTGCGACCATCAAATATTATTTCTTCTGGTTTAATTTTTCCACCTCGTTCGAATCTTATATGTGCAGAATGATTAGAAAATGCCATAAGTTTTTGTGGACGATTATCTTTTTTTATACCAAGATGATGTACTCTTTCTTTAAGTCTAAGATATCTACCAATTTGTCTTTCAACTATAAGACGATGTTCGGAAACATAATAGTTATGAGAAAAAGGATGATTGTAACATTTAAGAAATACATATCCTCGACTGTCAATAATTCTACCACCCTTCCAACTATGATTTTTTATTCCACGATTATATCCTATCAATCCTTCATTCCAAGCTTTATATCCTTTTTTAAATTCCGTTTTAGGAGAGCTATGTTGTCCTTTATGGATTTCCGACATATGTTTTCTATATCCGGGATTTTGCCACATTTTTTTCATCAATTTACTACGTTCTTTTTTAGTCATAATTTTTCCCTTCAATTAAAACGCCTCTTTTCTGCGTGTTCAGAAGTAACAGAAATGTTACTAACGCATACTCAGAGGCGATTGTTAACAATAAAAAATCTGTTACCTCTGAACGGTTATATTATAACAGATTGAGGAAGGATGTCAAATGTTTAATTTTTTACAAAAAATTTTGTATGATGAATATGGAGGATTGGGTATAACTCGCGGAAGTATAATAACTGCGACTTGTGATTGTACGGGTGATGATAGTTCAGATGCAAAAACGAAAATCAGACGGTTAATCAACCGTAGAGGACAATCTTTCTGTGATATAGCAGAGTGGCCATTTTTGAGAAGCAATATCTCTTTCAGCATAACCTCATCGGCTTATACTTACTCAGGCGCAAGCTACCTGCCAACTACATTTAAAAGAGTTATCGCGGCTTATCTATTGGATAATACCGATAGACACCCGCTTGTAGAGGTAGATATACAAAGAGCGCACGAATGGGGTAATCCTAATGATAATCAAGGCATGCCTGATGAGTTTTGTATTACCCGCATAGAAAGTGGATACTGGGAAATTCAATTCAATCGTCTGCCGGACAACACATACACGGTATATCTTGAGATAGAACTTCAATGGACGGATATATCAGAAAGCTCATCCGGCGATACAACAGAAATGATTGTTACAAAAGACTACTATGACCCTTTTGTGCATTATTGTTGTATTGACCGATTTAGACAACAGGGCGACATAGAGAATTATACTATTTTTAAAGACGATTGGTTTAATCCGATGAAGCCTCAAGATGGGATACTACCAAAACTATTGGCCAAGTTAGGCGCACCTTTAAAACAAAATAAGGTAGAGGTAGACATGGAAGCGTGTGGCACTTTGCCTTATAAAAAAGATGACTATACAGACGGAGCGATGTAAATGATTTCGCGTTCTTTTTTACCTAAAATATTCGCCCGTAATTTTGCTGGAGTTAATAGTAAAGATAGTCCAGAAAATATATTGGATTCTGAATGGTCTGATAGCAGTATCAATGTCTATTCTGATCCGCAAGGAAGTCTTGGTTCTCGTCCTGGCTTCTCCGCTTTAACAACTGCCTCGATAGGTTCTGCGACTGCTTGGTGTGGTTTTTATCAATTTGATGTTCACTCTGGTGGTTCAACTACATCGCATTATATTGGCGGCGGTTCTGATGGAAAAGTATATAAATACGCTTCTGGTGCTTATACCGAATTATACTCAGGACTTCCGACAACAAATAGCGATGACGAAAGGTTCTCTTTTTTCTCATTTGATAATACCTGTATAATTCTTCAATCTTTATATGAGCCGCTAAAGTATACGGGCTCTGGCTCTGCCGCAACCTTTGCGACAAGTGTAACTGGAGACTGGGGGTTAGAGTGGCAAAGGTATGGATGGATTCATTCTACCGTAGACCCGCGCCTTTTATATTATTGCACTACATTAGGAGACCCTGATAGCGCATATACCTCATTTTTAAACTTTGATGAGGATGCAGGGAAGCTCACCGGTGCCTGCAAGCAGGGTGATGATATGGTTATAGGTAAAGAATCATCCCTGTGGCGTGTGCAATATAGAGGGACTACGCCTTTATTCGCAAAATATCGTATTCCCTCTAAAGTTGGGCCGGTATGCTTTTGGGTGATGAAAGAGATACCGGATGGCCGGACTGTATTTTTAGCACCTGATTTTAACTTTTATATGCTGATAGGAAATAATGTAATTCCCTGCGGAGATAATATAAAGAAATATATGCAGGGAGGAGTAGCGGCCCGCTTGAAATACGCGGTCTCTGGCCTATTATTAAATCGTTCTCAATATTGGTGCAGTTTTACAAAGACAAGCGGCGTAACTACGAATGACCGGACAGTTGCTATGGATTGGTCTCGTCCTTATGCGGATATTTGGGGTAAAACTCAATATCCTTGGTTCATATATTCCATTGGCGCAAACTGTTTCGCGGAAGTAACAGTATCAGGCAAAGCATGGTTGTATCATGGCGGATATACTGGTAAGGTATACAAAAATGATACAGGAACAAGTGATGATGGTTCGGCTTTTAGTGCTACATATAATAAAAAGTTAATCTCTCACGGAGACCCGACATTGGAAAAGAAATATGATTATCTGACTTTAGCCTGTGAAAGTAAAGGTGATTGGGATTTAGCTATACAGTTTATATGCGATGGCAACGCTTCGACTGAAAAGAATATAAATCAAAGCATGCTTAGCGGTATAGGCACTTTAATCTTGTGGGATAATTTTAATTGGGATGAGGCGAATTGGTCAAGTGAGTCTGATATTGGCGTAACAAGAGAAATAAGCAGGCAAGGTAAAGTATTTGACATATCTATCGGAACGACAGGATTAAACGAAGCGTGGCTTTTGTATTATTTTGTTATTCAGGCAAAACCATTGCGTAGAGCGATAAGAACAAGGGAGTAATATTATGGAAATGGTAAAGCCGCTCATCCGCGGATTATGCCCAATTTGCAACAAGACGATAATGAATCCTCAAAAGACCCTTTACATAAACGGCGGTTTTGAGTTCTTTGTATTATTTAATGATAATTCCCGCGCTTCTTTCTCTTGTTGTGAAGAATGTTATAAAAATATAACACAGGAACAGCTTGACGAGATTATGAAATCTCAAATACTCAACTGGGGGTTAGAGATTATCCAGACTCAAACTTGGTATAGCAGAAAAGCGGTTCATTTGAAAATAATTAAACACGGAAGGGATAAATATGCAATTACAAATCCCACTTAGCGATTTAAGTAAACCAGAAAATATAGAATTCCTTGCGTCTAAATTGTCAGAGTTAGGAGAACAACTCGACACACTCTATTCTCTTTCCGCACCCAACGGAAATATATCTGCAAGGCAAGGAAGGATTTGTATCTATAATAATAGCGGAACATATACAACTTTTATTAACGTTGACGGAGCAACTACTTGGCAAGAGGTAGGCACAGCGGTAGACTTTACAGCCATTGCGACTTCTGTAATATCGGATACTGACAATACCGATGACTTAGGTTCATCTGCTAAACAGTGGAAAGACTTATACATAAATGGTCTTGCTTATATAGACCAACTAGGCGAAAATTTGGATTGTAACGATAAACAACTTACGAATTTAATAATTGAAAATAGGACTGACGACACCGGGATGACAGTGACTGGACAGATATGGATAAGAGTAGATTAAATTCTTATATGATGAGTGAAAGCTTTTTGTCTGCAGAATTCAGAACAAAATTTACTGCGAATTATATCCCTTGTTGTTTTAACTATAAATTTTTTATTGCAAAGAATACATTTTTTAATAGGCCACTTTCTAATATGCAATTTTTTATGCTCTGAATTGCTTTTGCAAAGTTTGAGATTTTCAATTCTATTATCAGAAGGATTACCGTTAATATGATGAATAAATTCCGTAGATTCGAGATAGCGTCCAATATGATTCCCCATTACGAAACGATGTTCAAGAATATAGCCCTGGTGATTAGAGAGTGGATGGTCTGGCTTCAAAATATAAATATATCCTTTAGAATGTTTATAAGTGCCACCTTTCCATTGAGGATTATTTCTACCTTTAAAATTGCCAGAAATAGAATACATTTTATTTCTACATTCAAACGAACAATACTTTGCTTTAATTCTATTAGGAGTAACTTTAAATTTTGTTTTACAAGTTTTACAAATTTTTTCTATCGGCATAATTTTCTCCTTTTGCCAAAAGTATATCATATAAAAGGTATTATGTCAAGGACGGATGTATAGTATGGCTAAAGACCAAACATTTAATATAACAGCAGACGGAAATGAAGGAGGTCTTTATTGGCAAGAGGGCTTTATGGGTTCTCACGATAATCCTTATAAGACTGCCAATACATTTCTTTGGGTTGGTCACCTTTGTTCATCCGGAGATTATCCTCTTAATATAGTGGCAGAGATATTTTTACGGTTTACCAATATTACTATTCCAAGAGGTGCGACGATAACTAATGCTAAAATTACATTAACAACAATCGATTCTGCAGCTTCAACAGGAACTCCGAATTTAGATATCCAAGCTTGCGATGAAGATAATTCAGCTGAAATGACAGGTACTGAAGTGCAAGATGGAACTATGACTGCAGATATTATGAGTAGGGTAAGAACAACAGCTAATGTTAATTGGAGTCAGTCGTTTAGTAACGATACTGTTTATGAAACACCTGATATCAAGACGGTAGTACAAGAAGTAATTGATAGGGCAGGTTGGGCAAGTGGTAACGCAATGCAGTTTATTATTAGTGACCATACATATAAATATAGAACTTATCCTACTAGTGAGGTGTCAAATGAGGTGCAATTTGACGCTGATTCAGTAACTAATATCTCAATTAATATAGACTACACTTACTATGATTCAGGCTTACGAATATACAAAGGCGGTGTTAAAAAAATAGGCTGTTACTCATCCACAAGTGGCAGAACATCTAAGTTAAGAACTTATAAAGGTGGAGTTAAGCATATAGCATTTGATAGTAATTTAGATAGTGGTCTAAGAGTATACGATGGAAGCCAAGCGCAGGTAATCGCTACGGCAGACTAAAAAGGAGCTATGATGATTAAATTATTACTACAGATTTTGTTAGATGAACAAGGTGGGACTCTTTCCATGACGAGAAAGACCGCCAATACACTTGCGACTGCCGCAGGAATAAATTTAAATATGGATGAGTGTGAGGCGGTGGTAAATGCACTCGAGGCAGATAATCTATCCGCAGACTGTGTAACTGCCGCAAAACTCAACTCCGATGTTGTGCGCTCTGGGTATGGCTTAATGCAGCATACCGATGGGACTCTATATGTGGATGTATCTGATACTACACCTGGGCTTGAGATAACTGACGGCGGACTCCGTGCGAAAGTAGACGATACGACGATAGAGCGGGCTTCCGGCGGCATACAAGTCAAACAGGCAGGATTGGATCACGGCTCAATAGGCGGTTTAACTGACGATGACCATACAGATTATCTTAATACGACAAGGCATGATACCACGACAAGACATCCTTTAACTGTAGGTGGAACTGGTGCAAATTCAGCTGCTGGTGCATTTACGAATATAGTAGTGCCAAAAGTATACGATAGCGGATGGTTTGCCGTTACGACAAGCACAACTTACTCAAAAACTCATAGTCTCGGAACAACTAAAGTCATATATAAACTACTTGTAGGAACTGCTTCTGATGGTTCTGGCGAAGTATTCTCTCCTGAAGCAAATTACGGATGGGAAACAGGAGCAAGCGGAACACAATATCAAGGATGTCAAGTATGTAAATTATCTACTACGGAAGTAAAAATAAGAACAAGTAGTGAAGGTCTTTATAGTTGCTATGATGAAAATGGAACTTTACAAACAAGAGCAAGCGGTTATGCAAGAATTATAATGTTAGCATTAGAATAGGAGGTAGTATGAAAAAACTATTTAAATTACTTTTTGAGATTTTAAGGGATGAAAGAGGTGGTCTGCCACTTATAGCAGGAGCCGTTCTTGGTGGTTCGACTCTCTTAGGCGGACTACTTGGCAAGAATAAAAAGAAAACCGAAGTCTACGACCCTTATGCAGCTTTGCGCGGAGATTATCAAACATATTTGCAAGGTAAACTTGGCACTTCTACACCTTATAGCTATAATCCAGAATTTGAACTTGAACAACCGCAAGTAGAGAGTGCGGCAGAAAGCACTATATTAAATAGATTAGGTAATCTGCCATCGGCAGAGGAATATAAAGGCAAAGTAGAGGCGTCGAAAACTCAACAGATAGCCAGAGAAAAAGAAAGGGCGTTTAAACAGCAGGAAGAAGAAAAGAATATGTATAATCGCCTTGGGCTTGTATCATCAACCCCTTGGATGACAAGAGCAGGAGAGTTAGGTGAAGAATCATTAGGTAGGCAAAGAGATATAGAAAGCGGAATGGATATATACGGCCTTGAATATGGTTTGCAAGCAGATGAATTAGCCAACCAAATAGCTGGACAGTGGACAGGATTAGGAACTACTTTAGGGAGTGCACAACGAGGATACGAAGGATATGCTCAACAAATGTCTATGGAAGATTTGCAAAGAATGATTAATGAAGAACAACAATATAGTCAGATGTCAGGTTCTTTGCTTGGAAGTTATGCACCACAAGTAACTACATCATACGAACCAAACACCTGGGCTCAATTAGCAGGCACAGGACAAGATATTGGAAAGATGATGTTGTTGAGCAGTATATTGGGTGGTGGTAAAGCAAGAGCAAATACGGTATAAGGAGATAATATGCCTACAATATATGGTGACCCAAGAAGTGCAAAGACACAGCTTCTGGAAAATTTAAGAAGCTCTGTTGGTGAAATTGGTAATGCAATGTTGCAGAGGCAAATTCAAGAAAAACAGCGCAAGCAGGAATTACAGGATGCTATTCGTAAAGCTGTTATTCAAAATGTAATGGGTGGCAAGATGAAAGCACCGGCAGGATTTGACCCTTATGCAGAAGGACAGCTTGACTTAGGACAGTTCAAACCGATAGCACCTTCTCCAACTACATCTATAATTATAGCTGGAATACCTTTTGAACGGAAACTGAAAGCAAGATCTATTTTAGGGATGTCTCCCGAGAGAATGGCAGAAGATGAGAAATACAAAGGATATGTAACAAAAGAAGATACAGGATGGGGCAAAGAAGGTTTTATGTCAAGATTAGGTGCAGCAATATCTCCTTGGGCAACTAAAAAAGAGGAAAAACTTGGAGCATTGCGACCAGGTGGAATAACTATGACGCCAAAGGAATATAAATATACACCTGAGTTTGAGGACATAAGAAGCGAAGCACAAAAGCTACTTGATAAACCGTACAATATAACACAAAGATTTTCTGGGATAGAAGATGTAGAACTTGTAAAATTGATAAATGAATACGAAACGACAGATGATCCAGTAAGAATAAAAGAACTTGAAACCCTATTAGCCGAAAGAGGAGTATCCTTCGAATAAATGCCAATCATACTAAAGCGTAGGTCATTGACTACTGACATGAGTTCAGAGCAACAAGAAGGTATAACCATAAAAAAAAGAGTTATACCTGATGTTGAAAAACCAGATGTCTTTAAAGGTGCGGCATTTGTTTCTGCTCGTCCTACCGATAAATCCGTAGAAATGCCTATATCCGATAAAGAAGTATTTGAAGCTCAGACTAAAAACCTGATTGACAGATATATGCAGGAGCATACCGGTTATACCCCAGAGCAGATGATTGCAGGGACGAAAAAGGCAGAAAATATAATAGGCAGGGCCCCTCTCGCGGCCTTTGGTGCGGCATCGCCTATTACGGCTTTAGGATTTGAAGGTTTAAACCAAGTTAAGAATTTAATAGTATCTAAATTTAAAGGACAGAAATATTCTCCCTTAGAGCGAAGTCAGTTATCCGAACTTATACCACCGACAGTGCCGACTCCTATAAGAGTAGGTGCAGGTGTAGCAGAATCGTTAGGTGATGTTGCTCTTATGGGCGTTGCAGGCAATCTTGCCAAAGAGAAACTATTAGAAAAAACAGTAGGAACATTGGGTAAAAGACTTGCGGCAAAGGGATACCAACCGACTAAACCAATAGAGGTAGCAAGAGAAGCAATAAAAGAGGCAGCAAAAAAAAGCACCCTTGAAAAAGAAGTATCACGATTATTCAAAGCAAAGACCGTTGACATACCTCAAAAACCAGTTATCCCAGAAGTAGGTGCACCACCCATATTCGCAGGTAAACCGGTAGAACCGACAAAAGCACTTATGCCGATAACACAGCCAGCAGTAAAACCTATGCCAGCCGCAGGTGGTCTTCCTGCCAAGATACCAGAACAGATATCGAAATGGATCGAAAAAGGAGTAGAGATAACTGAACGTAAAGCTCCGATTAAAATTGTCAATGCTGAAACACAAATTAAAGATATTTCTGGCAATATGGTAACCTTGCCGAAGAATGAAGAATATACACCTTATAAACTATCCAATGGTAAGATATGGCTACACGATGGAAAGAATGTAATTGTAGAAAGTGGGCAACTCCAGAATTTAGCCAATAAGAATTTGGTGTTAAGAGAGAAGGGAATTGAACCATTTAAATATCAAGATATTAATCAAGAAATTATTATTCATAAAGAATGGAATAAAGGCAATTCGTTTAGATATATAGCCGAAGGAGCAGGAGATATATTTAGAGAATTAACAACTTCAAAGCCTGATAAAGGATATCTGAATGAAAAAATAAGAAGAATTGAAAACTATATTTCTGATATCAAAACAGGAAAACATCCTGCTACCGGCATCCATCCTGAAGATTCTTTCCAGTTTGCTTATAATAATAACAAAGAAAAAATTGATTTAATGGTTCAACAATGGAATGAACAACCTATTGAAAATAACGCACAACAAAAAGCAAAAAAACTTAATGTGGCACTTTTATCAAATGATTTATCAAAGGCAGAATCTATTATTGAAGATATTAAAAATCTTAAAGATAAAGATTTCAAACTA
>Ga0214473_10009394_pt1 | contig 11559 bp, 10 predicted proteins | sample RVTome_7_FD_203509 | JGI IMG/M metagenome (GOLD analysis project Ga0214473, IMG submission 203509) | Soil microbial communities from uranium-contaminated site in the Upper Colorado River Basin, Wyoming, United States - RVT98D197 | ecosystem: Environmental > Terrestrial > Soil > Contaminated >...
GAGGACTCCTGATTATATTGTTCATACTTCGACAAGCTCAGTATGACTTAGTGACCGTCACCCTGAGCCTGTCGAAGGGCGACATTTGTTTACATTTACTTTTCCCATTGCAAGCGGGTGGGCGACTCAATTTATTCTTTTTTTAATCTCTCATTCAATTCCCACAACGCAACTTTATCGCTGTCCCACTTCAATAATTTGGTGGCATCTTCGAATGAAAGCCATCTAAATGCATCGTGCTCATCCGACAAAACAATTTCCAGTCCGGAGGCATCAACGGCAAAAGAAAATTGAGGCAGAACTAAAACTTCTTTCGGCCAATGCGTTATTGAGGGATATGCAGTTTTTGGAATTGATGCCCGTGAATCCAGCTTTATCCAGTTTACTTTGGTACTAATTCCAGTTTCTTCCTTTAATTCTCTATTAGCCGCTTCAATAGCTGTTTCATCATCTTCGGCGCCGCCTGATACAAAGTGCCACATCGTGCCATCAGAGCGATGAAAAACGGCAAATTCATATAGGCCGTTTTCATTTTTGCGGAAAGGGATTACATTTATTTGAAGCGGGGCGCGTGCCATTTTACCCAAATTTAATGTTCATACTTCGACAGGCTCAGTATGACTTATTATAGCAAACGTATGAAAGTTTTTCGTAGGAATCAAAGTGACCGTCACCCTGAGCCTGTCGAAGGGCGACGGTCATTAAAAAAACTCAATCCGTACTGCTCACCACTAAATCAATCTCCGTACCCACATCCAGTTCCGTTCCCTCTGGTTCGGATTGCTCTAAAACAGTTTCGGGGAGATAGTTTTCATCGGCGCGATGAGTGACCAATCCCAGCTTAAGTGATTTTTCTTCGAGAATCTTCTGGGCTTTCTGCAAATTCATACCAATTACCCGAGGCATATACGTGAAATCCGAGGCCCGCCCACGGTTGACCATAATATTCACCGGTGAGCCCAGTGGAATTTCAGTATTAGCCGCCGGATAAGAAAACACCACAACTTTTTCCGGCAGTGTGTCCGAATATGCCCAGGCAATTTCTCCCAGTTCAAATCCGGCAGTTTCCAGGTCCAGTATCGCCTGACGTACTGATAGTCCGGTCAAATTCGGAATCTGCACCAGCTTTTGCCCCAGCGAAATGACAAATTTAATTTGCCGCCCCTTTTTGACTCTGGTCCCTTCGATCGGGTATTGATTCAGAATAATTCCCTGCTCTTTGCCGGGCGAGTATTCTTCTGAGGCAATTTGAAATTCTAATTCGAGTTCATCCAGCTTGATCTGCGCCTCAGCCAGTTTCTGGTCAAGGAACCCGGGGAGAAGAAATTCATCACCATGGCGGGTTATAGCCGGCATTATCAAGTTGTTGATGAAAAGATAAATAATGAACAGGGCTAATAGCGGCAGTCCGGCCCACATTACAGCCCGTCTCTGCCAACTGCCGTAAGGGAGCTTATCGCTTAAAAAACCGACAATACGTCCGGTTGAATGTTCCAGCCGGGAGGCCCGTACTTGGTTCACAGGCGTGGCCCGTTTTTTTCAGTATTAACAATTCTGCTCATACGTCCTTTCAAATTGTGGCTATTCTGTGCCAAAAATCAATAATAATTCTGGGCTGTTTATTGTTATACAATTATCTCTTGAGGGTGAGGAGTCAAAAAAAAGGGTGAGATTGCTTCGTCGTCCCCCGCCGTAGCGGGGGACTCCTGGCAACGACAACTCTGCCTCTAAAGCATGGATACCAGGGATTAATCCGCTTTGCGAATCAAGCGGGCCGAGAAGGCGCCATCAAGTTTATCGATACAGGGGTAGGTCTTGACAAATCCCCTTTCGCTGACCACTTCCTTGTCGAAAAACTGCGCCGCCGATTCGAGTGTGAATTTATCGTTGCGCACTAAAAACTCTTCGACAATCTGGTCGTTCTCATCCCTTATAATCGTGCAAGTAGAATAAACCAGCACCCCGCCGGGTTTGACCAAACGGGCGGCCCGGTCAATCATGGCCGTCTGAATCTTGGCCAGATTCTTAATGTCCTCGGCCGTTTTGCTCCAGCGTAAATCAGAATGTTTCCCGGCCGTCCCCCAGCCGGAGCAGGGCGGGTCGAGCAGAACTCTGTCATAAGGCCCGCCTTTGAAATCCATTATATCGCTGGCTACCGGCGAAATTATTCTGATTCCCAGACGCTTGGCATTCTCAACGACTATTTCCAATCTCTTATGCGATTTGTCCACCGCCGTTATCCGCCCCTTATTGCGCATGCGAATCGCCATGTAAGTTGATTTTCCGCCAGGCGCCGCCGCTAAATCAAGACAGTCCTGTTCCTGGCGCGGATTCAAAAGCCGCACTGCCATGCCCGCCGATTCATCTTGCACAAAAACTTTACCGGTGGCCATCAAATCTTGCTCCAGCGGCAATCCTGTCTTTTCTATGTGAAGGAACTCCGGGAGATATTTCCCGACGGTGAAAGGGATTTTCTCCTTTTTCAAGATTTCCGCGACTTCTTCCGGCTTGGCTTTCAGGAAATTCACCCGATAGGTCACATGCGGCGGGTGGTTGTATTCTTCCAAGAGTTTTTTGGTGTTTTCCAAATTGAATTCTCGAAGACAGTACTCCACGAAGTATTCCGGAAAACTGTAGAAATCCGCTAAATGCTTGGCCGGGTTTTCCTCAATCGAAACAAACCTTACTTTATCCGGCTCTCTTATAGAAGACCGTAGAACCGCATTGACCAAATTAGCTCTGGCGCGGTCAGCCAGGTGTACCGCCAGATTGACCGATTCAGAAACAGCGGCAGATTCCGGAATTCGGTCAGTGAAGCGAAGCTGGTATAGTCCCAGCCGCAAAATGTTGGAGAGTATCAGCGGAAGATTGGCCGATGGCTTCGCCAGATAAAAACGAAGCTCATGGTCAAGGCGCCTCCTCATTTTGGTCGTGCCGTTGACCAGCTGAAACAAAAAGCGGATATCCAGCGGCCGAAATTTTTTCCCGCGCGAAACACTCTGGATGGCCTCATCAGATTGTTGTCCCTGTTCGATCAGCACCAGCGCTTCTACCGCGGCTGACCGCACCGGATCGAAAGTTCGAGTTTTGCTTTCTGTCGGTGTTTCCATTTTCAAATCAAAGTTCAATTCCCGCTATGCGGCGGCCATCATCGGTTTCGCGGTACATCTCTCTTCGGTGAAATTGCAGTTGGGCCGAGCGTTCTTCGTCTATTTCAAAAAGCAATCCAGCCACTTCGGTCGGCCGGGCGTAGCCGCTCTGGCCTATGCCCAGCGTGAGCTGTAATTCATTATCGCGAATAATTATTTCATAAATGGCCGGTCTGATATCGACGGTGGACTCGCCTGATTTTGTTTTTCGCAGTATTTCGAGCTTATCTTTTTCCAGGAGCCCAGCGACACGCTCCTTTAACTTCATTAAATCTATGTTGTCATCCAAACGCAGTGTATAAATCACCCGATTTATTGATTCCGAAAGCGAAGTCGTTCGGGCAAATACGGCTTTCGATTCCAGCAGTTCAAATCCTTCGGAAAAAGATTTTCTAATGCGCTCCACTATCGGGGCGGTGCAAATTTGGTCGAGCGAAATGTCCACAAACTCGCATTCCGATGTAAACCCCATCGGCAGAGGCGGACCAAAAGAGAGTTTCATTCTGGGGTGGCCCCCTTGCGAATAAGTGACGGGAACTTGCGAGCGCCGGATGGCTTCTTCGATAGCTTTTATGTTATCCAGATGCGACAACAGCCGCCGGCTGTCTGACTTCCCCCAGCGGAGCCGAAGGCGGTTCACGACCGGTGCGGCGATGCTCCGCGGAGCCACTTTCTTGTTAGTACGCCCGAATTCCATAGGATGCTTTCAGCGACAGTGGATTCTTTGCAGAATTCAGTGGTTCTTCGCCAGCAAAACGCACTTGCTGGGAAAAACTCCAAAATAACTTTATATGAAGAATTTTTTTCATCCTGCTAATGTGCTACGGTTACTTGGTGAGCTACAATTTTTAAAATAAGCCAAGCGAGCATTTCTTGCAAGGAGAAAAAAGGTACGCAGAAGCCACGTATCTCCAGGACGGAGATTTAATCTAAAGCCACAGCTTTCGGTCCAGCGAGCGGTAGTGGACAGCTTCGGCAATATGGGTCATCTCGATATTATCCGAACCGGCCAGATCGGCGATGGTCCGCGCCACCTTGAGTATTCTGTCATAGGCCCGGGCCGACAGGCCTTGCCTGCTAATGGCCAGCGCCAACAGTGACTGTGATTTGTCGTCTATCTGGCAGTACTTCCTGATATCACGCGATTCCATATGGGCATTGCAAAATATTTTCTTTTCGCCTGAGAAACGCAAGAGCTGTTTGCGACGCGCCTTATTCACCCGGTCTCTGATTAGTTCTGATTTTTCGCCGCGCGTTTCCGATGAGAGATCCTTAAACTTCACCGATGGCACGCTGATATGTATGTCAATCCGGTCCATCAGCGGCCCGGAGATTTTTGACATATATTTTTGAATCTCACCCGATGAGCAGGTGCATTCGTGGTTCTGGTCGCCATAGTAGCCGCAGGGGCAAGGGTTCATCGCCGCTACCAGCATAAAACCGGCGGGATAAGTTAGCGATGTGACCGCACGCGATATCGTCACCATATTGTCCTCCATCGGCTGTCTTAGCATTTCAAGAATATCTTTTCTGAATTCAGGTAATTCATCGAGAAATAAAACGCCATGATGCGCCAAAGATACTTCACCCGGCCTGGGAATACTCCCGCCGCCGATAAGTCCGGCCGCTGAAATCGAATGATGCGGTGAGCGGAACGGACGCGTGGCAATCAAGGCCGTATTGGCCGGAAGGAGCCCGGCGACTGAATGAATCTTGGTAGTTTCCAGCGCTTCTGCAAGAGACAAATCGGGCAGAATACTGGGCATGCGCCGCGATAGCATGGTCTTGCCGGAACCGGGCGGCCCAATCATTATAATATTATGCCCGCCGGCCGCGGATACTTCGAGCGCCCGTTTGGCCGATTCCTGCCCTTTGACGTCGGCAAAATCGATATTGTAGCGGCGGGCTTCGTTAAATACCGCGCTAATGTCGATAGTGAACGGAGCGATCGTTTTTTCGTCTTCCAGAAAATGAACTGTATCCTGAAGTGATTTCACCGGATGTACTGGAAGTGTTTGGGCGATAGCCGCTTCTTTGGCATTTTCATACGGTACGATTATGCCCTTGATGCCATTGCCTGGCTGAAATGACATGGTCATCGGCAAAACTCCCGGTATCGGCCGAATTGCCCCGTCAAGTGACAATTCCCCCAGTATGACATAGTCATCAAAGCGGTCACGGATAATCTGCCCGGTGGCGGCCAGAATTCCAACAGCCATTGGTAAATCAAAGGCGGAACCCTCCTTGCGGCGGTCGGCTGGCGCCAGATTAATAGTCACGCGCTTGGCCGGAAAGACGAAATCAGAATTCTTAATGGCCGCGGTAACTCTTTCTTTTGATTCTCTAACGGCGCCTTCGGGAAGGCCGACTGTTATGAAATTGGGAAGCTGTTGCTGTATGTCGGCTTCCACTTCAACTTTGTAAGCATCGACCCCGTGGGTGGCCGAAGAGAGGACTTTGGACAACATAATGTCGCCGCCTTTCTTGAGCGTTCAATTAAGAATTTCCTAAACCGCGGCAGAAATCAGACAAGCCGATATTCTGCCGCGCCCCTTTCGTTTCAAAAGACCTCACGGGTGACATCGTCCCCCAGTGCGACTTCTGCTGTCCGCGAGAGCAATATGAAACAGCCCACTGACAGGGGCTGTCATTGGAAATGAATAAAAATGAAGTAGAGAAAGAGTCTTGCAGCTATCAATTCAGGGCTCGTTGAAAAACAAAGGTACCCCACCTAGAGTGATTCCCGCTAAAGCGGGATGAACGCCGGGTGGGATTAAAATTCTCTGCAAAAAGACCCACCCGACGCTCCGTCGCTAATGCTCCTTCGCTTTGGGTGGGGTACCATTATTGTGCCAGAAACAAAAAAAGGCGGCCTAAAGACCGCCTTTTTACGAGATTAATTCAATCGCATGCTTGACTAACATGGTCCCGGTGGTGGGCCGCCACGGTAAACTCTGTCCACTAAGAAAGTCAAGTCTAGAATATCTATACTGACACCATCGCTGTTTACATCACCTTCCTTAGAGCAACTGGCAGGAGGACCACCTCTGAACATTCTATCGACCGCATAAGTAAGGTCGAGAATATTAGCATCGGCGCCATCACCGTTCAGGTCGCCTCTTATGCCTATACAGCATTCGAACTTGGTGACAAAGAGATCTTGGCCCCCCTGGTCTGCCTGGTAAGGGTTGAGGGTAGGGAAGTTGTTAGATGCTGTTACTCCACTTACATAAGCTACACCGACGGTATTCACCTTAATGCCAAAGCCGACGTCTAAAGCACTGCCCCCTAGGTATGTGCTATAAACTAAACTGTTGCCAGTAGTGTTTAGCTTTGTTACAAAAGCATCATCTAATGGCTGATTTGTTTGATACGCATTAAGGGTAGGGAAATTTGTGGACTTAGATTGACCCGTCACATGGGTTGCTCGTGCAGCGTCAACTGAAATGCCCCATACTCTGTCTTCGTCATTCCCACCAAGGTAAGTGCTATAATCTAAGAATAGAACAAAGTTTGAATCGTGTAATTTGGCAACAAAGCCGTCAGAGGTACCGCCCTGATATGTTCCTTGGTACGGACTTATAGTCGGGAAATTTATAGAGTTAGTATATCCTGTTACATACGCTGCGCCTAAAGAATCCACAGCGATATCATAAGCTATTTCACCTCCGGTTCCGCCAAGAAACGTGCTGTAAAAGCTACTGAAACCCCCAAGCTTAACTACAATAATATCACCTCCACCCTGAAATGGTTGATAAGAATCAGATGTAGGGAAATCACTTGAATTTGACCATCCCGCAACATGCGCCACATCTGCGACGCCTGCAAGACCGTTGACTCGAACATCCATGCAAAAGCACACGTCAATGTTGCTCCCACCCAGATACGTGCTGTACACCAATGAGCTACCTGAGCTAGTGAACTTTGTGACAAAGCCATCAGTTCCTCCTCCATAAGTGTCTTGGTATGCAAAGAGTGTTGGGAAATTATTTGACTCGGTTGATCCCGTCGCATAAATTGCTCCGGATGCATCTACAGCTATGTCATATCCAAGGTCCCAGTTGCTCCCTCCCAAGTAAGTACTGTAGGCTAAGACATTGCCAGTATTGCTCAACTTTGAAACAAAAATATCAAAAATTCCCCCTTGATGATTTGCCAAGTACGGATTGACTGTTGGAAAATTAAGGGACTGCGTATACCCAGTCACATATGCTGCCCCATTGGCATCCGCTTCAACGGCTGTGCCACCGTCCTCGAAAGTCCCGCCTAGGTAGGTACTATAAACTAAACCACTTCCGGAGCTGTTAATCTTTGTAATGAAAGCATCATCATCTGCACCCAGATTTGTTTGATAAGGATTTAGCGTGGGGAAATCGGCAGAAAATGTCTGACCTGTTACATATGCGGCTCCAGTGCCATCTATGTCAAAATGTCGCCCTGAATAGTCGGCGTCATTCCCGCCCAGATAAGTGCTATAGATTAGCACCGGGTCAATAACTAATTCATGTTCAGGGCTGTAGCGGCTGTCAACTGCAAAGCTGAAAGTATTGTTTTCGCCTATAACATAGTTGCAGTCAATATCCACTTTACTTCCATTTATATTCTGATAAACAATTGGCGGTTTTTCAATAATTTCGCCATTGTCTATTTTGATTATCAGTTCGCCATTCTCTGCAAGAGCGAGCGATTCGGCTCCGTCATAACGGATTTGAATCTGGTTGTAATCGGCACCGGGGGAGACAACAAAGTCATATTCCATTTGTTTACCGTTGCCGTAGTATTTCAAGTCGACGCCGGGATAGACCTCTTGATATTGTATCGATTCGTAGTTCGATACATCGGTGCGCCATTTATCCGGCTCGTTTCCCAGAAAATAATTGCACTTATAATCAAGTACCGATAGTCCCATTGCCGAGGGATTTAGATTTGCTCCGACAAATTCTGCCTTTATCATCGTGATTTCAATTGAATCCGGTTGTTCCATAGGTCGGTCACGCATGAATTTCTGCTGGGGCGAGAGACCGCCCGAGTCATCTATTCTCGAAATTCTGCGAGTGAACTGATAGTATGCTCCGGACGGTGTGAACCACATAGTGGCTCCACCGGCGGATGCCCGATACAAAATGCTGTCCGGCCACTGGCCTTGATTTTCCGTAAATGCCAAAGGCATTGGAGCAAAAGTGGCGTTGAGCGTCGCCTCTTGGTCAACTAGTGTTTGAGCATTTGAAACCCGAACGAAACAAAACATCAACCATATAGCAAAAATTATTTTGGAACTCATACAAATTCCTCCCTCAAAGAACTTGTTTAAGATTTCGTTGAATTTACAAAAAACTGTCTTTCCTCATTCTCCTTTCTTAAACTGTTAACTTCCGCTTCTAAATTTTCTTAAGTAAAAAGTGCTTAAATGTGTCTGGGTTGGTGGTGGTGTCTTGCTGAATCATAATCAAACTGTCGGCCGGACGTTGAATATTAAATTGTCCGCGGGGGTTGTCACTCTGTTTGGCTATAACAGTGCAATTATCTTGGTTTTCGCTCAATTCAATATTGTTGGCAGACAGTACATATTCACCGCGCGGACTGCAAAACGCGTCGAGCGTGTCCTCGTCATTAAAGAAATATCGTACATCATCAAACAGCATTTCGATTGTCGAATAGGTGGTTTCGGGCGACGACGTTTGGTACCCGGTAATGACTCGGTAATCGCCTTTGTATGTTCCTTCCAATGTCGGTAACTCTGGGAGTACAATATCTTTTTGGCACGCCGCTGCTATCAATACAACAACTACAAAAACAATTCCTATAAAAGTATATTTCTTCATTTCCCACTTTCTCCTAAGTCAACAACAGGCGCCAAGTATAATAACAAATACTGCGGAGTTCAACCCCCCAGCTCATATATTGCACGGCTCGCAAGAGGATAACGCAAATACCGTTCTTTCCGTTTAACTAATTATTTTAGAAAATAATTGAATAGAACCGCTGGTTGGCAGATGCCGTCTCTGGCTGTAAGTACATAATTGACAATAAATTATAAGGTCGTAAGGAATTGGAAGAGTCAATTAACCTTGAAAGAATAAATCTTCCATTTACCTTCTTTAATGTGCAACCCAAACTTGGTTAAATAGTTTTTGTCACTGCTTTTATCTGCGAAAGTAACTTCCACCGTGGCCTGGTCGCCATTTATTTCGGCGCGATTGACAATTCGCTGCATCGAAAACCAGCGAAGTTTGGTCAATCCGTTGCCGGTCAAGTCTTCGAGAATCTCAATCGGACTAGTAAACTTCCGCGGTTCGTCTGATTGAAGCGCGTAGTCGGCTTGCGTGGTTTGCATCAGGGCGGCCAAATCCAAGAGATGCGCCAAGGCCGCCTGGTCATCTTTTTCCATTGCCCCAAAAAATACTATGACCGTTTCGCGCGGGTCGGTCGGGCCGGAACCACCACAGCCGAAATTCAACATTGCCAGACAAAACAGAACGGCGTACATTTTTATAGAATTCTTCAAGTGCTTCACGATTAAAACCCTCCCGATAAGGTGATGCGGTGGCTGTCGCCCAGTTCGGCGCCTGGAGTGAAGGCGTAAGCGATATGCATTTTCTCCTTAAAGTCAAAACCAAAACCCAGACCCAGTCCGGCCCATTTGTCGTCGGAATTAGCGGCCTGGTAATTGGAGCCAAACGTGTTCCAGCCCGCCCGGATATAAAATGGTTTCCACTGCGAATATTCACTGCCTATAGCCAGCGCCATGTCATTATCAGTCGGGAATATTATGTCCGATGTCAACAATAACGGGAGCCCTCTTAATTTGACAGACCCTCCGGCTCGAAGCGTTAGCGGCAACTTTTCCTTTTCATTGCCCAGAGCCGTCATCTGTAAGCCCAGATTCTGCACCATCAAGCCGGCATTGTAATACTCGCGGTCCGATGAAAACTTAACTCCCAGGTCAAACGCCAAACCGGTGGCCGAATAATCGTGGATTTTTTCATAAATCAGTTTAGTCGTGGCGCCAAATTTCCAGGAATACCCTTTTCTGAGCGCAAAACTTCCCGCGACCACGATATCGCTTCCGGAAAAATTTCCCAGTTCATTGCCGGCGATATCCGTTTCTATGAACTTGCCGTAATTCAGATAAGTAATGTGCAGCCCCAGAAAGTATTTCTCCTGTGAGAGCGGCTTAACAAAGCCCAAGAACCCCGACTGCATATCCACAAAATAATTGTGATAGGAGGCGATAAATCTCTTGGATTCAAACTGGGCAATTCCGGCGGGATTGTAGTAGAGAGCCGATTCATCATCGGCCAGTCCGGTAAAGGCGCCGCCCATTGCCACCGCCCGGGCGCTGGCGTCAATCTTCAGAAAGGGAAAAGCGCTGGTACCGGCGTTGGAGTTTATTGCGGCATCAACGTCACCGGACACAAGTATTAAAATGAAGAAGATAAAAAGTAGTTTTTGATTTGTTCTGTGATTGCTCATAATATTCTCTTTTTTAGTCATTGATTCTTAAGCGAAAAATTCTTCTCCATTAATCTATTTCCAAGCAGTTCTTAAGATAACACTTTTACCAGCTTTTGGTGGTTCTATTTATTATGGCCTGAACCAAGAGTTCCAGAGCTCTTTGCCGCCCGACCTCCTCGGATTCGCTCGCCAGATTATACACCCCGCGCTGGCTCATGCGTTCATCCCAGATAAGAGAATCATCGGCCGGTTTTTTGAGCTGGATGTCAAAATCCATTTCCACCGCATAAGATGTTACCTGATCATTTTCGTCGTACTCGTACGGCCGGCGCTGGTAACGGGTAAGTGCCCCGAACAGTACTGCTTCGGCCTCATCTTTGGGAAGTACTTTCATGGTGCCGTCGGCGATAAAAGCCGTGATGATGGCGTCGGTCATCTGGTCGGCCAACCCGAATTCCGGAGTATCATTTTGAAAGCGCTCCACCGCCACTGACTTTATGGTAACGCTTCCTCTCGGATTCATCGTGTAGGGGCATCCGGTAAGAAAAACTGCACTTATCGAGAGGGCTAGTATTTTGAAAAAATGTTCCTTTTTGATTCGCATCGGGCATAATGGCCATTTTGTGTCGGTATTTGTTCTCATGTTTGGCATAGTTTTCAGTTACGTCAGGTCTTGCCCCGATTCCATCGGGGTGTGACCTGACGTTCTGCTATCGGGTCACAATCCCCCCCGACTTGTCGGGGGGATCAAGACCCGACAGAACAGAAAAGAAATGGTAAGTATTTTGAGACCGTTCGCTTTTATTATTCGCATTGTAAGCAATCAATTCACTAATTCAACAAAACAGGATTCCCTTTTTTAATCACCTGGTTGACCAGATTGACGGCATAATGATAGGGCATTTCCCGATAATCCTGCATATCCCAGATAACCATATCCGCCTGCATGCCCGGC
>Ga0214473_10009395_pt1 | contig 11558 bp, 7 predicted proteins | sample RVTome_7_FD_203509 | JGI IMG/M metagenome (GOLD analysis project Ga0214473, IMG submission 203509) | Soil microbial communities from uranium-contaminated site in the Upper Colorado River Basin, Wyoming, United States - RVT98D197 | ecosystem: Environmental > Terrestrial > Soil > Contaminated >...
CTGCACCCGGTGCTATCAAAGACATCTCCTTATCAGCCGATACGATTAAGTAGATAAGTTCGCTCTTTGTGAATTTGGCATTTAGCAATTTTCCGAGTTTATTTAATAGATAACCTGCATACCAAAGAGGCCATTCAGGATCTGTGCCGTCCGTTTTAATAAAAGCCTCATGATGAGCCTTTCCAGCTTCTCGAAACAGGGCCTCTATTTTATACAGCAAATTCTCTTCAGTCAGGTATCTATGCCTCCGATCAATTTAAGATGCAGAATCTTAGACCTCCACAACTTCTATATCAGAGGATTAAAAATACTTTCAACATTGAGAAATTTTCAAGAAAGTTGTTCAGTCCATCACGTTTCGTACATACCAATCGGACATATTGACGATATAAAACAATTTAAGGTCTCCTTGGCGAAGACCTCATCTTATAATTGTAGGAATCTTTGTAGGGATAGTCAATGGGAAAATGGGTTTTATTGGAGATTTCATCTCTTGAAGATTTTCATAGTTAGATGGGGGTAGAAAAATATGAATTGTTTACTGTTAATTTCCTTCGCATTGATGAGGCGAGTTAATTAGCAGATGCGTAATTTATCAATGGGCATACTCTCAATGTTCAATAATCGCAATATAATTAGGATTTATATTATTTTGCATTTGCGAAGAAAATCCTTGACAAATCGTTGAGAGTTGTTATATTAAGCTTAAAATAAATTATTTAGGAGGCCATAAATGGCAGAGAAAAAGGAAACTCAAAGATCCAAGGACGTTACGAATCCGGTAAAAGAGCTTACCGGTCTCGTGAAAGAAAGTTGCCTGAACGGCTTTGAATTTGCCGTATCCCTCTGGGAAGAAAATGTCAAGTCTTTGAATAGCCAGGTTGATTATTTGATAAATGCTGAAAAGGATTATGTAAAATCCTTGAAGGAATTCTATTCAAACCTACCAAAGGAAGTTAATCCTTTTGGAAATGGGAATTCAAAGGCTTTAGATGACGGAGTTGACCGTATCGTAGCTTTTCAGAAGGAATATATAAATGCTGTAAGAAGCATGTCTGATAAGCTTACAAGGGAAACACGTGATCTTACGCATAAAAATGTTGAGAAGGCTTTTTCGTTATTCGACGATTATCTGAACTCATTCAGAGTATAATCAGAATTCGAAAATATCTGTAGGGATAAAGAGTAGCGTCTGCATCTCGCAGGCGAATCATTTCAAGGGTAATCTTACAAGGATGGACCCCAAGTAACCAAATGGATGTCGGCGCTACTGTTGTCTGTTGAATTTAATCGAGCACACAAATCGCGATTATAAGAGGAAGTTATATAGTCGATAGAATCGTTGATGATCAGATAGCGGTTCGTTCCATAAATCTGTATCTTAAGAATACTATTGTAAAGAAGGCTTAAATATCTTCTCCCGTAAATTAACGCTCATATTCTCGAGCTAAAAGATTAGAGAGCAAAATATCGATCAAGAATCCATAATTTATTTCTAATTTCTTTGTCTTGATGCGGAATAGATACTGACCTATCGTCAGGACATGGTTAAGCATGATTAATATAGTTATATTCTTAAGGCAATTTTTGGAATGCCGATTGATACTATTTAGTTCTAGATGGAATTATGAAAAAGAGGATTAAGATTGAAATCCGGAAATCTTGTCCGTTAATTACATGACATCTACAGTAGTGACAATCAAAAGTTTATATTTAATCTTTTTAAGACGGAAATCATTGTGAAATATAGTGAAGCCATAATTGCACACGAAATTATGAGGCTTGCATAAAAGTTAACTTTGGATTTAAGTAGAAGCGGCAGTGCTATAAAAAGTGACAAAGAAGGGATTACCAGCCAAAAAATACTGGTAGAGAGTTCGGATATCTTTTCCACACTTTTCGTATCGATATAAAGCCAAATGAAGGCGAGGATAGAAATCATAGGGAGCGAAGCAAGAATTCCACCGAGAAGCGAACTACGCTTCGATACCTCAGAGATCGCAACAACCAAAATTGCTGTGATAAGAACTTTAACGATGTAATAAAGCATTTGATCAGTAGTTATTCTAACATCATATAAGCTCAAAGAAGTAATAATATGTTCTTACGAAAAATTAACTTTTCAGGACTTCTGTAACCAGGACATCACTTTAAAAATGCATATCCCTTGAGATTAGTGTCTTTTAAAAAGGCTGTATCATCTTTTTAGATGATATTTTGAATTAAATCTGTCTAGGATCGATAAAAACTCATCGGGCAATCTTTCTCTTACCTTTGAGACTATCTCTTCCGGAATATACTTGTAAAATGCATGAGCAATACCTCCGGCTATGCAAGCTATCGTGTCGCTATCACCTCCCAGTGAAATACCGTTCCTAATTGCGTCTTCAAAATCTTCAGACTCTAAAAAAGCTATAATCGATTCCGGGACAGACCCCTGACATGAAACGTCGAAACTATAATGGGGTCTGATTTCGTCTAAACTGCGGTTCAAGTCATAACCAAGCCTGTTGCTGACTTCTTGTCTAATCTCTCCCTTATCCCGTCCTTCTTTTGCAAGGAATACGGCAAGTGCCGTAGCCTGAGCACCTTTCACACCTTCGGGATGATTATGCGTAATTTCGGCACTCCTCTTAGCTTCTCTCAATACTTCATCAACAGTGTTACAGGCAAATCCTATGGGGCTTACCCTCATGGCGGAGCCATTCCCCCAGCTATTGTAAGGTCTACTCTCATGAGAGAATATCCAGTCGTAAAAGCTCATGCCATAACCAGCATCAGGGTATTTCCTTCCGAAGGTTTTTAATGATGTAGAATAATCTACGTGATTTATGATAGAATGAGCGACTGCTACCGTTAATACCGTATCGTCTGTAAATCTTGAGCGAGGCGAAAAAAGGGGGAAATCGGTGGTCTTTATAGGTCTACTCTCAAAGACAGAACCGATTATATCGCCTGCTATTGCTCCTAACAAGATTTTTCATTCTCCGTTTACAGTATATTAATTACCTTTACTACCAGGCAGCTACATCTTTGTAGGCAATGATTTTACTTGGCTTAACCCTGACCAGTAACTCACCAGGAACAGCGTTTCGTTTACCAAAGGCCTCGGCTTGATCGTCACCCATGTATCTCCCGCCAATACGAGTAGCCCAGTACAACATTTCTTTCAGGTCTTCTGAAAAGGTAGCTATTCCCTCAATTTGAACAAAGGCATATGGTGGGGTTTGATCATCAACGGTTAAACCTACCCTTGGATCACGCCTCATATTCTTCGCTTTAACTGAATCTCCACCAGTCGTAAAAACTATATTCCCATTATGAAGATCAAACCAGATGGGAACTACATGCGGACTACCATCCTTCTTTACGGTCGCAATCTTCAGAGTTTTCGTTCCTATTAACATAAATTCTCTGTATTCATTTTTGGTCATTTCTTGCATATTATCGATAACCTCCCTGGGGAGGTATATTAAACACTAATTCGAGATTTGGTGATTATTAAGATCATAACAAATTATATATCTTTAGATTCTCGGTCTCGGTAAAAATATAATACTGCACGTTCGATGTTCTAATAACAGTTCTTATAGGAAGGAATTTTGACGATTTCCGCTAGGTCACTAATTTTATAGAATATTTGATGCTCAGCAGTATTTAATAAATTGAGATGGAAATTCACCATCTCGGTGCTCTTGAGGCAATGAATTGAGTCTAACCAACCTGAGAGGCTAGTTAGTTTTTCAAGCCGCCCTTGAGCGATTATTTAGACGTAGCCCTATATGATATAGCGAGAACTATTGTTGACAGTTAATTAATATCGACGGCCGCCTCCTCTGCCTCCTCCTCCTCCTCCCTTGCCAAAGCCTCCTCTGCCTCCTCCTCCCTTGCCAAAGCCTCCTCTGCCTCCTCGGTCACCAACACGTTTTTCTGTGCGTGGACGGGCTTCATTTACATTAATTGCTCTTCCTTTTAACTCTTTCCCATTTAGGGCACTGATAGCAGCTTGAGCCTCCTGCAAAGATGGCATCTCGACGAATCCAAATCCTTTTGATTCTCCAGTATACTTATCTTTTATGATAGAGGTTGACGTGACCTGCCCAAATTCTTCGAAAGCGGACCGTAAGTCCGCTTCAGTGACCTCATATGATAAATTTCCTACATAAATATTCATTCGTATCTCCTTATACAACAGTTTCTAAGTTTAAATTTGCATAACTATTATATGTGATTTTATCTATAACTACTAGTTTCAGCTGAAAATAGTATTAATGAGTCAGCATCAAAGATTCGATGTTTGCAAACAAACTCCTCATAACATACACTTAATAACAAGATTATTTGGCAATAATCGGTATAATCTGTATAATTATTGGCCTTATTATTCAAAGTCAGAAAAATGATACAAGACAAGTGAGGAGAACAGGTGATGAGTATCGTTCGTAAAACAAATAATCGATCCTTTAAGGTCATCAGCGGGTATGGAAAATTAGAAATTCGCGATGATCTCGAGAATTCCTACCCTGATGTATATACCCCTGATGTTATGACCGCTTTGGCATCATTGGCTAGATTTAATTGGGATCAAAAGATAGTCATGGCAAAAAGAATCGATAGAAGGGCAGAACGAGCTCGAAATAGAGAGAGAATTAAGTTTTTGGATCCGAATGACTACATTCCTCGAACGAACATCGAGGTGCAAGACGCAAGAGACGGGAAGTTCGTTGGTTCAGAGATTCCAAAAGATTTACAGCGACAGTGGATTCAGGGTACAGGCCCCGCTGCAAAACCAAACTCTCCGACCGGAAAAAGCATACGGAATGTCGCGTATGCATTACTCTCGGGCGCTGATGGCTGGATGTTTGATGGGGAAGATGCCTTGGGACAAATTACATCCATGTCGTTAGACAATCAAAGAAACCTAAAATTGGCAATACAAAAAGATCCAATTTTTTTGGAGGTGGCTGAGCAGGTTGCAAAGGAGATGAACGAATGGTCATCGGGATTTTTCGAGAGAGAGATCATAAAAGATTGGGAGAAGCAATTAAACTTTACGACAAAGATATTCCGCTGCCGGGGATTACATTTAGACGATAGACATATCCGTGATGAAAATGGTGTGGCCCTTTCAGCGTCAATCGTCGATATGACACTTTATGTTGTAAACAACTATAAGAATTTAATGAAATCGGGTTCCTCCATAGTATTGTATCTGCCTAAAATCCAGACTGCTGAGGAAGCGGCGCTTTGGAATGAAATGATGTCAGCTCTTGAACAATATCTTGACCTCCCTGTTGGCACAATCAAAGTCTATGTTCTTGTTGAACAACTTGAAGCAACATTTCAGTTGATGGAGATTAGGGCTGCTTTAGGCAAACATTTCGTTGGATTTAATACAGGAAGATGGGATTACATTAATAGCGTCGCTGATGCTATGGCCTGGGACATAGATTTTATGAATCCCAACATTGAATCCATTACAATGACCTATGGTTACATGAGAAATTACGAAGATAGGGTGCGGAGGGCTGTAAACACACCCGATATTAATGGGAATTTTGCGCTTTGGCAGGGTGGAATGGAGCCCAACATTCCTGTGGGTTCGAAAGAAGGCGTTACCAGCGGTATGAAGAAAGCAGTTGAGGGTGCCGTGCGTGAACAGAAAGAAGGTGCAAGTGGTAAATGGGTAGCACATTGGAGGATGGTTCATATTATTCGACCAGTTTGGGAAAAGGTTGGTGAGGACAACCAACTTGGTAGACCTTTCCCCCCTCTAACCTATACTCAGGAGGACTCAGATGGTCTGACGCTTCTTGAACCAGCACCCAGAACGATTAGGGGAGCTCGAAATCTTTTGAGCGTTGGTTTGCAATATGGAAATGCATTTGGTCAGGGATTTCAGGCAGCAGCGCTAAAGCCAGCTGACTTTTTCAGTAATGATGACATATTGTATCTGATGGAAGATATGGCCACAGGAGAAATTCGTCTCAGCATCTTGTGGGAATGGATTCACAAAAGTGCGAAACTAACCGAAGACGATTCGGAAACGGGGTTAAAAGCGGGAGACGTTTTTACAGTCGATATATTTTGGAGGTTGGTAGCAGAAGAATACGAAAAACTTCAAAATGCAAAAGATAAAGATGTTCACGACGATTCAAAGGGAACAACCTTACCGATCGCCAGGGAGATTGTTGAAACCTACGTTTTAGATGAAGTCAAAGCCCCCTGGTATATCGATTTATTGAATATTAATCTAAATAATCATGATTTATCTGAAGCTAAAAGGAGAATTAGACAGTATACGGAGACATTTAAAGAAGATGGCACCAGGATTACCGAGAATTTAGATTTTATCCCTACTAGAAAAACTGAAACCATTTCAGAAGACGAAATGGAATCATTTGAAAAAGAGGTTCTCGAGACCAAGAAATGGTTCAAGATCCCTCGCTTCAGAGGAATCACCCGCCTTTATTCAGCCCGTCAAGTTGTGCAGCAGCGTGGGACGATTGAAACTGATTACCCGATTGCAAGAAATGCATCTGAAGAATTCCATAGTCTTTTAAGGGAATTGTTCTCAAGACGAGAGCAGATTACAACATTTGGTCCATATTCTCCTGGGCAAGTAGTTATGCTGAAGCGGGCAGGTATAGCGGGGATTTACTTAGGGGGCTGGGCAACTTCTGCCAAAGGATCGACAACCGAGGATCCAGGTCCAGATTTAGCAAGTTACCCGCTCAGTCAGGTGCCGGATGAGGCAGCTACACTTGTTCGAGCCCTCCTTTCTGCAGATAAGAATCAGAAATTCATCAGATCCAGAATGACAGACAAGGAACGAAAGACCACTCCAAAATTTGATTACAGGCCTTTTATAATTGCAGATGCCGATACAGGACATGGGGGTGATGCTCATGTCAGAAACCTGATCAGGAGATTTGTAGAAGCGGGTGTCGCAGGTTACCACATCGAAGATCAAAAACCAGGCACAAAGAAATGTGGGCATCAGGGCGGTAAGGTTCTCGTACCTGTTGATGAACAAATCAAAAGGCTGAATGCCGCACGATTCCAACTTGATGTTATGAAGGTACCGGGAATCATTGTTGCTCGAACCGACGCTGAAGCAGCCGCATTACTAGATAAAAGAGGTGATGAACGGGATCATGCTTTTATTCTAGGTGCTACAAAAACAAATCTGCCTGGTTATAAGAATTGTTATCTTGCAATTTTGAAAATTTTTAATGAGAAGGGAATAAAAGATGTTAATGGTCACTTTCTATACAGAATATCCGATTTCGAATATGAAGAGGCGTACGAGTGGTTTAAGCAGGTGGGATTAATGTCATACATAGATGAAAACGTACAAGCTTTAAAGGATGGCAGGGAAAGGAGCATCACCAAGCCATTGGATAATGTTGCGACCAAGTTCGTCGAAACATGGGAAGTCGAATCAGGGCTTAAGACATTCGGGGAAGCAGTAGCAGATTTGATGGATTTTCAAATCGAAGAAGGAAGGCAACATGATTTGACAATTGACGAATGGCTAGAATTTGCTAAGAAGGTTTCATTTCATGAAGCCCGTGAAAAAGCCAGGTCAATGGGCATAGAAGCTTCGTGGGATTGTGAATTGTCTAGAACACCCGAGGGTTATTATCAGATCCAGGGTGGAGTCGAGTATGCGATAGCAAAATCACTTGCTGTAGCCCCTTTTGCTGACATCCTCTGGATGGAGACAAAAACGGCTGATTTAGCCGATGCGACAGAATTTGCGGAAGCTATCCACAGTGTATATCCAGATAAGATGTTGGCCTACAATTTGTCACCTTCATTTAATTGGGACACAACGGGAATGAGCGATGACGAAATGGTAAACTTCCCCAAAGAGTTGGGGAAGCTCGGGTTTGTCTTTAACTTCATCACATATGGAGGTCATCAAATAGACGGACTGGCGGCTGAAGAATTTGCAAGTGCTTTACTAGAAGATGGGATGCTTGCACTGGCCCGCTTACAACGTAAGTTCAGGTTACTCGATTCACCCTATAAGACACCTCAAACCTATGTTGGTGGACCTCGTGCCGATGGTGCCCTTATGGCTACTTCCGGACGCACCGCAACAACCAAGGCTATGGGAAAGGGATCCACACAGTATCAGCATTTGGTCCAGACAGAGGTTCCACCCAAACTTCTGGAAGGTTGGCTTGAGCATTGGGCGGAACACTATAAAATTGCAGGGGCCTTGCGCGTTGAACTACGGCCGCACAAAGCCGGCTCGGATTTATTGGAATTGACTATTCTAGATGAATCAAAAAATAAGATGGCTAATGCGGTGTTTGCATCAATACAGGATCTCAGAGGCAAGAATATTCTTTCTGTTAGAGATCAAAATACATTTAATGAGGATTTCCGTAAAAAGCGTTTAATGACATTAATCCATTTATTTTTGATTCATCGGTATAAGAGTGATTCGGTACATTATGTTAACCCCACCGATGATAATCAGAAGCAAACAAAGGGCATGAAAGCTTTAGGCATTTATGACGAGGTCAACACTGAAATAGGTGATATTATTGTAGCTGGAGTCAATACTGACCGCGTAAAAGAGCTGCTTAATCCTGACCTGATCGAACTAAAAAACCTTATTACAAAAAGATCAAAAGCGAAGAGACCGAAAATAAAGAAGAATTGAGAATCGTGCGGGCACCTTACAATGCATAGTGCAGCCGTCTGGCTTTTTATAAATGCGTCATGACTATAAGAACAAATCATATGATAAGAGGAAAAGATAGATTTTTGTTAAAAGTTTAGATGTACTCGGAATTGGAGTTATCCCTTATTTCCCACACTCATTAGTTTCGTGCGAGTTTGCATAGTCGATTTGTGTCAACTACTAAATTGGTTATTTCTGGTAAATGTATTTATTTTGGGGTCGTTATTTGGTTCATTCCTTCGATTTCCGCAAAGATACCTTATGAGTTAATTCGACCATTTGATATCATTTAATGATATTGCTAGCGATTTATAATATGTTGTAAATTTAATAAGTTAGCCTGAGTAAATACTGTTTAGAATGAATGTCAAGGAAATTTCAGTGAGTATGATTTTTAAAGTTTATAAAATATCTATAGGGTCTCTAAAGGTAAGAATTTCCACGGATTGATGCTACACTATTGAAATGTGACCATCTTTTCATTCATTATTTTCAGTTGAATATTTAGATTTATATTTTTTGAAAACCATGAATTCATTTCATTGGGTGAGGATATAGGAGTAAGATGTTCTGGAAAATATTTTTAGTTTTTTTACTAGTTGCCGCGAATGGATTTTTTGTCGCTGCCGAATTTGCTCTCGTAAAGCTTAGAATTCAAGAAATAAAAATCTTAGCGCGTAAGGGAAGTAAGACCGCTAAGCTTGTAGAGAAGATTGTTGCGAATTTAGATGCCTATCTATCGGCTTGTCAGCTTGGGATTACCCTTGCCAGTTTAGGTTTGGGTTGGGTTGGCGAACCGTTAGTCGCGAGATCGATTGAACCTGCTTTTAACTCCCTGGGTATTCCAGAAGACAGGGTACATCTTGTAGCTTTCCCGATTGCTTTTATCATAATTACCCTGCTGCACATTACACTTGGTGAGCAGGTGCCCAAGATTTTAGCCATAAAGAAGTATAAGCGGACCGCGCTTACGATATCAATGCCATTGGCCATTTTTTATAAGATTTTCAAACCATTTATTTGGGTCCTCAACACAATAAGTAATTTGATGCTGAGGGTAATTGGCATCCAGATCACCTCGGAGCACGGTGAAGTACATACGGAGGATGAGGTAAGGGCAATCCTACTTGAATCAGCAGCAGTGGGTCACCTCACTCTAGGGGAACGGCTGATCATGGAAAATGTGCTGGATTTAGAAAATAAAATTGCTCGTCGATATATGCTACCCAGGGACCAGATCATTTATCTGGATAAGAATGATACAATGGAGGAAAAGCTACGAATTGCGTCAGAGTCTGGCCACACCCGCTTGCCTCTATGCGATGGTGATCTTGATCATATTATTGGAATTGTACATGTTAAGGATATCTTCCAGACTCTTGCAAGGAAGCAGGAGCTTAAAGCTCTCGTCGATGTTGCTCGCAAACCTACTTTTCTTCCAGAAACGTTTACACTCGATGCGTTACTTCGCGAGTTTCAAAAAAAACACACAGCTTTGGCCATTCTTGTTGATGAATACGGGGTTGTATCAGGAATGATTACGCTTGAAAATGTGCTTGAGGAACTGGTAGGTCCAATACAGGATGAGTTTGATAGTGAAGCTCCATCAATAATGAAGATAGGAGCTGACAGCTTTGAGGTTGATGCTGCTTGCACCGTTGACGAAATTGAAAAAAAACTGGAAATTGAATTATCTGATTCAAATGCCGATACGATTGGAGGGGTGCTGATTGAAATGTTGGGTCATATACCCACAGTGAATGAGAGCGCTGTATTGGGGGAGCATGAGGTCACCGTGCTAGAGGCTGATCCGACAAGGGTACGTAGAGTCCGGATTAGAAGGTTAAGACGTGATGAAATCGCAGAGGTCTCAGATGGAGAAAAGCGTGCGTGACATCAATAATCCTTGAAAAATAAATAAAAGAACGGCGTCAGGTCTTGCAATCACGCATCATTTTATAAATTTTCATAACTCCTTACTGTCCTACTCACAGTCGAATAATGAACCCCAAAATACTTACCTATCTCCTTCATTGTATAACGTCCATATAAATATGCTTGTGCCATAGCCTCTTTTTTATCCTTGCTCATTTCATAATATCTTTCTATTGTCAATTTAACCGGCCTTCTCTGCTCTATTGGTATTTCCGATAAATCCTCTTCATCACCAATCAAATCTTGTATACGTTTTATATATTGTTCGGTGCCTAAATATATTTGCTTCCTAACATAATTCCATACACTAGGTGATTCTAATCCCTGCTGTACAAAGTCTATAAAATTCAAAATAGCTTCTTTCCTTGAACTACCAAACTGTCCAAGTATCAAGTCCACCTCCACCCACTCAGCACGTATCTCTTCACCAACCGTAGCCCTAAAACTACTCCACTTCCAATCCCCTACGCTCCTGACTACCCTCGCCCTAACCGGGTTAAGCACTACGTATCGACACAACTCTAGTAAATAGCTTTCCTTATCAACTAATACCGCCTTATAACGACCTTGGAAAACATGTCCCACTCGGCTGTGTCGACGGTTAAAACTCTGTGTGTATACCCCGTTCAATTGTCGCATGCCTGCGGAAAGATTGGGCTCAGGAGTCTCTATTACTAAATGGTAATGGTTAGTCATCAGACAATAGGTATGACATTTCCATTGCATCCTCTTACATACTGAACGAAAAATGTTAAGCCACAAGTATCTATCGTCTTCATCAAGATATATATTTTCTCTGCCATCACGACGAGAAGTTATGTGGTATATAGCACCTGGGAATTCAATTCTTAAAGGACGCGCCATTTGTACAATTATTATAGCTCAATAATGAATAATGTGGTATTGCAAGACCTAACCCCAT
>Ga0214473_10009396_pt1 | contig 11557 bp, 7 predicted proteins | sample RVTome_7_FD_203509 | JGI IMG/M metagenome (GOLD analysis project Ga0214473, IMG submission 203509) | Soil microbial communities from uranium-contaminated site in the Upper Colorado River Basin, Wyoming, United States - RVT98D197 | ecosystem: Environmental > Terrestrial > Soil > Contaminated >...
CCTATGCCAAACCTGATGTTCAGGAATGGGTGAAGCGCTTTGAGACCGAGAGCCGCGAGATCTTCGCCCAGCGATTTCGGCTGGTGGAAGAGGCTGCGGTGAAACCGAGCATGGTGGTGGCGGACGTCGGCGCGGGAACGGGTTTGTTCACGCCTCTTCTTTCACACGCCGTCGGCGACGGGGGGATTGTGCTGGCCGTCGATATTGTGCCGGAGTTTCTTGACCATATCCGTGCGCGAAGTCGGGAGGCCGGTTTGAGCAACATTCAAACCGTGCTTGGCGGCGAGGATTCCGTCATGCTGCCGCCCGCCTCCGTGGACCTGGTTTTCGTGTGCGATACGTATCACCATTTTGAGTTCCCGCGGAGCACGCTGCAGACGATCTTCAGCGCGCTGAAGCCGGGTGGACGGCTGGTGATCGTGGATTTTGTCCGTATTCCTGGAAAAAGTCGGGAATGGATCATGGGCCATGTGCGAGCGGGGGAGGAGACCGTCAGGGAAGAAATACTCTTGGCCGGGTTTGTCGCGGATGACACAGATCCAGACGATTCGTTTCTCAGTGAGAACTACATTGCCGCGTTCCGAAAGCCGGGATGAGCCGGTTTCGAGCAGCCCTAGGAACGATCCTCAACGGCCGTCTTCGTCGGGCGTTTTTCCGAACGGAGTAGGCCGGAGTTGTGCGACGATCCGTTCCGCGATCTGCCGCGGACTCGATGAAACGGTGTCCAGTACCAAATCCGCAACGGAGGAATACCTCGCCTCGCGTTCGGTCAGGAGTTGACGCAGTTCTTTCAGTTCGTCGGGGGACGATTCGTCCGCGGGGAGCGTCAAACGGGGACGAGTGATTGGAGAATGAACGTCGCTCACGATTCTTTCGTAAAGGACTTCGACCGGCGCCGTGAGCCAGACGATGATCGAGACTCGTTGCAGCGCCTTGACGTTTTCCTCATCCAGAACGGCGCCGCCTCCGACGCTGATGACCCGCGGCGGCGCGGCGCAGACTTCCGTGATGACCTGCCGTTCCCGGTGGCGAAAGCGGATCTTGCCTTCTTTCCGGAAGATTCCGGCAATCGATTGGCCGGCCCGCAAAGCAATTTCCTCATCCGTATCCAGGAAATCGGCATGGAGGAGCCCGGCGAGCTCACGGCCTACCACGGTTTTGCCGGCCCCGCGCATTCCGATCAAGGCGATGGAGGGCTTGCGTTCATTCATTCCCGGGCACCGAAGAGGGCGGACTGAGGGCATGCCGCCGCACGATTTCGCGGGCGAGCATTTCGTCTACGTTCGATGACGGCGGCTCGGTCTGTGTCCAAAGCGCGAACTGCATGGCCGCCTGGCGCACGAACATATCCAGGCCGTTCAAGGTCGGGACGCCGGCGTTCTTGGCGTCGCGTAGCAATTGCGTTTCCAGCGGGTTGTAAATCAAGTCGAACACGAGTCGACACGACCCCAGCGCTTCGGTGGACAGCGGCGACTCGTGAATGTCGGGCCACATGCCCACGCTGGTTGTATTGATGACGATTTCGCCGCGGCGATATTGACGATCGTCCCAGGAAGCCGGGGCCGCGCCGAATGCGTCGGCCAATCGTTTTGTTCGATCGGGGGATCGGCCGTAAACCGTGATGCGGCATCCGAGCATGGAGAGGCCGTAGAGCAACGCCCTGGCCGCTCCGCCGGTGCCCAGCAAATCAACGGTGAGGTTGAGAAGGTCGGTGGGCCGGCAATCCAAGGCGCGGGCCAGGGAGGCCGTGCCGGTGTGGCAGTCCGTATTGTGTCCGCAGACCGCACCGGCTCGAAAGGAAAGCGTGTTGAGAGCGCCGATGTTTCGCGCGGCACGATCGGCGGTTTCGCCCGCCCAGTGCAAAGCCGCCGTCTTGTGCGGGACGGTGACGCTTAGTCCGCCGATATCCAGCCAGGGGCGTTCGCGACATTGGTCGAGAAATCGGCGCACGCAGTTGCCCTTACGGCGAGTCAGTAAGGGTAGATAGACGGCGTCGAGCCGGGCCTGCGAGAACCAATGATTGAAGAGCGACGGGCTCATGGAATGCGCCACGGGGTCTCCGATGACCCCGTACACTTTGGTATTCGGCCTTATTTCCCGCCATCGAAAGATTTCGATCATTTCCGAAAGCGTGAGTTGACCTTCGGCCGTCTTGGTCTCATCGGTCAAAGCCGCAAACGTAGCGAAGGCGCCGAGCTTTCCCGCCAGAAGGCGGGTCCACAGGCCGTCCGGGCCCATGGCGACGGCGATGACCCCGCTCCCGAAATCGTGCAGCACATCCAGGGCGGCGAAGGAGTCGTTGATGTGATTCGCCCGGTACGCGATTTTGCCAATGGCGGTCGAAGTTTCGCGACGAATCTCCTGCACGACGACATGCGGATCGGACGGCGTGCCGTTCTGGTCGTGCCGCGAGAGGATGAGCCGCGATCCGACGGTCCGTGGTTCCCCAAGGTTGCCTATCGCCGCGCTCAAGGACTCTTTAACCTCGGGATGATCCCGCCAATCGACCCATTCAAAGTCGACCGCGGCTTGCGTGATAACGGCGATTTCGGCGAGGCGTTTTGCGCGAGTCAACGCATCGTCGTCGCTGAAACCACCTTCTTTGCGGCTTCGACAAGTTAGAATGAATCGTTGGTTCGGCTGAGAGTTGATCCACTCCGCGAGTTTCACGGAATCGTTGCGATACCGATCCAAGCGCAATTCGAGGGCGTCCGCGCCTTGCGACCACGCTCGATCGCCAAGGCCGGGGAGCGATGCGAAATCGTTCACCAGAATGGAGGCCGTCAGCCACGTCATGGCAAGTCCCTCAAACTTCATGGTAGCTGGAGAAACGGTTTTGTTCGACGGGCGTGCCCGAATTCATGTGTTTATGGAGAGGGGGCATTGGGTGGTCCCAGGCCGTCAACCGATCTAAAATATGATTCGCCGGGCAGCGAATAGACCGTGGGTCGATGAGACACCCTATGAGCCGTTTATTATTCCTGAACCACCTTCGCTGGTATGGGCGATGGCCCGCCAAATGGGCGGCCCTGGCGCTGACCCTTCTAGCGGTGTGCTATCCCTATCCCGGCGTTTTGGTCCGACAGCTTTCGCGCATTGGGGATCCGGATCGATTGGTCGATCCCCACGCTCCGTCGCTGCAACCGCTGCTTGACGAACTTCGCCCGCAGCTTGCCGACGATCCCGCCCCTCGCGAGGCGCTGAAGCGGGTGGAGCGATTCGTGTATCGAAAGGTGCCCTATGACTGGGATTGGAACGTGTGGGGCGTTTCGGACTATTGGCCGACGGTGGAGGAGGTGCTAGCGATGGGTCGCGAGGATTGCGACGGTCAAGCCGTCGTGGCGGCCTCCTTGCTTCGCGGTCTGGGTTTCGATGCGCACCTGGCGGGCAGTCTTGTGCACATGTGGGTGGAGACAGCGCACGGCGACGCGATGTCGCCGACGGGCCGCAAGAGCATGGTCGCCACCGATGATGGTCTGCGGTTCAACTGGGAGGCGTTGGCGGACATACCCAAGTCGGCGGCGTTCGGCATCGCCGTGTTTCCATTGACGCGCGAGGTTATCGTCGTCGTGGTTTTCTGGTGGTTGTTATTGGGATGCGGATCACAGCGACGAAGCGCAGCGGGCTTGACTCTCCTGCTCGGCGGGCTGCTTTTGTTGCGTTGGCTGTGCACGGATTTCACGACGATGAACGGGTGGATACCGGTACCGGGGGCGGCGCTGATCACGGCCGGCGTGGTGGTCATGTTCCGGCGCGCCCGCGGCAAGGAGGCGGGAGAGGAATTCGTCAAGGTGAACAGGCCTGCGTAGAGGGATGGCGAGAGATGCTGTAAGTAGTTGTCTCAGTTCGTGGTATCGTTGTTTTCGATCGCGCGGCCCGGCGATAGCATGAGGTGAGCGGATGGAGGGAACGATTCCGTCTAACGAAAGGAATGGTGCGATGAAGCGTCCCAGTCTCATTCTCATGGTCGTGTCATGCGTTTGGATGTGGCCGTTCACGTCGAGCGCGCAACTCACCGAGGCAATCAAAAATCTCACGCGGTCGGCGACGGAGGCGACCAAACAGATCGCGTATTTCCGGATCAAGGGTGAGTTGACGGAGACGCCGGTCAATCTCCCGCCGTTGTTCGGCAGCGAACCGCCGCTGTCGCTCAAGGGTCTTCTGGAGCGACTCAAGGAGGCACGGCAGGACTCAAACGTCGTCGCCGTGGTGCTGGACGTGCAGGAGTCGGCCTTCGGTCTTGCGCAAATGCAGGAGTTTCACGATTCCGTCCGCAAATTCGCCGCGGTCGACAAGCAGGTGTTCGTCCATAGTGACGTGCTGACGACCCTGACGTACGCGGCGGCGTCCGCCGGAACGCATGTCAGCGTGGTACCGACGGGCGATCTCTGGCTTACCGGTGTTTACGGGGAGATGCCGTATCTGCGAGGGACGCTGGATAAGCTGGGCGTGGTGCCGGACTTCGAAACCTGCGGCACCCATAAGACGGCGGCGGAATCGCTCATGCGAACGGATCCGTCCGCGCAACAATTGGAGATGATTAAGTGGCTGTATGACGACCTGTACGCGCACCTGGTGCAGCTTATGGCCGAGGCCCGCGGGATGGAACCGGCCAAGATGCGCAAGATCATCGACAACGGCCCGTATTCGGCGGAGGAGGCGATCAAGCTGGGGCTGATCGACTCAATCAAGAGCCGGCAGGATTTCGTCAGCCACTTGAAGAGCCGCTTCGGCGAATCAGTCGAGGTCGTGGCCGATTACGGCGAAAAGGACGAGTTCGAGATGCCCGGCGACAACATCTTCGCGATGTTCGAATTCCTGATGAAGATCATGAACCCGCGGCCGAAGACCTACACCGAACCTTCCATCGCCCTGGTCTACGTGGAAGGGCCGATCATGGTGGGCCGGGCGGAGCCCGGACCGTTCGGCGGCGGGGAGGGAGCGTTCAGCACGAGCATCCGCAAGGCGCTGGACGAGGCGACGGAGGAAGACACGGTGAAGGCCGTCGTGCTCCGCGTCGATTCGCCGGGCGGTTCGGCGCTGGCCTCGGAGATTATTCTGGATGCCTCGAAGCGAGTGGCCGCCAAGAAGCCGCTGATCGTTTCGATGGGCAACGTGGCGGGCAGCGGCGGATATTATGTTGCCTGCGGGGCGGAAACGATCTTCGCGGATCGCAGCACGATCACGGCCTCCATCGGCGTGGTGGCCGGAAAGCTGGTCACGACCGCCATGTGGGACAAGATCGGAGTGAATTGGCATCCCGTTCAATATGGGGACATGGCTGCGCTGCTCAGTTCCGCCGATCGGTTCACGGATGCGGAACGCGCCAAGCTGCGGCATTACATGGAGACGGTCTACGGGACGTTTCGGGGGCATGTGACCGCGAGCCGCGGCAAGAAGCTGACCAAGCCGTTGGAGGAATTGGCGGGCGGGCGCGTGTTCACGGGAGCGCAGGCATTAGAATACGGTCTGGTGGACAAAATCGGCGGTCTGGAAGATGCCATCAAGTTCGCCGCCCAGCAAGCGAGCCTGGGTGACTACGAAATCCGGGTGATCCCCGAACCGCCGTCCCTCTTCGACTTGTTCCTGGGCGATCATAAGAAGGGGGAGGAACTGGCCGCCCTCCGCGCTGGTTCGGCGGCGGCGTATTTCGGCTCCCCGCTGCTGAAAACGGCCATGCCGCTGTTAGGGCAATTGGATCCTCAGCGAGCCAAGGCCGTGTTACGAGGTTTGGTTCGCCTCCAGTTGCTCCACGACGAACACGTAATCACGATGATGCCCTTTGATCTGGTGATCCGATAGAGCGAGTTGATTTCCTTACGGCGACGTGATCGCCCTCTATTTCCGATCCTGCGTGGCGACGCCGGAATCGACATCGTCATCGATGTCGTACCGCGGAAACGTCGTGACGGTTCCGCCCTCTTCGATGAATTGGAAATACCACCGGTCCGACCAGGCGCGCATGATGTCGGTGCCGAGAATGATATCCGGCAGTCCCGCGGTATCGAAGAGCATGACGTTGGCGGCTACCGTGCCCAGCGCGGGGTGCTCCACAAAGATGTTGATCCGATTGGGTTGGAGAGAGGAAATCGGCGCGAATAACCCGCGACGCATGACCGAAGAATTCGTGCCGGTGTCCAGCAAGCCGCGCACCGTCAGGTGTTCCCCGCCGGTGAATACGTCCACGTCGATAAAGGCGCTGTCGAAAGCGGGCAGCGTCGGGGGTGGCCGTTCAAACGGTAGAGTCACACCTCCGGATGGAAGCGTCAAGGAGATGACGGCGGTCAGGGTGACGAAATCGACGCCCAGGACGGCCCCGGTCTTGCGGAAGAATTCAAAACCCACGCCATTGCAATCGCACACCGACAACCCGACGATGGCGGTCGCCGCATCGGAAGGCCAACCGTCCACGTGAAAGCGGAATCCCTCGGTGAGAAAGACCGTTTCGAGTCCGCCGAACGCCAGCACTTCGACCTCGCCGACGATGCCCAGCCCGAACGAGTCGCGCAGCATCAACTCGTAGCCCCCGCCGGTGTCGATGATGGCCTCGCCCACGGATTCTCCGTTGATTTCAAGGGGTAAGGTAAACAGCGGGGCGGGACGCGGGGCGAATACGTCGCCGCAGCCGCAAAGCGACGTGGCAAGGACCGACGTTGCTAATGTCCAGAGGCTACGCATTCTCATTTTATGGCTTTGGTTGGCTGTCCCTTCCCATCGTAGAGCTGCGCCAATGTCTCGACGATGGAGCGGGCGCGATTCATCGTTACGATAGGATGTCCATCGGCGAAAAAACAGGGCGGGTGGAATCCACTACCGGGAAGGCGAGCGGGCTGATCGTGTGCCAACGATCGCCGCCAGGGTGGCCGTCGGGTAGCGCCGTACGCCCACGCCGGTTTACCGCGTTGGGGCTTAGGCGAAGCCCTGCCGGACACCTACGAATCGGAAGACCTCGCCGGTCGGCGTTGGAGGACACGCAAGCCAAAGACCGGCGTGGCGGGTTTCGAAATGGACATACCGGGATCCCGCGCGAAACCGCAAGCGATTGATGACCTCAAGGGAGCGATCGGTTCAACCAGGGATCGAAGGCGCCGGCGCCGTTGAGAAGATCAATCAGTCTCAGGATATCCGGCGGTCCGGCAGCCTCGGACCGGTCGATATCGATCGACCAAAGCGGGGCGTTGGGTCGAATGCCGTTGAGGGCGTCGATCAGGGCCAGGATATCCGACGGCCCGGCGAAGCCGTCGCCATTGGAATCGCCCGGAAGATAGCCGAGCCGCACGGATAAGCTGCCCTGTGTGACGGTCGTCCAGGTTCCCGGTTCAATGGCCTGGTTGAGCTGAACATGGATGCTTCGGGCCCCGGTCTTTTCAATCGAAGCGATGAATGGCGCGGCCGCCGTCCCTCCAACCTTGACGATGGCGAAGTCCTGTGCGGTAAGCAGGCAGATGTCTCCATTAAAGGTGATGTTGACGGCGTCCCATCCGACGTCTCGGGCGCCGTCGAGATCGGTAGGTTGCCGGGCGTCGATGGTCCCGTTGGGCGGCGAGCTGTTTAGAATGGCGAACGTTCGATCCTGATCCACCACCACGATGCTCTTGAAGTTCTCCACTGTTTCGCCGGAATTCGTGTAGGAGACGCGAATGATGACGCACGTATTTCCATTGACCTCGGGGGGATTGTACAGGCCGGTGTCGCTGATGACTCCGATGCCCGGCGGCTCGACGGACCAGATCGCGTCGTCGGATACGATCTGGTCGGCGCCGAACACGAAGTCGGCCAGGGCGTCGAACTTGATCGTGGCGTCTTCGCTTACGGAATTCGTGTCCGGTAAGATGACCACGCGGCGCAGATCGTCGCCGAGATCAAGACAGGTCCGCGAGTCGCGATGGTTGATGATGCTGGGGATGGTTTCGGTGGGGTGGAACTGATTGGAGCAGGTCAACGTGCAATTCATGGTGTGATCGGGGCATTCCGGCGTGCAATCGGTTCCCCCGCAATGCCCCGCGCCCCACGAATGCCCCATCTCGTGGGCGCTCAGGTCCGTCTTGCATGAAAAACTCCCACAGCCGAAACAGTTCGATTCCACCAGGCTGTACTGACTACCGGTCAAACAGACCGTGCCGAGATAGGCGACGCCGATCGTGCTGCCCGAGAGGCTTTTTCCCGTAAACAACTGGGCCAGGTCACGACGAACCCCGGTTTGGCCGAATCGCCATTCGTTGGCGAATTGGAGCAGAATGTCGTCCGCCAAGAACCCACAACTTCCGCCGGGACATTGTCCGGACGTCGTGCAGGCCGAATGTTCGTTCGAGCCGTCGATACACGTCTTGAAATAGGGATCGGGTTCCGCGGTACGAATGATGATTGTGGAAATGATATGACGGATGAAGACATCGCGTTCATACTGAATGTTGGCTGCGTTGACGATGCTCTGGATATGCGTTTCAACCGCCGCGATCGGATCGGGTTGCGCCTGAAAACTCGGCAGCTTGAAAAAATCAAAGTCCGCGTCGATTCCCAATTCCGCGATCCACAACCCGTTGACGCCACCGGCGACGTTTGACGGAGGGCGAGTCTGAGAAGATGCGGTCGCCGCGGCCTCGCCGAACGTCCCACAAAGCCCCCCGCCGGGAAGGACATCCGCGTTCAAGTAGATTACGTGGTCGCCCGGGTTCGCACCGGCCACCAAGGCAGAAATGGGTTCGACCCAATATTGTCCGCCGTCAGGAAGTATGATTCGTGCGCGAAAACCGTCGGACGCCCAGGAGGCGGCCACCGCGCTGCCGTCAACGCCTTCCAATTGGCCACGATAAATAGACGAAGGCGATGGTTCGACGCGCATGAGCGAGCCGTCCTCGATCTGCAAGAAAACCCGATAATCCTCCGACTTGACCGAAACGGGACGGAGCAGAATCCGGCGCGAGGCGGAATCAATGGGCAAGTTGATTTCGATCTCTTCGGCCGCGACGGCGGGGGGTGCAAGCGAAATGACCGCGCTGGAAGACAGTCCCAGGACATCGTTTGCATTGGCGGAGAGGCTCGCCGGGTCGCGCGGTGCAGGCTCGCCCCGCGTCGGCCATGCGAGGCAAAGGACGGCGAACGCCGCCGCGCAAGAAGCGGCATCGATTCTTCGTCCTTTCCTTCGGAAACTTACGCGAACGTTCATTCACTCCTCAGTCTGATAATCCTCAACGGCGTAACGATTGACTTGTGAAAGCGCTCACATGGGGAAGAGTAAGCCTTAGGTTTGTCCGCCGCCCAATCAGAAACACTCAACGATTGAGGAATCAGGGCGCAGACGACCTGGAGGGGTCGACCCTGAACTAGAGCCGATCCGTCGAGGCACTTTTCTTACCCGATTCGGTCTGAATCGTCGGCCAACGCAATCTCATCAACTCTTGCCTGACCACGGGATTTTCATGGTCGCCACCTCAGGCACCGATTATGTCGCTCCGGAGCGCCCATTTCAAATAGAATAGACTCCGATAAGAACATTCTGGTAATTTAGTGCAAATAACCACCGCTACGTCGAGATAAAATAGGCAAATACAAGAAATCAATGCAATCCATGATACGAAAATTACATCTTGGCGGTATGCCGAGTTCGCTGCTCTAGTTTTACCCTACGCCTCGAGATTCGCTCGTCTGAGATTGCTAACGATTGCGGCCCCGGCCAAGTCTTGCTTGTTGACTGTGCAGCGCAATCCGCCTCAAACGAGAAATGGGTCCGAAACGTCCATCGCGCGATGGGTTGCGTAGTCAGTTGGTTCGTCGGACGGTAAGCTACTCCGTTCGGTGCGTTCTTTGGCACTCGTTCCGAGCTTTCTTGACTGATGCAGGAGGATGAAGAGAGATGACCCCACGCACGACGCTACCCCTTGTGTTCTTGCTTTCGCTCGCCGGTCTTTCCGTTTCGACGTTGGCGCAGGACGCGGTGGAGGTGACGGCCACCGGACAGGGCGTCAGCGAGGACGCCGCGCGACGCGACGCCCTTCGACAGGCCCTGGAAACCGGCGGGGGCATCGAGATCGCCTCGCGCAGTCAGACGGAAAACTTCCAACTGATCCGCGACACGATCTATGCCCGGGCCGACGGCATCATCAGCGATTACAAGATCATCGAGCAGGGGGACGCGGCGGGCGGTTTGAAGTTCTGCAAGATCGTGGCCAAGGTCAGCAAGAGCGCGATCGCGTCGACGTGGGGGGAAGTACAAAACGTGCTCGATCAGGTCGGTCGGCCTGCGATTTCGGCGTACATTCAGGAGCGAATTGACGGGGTCATTCAGGACAGCAGCATCCTGGAATCGCAGATCGAAAAGCGGCTGTTGGACGCGGGATTCGTTGTGAAGGCGGGGGAGCAGGTTCGGGCGCTGGCGGAGAAGGAATCGGCGGATGCGGCGTCGGAGGAGAATGTCGCCAAGATGCAGGCCATCGCCAAGGATTTCGGTACTCAGATCTTCATCACCGGAACCGCGCAGGCCAACGCCGCGGGGGTGAGAGATCTCTACGGGGAACCGACGGCGATGTACAACGGAGACGGGCTAGTCAAGATGTACTACACGGATACGGCGCAGCTCCTGGCGAGCGAATCACTGGCCAATTGGCGGGGCGGGGCTCGAGGATTTCGTGAGCTATCGCCGCAGGCCGGCAAGAAGGCCCTGGAGAACGCGGGACAGGAACTGGTGCAGCGCGTCTACGAAACGGTGATGCGGCAGTGGGCGACGCAGATTTCGGCGGGCGGGGAGCTGGTGCTCGAAGTCGAAGGGGTCAATGCCGTGGACGCCATCAAGATCAAGAAGAAGCTTCAAGAGATGGACCCGGATCGCGTGCTCAACGTGAATCAATCACTGAGCAAGGGCATCGCCACATTTCGCATCAAGGCCAAAATGACCGCGGAGGATATGGCGGAACGCCTCATCGGCGGCGACTGGCCGACGATTCTCGAATTGATCGACATCAAGTCCAATCGGTTGCAGGCGAAGAAGGCACCGTAATTGATCGGGGCGAGGCGCTCACGCCGCGACCGGTGCGGGTGACGGGAGCATGGACGCGAAGTAGCCGGCGGTGTCTTCCCCGCGTTCCTCACCAAAACGAAAGAGGCGGGCGCTGTTGAAGATCACCACGGCCGTGGCGACGGTATGAGCCAGCGCCGCGGAGATCGGCGTGAGCCAACCCACGACGGCCAGGGTCATCATCCCCACGATAAAGGCCACGCCAAAGAGGATGTTTTGCCAGACAACTCGCGTCGTCGCCCGGGACAGTCGAATCAGGAAGGGAAGGCGCGAAAGGTCGTTATTCATCAGGGCGATCGACGCGGAATTAATAGCCACGTCGCTGCCGGCGGCGCCCATCGCAATGCCCAGGTCGCTGGCCGCCAGCATGGGGGCGTCATTGACGCCGTCGCCTACGACGGCCACGCGGTGTCCGCGCTTGCGTAAGTCATCCACCAGTTGCAGCTTTTCTTCGGGAAGGACCTCGGCCTGAACTTCCGTGCAACCCATTTCCGCACCGACCCGGCGTGCGACCGACCACTTGTCACCGGTGACCATGGAGAGGTT
>Ga0214473_10009397_pt1 | contig 11556 bp, 16 predicted proteins | sample RVTome_7_FD_203509 | JGI IMG/M metagenome (GOLD analysis project Ga0214473, IMG submission 203509) | Soil microbial communities from uranium-contaminated site in the Upper Colorado River Basin, Wyoming, United States - RVT98D197 | ecosystem: Environmental > Terrestrial > Soil > Contaminated >...
AGCCCGAATTGAAAAAACCGGAAAAAGAGGCCGGATTTCATATGTACTTAATATTCCTTATATTCCTTTGTGTTCACCTTTGGATCAATATCTCGATCTCGGGGATACCATGTCCTTATCCCGGCAAAGAAAAAACCCGACGCAACCCTCGGCCGATGAGATTGAGTCCCATCCTCAAAATCTGCGCCCTTTCCCCCTTGAACAAAATGAACACCGTGAACGGCACGAACACCGCCAAGAAAGGAAAAGGCTTTGAAATTAAAGGAGAATCAGGCTTTTGAAAGCCGTATGCGTGAACCCAAAAAAAGCGCGCGCGCACGCGCGGTAGCATATATATTATATTTACCCCAGCCGCTCCAATATCCCCTGCAACTGCTCAAGGCTGTAGTAATCTATCTCAATACGGCCGCCCTTTTTGCCCCTGTGGACGAGGCGCACCTGGGTGCCGAGGGCCTGCCTCAGCTCCTCCTCCACCCGGAGGACATTGGGGTCTTTGAGGCCCATCTTGGCCCTGCGGAGGGCCTCGTTCCGGCCCCTGCCGAGGATTATGAGCTTCACGAGCCGCTCCGCCTGCCGCACGGAGAGCTTTTCTTTGACTATCTTCCGGGCGGCATCGAGCTGTTTTTCGGGCGCGTCTACCCCGAGGATGGTCTTTGCGTGCCCCATCGAGAGCTTTTCATCGGCTATGTAACCCTGGACCTCGGGCGGGAGTTTCAGGAGCCGCAGGTAATTGGCCACGCTGGCCCTCTCCTTGCCCAGTTTGTCGGCCACGGCCTCCTGCGTCAGGCCGAACTCTTTTTGGAGGCGCTCCATCCCGTGGGCGCACTCCATGGGGTTTAAGTCCTCGCGCTGGATGTTCTCTATGAGGGCGATCTCCAAGGACTCCTGCCCGGCGCTCTTTTTGATTACGGCGGGCACTCTTTTGAGGCCCGCCATCCGCGCGGCCCGGAGCCTCCGCTCCCCCGCGATAAGCCGGAATGAGCCGTCCCCGTTGGCCGAGACTATCAGGGGCTGGAGCACGCCTTTTTCCTTTATGGAGGCCGCAAGCTCTTTTAGCTTTTCTTCCGAGAATTTTTTTCTCGGTTGGTCCCCGGGCACGATGCGCTCCACCTCAAGCTCCATGCCCTCCGCTCCCCCCTTGGGGAGAAGGGCCTCAAGTCCTTTCCCGAGTGCCTGCTTCATTGCCTTCGATGTCCTCCCAAGAACTCCTTTGCAAGGCATAGATAGCTTTGCGCCCCGCGGGAGCGCGCGTCATAGAGGAGGGCGGGCTTGCCGTGGCTCGGGGCCTCGGCCAGCGTCACGTTTCGGGGGATAACCGTGGCGTACACCTTGGGGCCAAAGTGCCCCCTAAGTTCCGCCTCCACCTCTCGCGTAAGACTGTTCCGGGGGTCGTACATCGTAAGCAGCACCCCTTCTATCTCAAGCGCCGGGTTATAGGAGCCCCGCACAAGGCTGAGCGTCCGGGAGAGCATCCCAAGCCCCTCCAAGGCGTAGTACTCGCACTGCACGGGCACAAGGGCCGTCTCCGCCGCAACAAGCGCGTTAAGCGTCAGCACCCCCAGGGAGGGCGGGCAGTCCACGAATATATAATGATACCCCCCGTTCACCCCGGAGAGGGCCTCTTTAAGGAGATTTTCCCGCCCCTCGCGGGCGGCAAGCTCAATTTCTGCGCCAAGGAGGTCCAGCGTGGAAGGTATTACGAAGAGGTTTTCTATGGGGGATGGCCTTATGGCCTCATCAACACGCGCCGCCCCGGAGTAGACTTCATAAAGCGCCGGGGCCTCCTTCTCCAGCCCCAGGCCGCTTGTGGAGTTCCCCTGCGGGTCCGTGTCCACCAGGAGCACGCGCACCCCGGCCATCGCAAGGGAAGCCGAAAGGTTCACGGCCGTAGTGGTCTTCCCGACTCCCCCCTTCTGGTTCACTATGGCGATTACCCTGCCCATCTTCTCCCCAAAGCCCGTCTATACCAGGAATGTAGATTTTATATTAGCATAGAGGCCCCCGTTTTTGATAAAATCCATCCGTGCGGAGAATAAGGAAAATACTCATCGCCGACGACCTCGAGCCCTTCCTTGCCGAGGAGAAGACCCTCCTTAACAGGCGGGAGTTCGAGGTATTCGCCACAAAGAGCGGGCGCGAGGCCCTCGAGATCCACAAGAAAGAGGTCGTGAACCTCATCCTTGCCGACCTGAACCTCTCCGATATGCCTGGCGACGAGCTCACGCGCGCCATCCGCACGGACCCCCGTCTCCGCGCCGTCTCCATACTCATAATCTCCTCCCAGAGGCGGGCCGACATAGACCGCTGCGCCACGAGCGGCGCAAACGACATCGTCACGCGCCCCATAGACGAGCGCCGCCTCCTCGATAAGATCGCCCGTCTCGTGAACGTCCCCCCGAGGAAGGCCCTCCGCGTCCTTATAAAAGCCAAGGTCATGGGCTACTTCGGGCAGGACAACTTCTTCGGCCTCACCCATAACCTGAGCGCAAGCGGCCTCCTCATGGAGACCGAAAAGGTCCTTGCCAAAGGGGACACCCTCTCCTTCTCCTTCTTCCTGCCCGACAGCGAGCGCGTACAGGCCGAGGGCACAGTGGTCCGCTCCGTGAAACTGGAGAAGATGTTCCAGTACGGCATAGAGTTCTCCTACGTCACCGAACTGGACAAAAAACAAATAGAGGAGTTCGTCCGGCGGGAGGGCGCGGGCGGAGCGGCGCAGGGGAGAGTGTGATATAATAAATCTATCCTAACCATTGGAGGAAAGGGGTCGGAAAGGAGGCAGGCGGCGATGAAGTATTATTTAAAGGCGTCATTTTACTCGTATCTCATAACCCTATGCGTGCTCGCGGTCGCGGGCTTTTTCGTCGTGGGCTTTTACAATAAAATAATCACCCTGCCCATCATCCCGGACTTTCTGAGGAACATTCCCTTTTTAAGCGCCCTGGGCTGGAAGCTCATCCGGCTCCTCCAGATGCATTTCACTCTGGTCGTGGTCATCGCGTCCATCCCCGTAAGCCAGATCATAGCCATCCTCTGGGTGTCGCTCTTCTATCCCATACCCAAGCCCGCCTTCATGGACTACAACACCGAGGGCATCGAGTACCCCACCCGGAAGAGCCAGACGTAAGCCCCCGCCGGATTGATCAGTTTTCTTTAAGCGCCCTCGAAAATTCCTTTTCTGCCTGCCGTCATCCTTCGTTAAATACTCAAGTATAATATCCTCGTTATCGTAAATATAGTAATAGGTCTTGGTTTCGTTTATTGTCCCGCTTTCCTGCATTTAGCAGAAAGGGCGATTGAAAGTCAAAAATAGAACCGTCCCCTTTTCTGTTCTTCGATTTCATCCAATTGGTCGCGATTTTGAGAGGAATCTGGTTTAAATGGTACTATTCGGGCCAAATCCTATTTACTCTGGCGGGCTTTCATGAAATGGGAGCACAAGACAGAATACTTCTAAATTTGAAGGTGCTTCTTTTTCAGATAAATTTTCAAAAAGGGTATATCTTAGCATTAACTGAATTCTAATAGTTTTGCTCCGATCACTCCAGGCAGCCTCGAATAGATAAATACTTGGTTTTTCTTTCTTTGTTGAATCAATAAAGTAGCACCATTTTCTACTGTTCAACCATTCCGTCTCCATTGGAATAAATTTTTTAGATTTGAATTCATTCTCATAAAAATTTAGAATTTCTTGGGCGGGATATTTTAATTGCAATTTGTAGGTAATTTGTTTTAAAGATTCATTTGAAATTTTTTGCATTTCATAAGCATCAGCCGGAATTGTGCAAATCTCAGCCAAAGAGGTTGACTCAGCTATTGCATTTTTTTGGTTTAAAAAGCAGATACTGAAATATAAAGCTAAATAGAATGAAAATTTAATATAATTTTTCATTTCTAATGCGCAGTTTTAGGTGGAGCACATAAACAATTATTACCTGCTTCGACATCTCCTGCTTCGTTTCCGCCTAGTGCTGGATCAAAAAAGACGAACCCTGTTGTAGAGGGAAGAGAATAAGGATTCCCACTCCATATAGTTCCTTCTCGCATGGTAGAAGTATATTTCCCCTTTCCTCTCAATTGCAAGCGGCTCGTCAATATCGGGGCCATGGATATAGCGGGATTTTATTTATTGGAATGGATAATTTTAGCTATAATCCAACCCCAAAAAAAACCTGCCGGCATAAAGACTACAATCAGTGCTGCCGGGAGGAATAATAGGGCTATTGAATCAGTTGATGAGCCTGGAAAGAAAAGAACTGATATATGAGCAAGCACATCTATAACCAACAGGGTTATTCCTGCCGATATAACAGAGATACTATTTTTTATTTGGGAGGAAATAAATAAAAAGAGCAAATACGGAACTACCGCCCATATTGCAAGCCTCATGGAGAAGAAAATAAGCTCGAACGTATTTGTTTCTCCTAATAGTGCTGTAGTTCCTGAAAGGAGCAACCCAAATAAGAAAATGGTATACCTGAATTTTTTCATGGCTCACAATTTTAGTTGTGACAACATTCTTGAGCTTTTTTATAAGCATAGCCGCCGTATTTTTGGAATTGTCCCTCTGGCTAATTAATGGAAAGGTAAAATCAATATTTGAACCAATTCGCCCTCAGACCCACAACTATCTGTTAAGCTCAATTGTATTGCAATTTTCTTCGGGGTTATTCTCCAGAGCGACAATCGGGGCTCTTGGCTATTACTTATTTGCCACTCGCCATAAATCTGATTTATTGATGCTCCTGCTTCCGAAAAGGTAACTGATTTATCATAAACTGCTTTTATTCCAACTATGCTCTTTTCTTTAATATCCAAAACTAATTCAATTGGATACTTCCCATTAGAACTCAAGAACATAGCAGACTCATTTAGATTTTTAGCTATTAGGTCTGAATTCGGCAGGTTAATATTCTGAGCAGATAGGGCACTACTTACACTTAAACTGTTAAAAACTAATATTATGTAGACGCAAAATTTTTTCATTGTGTTACCAGTTTACAAATACAATCACAATTTTCTAATTCGGCTACTTTGCAGGTGCACATGCAAAGCTCATATGTTGATAACGGTCTTGGCGAAGAAAAGCATTTCAGACATCCTCGAATGCATCCTTGATCATCTGAAGCATACACGCAATGGCATTCGCATCTTTTCTCAGCTGTAGGTAACTTTGTACATTGCATGTGCCATTGGGTTACAGTATCCAAATAAGTCAAGCCAAACGGGTCTATCATTTTAGCGGGATTGTTTCCTGCGTAAAGAAATGGATTAAGTTTTTGAGGGCCTTCTTGACTAAAACCGAGAATGCCTTTGGAGCAACTTGAACCGGATGAATTAATATCAGAATGGCCCATAGGATCAAAGGAAATAAACCTCCCCACCCCCGCCTCATAATACCTCGCCCTGTAATAATACAGGCCCGTCTCCCTGTCCCATTCCCTCCCGGTAAAAGTATAAGGCTGCTTAATCCGGTTTTGCTGATCATGGAGCTTGCCGAAGGAATCATATTCATATTCCTGTACGACCTTGGCACTGGAATCGGTTAGCGCCACTATGCTTCCCAGTCCATCAGCATGGTAGTAATACACGCCCTTATTATTAATAAGTGCCAAAGGTTCGTCAATGCCGGGGCCGTGGATGTATTTATTCCCTATAATGCCAGCTTCATCGTACTCGAATAAAATATCTTCACTGTCATAAAAATACCTCGTCCTCACGCCGTCTACGGACTTTTCTATGCGTCTCCCGAATGGGTCGTACCTGAATGAAACGACCGTGCCGTCAGGCATGTTCACCTGTATCAGCCTGTTTTCATAATCATGAAAGTAGTTGGTCGTCCCTTCCGCGCCGGTCTTGGATACGAGATTGCCGTTTCCGTCATATTCATACCGGTTCTCATTATCAATTACAAGCTCATTTCCTTCGTTATATTCATATAACCTGTTATGCTCAGAGGTCAAGCGATTGCCCACCGGGTCATAAGTATAAAACTCCCTCTGGTTCCATGTAGCATTTTCCTGCCCGCTCCCCTTGCCCTTGTTCTTTTCCGTACTCGAGCCCGGCGTGGATGAGAGGGCCTCAAGGAGCTGGTAAAGCTTATCATAACTGTAGGATATAGTCCTCTCCGGTGTCGTCTTCGCAAGCCTGTTTCCCACGTTGTCGTGAGTGTATGTGAAGCTGTCGATTATGGAGCCGCCTGCCATTTTATGGCCAAGGTCTGTAAGCCTACCCGCGCTGTCATAAGAGTATGCGGCATATGCCCCATTGGGATAGGAGAGTTTAGTTCTTTTGCCTACTGGATCATATTCAAACTCAAACCTGCCCGCGTCGGAAACCATGGCGCTCAGGCGATTGTTCGGATCATAGGTATAGGTTACGGTGCTTCCGTCCGGCGATTTCATTTTGGTCTTGTTTCCCGCTACATCGTACTCGTAACTGAGGGCAAAGCCATTTGAGTCCGAAACCGACACGGCCTGCAGGTTCGAGCAAGAAAAGGAAGGAATGCGGAGAAAAAGGGTTTATCAAAAAAGAGGTTCACCTAAGATTGATTATTTGTGAAATAATTGCATTTTCTTAATTGAATCATCATATTCTATTAGCTCGGGCGTACATGATTTTATTTTGTAACCTTTCGACCACAGTTCAGCCTTTAATTTTAAGATTAATTCCAATTGCTCTGATGAATCGAGTTCTGTACAATCCGATTGATTCTCGAATATCGCATTTAAAGCATTGCATGCGTGTATTCTAACGCTTGGATTGTCATCAGATAGTCTATCAATTAAACTATCCATTGTCCTTTTAAAATCATTTTCATCCGACGAACTGCATAAAATCAACTCGATTGTCGGGATAGCTGTTAATTTAGCTACACTATCCGTTTTGTTAAGGAAATCGACTAAGTGAGGCAACGCCTCAGCTTTTCCGATATTTCCAAGAGCCATAATGGAAGCATACCGGACCAATGAAGATTCATCTAAAAGAAGCTTAATCAGTTTAGGATAAGCTTTTTCCATTCTTAACGTGCCTGACACAATTACTGCTTCCCTTCTTACAATGGCATCCGTATCATCAAAAAGCTTGATTAAGATATCTTCAATTCTATTGGAATCATATAAGCTGAGGTATGTAACACCTAATCGTCTAAGCTCGATCTCCTCATTGGAAAAGAGCAGAGAGTTCAATTCAATTAAAGCACTCCCGGAATCGATTTGCATCAAATCATGTAATCCACGAATTCTTTCCTTATTTGGTTTGGTTTTATCCCGAATCAATTTTTTAAAAGAATCAGCATCTTGCCCGGAACTTATGCCCATAATGCAACTAAATACAAAAATCTGAACGGTTAAGAAAGCAAATATTATTTTTTTCATCAGTTGTTTCCAGGGATTTCAATTTTAAAATTCACATCTATGCCTAAAGAACCGCATTTATAAAACAGCTCGTTTCTCTGTCTAATACATTCGACTTGGTCCGGCGAAAAGCCACAAGCCACTAGAGCTTCTTGAACGCAATGATAGCACCATAATCTATAGCTTTTTTGTTCGCAAACATTTGGTTTTTTCATATCACATTCCCAAACCCAGGTGTTAGAGGGCACTTCTAAGCCAAATGGATCCAATAATTTTAATGGATTATTTTCTGCTGCATAGATATAGGGATTTAATTGTAAAGGGGAAAATGCCCCAGAAGGAGTATCCACACTTCTGTAACACGTACTTTGAGCAGTACTGTTTTTTGAATGCAATATTGGATCAAAACTAATAAACCTCCCCATCTCCGCATCATAGTATCTTGCACGATAATAGTACAGCCCGATTTCTTCGTCCCATTCGCGAGCGGTAAACATGTAAGTATTCTTGACCTTGTCCCCCCGGCGCTTTATCTCGCCAAAGGAGGAATAAGAGTAGCTTTCAACCACTTTCTGTTTGCTGTCCGTTAATGCCATGATGGACCCCAATCCGTCCGCATAGTAGAAGTATATTTCCCCTTTCCTCTCAATTGCAAGCGGCTCATCTATTCCCGGGCCGTGGACATACCGGGTTACCTCCTGCTTGCCGTCCTCTTTGGCTAAATACTCTAAGATGATATCCTCGTTATCATAAACATAGTTGTAAATCTTGCTGTCCACTACTCCACTATCCGTAAATTTCTCAAGCTTCTTTTCAATACGCCTTCCGAATGGATCGTATTTGAATGAAACGAGCTGTAATTCATCTTTTTTAACCTTTTCAACTTTAATCAGCCTGTTCTCATAGTCGTAGGAATAATTCCATGTTGCCTCCGCATTGCTCTCGTCCAGCCCCGTCTTTCTTGCGAGATTACCGTTCTTGTCATAACTGTATTGATATTTTTTATCGGATACGACTTGATTGGCTTCGTTATGCGCGTAAAAGTCCTTTTTCTCCGGCCCGGATAGCCGATTCCCAACATTTTATGGGAAAGTTATTGAAAAGTTGCTATCTTGCCTTCCTTTGCTCCCTGCATCAATGATAATTTTTTCATTATTAATTTTTTTATACTTTAACGGATGCCCCCAGGGATTAAAAATTTTTAACGTATACCCATACCTTTCCCAAGCATATTTCCTTAAAGCGTATAAGTCATCCGGAAAGTCTTTTTTTACTTTTTGGTAATCTGTCAAGAATATGGTGACATTCCTTATTGTTTCCTTGAGTTCTTCACTTAAGTTGCTTGGATACTCGCCATATAAAATAATTCCATTTTTAATTGCATCAAGAATCCATTCTATTTTCCTATTTCTCTCCTCAATATTTTGTACGCATATAGTCTTAAATTCAACCTGACAATCAACAGGCTGCCATTTCTTCTGTATAAGGGAAGGTGTTATTTTTTCTCCGGTCTTTGTTGCCGTTTCCAGGAGGATTTCAGTCCCGTGCTCTCCAATATAATAATCGAGAAGGCTTGAGATAACTGCTATTCTTTTTTCAAGGGGCAGACTTTCTATCTCAGAAAGGGCCTCATCCAATTTGGTATATTCCCCGTTTTTTACTAAAAAGAGAATATTTTTGACCGTTTTAGTGCTGTCGGCTTCTGAAATTGAAGGCATGAGAAATAATCCCATTAATGACAATATAAGTAGAATTTGGAACATGATTGTCATATATGATTTTTTAAGGTCGTACATTTAGTGTACCCCCAGAATCACATCTCAAGCCTTCCATGACAAAATCTCTACAGGTATTCAACTGAATTGTTATACACCCGTGCGAAATACCCCACCCATGTATCTGAAACCCTCTTCTTCCACATGTATTTGTCCCCGCATGAGGAATTAAGTTCGCACGGTTATTTTTCCCGGGGACGGCTATGTTCCAGGTGCCTATAGGTATCGGACCAATATTTTTTAAACATTGGTCAGGAAGATTATTATTTCCTGAAATTGCAAAGCATGACATTTTTTTACCGCTATTTGTTGTGCATGTAAGATTTTTTCCTGTAATGCTGTATGTACAAGAAAATTCACCAGAAGGATCGATATTTTTTATTGGATTATTCATAGCGTAAAGCAAAGGATTAATCAGTATTGGATTTTTTAGATACTCTTGAAGTGAAACGGCAATTTCCGTAGAGGGGAGTGGCAAACCTCTTTCACAATTAATTTTCCTGTTCATTGCACTTTCGTATTCCCATTGATGCTTCTAAATAAACTTGCTAGGCCTAACAAAACCATTGGGAAACTAATAGTTAATAAATACCGGAGAAAATCGTAAGCGCCAGGAGACATTTGAAAAATCAGCATAAAGCTTGATAAAACCGCTCCAGAGATTAGCCAAATACCACCAGTTTTGGGGCAGAAAAAAGATGCTATCACGGCAGGCAAGGTGGACAATGGGCCTGCAAATACAAGAAGCCACATGAAAACAGGCTCATTATTTGCAAATACAAATAGTGCTTTCAAAGCCAGCTTTAGATGGATAATACCAATTACACAACCAATAAGTAATAGTAAATATTTTCTTCTAGATTTTTTTAAATCCATGTAATCTGCCTAATCACAAAAAATTCCCATAATTGTAATTCGCGCCATTTTTTGCTTTACTGTTATTGCCTTAAAATTGCGCGCAGAAGAACATAAAGCATCATCACAGGCATCCTGCGCAGCGCACTTCTTCGGGTTCAGAGGCGGTATAATTACATCTCCTGCTGAAAGACCAGCAGCAGTATAACAATCATCATGCACTTTGCAGGCACTATCAAGACTATCAATTGGGGCTAAAGGATAATTATTGCCTGGGCCACAATAATTACCATACCAAGGTGCTTCGCCGAATGGGTCTGTATAATTAATGGGATTATTATCGGCGTAATTGAAACCATTCATCTTTTTTGGCTGATTAGCTAATACGCATTTAGAATTATTTTTACTTAACCCGTACTCTTTTATAGCAGGATCAAAACTGATAAATCGACTAGTTGTGGGCTCATAATACCTCGCCCTGTAATAATACAGCCCGATTTCTTCGTCCCATTCGCGAGCGGTAAACATGTAAGTATTCTTGACCTTGTCCCCCCGGCGCTTTATCTCGCCAAAGGAGGAATAAGAGTAGCTTTCAACCACTTTCTGTTTGCTGTCCGTTAATGCCATGATGGACCCCAATCCGTCCGCATGGTAGAAGTATATTTCCCCTTTCCTCTCGATTGCAAGGGGTTCGTCAATGCCAGGTCCGTGGATATATCGAGTTATCTCCACCTTTCCATCTTCTTTGGTCAAATATTCGACAATTAAGGAATAAGAGAAATTAGGTGTCTGACCTGGTTTTTTAACCAATTAATTTCTTTTCAACATTCCTTCATCATACCTTGAATCAGTAATAAGTTTTTTTACATTTTCAGGGGACGTATGGATTAATAAGCTTGCTTTATTGTATTCTTTTTCTGCCTCTTCCAATAATCCTGCCATTTCAAGTGCATTTGCCAGCCTTCCATGCGAGATTCCAATATCGATTCTATATCCCTGCGGATAATTAGTGCTATTGATTTCTTTTAAAACAACAGCTTCAAATGGAAAAAAAAGATTCCATTTTTTAAGACCATCGAAAGAAAAAAAATCTGGGTGCTCTTTTGCTGCAATTATATTGGAATAGTGATAAACTGCTTCATTTAGACGCATATCCTTTTTAGCTCGAATAGCCAAAATCTCCTGTTGATTTATATAATTTATCCTGACTATATCCAGAAAAATTGTGCTTGCATTTGATGACAAATAAACCATAAAGAGAATTCCAATAAAAAAACTAGTAATCGAAATTAATGCTATTGAAAACTTCTTTTTCATATACTTCACCTCTGTTTGGGGTGCCCTTATTTCTTTTCTTCCTCACATTTCTTGCAATATGGATTATCCGGGAAATCACCTTTGCCTGGCGCAAGTTTACAGGCAACAAGACCATCCCCTTGACACCAATCTAGTGTAGTGTCTCATAAACGACTGGTGTTATTTCTTTTCGTCTTACGAGAGCGCGGCAGGGTGCAGCCCGGCTGAATCTTTTCCAAGGTTTGTTTGCAGCGAGAGAGCTTTCCAATGATTGATTC
>Ga0214473_10009399_pt1 | contig 11554 bp, 13 predicted proteins | sample RVTome_7_FD_203509 | JGI IMG/M metagenome (GOLD analysis project Ga0214473, IMG submission 203509) | Soil microbial communities from uranium-contaminated site in the Upper Colorado River Basin, Wyoming, United States - RVT98D197 | ecosystem: Environmental > Terrestrial > Soil > Contaminated >...
ACGAGCGCGCCGTTATGATGAAACCTTCCGAGGCCGGAACCTGCAGTCTTCGGGACGTGGCGCAGCCTGGTAGCGTACTAGTCTGGGGGACTAGTGGTCGCCGGTTCAAATCCGGCCGTCCCGACCATATCTCGCACTAAGTTAGCCCGCACTCGGCGCCCCCGCCTCAGGCGGCGCTAGGGGGGACTTTAGGGGGGACCGGGCGGCGAAGATCCGGTCGATGGCCTCGGCCGCGGCCTCGCGGCTCACCTTCGACACCCCGGCGTACCGCATCACCATCTCCAGCCGGCGCCAGCCGCCCAGGTACTGGAGGGTGCGCAGCGGCACGCCATCCCCGGCCAGCCACGTGGCCCAGGTATGCCGCAGGTCGTGGAAGCGGATGCTGGGGAAGCGCCCCGTCCCGTCGCAGCGGGCGCACGGGGCGTCGGGTTGGTGCTTCGAGAGGCCGTCCACGCAACCGCAGGGCTCGGCGACGCTGGCCCGGCGGCAGGCCGCGTGGAAGCCACCGCGCAGCATCTCGTTGGTGATGGGCCGCCAGTTCTTCTTCTCGGCGCCGCGCTCCTTACACTGGTACACCCGCCCGGGCCGGAGGCGGTTGGGGAGGGCGCGCAACTCGGCGGCGAGGATCCGGCCCAGAGGCACCGTCCGGGCGTCGCCATTCTTCGTGTCGCGGTAGGTGAGGGTGCCGGCCTCGAAGTTGATGTCGGCCCACGTCAGGCCCAAGATCTCCCCACGCCGGCCGCCCGTATGGAGGGCCGTGAGCACGATGGGCCGCAGCCAGGCGAGGTTTTCGTGGCAAGCCGCGACGAGCGCGTCGGCCTCCTCCCGGCTCGCGTGCCGCTCCCGGGGCCGTACCTTCTCGCGCTTGAGGCGCCGCGCCGGGTTCGTGCCCTCGGCGAGGTAACCCCACTCCTCCGCCTTCTTGAGCATGTGCTTGAGTACCATCACGCTGCTGTTGGCCGTCGAGGGTCCAACAGCCTGTCGGCGATCCGCGAGGAAGCCCTCGCAGTCGCGGGGGGTAATGCCGGCCACGGGCCGCGCCCCGAACCAGCGCCTTAACACCGTCACGGTGTTGCGGTAGAAGTCGGCCGCCCGCTTCGCCTCGGCGTGCAGGTGCAGGTACTCATCAGCGAGGGCGGTGAAGGTGATCGGCTTGATCTCGCGCCGGCCCGAGCGGATTTCCTTCCGCCGCTCTGTCTCCTTCTCGCGGGCCTTGTCCTTCTTCTTCTCGCCGGTGCTGGCCCGGTAGCGGTGGTCCAGCCACTTGAACTCGTACCACCAGTAGGGCGAGCGCACGCGCCGCCCGTCGGCGAGCTTGATCAGCGGTCTATAGAGCGCCATCGTTAACCTCCGTCTTGAGTGCCCGCAGCCAGCAGGCTATATTGGTAGTCATGAAACGTCATGTCTCGGGTGTCGCGCTCGTTGGGCTCACGGTTCTAGGTCTCGGCGAGTTCCGCCACCACGACGATCTCCAGGAGGTCGTCGGCATCATCCGGCACCAGCCCGCGCTCCCGGTGCAGCCGCATACCCACCAGGAAGCGCCCGCAGGCCAGGAGGCGCCCGGTTCCGTGTCGGGCATCTCTGTGAGCGCGACGGCCGCAGCCCCCATCGCGTTCGGGCTGCCCTGGCTGCGATAGCCCGCGGCTAGCCCTCGATCGTCTGATCATCGGCCCGGCCCTCGATCTGCTGGCGGGCAATCTGCTCCTCGGCCACGCCAAGCCGCACCCGGGCCTGCTCCACAAACAGCCGGCGCTCCGCGCCCTGCGCCGCGGCGGCGCGTACCAGGAGCGTGCTCGCTGTCTCGGTGATCTTCCGGATCGCTCGGATGTCGTCGGCCCTCACCGCTTCCCCCGCAGGCGTCGGCGACGCGCCCGCTGCCAGTACGGGCTGGTACACCGGGCGCACCGGAGCGGCACCTCCGGATATTTCGGGTGCCACCGATGCCCGCATCTCCTACACCGGAACGTTGGCAACCGCACCATAAGCTCCTCCGCATCAGCAAGTTACAGCACGCTGCGCAGGGGACTGTACGCCCAGGAGGGGGGCTGGAGTCCAGTCCTGCGCTGTGCCACCTACTCTGCATATCGGGTTATCCCGGCTTCCTGCCACCACCGATGGTAGAAAATTTCTTGACAGACCAGTGGGCGCGCATTACGGTCCTTTCTAGATGCACGCGGCGCGCTGGCACCAGTGTTGAGCGGGTCGCCGCATCTTGGAGAGGAAACAACATCATGAAGATCGACGACCCGCTCGGCGACTACGCGCGCAAGATGTACGAGCCTCTAGAGGCAGCCCGGAAGTTGATGGCCGGGATCCAGTTACCGGCGTTCCCGGCCGCGCCGGTTCTGCCCCAACCCTTCAATCTCAAATTGCTGGAAGACCCGAACCACGCCAAGGCATTCCGTGAGCGGCTGGAGGAGTTGGTCAGGGACTTCGAACAGTCGCTCGACGACGCGCACGACGTGGGCGCCACGATCGCCAACTTCGGTCAGGCGGTAACGATCTATGTGGAGAGCATCGGCTACTGGAACCCATCTCTCATGATTTTCCATGGCGCCACCGGTGTTGGCGGGCGTGTCAAGCTGATCCAACACGTATCCCAGATCAGCATCATGCTCGTGGCGCTCCCGCGCCGTGACCCGTCGCAGCCGAAGCGCCCTATTGGATTCCGACGCGAGGAGCACCTACAGGGATAGCGGGTGAGCGAAGAGATCCCTGCCGAGTATTTCAGCGACCGCGAAGTTGGGCCAAAACCACGGGTGGGCCAAGAAATCAGCCCGGGCGCCTGGGGGGGCATTGTGGGCGTTGTTGAGTCCATGATCGAGACCGGCGCCTTCGGCATCAACTTTCCTGCGACGTGTAACGACGGCGACGGGATCATTGGCGCCGACCGGCGAGCTTTTGCGCTCGCTGCTCAAGCAGATATTCCGGAATTGGAATGGCCTCTAGTAACCGAGAAGCGCGCTGACGATCTATTCGATCTCTCGCCGTCGTTCCCTTTCGCCCCGCCGACTTTGGTGATTCTCGATTTGGTGGAATTCTGCCACCGGAATGTGGGACAACCCATCAAGGGCCACTATCACCAGTATTTTGGACACCACCACCTCACCTTTGACAGGGAAGCTGGCCAGCGCGAATTTAAGGCTCAGATGAACCGCATCCTGGCCAGGAACGGACTTGGATATGAGTTACGCGCCGACGGGACGGTCGCTCGGCTAGCGCCACCAGTCCTACGGGAAGCCCTGGCTGCCGCCGTCTTCATGACCGGAGACGCAACCCTGGACCAACTTCTGAATGAGGCTTGCGCAAAGTTCCTTAGTCCCAATAGCGGCACGAGACGTGAATCACTAGAGAAACTTTGGGACGCCTGGGAGCGTATGAAAACCGTCGCGAATCCAGATAAGAAAGCCGGGATCACGGCGCTCCTGAACAAAGCCTCGGCCGATCCCACTTTCCGCGCCAGACTAGAACTGGAGGCGAACGAACTGACGAAGATCGGGAACGAATTTCAGATACGCCATTTCGAAACAAACAAAATCCCCATCCAAGAGGACGGCCAGGTTGACTATCTGTTTCATCGGATGTTCTCACTGATCCTTCTGCTGTCACCCAAGAGGTAGAATCCCGGGCGCCGCGGAGACGCCAGGATGCCGGCCGCCACGTTGCCGGCACCGGGCGTCGGAGACAGCGGCCGGCACGCCCGAGAGGCCGTCGGCCGCCGGTTATGTGGGCCGTTAGGTGATGCTGCGAATCCCTAAGAGAGAGTGCGCTGATGCCTGATTCGAAGTTCCTCGAATCCTATCCACTGTACCGGAACTTTAGTGCGAAGGTTGGCTTCCTCCAACACCTTCCCAAACCTCCAATCCACATGTGGTGCGGACTCTGCAAGTCCGAACAGACATTCACGATGCGGAACGAGTACTGGGGAAACCTCAAAAGCACCCAATTGTACGTCGCCAAAGGAATGGTAGTGCTGGCCATTTACAGTTGCGCGGCATGTAACGGATACCAAAGATACTTCCTTCTCAAGTTCGGGGAGGATGAAGTCCGGAAAGTGGGACAGGAACCTCCTTGGGAGATTGGGATCGACAAGAATCTGGAGCGTGTTCTCGGAACTCATGCCGACCTTTATAAGAAGGGACTAACTTGCGAATCCCAGGGCTACGGTTTGGGGGCTTTCTCCTACTACCGGAGAATCGTAGAGGAGATCATTGACGGCCTCCTAGATCAGATCGCTGACCTGCTTGGCGGTGAAGAACGTGCACGCTACGCAGACGCGTTGGCGAAGACCAAGTGCACGAAAGTTGCGCAGGAGAAAATCGATCTGGTTAAGGATCTGCTCCCGGCGCTTCTTCGACCTAATGACCTCAACCCGCTCTCTGTACTTCATGACAGTCTCAGCGTCGGTCTCCACTCGGAATCGGACGAAGATTGCCTTGATCGAGCCGCCCACATCAGAGAGAGCTTGCTCTTTCTCGTAAGCCAAGTCGGCAGCGCTCGAGCTGCCGCAGGGGGCTTCACGGAGCGTATGCGCAAGCTCCTGGAGAAGAAGAAGAGCAAGTCGGTCTAGTTTCTGTGTCCCGGTCGTGCAGCCATCAACGGCGTCTCAGGCGCCTCTAGTTCGCGGACCCGCCCTCCCCCTGTTGCCTCGCAATACGAAACCGACTAGTTACCGTCGGACTAGTCCCCGACTAGTTGAGTGCCGGCCGTGGTGGAATCGCGCCCTTAACGTGGTGCCCGCGGCACCCAGCGAGCCTCGGGGCCCAACGGCCGGCTTTGCCGCCCCGAACCCAAGAACAAGCGGCGCCCCGGGGATCGGGCCCGTACCCGACCCCACGAGGGGCAGCCGCATCCGCAGGCGAGGAGGCAACCCGCAGCATCCGCTGGCAGGCAGCGCGTCTGCTGGCGGAGTCTCGCTCGAAAGTTGACCGGGCCCTGGGCCTCCGACCAAAGAGGCCCCGCCGGGGTCCGGCCCCTAACGCTTCGGCGTGGTGCGGGTCTTCATAACCCCGAGGAAGGAGTTACCCGGAGCCACCCACCACCCGCACCTTGAACCGGTGGGTGTTTCAAATCTCGTCGCCCCCCAGGCCCGCTTCGTGACCGACCGAGTAAGGGTCTGCCGACCGGCGCGTGGACGGCAGCGGCCCCACCCTCCAACCGACGCGAACGGAGACCGCCCGCTGGGTAGTGGTCCGATTCCTGTGGAAAATCTCCTGACGTTCCTCCCGGTGAGCGTTTCATGATCTCTTCGCCCTCAGACGACCCTCCTGATTCGCCCAGGTTGCACGATCTCGCCTCGGTTCGATACCCAGCATACCCGCTCTCAGGCTGCCCTCGAGATCACCGATGCGATAGAGCTCCAGCCGTCCAGCCTCCGCAGCCGGATCAGGCCACTGGCGAACAGCCCGTACAGCAAGCTCAGGATGCCTTCCTCGTTAGCCCAAGCTCCCTGCGTCTTGATCCGCCGGCGCAGCTCGCCGTTCACGCGCTCGATCACGTTGGTGGAGCGCAGCGACTTCCACTGCTCCTTGGGAAAACGGAAGAACGTCAGCAGCTCCTCTCCAGCCTCCTCGAGACTCGCCGCCACCGCAGCGCAGCGTTTGCTCCAGCGGGCGAGGACACGCTGGTACGCCTGGCGGGCCATGACAAGGGAGGGCGCGTAGAGGATTTTGTGGAAGTCCTCCCGCACCTTCTCGTGCGCGTGCCGGGGGGCGTGGGCCAAGAGGTTTTGCAGCTTATGAACCACGCACCTCTGCACCTGGGTGTCCGGCCACACCTGTTGCAGCGCACCCCTCAAGGCGGCGCTGCCGTCGATGATGCACAGCACGGGAGCCTTCAGTCCTCTGCGGGAGAGGTCCTCCACCAGCGCCCTCCAGGCCGTCGTCGTCTCCCCTCCGGCCATCCGCAGCGACAGCAGCACCTTCTCTCCCGTGTCTCTCACCCCTATGGCTATCAGCACCGGGTTGCGCACCACGCGGCCGTCGCGCCGGACATTCACCCCGAACCCGTCGAGAAACACGTACGCGATGTTCTCTTCGCTCAGGTTCCGGATCATCCATGCTTCGCGTTCGTCGCGCAGACGCGCCGCCAGGCGCGACACGGAGGACTTCGACAGCGGCAGACCCTTCAGCAACGGTCTCAAGGCCGCGGCGATCCGCCTCTGATTGGTTCCGGAGAGGTAGATCGACAGGATGGTCCTGTCGATGCTACGCAGCCGGCGCGCGTAACGTGTGAGCTTCACGCTGCGCCACTCCCCCTCGGTCCCCTCGCTCCCGTGCAGCCGGGCTCGAGGGATGCTCACCGGCACGGTTCCGAACGGTGTCCCCAGAGGGCGCAGCACCGAGCCGTTGCGATAACCGAGCCGGCCCGCCACCCGGCCGTACCAGCTCGCACCGAGAACCCCGCTCAGCTCCTGCTCGAGCGCCTTCTGGATCGCCTCTCGAACCTCGGCTCGAATGGCCTCAAGCAACGAGTCCTCCCAGGCCTGCTCGCCCAATTCCGCTTTCGTGGTAGGCTTCTTCACGGCGTGTTCCTCCCGGGTCCGCATGACGGCGGACCTCCTTTGAGAAGTCACCGGGAGAATACGCCATTTTCATTTTCCACAGAACTCGGGACACCACCGCCCGCTGCACCCCCGGCCGCAGGCCAGCGAGGATCGCCGCCGGCTCAGCCCGCGGGCCATCACCGCCCAAGGCGAACGAGAGCGCCTCGCCCCGCTGAGCCAGACGAGCGATCACCTCGACCTCGGTGGGGATCCTCCCCGGGAACATCTCAAAGAGGCGGCCGCCGAGGGCGAGCAACTTCTCCATCCGCTGGGCGAGCGGGCCGGCGATGTAGACGCTGAGGGATGTCATGAGCGCGTGAACCGCCGATGCACCAGCCCGCTGGGCGAGCGCCCCTAGCGCCTCAAGCTGCACATCGCGGGCCTCGACCTCCTCTGTCAGCGTGGTGATTCGTCGCTCGATCACCGCCCGCGCATCATCGTCGGCAGCCCCCCAGGCCCGTACCTCGGCATCGCGTTCGGCCCGGGGATCCCGTAAGGCCGCCGGCGGCAGCCCGTCCAACTGCGCGCGCAGTCCGGCGATGAGCCGCTCGACCACCGAGAGACGCTCCCGCAAGCCGGCCGGCACGGGCTGACCCTCTGCCTCCACCACCGCGATCTCGGCGCGCACCGCCGCCAGCAGACCCTCATAAACCACCAGCTCACGCCCCGTGCCCGCGGGACCACCAAAGGAAACCCACTCTACCCAGGAAAAAACGTGAGCCTCCGAGTGGAATTTCCTGTGCGAGCTGGTTTCACCGGCGCCGTTTTCCTTCAGGAACGTCACCGCCGCGTCCACTCCAGACGACGAGCAGACTGCACACCTGAACCACCCAGGCGGCGGACCTGCTGACTCAATAAGCGCCCCGATCGAACCGCGCGCGAACTTTTTCACCGACACCGCATCACCCCCGCACCCGTCGAGCGCGCCACTCGTTGTAGTCCGCCGGGGCCGGCCGGGAGGCAATCTGTTCGGGATCCATCCCGAGTCGCACGTCATCGGACCGCTCCCGGTCCGACAGGGCCAACCGGCCCCCGGCAGCCGGGGCCGTGCGAGCCGCCACCACCGACGCCTGAGCGCCAGCCCGCCCAACGCCGGTCACGAGTCGTATCGTCTGCCCGCTGTCCTGAATCTCAATCAAGGCATTCACCACGTTGTTCGCCACGCTCCAGGAGCGCAGTGCGTTCACCAGCCCATCGCTAAGAGCCACCATGTCTCCCACCTCTCTGTTGGGCGCCACGCCCACCGCGCCCTGAACACCACCTACCCACCACCTACCGAGCGACCACGGTCGAGTTCAGTGCCTCGGCCAGCGGCAATCTCAACACCACCTCCATGCCGGCGATGAGCGAGACCAGCGGGCCCACCGCTCTGCCCCACACCATCGCCGGCAACGACTCGCGACGACACCTCGGTCAATGGAGGAGAGGTGCGCCGCAAGAGGCGCCCACCACTGAGAAAATTTCGGTTGATCGGTCCGCGGGCCGGCGGCGGTGGAGTTGAATGCGGATCCCTCCGACCCTGCGGCCTGCGCCTCCGGTCGGCGGCCGTCCCCCCTAAAGCCCCCCCCAGGCCGCGCCGATCCCCCGCGCACGTAACGTCTACCACTAGACCGGGCATCTACAGCCCCCCCCACCGGCCGAGGCTGGCCGCATTTCCGGGGCGGTTTCGAGGGCGGGCGTAGCTCACACGGGGGCCGCTCACAGAACACCGGCCCCGGGCGGCCAGCCCGCGGTCCACCGAGGCCCGGAGTCGGGTGTCGATTCGTCCATGAGGAACCTTTCCAGGTCCCCTGGCTCGGGTTCGTCGGCCAACCCTTCCGTGACATCAGCAGCCGGGGGCGTATGTAACCCGGGCATCTGACCGTCCCGACCGTCCCAACCGTCCGGACTAAGGCTCGCCGGTGGCGTGGGCCGCGGGACGGTCGGGCCGATGGGGACGGTTGCGTCCCCACTGTTCCTAATCGCGATCATCCTGGAACGCGCGCCTCCCGGCTCCCGCTCGAACTCAATGGTGATTCCCACCTTGCGCAGATTTGGTGCGAGGCGCCGCAGCGCTCCACTCAAACCCCGGGGGGTCTTGGGCCAGTGCTTGTCTTGGCGGGCGCGGTCGGAGAGCCGGGCGCTAAGGATCCCAAGGAGCTGGGCCGCCGTCCCATCGAAATCGCCTATCTGACGGATCTCCCCTGCGGCGAGCGAGCCTTCCAGGACGCTTTCGTTCGCCTCCTTCAGGTTCCCGGCATAGGCGCGAATAAAAGATCCGGGGGGCACGGGCAGGGCCGGCTCGGCCGCGGTGACCCAGGCGGCAAAGTCCGCCATCCGGGGCCGCCGCTTCAGGTTTACCGAGGGGAGGTTCCGGATGGCCGCACTTACGGCGTCGAGGAGGGCGCCGAGGATTCGGGGCCGGTCGTCATCGAACGCAGACCAAAAACGAATCTCTTCCCGGCGCGCCTCGTCGCTGATGGGCGGCAACGTCACCAGCAGCGACCTGTCCATCAGGTCGCCGCGCGTCACCACCGTTTCGATCCCGTTTATGATGACCGGGCGCTGGGCGTCGAATAGGATTTCTTCCCTGTCCGTGTACAGCTCTCTCGTCGAGAATCCGCCGCCGGTGGCGAGTCGGCAGATGGTGTCGGAGAGCCAGCCGGGGAGGTGGGATACGTTGTCGAAGGCGACGATCCAGCCGTTGGTGGCCGCGATCATCACGTCGCGCACATCGCGGGGCTCAGCGCGGAGCGGCGCGGTGTTCGGGTCGGTGAGAGCCCGGAGCACGCGAGCATTGGTGCTCTTCGCCGCCCCCTGCTCACCGAGCAGGGCGAGCACCGGATAGGGTCCCCGGGGTCTGAGCGCGTTGACGAGCCATGCGAGCATCAGGCCCCAATCCTCCTCGCCCCCGACGTTGATGTAGGGGCGCAGGGCCCCGAGGCTGCCGCCCGCGACCGGGTGGGGGAGAGGGAGCGCCCCGCGACGCCGAACGAACCTTACCGGGGCGCGGTCGCAAACACTCCACCCGGTGGTGTCGATCCTAACCGCCTGCCACTCCGAATTGGCGAGATCGAGGTATACCGTCCCGTCGAGCTCGGCGACGCGAACGTGCACCGATGCCTCAGCTCCGTCGTAGACGGCGCGCGCCTCCAGCACCCCGATGGCGCTCTCCAGCGCCTGGGCGCTGGGGGCTTTCTGGTGCACGTCGTAGTACTGCCGCGCCAGGAAGCGCCGGAAGTTTCGAGCCCTGATGGGCCATGTCTCATAGTGGTCCGAAATCTTGATGGTGGCGTGAGCCTCTCCTTCTGAGGTGTGAAACAATTCGGCATCGCTCGTCAAGTCGATAAGCAAGTCGGCCTGGGCCCGCCGCCGTCCGGGATCTGGACTTGGATCTGCTCCGGGATCCGTCTGCATGGCCAGCGCGGCGTCCACCAGAGCGGCGGGGGAGCGGGCGCCCAGCCGCGTCATTTCCGCGATTGCATGGTCGCGCAGCTCCGTGCGCAGGAGCGGATCGGCGCCGTTGAGTAGCCCCAGCATCTCGCCGAGCGACCGCAGGGCGACCTCGCGCAGCGCATCCGTACAGCCGGCCTCCAGCACCCTCAGGCCGGAGGCGGCGATGAAGTCGTCGGCGTTCAGGTCCGCGGTTTTGCCGTCGCGAATGTCCTGCTCGAGCGCGCGGCGCAATTCCACCGCCTGCTGGGTGGGTTTGAGCCCGTCGATTGCGCGCAGGAGGCTCGGCCTCACTTTTTCCTCGCCGGTGCCGGCACGACCGTATTGCGCTCGACATGGTCCTTGAGGCTTTCCAGCGTGAATCGGAGCGCCGACTTCCTGCGCGACTCCCACAACTTCACGACCGGGAGCTGGCCCGCAGCGGCGCGGTCATAGACTGTGCTCGGTGCGCAGCGCAGGAATGCGGCCGCTTCCTTCACGGTGAGCAGTCTCTCGTTCATATGGGCATCTTCCTCCGCCGCCAATTTACGGGCAGGCGCGAGAAAAAACCCCATCAAAATCGGGCAAAATTGGGGATGGCGGGGAGCTGGGTACTAGCGCCTGCTGGGGGGTGACTTGATCAGACCGTTCAGGCGCACGCGGCGGTCGTGGTGGTGCCGGTGCCTTGCGGGCTCGTTGATGATGCCCCGGAGGGAAAGGAAGAGGCGCACGTAGTCTTCGATTGCACGCCGTACCCCGAGGCGCTGGATCTTGGGGGCGTTCACGATGCAGAAGTACCGGAGATACGTCTTCAGAGTCCGTTCGCTAACCGGCTCCCGGCAATAATGGTGGATCAAGTCTCTAACCGCGCTCTTGGGATTATCAACGCCCAGGGAGACGAGCCCGACCTCAAGGCCGAGGTGCCCAGCAATACTCTCGACAGTATCGTACCCACTACTGACGACTCTACGGATCTTCCACGCCAGCGCGTGGGCTGCGAAGGTGCGCACGGCCCATACCTCATCTGTGGCGTGGTGTCGCAGCAGGGGCCGGCGCCCCCGTCGCTCTGGTCCCACGACACGCACCGCGATGATCGGTGCGCCCCGGTCACGGGCGCTCTGAGTGCCGGGCAGACGGACCAGTTCCGGGTGCCCGCATGGCTGGGGCTTCGAGCACTCGCCGTCCGCGCCAGAGATCGAGCCAGCGACGCGGTATTCTGTCAGGACGCTTTTCCACTCGCCCCACTCGATGTCCTCGACATCAGCCCAGCGCCAGGGGCGCGGCCTCTTGGTCCTCAATTCTCCCCGGCGCTGGGGCTGAATTACTCGGGGGGAGATTCGGGGGGACTGGACCCGAAAACTAGGCGACTTCGCCGTAAATTTGGCCTCCGCGCGCGATTGTACCGCGAGTCCGGAATCTGGTATAAGTGGGTACGGACGCGGCAGATATATGGCAGACGGCTACTTGCGCGAGATCCGCGCCCGGCGGCCCTCAGGGGCCTGGGGGACTAGTGGTCGCCGGTTCAAATCCGGCCGTCCCGACCAATCCTGCCCCCGCCGGCTCATCGCGTGACCTCGATTCTGGTAACCAACGACGACG
>Ga0214473_10009400_pt1 | contig 11554 bp, 8 predicted proteins | sample RVTome_7_FD_203509 | JGI IMG/M metagenome (GOLD analysis project Ga0214473, IMG submission 203509) | Soil microbial communities from uranium-contaminated site in the Upper Colorado River Basin, Wyoming, United States - RVT98D197 | ecosystem: Environmental > Terrestrial > Soil > Contaminated >...
ACAGGCCGACCTCGACGCCGCCCAGACGAATTATGAACAGGCTGCCGCACAGCTGAAACAAACCCGCGCGGCGTTGGACCGCGCAATCGTGAACCTCAGATTCTCCGTCATACGGGCGCCCATCGACGGCGTCGTTATTTCACGCGACGTCGACGTCGGCCAAACGGTGGCCGCCAGCCTTCAGGCGCCAAAGCTGTTTTCCATCGCGAACGACCTGAAGAGCATGCAAGTCGAGGCGAGCGTGGATGAAGCGGACATCGGGCAGATCCGCGAGGGTCAAACGGTCACCTTCACGGTCGATGCCTATCCCGACGAACAATTCCGCGGAAGGGTTTCCCAGGTGCGCCTCGCGCCGATCACCGTCCAGAATGTCGTTACCTATACCATTATCATCGAGGTACCCAATCCGGACCTGAAACTGCGGCCCGGCATGACCGCGACGGTGACGATCCTCGTCGATAAACGCGAAGATGTTCTCCGCGTACCAACACTGGCGCTGAGATTTCAACCGCCGGCAGAAGTTTCCGCCGAGACCCAGAGTCCACAGACGGATTCAACTCAGAGAATGGGTCGGCCCCGGATGATGGGGAGGGGTGGCGAAGGGCAAGGGCGCGACTGGAAGCAGGTGGCGGATCGGCGCAAGAGAGGCCATGTGTGGATACTGGAAGACGGCAAGAATCTCAAGCAGTCGCCCATCCAACTGGGCCTGAGCGATAACCGGTATGTCGAAGTGACGGATGGATCTCTCAAGGAAGGGGACGAGGTAATCATTGGGATGACGACGGCCGAAGGGTCTCAGATGAACGGTGGCCAGACGAATCCGTTCCAGCAGCGAATGCCCGGCGGCGGCCCACGTCGTGGCCTCTAACCTCGGAACTGGCATTTTGTACGACACCGAATTTCTAGCTTCTAACTTCTAACTTCTAACTTCTAACTCCTGACTCCTGACTCCTGTCTCCTGAAATGATGCGCTTCATCGAAATACTTCGTATCGCCTTTGACGCGCTGCTTCGCAACAAGATGCGTTCTGTGCTGACAATGCTGGGCATCATCATCGGCGTCGGCGCAGTGATCGCGATGGTAGCGATCGGTCAGGGAGCGCAGGCTTCGGTCGACGCCCAGATCAGTACGCTCGGTACGAACGTGTTGATGGTGTTCCCGTCGTCGGCGACGCGCGGTGGGGTCATGGCCGGAGCCGGGACGGGGACGACGTTGACCGAGGAAGACGGCCAGTCCATGAAAGAGCAATGCCCGGCGGTCGCGTACGTCAGCCCGCTCATCCGTACGGGCTCGCAGGTTCTCTATGGCAATCTCAATTGGGGCACGTCCGTTCAGGGCGGCTCCCCCGATTTCTTTGCCATCCGGGATTGGCGCCTGGATGCAGGCGAGTTCTTCACAGACCAGGATCTCCGGGGAGCGACCAAAGTGTGCCTCATCGGCCAGACCATTGTCAATCAGTTGTTCGAGAATGTCGACCCCGTCGGTCAGACTCTCAGGATCCGGAACATTCCGTTCAGAGTTGTCGGGACGCTCAGGTCTAAGGGACAGAACATGATGGGGCAGGACCAGGACGATCTTGTCATCATTCCTTATACGACGCTTCAGAAGAGATTGCTGGGGCGTACACGCACCTGGGGTTACCTTGTTTCCGCCGTATCAAAAACTCAAATCGACGAGGCGCAACAGCAAATTACGGACCTTCTCCGTGCCCGGCACAGACTCGGCGCGACGGACGACAACGATTTTACGATCAGGACGCAAACGGAAATCGCCGAAGCTTCGTCCGCGACCTCTCGTATCATGACGACGCTTCTCGCGAGCATCGCGTCGGTGTCGCTCATCGTCGGCGGGATCGGCATCATGAATATCATGCTCGTGTCCGTTACCGAACGGACGCGGGAAATCGGGATTCGCATGTCCATCGGCGCCCGGCGCCGGGACATTCTTGTCCAATTCCTGATGGAAGCGATCGTGCTGAGTCTTCTCGGCGGGATCGTGGGAATCGTATTCGGTGTGACCGGTTCCAACCTCGTTTCGGCGCTTGCCGGCTGGCCGACGTTTGTCTCGGTCGCTTCCATCATTCTCGCCGTGTTTTTCTCCATGGCCGTCGGCGTGTTCTTCGGCTACTACCCGGCCCGGAAGGCATCCACCCTTAATCCTATAGAGGCGCTGCGGTACGAGTAGGGCCGATGTCCTTCCCATTGAGCCAGTACCCCTTCCAGATTCTGTTGATTTTCGATTTTCTTTTCCTGACATTGGGTACACTATACGACGATGGATGAAGTAAAGCGCAAATTAGTGCTGCTGGTCGACGACGACCTTACCATCACTCTCACGATGAAGAGGTTCGTCATCAACGCGGGGTTCGACGTCATCACCGCCGGAAACGGCGCAGAAGCAGTCGAGAAGTGCAAGGAGCGGGTGCCCGACCTCATCGTGATGGATGCCGTGATGCCGCAGATGAACGGCTGGCAGGCAACCCGGGAGATCCGGAAGATCATAGGGCAGGTCAAACTTCCGATCATCATGATGACAGGGTTGAGAGCCGAGGCGGACAAGGAAACGGCGTTGGAATCTGGCGTTTCCGAGTACCTGGTTAAACCGGTAAAGGGCGAGGATCTCGTCCGCCGCATCGTCTCCTACCTGGGCAATCCGTTCCGCACCTGAGCGGTTTTTTGCGCGTGCCGGTACATCTGCCTCCGATGCCGCTGAATCCCGAATGCATTCTTTGTTATCAGTGACGATAACCGATGAAAGGAATTCCCGCCTATGAACGAAGCATCAAAGAATCTTCTCGGCACCACGGTGAAAGAGTGGACCAAGTTCGTCGCCGAGGTCGACAAGATGAAATCGGCGGCGCATGAGATCACCGATCTGGCTCAGAAGGCCATCGCGGAACAACTCGCGTTCCTGAAATCCCAGAATGTGGACGCCGACGGCAGTAACCCCGTATCGATGACGCTGCTCGGCGCACCCGTTATCGTCGAACCGGTGATCGAAGCCACGTTCCCCACGGTCAAGGCGAGTGTGTTGTTGAAATGTGGGGGAGCGGCGCGCTCCATCATCATCAACCCCAACCTCAGTATTTCCGCCGGCGGCAGCCCGTTCATGTTCGAACAACTGAAGAAGGGAGTACCCGACTCGTTCGTCACAAACGCCGCGGAATTCGTCCGCGACGCGTTTCTCAACGTCGCGCGGAACGCGTTCGCGGCAAAGGACCAGGCTGCCGGTCAGGCAGATCAAACGGCGGGGAAGCAGTGATATCGTTGTGACGGCGATGCAGTTCCGGCTCACCTCCGATTTCCAACCGACGGGAGACCAACCGGAGGCGATTCGCCAGCTGAACGAAGGCGTAGCGCGGGGCGACAGGTTTCAGACGCTTCTGGGAGTGACCGGCAGTGGGAAGACCTTCGCGATTTCAAACGTGATCGCGCACGCAAACCGCCCAACCCTCGTGATGTCGCACAACAAGACCCTGGCGGCACAGTTGTACGGCGAATTCAAGCAGTTCTTTCCCCACGACCACGTTGAATTTTTCATCTCCTACTACGATTACTACCAGCCCGAAGCGTACATCCCCACAACCGATACGTACATTGCCAAGGACGCCTCGATCAACGACGAGATCGACCGGCTGCGGCTTAGAGCGACGAGCGCGCTCATCAGCGGCGAGCGAAATGTCATCGTCGTGGCGTCGGTGAGCTGTATCTACGGCATCGGCGCGCCCGAGGAATGGATAAGCCAGATCGTCGTCGTGAAGAAAGGCGACCGTATTGAGCGAAACGCGCTGCTCAGGAAGCTCCTCGACATCCACTACATGAGGAATGATTTTGAATTCGTCCGGGGAACGATGCGTGTCCGCGGGGATGTCGTGGAGGTGATCCCGGCCTCCGAAAACGACGAGGCCCTGCGGATTGAATTTCTTGGCGACGAGATTGAGCGCGTATCCACCATTGACCGCGTGACGGGTGCGGTGAAGGGAGAAACGGAATACGAGGTCATCTACCCCGCGAAGCAGTTCATCACATCCCGCCCAACGCTCGAAAAAGCACTCGTGGGCATTGAAGGAGAATTGGCCGAGCGTCTTGAAATCCTGCGCGGTCAAGGAAAACTCCTGGAGGCGCAACGGCTCGAGCAACGGACGCGGTTCGACATGGAAATGATGAGGGAAATCGGGTATTGCTCCGGCATCGAGAACTACTCCCGCCACATCGCCGGCCGTGAACCGGGTTCGCGTCCATACTGCTTGTTTGATTATTTTCCCAGGGATTTCCTGCTGGTTGTCGATGAATCGCACGTTACTGTGCCGCAAATCGCCGGGATGTGGCATGGAGACCGTTCGAGAAAGACAACGCTCGTCGAGCACGGATTCCGTCTCCCCTCCGCACTCGACAACCGTCCGCTGACGTTTGAAGAGTGGGAGTCCATGGTGCACCAGGTCATCTTCGTGAGTGCGACGCCCGGGCCGTACGAGCTCGAGAGATCGCGGGGTGTTATTGTCGAGCAGGTCATCAGGCCCACAGGCCTGGTCGATCCTGAAGTGGAAGTCCGGCCTGTGCGCAATCAGGTTGACGATTTGATTGCCGAAGTGCGCGCCCGCGCGCAGCGCAAGGAACGCGTGCTCGTTACGACGTTGACGAAGCAGATGGCCGAAGATCTGACGGAGTATCTCGCGAACATCGGCGTACGCGTCCGGTACGTCCATTCCGAGATCGGTGCCCTCGAACGGATGGAGATACTCCGGGATCTGCGCCTTGGAGAATTCGATGTGCTTGTCGGCGTGAACCTGCTTCGCGAAGGACTGGATTTACCCGAGGTTTCCCTCGTGGCGATCCTGGATGCGGACAAAGAAGGTTTCCTGCGCTCGGAACGGTCACTGATCCAGACCGCGGGGCGCACGGCGAGAAATGTCAACGGCAAGGTGATCCTCTACGCGGATACGGTGACGGATTCCATGAGACGCATGATCGACGAGACGGATCGCCGCCGAAAGAAGCAGACCGAGTACAACGTGGAGCATAACATCCAGCCGAAGACGATCTACAAAACGATGGAAGAAGTGCTCGCCAGCACGACGATCGCGGATGTCAAGTCGGCGCGTGACGCCCGGCGGGAAGCGGCGAGGATGCCTGTGGTCGCCGAATCCGACGACCGCAATCTGACACGCGAACAGAGAGAAGATCTCCTTGGGGAGTTGACTGCCGAGATGAAGAAAGCGGCCAAAGATCTTGAATTCGAGCGTGCGGCGCAACTGCGCGATGAAATCGACCGGCTGAAGAAAATGCAATAACTCCGGCTCAACAATCCACGGGAGGCAGATGTGAGCTTTGCACGCGACATCCTCGCGGCGTTCCGCGATTTTGTTTATCCGCCGTTGTGTTTTGTCTGCGAGAAACGTCTTGACGACGGAGCGGAGCGCGTGTGCGGTTCCTGCTGGTCGAGTTTCACGCCGCTGCGGGACGATCACGCGGTCGTCCTCGAACTCCGTGATCGATTCAAAAACGGAGCCGTTTCGGATTTCCTCTCCTGCTATTTGTTTGAGAAGCAGGGAAGCTTGCAGGATGTTCTCCACCTGCTTAAGTACGGCGGAGTCAAAACCATGGGTCTTATGCTCGGCAAGGAGATCGGACAACGGGTCCTGCGGCGGGACGGTTTCGCCGAGGCGGATTTCCTCGTGCCGGTTCCACTCCACAAGCTCAAACAACGCGAACGGGGATACAACCAGAGCGAGATAATCTGCAGGGGGATTTCGGACGTAACCGGGATTCCGCTGAATGCAAAGCTCGTTCTCCGCGCCCGGTACACAGAGTCGCAGACTCAATTGAACCTGCAGCAGCGAAGAGACAATGTCGAGGGCGCATTCACAATCCCCCCAAAACAATTTCCCTATCTGGAAACCAAGAAAATCATCCTTGTCGACGATGTCATCACGACGGGTTCGACGCTGAACGCGTGCGCAGAGGAATTGGTGAAAGCGGGAGCAAAGTCTGTGCTTGCTGCTTCTGCGGCCGTTGCTCAATGAAGTTGAACGCGTTCACGAGTTCCGTGGCTAGTCCACGATTCGGAGAAAAGCGCTTCGCACTGGGGGAGGCATCTCTGAATACGTTCCTTTCACCGCTTTCCAGATGATCCTGCTGAACTCAAGATCCGGAGCCGCGTCTTCCCGGGTAAGGTTCATTCGCTCCATCCTCTCCTGTCCGTACGCCCCTGCGATGTTTCTTTCTTCGATGCTAACGAGCGCCTCTCTGTGTTTGTACACGGTCGAATCGATTTCCGTGGCAAAAGAGTTATGCATCGGTCTTGCAGAAGCGTCGTATTGCGACATCGGAGGCAACCCAAGAATCAGCTCCATCGTGTGAATCATGCCGCTCGTCGAATACATCGTGTGATCCACAAAGTGTCTCTTGACGAACGGACTTACCACAAGTGCGGTTGAACGATGGGCGTCGACATGATCGGGGCCGTTCTGTGCATCATCCTCCAAAATGAAAATGGCCGATTCTTTCCAAAAGCGACTGTGCGTAATGCGTTCCACCAAAAGACCGACCGCCTGGTCGTTTTGCGCGACGTACGCTCTCGGTGTGAGACTCCCCTTTCTCGTTCCTTCTGTATGGTCGTTGGGGAAACGAATGATCTGGAACGACGGCAACCCGCCTTCCCGCTCGTACCGTTCAAATTCCTTCTCCCATGCTTTGTATCGATCGATGTCGGAATACGCCAGATCCCATCCGAGAAACAACGGTGCGACGTGACCTTCAAGGGAAGGCGTGTTGGCGGTGACGGAATCGTCGGGTGTCTTCCCGTTTGTGACAAATTCACCGTAGCTCCGGTACGACACGCCGCTCCGGAGACAATTGTCCCAGATGTATCCTGAGGACGGTGATGCGATTCCCCCATTTTCGTAGTCGTACTCTCCACCTCTTCCGCTGTAGCTCGTCGGCCACGATTTCTCGACGTAGTCTGTGGCGTAGGCGCCCATCGACCAGTTATGTCCATCGGCGCTAACCTCGGCATCGACATAAAAATTGTCGAGCAACACGAATTCCTTCGCCAGTGCGTGCTGATTCGGCGTCACAGAGTCGGGAAACAGACAAAGGGAGGAGTCTCCCTTTCCTTCGCGGATATCACCGAAGACCTGATCGTACGTCCTGTTTTCCTTGATGACATAGAACACGTGCTTGATCGGCGAAGGGTCCCCGACCTTGTCGGGAATAGGGTTGGGATCGGAGAATATTGTTCCCGAAGATGGTGGAGTATTAGAATAGACAAGCCGCGAGTATTTCTGAAGATCCTCGAAATCAGGGGACGCGATCCTGGAGAGTGTTCCCTGGAACAGGCTTCCAATGTACTCCTCATGAGGATTGGGATGCGCCGGGTCTGGGCCTCCGGGATTTGGTTTCGACGTGCCTCCTTTCCCATTCGCGACGATAATTTCACCGGTCGCAGACACAACTCGGACCGCGGTGGGATACCAGCCCACGGGAATGAACCCGAGCGACTTGCTTTTGCCCGGAACGGAAACATCCATGACGGCGAGGCAATTGTTATCCGCATTTGCGATGTACAACCTTGAGCCGGCCGAATCAAGCGCAACGGAGTTCGGCGTGCTGCCTGGCGCCGCGTCCGGAACGATAGCCGCGTTCAGCGTTTCTGTCGTCATTCCATTCTCGGTATCGATCACGGAGACGGTATTCTGATTCGCGTTGGCGACGAACAACCTCGTCCCATCGGGAGACTCCGTCATATCCGTGGGATGATCCTGAACCGCAATCGTTCGCACGACATTCATCGTTGATCGGTCGATCACCACAACGCAAGCGGAGCCCCAGAGGGACACGTAGACCACATTCCGTTCTTTCGCGACCAGACAAGTGTACGGTCTTCCTGACAGAGGTACTCGTTTGATGGTCTGCTTGCCTGCGATGTCGAGAATGTAAAGTGAAGAATCCTCCCGTGCGGCCACATAAACCCGTCCGTTCTGTTCATCCGCATCGAGTCCAGCCAGCCAGATTCTTTGTTTCGGCCACGGATCTCCCACAACAATGGAATCCGTCAATATTGCCCGCCCGCGGTTTATTCCGTAGATGAACACACGGTTATCGTCACCGCCGGAGACAAGAAATCTCCGGCCGTTCTCGATGAAACGGATCCCCAGCCATGCCCGACGAATCGGAACGGTTTGAGCGACGTTCCACGACTGAAGATCGACGATCATGACGTTCTGTGTCGATACACCATTATTCGTCACAATTGCGTACCTCCCGTCCGGACTGACATCGATGTTCATGGGGAAATCGCCCAGGGGAAGATGTTCTCCTGCCGGCGTGAGGGTCCATCCGTTGGGAAGGAGGACTGAACCGTCGGAACGTGCTCCGGGAAGCGTCGTTTGCCTTTGTCCCGAGCAGCCGCCCAACACGAGGAAGAGCAATGAGAGTAAAAGGAGAGATTGACGCATGACATAATGTACTGAGAAGGGGCGTTTCACACAAGTCAGCCGGCCTTATCGTGTGATTCCCCGAGTCTGTGCGGGGACTTGAAGACGTCCTTCTGCCCTGCTGAAGTCGCGAATGAGAGCCGCCATCGTTCGTGACCGCTCTGAGCTTTGATTTTCCTGTTGACCAGCGAGGAGTTTTTCATTATCTTTTTGCATCACACTGTCCACAAGGAGCTTTATGACCGATCAATCCGCATCCCGGAGCAAATTCAGCATCTGGGTTCAAGCTGTCCGCGCGTTCTCTTTCACGGCCTCGATGACCCCCATTCTCGTCGGGGCGATGTTCGCCCTGGAGTACCCGGGCGAAGTCAACTGGTGGCTCTTTCCGCTCGTCGTGATCTGTTCCCTTCTCTTTCATGCCGGCACGAATCTCGTCAGCGATTATTACGATTTCCAGCGGGGAGTCGACCGCAAGGATACGTTCGGCTCGAGCGGCGTTCTGGTCAACGGGATTCTGGAGCCGCGACAAGTTCTCCGGGCGGGCCTGTTGATGTTCAGCCTTGGTTTCCTCCTCGGGCTTATCCTCGTGGCGTTCCGCGGTATGCCGATCTTCTGGCTCGGAGTGATCGGACTGCTTGGCGGATTCTTCTACACCGGCAAGCCGATCGGCTATAAGTACATTGCGCTGGGAGATTTTCTCGTTTTCACCCTTATGGGCCCGCTCATGGTGATCGGTTCCTATTACGTCCTGACGGGCGATTACAGCACGAGCGTTCTTTACGTCTCTCTTCCGATCGGGTTCCTCGTCGCAGCGATTCTCCACGCCAACAACCTTCGCGATATCGCGCACGACGCCCACGCGAACGTCAGGACGCTTGCCAACCTGTTTGGTCTGCGCATAGCGAAGATAGAGTACTATCTGTTGATCGGCGGGGCCTACCTGAGTGTTGTGATCATGGTTTTCGCCTCCGTGGTGAAACCGTGGACATTGGTCGTTTTGTTGAGCCTGCCGCCGGCGCTGAAGAACGTAAGGGCCATCAGCCATGCGCGCGAGGACGCCGTCGGGGAAATCGCGATGATCGACGTCCAGACCGCTCAACACCACTTTCTCTTCGGACTCTTGCTGAGTATCGGACTTCTTCTGTCGGCCGTTTTATGAGACCCGTGATTGTCGGTTGTTCAGTCGCCGCAATCTGTTGGTTCATCATGTTCTCCCCCTGGTCGGCCCCCAACGTGAATTTTTGGGGTATGATGGTTGGAGCAACCGGCCTGCTCGCCGCCTATGCGTTGCTGAACGGGAGAGGAAAGCTCCGGGAGTTGTATGCGTTTCACCCAAAATGGATCGGCACGGGAATCCTCTCGGCAGCATTGTTGTACGTTGTATTCTTCATTGGTGACAGAATCTCCGCCTCGCTGTTTGATTTCGCGCCAACGCAGATCGCAGGCATTTATGGAACGAAGTCTCAGGCATCCCCGGCAGCCATCGGACCACTGCTGCTTCTCTGGATAGGCCCGGCCGAAGAAATCTTCTGGCGCGGATTCGTCCAACGGCGATTGTCGGAGAAGTTCGGCACGATGAAAGGGTTTCTCATTGCGTGCGCCATTTACGCCGGGATCCATGTTTGGGCGTTCAACGTCATGCTGTTCATGGCCGCGCTTGTGTGCGGGCTGTTCTGGGGATGGATGTTCCTCCGGTTCAAGTCCGTGTGGCCCAGCCTCATTTCCCATGCCGTTTGGGACCTGACGATCTTCATCCTCCTGCCCATTCGTGAACCCCATCACAAAGGAATCATCATGAAAGCGATTGTTCTGTACGAACACGGAGGGCTCGACAAACTCACGTACAAGACCGACTTCCCCGAACCGGCAATCGGTCCTGACGATGTCCTTGTGAACGTTAAGGCCACGGGAGTCAATCGGGTCGACCTCGTCGTGCGCAGCGGATATCCGGGAATCACGATTCCCATGCCGCATATCCCGGGAGGGGACATCGCCGGCGTTGTCGCGAAAATCGGCCCGGGCGTGAAGGGATTTTCCGAGGGCGACCGCGTTGTCGCATGGCCTTTGATCGCGTGCGGAACATGCGCGTTGTGCAAGGAAGGCAAGGAGAACCTTTGTCTGAACTGGAAGTACTTCGGCATGCACCGCCACGGCGGATACGCCGAGTACGTCGCCGTGCCGGCGGCAAGTCTTCTCAAGCTGCCGGATCAGGTTTCGTTTGAACAGGCCGTTACGCTGGGGATCGCCGGGCTGACTGCCTATCACGGAATTCATTCGGTGGGCGAATTGAAAAAGGGCGAAGTGTTCATGATCTGGGGAGGTTCCGGCGGCGTCGGTACCATTGCCGTGCAGCTCGCGAAGCTCGCCGGCGCTACGGTGATCGCGACGGCGGGTAAAGACGAAAAACTCTCCGCGGTCAAGAAACTTGGGGCGGATCATGTTTTCAATCACCACAAGGAGGACGTTCAGGCTGAGGTCATGAAGCTTTTCCCCGTCGGCGTCGACATGATCATCGATTACGTCGGCCCGGCAACGTTTGCGAAAAGTCACGCCATGCTGAAGAAAGGCGGACGGATGCTCCTGTGCGGTATTCTCACGGGACGCGAGACTACCTTGAGCATTCACCTGACGTATCTCCGGCATCTCTCGATCAAAGGCCTGTATCTCGGAACGAAGGATGAAATGAGGGAGTTGATCTCGTTGACCGCACAGAAAAAGATCAATCCACTCGTGGGTAAATCCTTTCCACTCGTAGACGCCGCCCGGGCTCAGGAAATGATGGCGAGCGGGGAGAACCTCGGCAAGCTCGTCCTCACCGTATGAAAATTTCCTTCTCACGGTGAAAAAACGCTCTGTTTTGAGGATATCCGTCCAAGCCCGCCGGGAACTAAGAGCCCACCCACGCAGTTTTACAGGTGACTGTGGTTCAAGGTTGTGGAGAAGAGAGAATTCCTAAATCTAATTTTATCACCATTCATAAGGAGTCAGTCCATGGTTAGAAACATTCTCGTGGCGATGCTGGTCGTCGGACTTGCGGCATCTTTTGCCGTTGCGCAGGATGCAATGCAAAAGAAGGAGATGAAGAAGGAAGAGATGAAGATGGATATGAAGAAAGAGGGG
>Ga0214473_10009401_pt1 | contig 11551 bp, 9 predicted proteins | sample RVTome_7_FD_203509 | JGI IMG/M metagenome (GOLD analysis project Ga0214473, IMG submission 203509) | Soil microbial communities from uranium-contaminated site in the Upper Colorado River Basin, Wyoming, United States - RVT98D197 | ecosystem: Environmental > Terrestrial > Soil > Contaminated >...
AGCGTCGTGGCACTCAATCTGCGCTCGATTCTCTGTGTGCCGCTCAAGGTAAAGAATGACCTGACCGGCGTGATCTACGCCGACAACCGAATTCGGACCGGCATGTTTGGTGAAACCGAACGCGACCTGTTGACGGCGTTTGCCAATCAGGCGGCCGTGGCCATCGAGAATGCCCGCCTGTTCACATCTCTGCGGCAGACGCTGGCGGAAGTGACGGGGCTCAAGAATCTGATGGACAACGTGTTCTACTCCATTGCCAGCGGCGTGATCACCACCGATTTCCAGGAGCAGATTCTGCTGGCCAACCGCGCCGCCGAGACCATCCTGGGCCTGGCCGGATCGGGCATTGTTGGACATCCGTTGGATGAGGTGCTGGCATCGGCCTCGACGCTGATCAAGCCGCACCTGTTGAATGTCCGCCAATCGGACCGACCCATCATGGACCTCGAGATCAGCCATGTCGATCCGGCACGCGGCAGTCTCGATTGGCGCCTCAACCTGGCCCCGCTGAAAGACGCATCGCAGCAGACGCAGGGTATTGCGATCGTCCTGGACGATTTGACCGAACGCAAGAAACTCGAGGCCCAGCGCAGACTTCTGGAGCGAATGGTCTCGCCCGCTGTCCTGGACCAAATCGATCCGCGCAGCCTCCAAATGGGAGGCAAGAAAGTCGATATCACCGTTTTGTTCGCCGACATCCGGGGATTCACGTCGTACAGTGAAAAGCACACACCGGAGGACCTGGTGGCCGTCCTGAATCGCTATCTGGCGGCCGGCGCCGACGCCGTACTCGAACAGGAGGGCACGGTTGACAAGTTCCTGGGCGACGCGATCATGGCCTGGTACAACGCGCCATTGCCGCAGCCCGATCACACGCTGCGGGCCGTGAAGAGCGCCCTTGCCATACGCGAGGCCGTCGCGCATTTACACCGCGAATTGCCGGACGAGGCGCACTTGAGTTTTGGTGTGGGTATCCACTACGGCGAGGCCGTGCTGGGCTGGATCGGCACGGAGCGGCGCCTTGAGTTCACCGCCATCGGCGATAGCACGAACACCGCCAAGCGGATTCAGGAGAATGCCGCCAAGAATCAGATCCTGATGAGCAAAGCAGCGTATGAGCGCGTCCGGCACCAAGTGGAGGCGAACCCATTCACTCCTCTAACCGCCAAGGGAAAATCGCAGCCGATCGAGGTCTTTGAGGTAGTGGGTCTGAAATAGAGATTGGCAGAGAGGCCGACCCAGTCTCGAAAGAGAGTGCCCGGATTGGCTGCGGCGGGCTTCAGCTACGGATAGCTGTTATCCGCTTGGGGCTCGGTGCCACGCGATGCCCGAGCGCACGGGCGTCCGTGCTAGCTTTCAAAGACCCTCTCAACAAACCGGACCAACTGCTGCATCCCCTGCTGGATCGGTGGGATGTCGATGTACTCATGCGGCGTGTGCGCGCCCGCCCCCGTCGTGATGCCAACGACGAGTGCCGGCAAACCCCGGCTTAAGGGGATGTTCGCGTCTGTCGAGCCAGCGGTGAATGTGGGCTGTATGCCCTGTTCAGAAAGGCACTCCCCTGCGAGTTGGAGGAGGGGGTGGTCCAATGGCATGCCCCCGGCAGGGCGTTCTCCAATCACCTCGATATCCACATTCACACCCTGCTTGTGAGCCGATTGAAGTGCCTGCTCCACGTCTGCGACGATCTTCGTGAGTCCCTCTTCGGTCTCGGACCGCACGTCTAGTTCGAAATGCCCCTCCGAAGCCACAACGTTTACCCCGCTGCCGCCGGCGATCACGCCGACATTGAGCGAGGTTCTGGGATGGGCAGCCACTCGCAGGGAGGTGAGTTGCGTCACGAGCTCTGCCATCTCGTGAACGGCTGATGGCCTGCCGTAATCCGACCACGAGTGACCACCTTCGGTCGCAAGCTTAACCCGGTAGCGACGCACGCCGACCGCCCTGTGATAGACCTGACCAAGCGCCATTCCTTCAATTACGAGGTAGGCCCGGACACTCTTCCCGAAGCGCGCAACTACTTCCTTCATCCCGCGCAGATCGCCGAGGCCCTCCTCGCAGGCGTTGGCGACCAGCCACACATCTCCTGCCGGCGTCATCCCGCGTGCGCGCAGCATCCACACCAACCCAAAGAGGGCAGCCACGCCGAGCGAGTTGTCCCCGATGCCGGCCCCATGTATCCGGCCGGCCTGCCGCGATGGTTTGTGCGCCAAATCGGCTGTGAAGACCGTATCCAGGTGTGCGGAGACGACCAGCGGCTCGGCCTCGGTTGCACCGGGCAGGCGGGCATAGACGTTGTTCACCGAGTCCATTGAGACATCGCGCAGTTGTTCCAAGTCGAAGAGTTTTCGCGCGAACTGCGCGCGCTTCCTCTCCCGGAAGGTGGGCGCAGGGATTTGCTGGATTTGGATGGCAAGATCGAGGATGCGGTGCAAGAGATTTGTCATCGCGGAGCAGGAGTCGACGGACGAGCGCGCCTACACCTCCCTCACGAGATCGTTCATGACACTCAGCCGCGCCTCGGCCAGGCCCGGCGCGACGCCCAATGCGTATAGGGCCCCGCTCCCCTCGACGGCGAGCGACGCCGCGACGTTGCCGTAGAGCGCTGCCTGCAACGGATCATAGGTCTTCTTGAGACCGGCAAGGAATCCCCCGCAATAGGCATCGCCCGCGCCTGTGGGGTCTGCAAGGCGCGCAGGGTAGGCAGGTATCTCCCACTTATGTTTGCCTTCTACATCCAGAACCGCCTGGCCCTGACCGCCGCGTTTCGCGACGACGATCTCGCATCCAAATTCACCCACCGCGGACAGCATCTGCCAGAGGTCGTACGTTTGACCCCAAAAAAGAGCGCGGAGTTCCTCTTCAGACGGAAAAAAGGCGCTGACGCCCGCAAGGAGAGCCCGCATGTCTCTCATGAACTGCGGCTTCATGTAAGCGGGCGAGGGATCCACCGTCAATGTGTTCGCCGAACTCGCGCGGAAGGCGTTTGCCAGCTGGACGTGACTGGTGAGATCCAATGGGCACAGATGAACGGCGAGGGCCTCGCGGTAGGGAACCGGGATCTCGAGGGCAGAAGGGGCGAGGACGTCCGGCCTGCGCGCATCTGACGAAGCCTCGGACGGTGTTTGGTATCCCAGCAGACCCTTCGGAAAGGCGAGTTTGCGCCGTGCAAACTGCGATACTGGGGAGCTGCGCGTACTCTGAAGGTTCGTATCATAGGCGCAGAAGGCGCGCACATCCACGTCTTGCCCAAGCACTGTGACGCCAGCCGTGTCCACGCCTTGCGTGTCAAGCTCCTTCAACCACCGCCGAGGATAATCCTCGCCGACGCGGGCCATCAGGCCCACCCGATCCTGCCAGCTGCGCACGCCCCCACAAGCGTACAACCCGCTGCCGCCGGGCGCATCGAGCAAAGGAAGGCCGACCGGCGGCAGGATGTAGTCCCGCGTGAGCCGACCGGCGACCACGTATGTGATGTCCACTACGTCAGGGGCCGGCGATCATCCGGACAACGCGGACGATAAAAAGCATGTGTGACCCGTGCCACGTCAATGCGCCCCATCAGCTGCCGATACGTTTTCATGGCCCTGTGCGCCAAGCAGGCGGTCACAATGCGACGGCCGTGATCCGCAGGCCGGGTGTGAGCCCCGGCCCACCCGTGCGGCGCGGTGACTGCCTCACCAAGACTGCAGCATTATCCCCGGTATAATCGACTGGGTCACTCATGGCCCTTTCCCGAGATCGCCACCCTTCTCGCACGGCCGCAGGCACGGCGCAGATGGACTGGAGCGAAGCGGGGGTCCCCTTGCGGATACGATGGGGCCAGTGTCCCGATTGGCTCTGCCGCTGTCAATTCTCACTGACCTCGGACCGGCGCCTGGATGTGCCTGTGCGCTGCAACCTGCGAGATCATCAGGATACTGACGCGTGGAATTATACTTGCCCGGAAGGAGAACCATTGCATGGCAGACAACAAGGTCCGCGTAGCTCTCATTGGTGTGGGCAACTGCGCCTCGGCGCTGGTACAAGGCGTCCAATTCTACAAGGACGCGGCGGAGGATGCGAAGGTCCCGGGCCTCATGCACGTGAACCTGGGGGGCTACCATATCCGGGATATCGAATTCACACTGGGGATCGATATCAATGTGACGAAGGTTGAGGAGGATCTTTCTGACGCGATCTTCGCCGCTCCCAACAACACCTACAAATTCTGTGAAGTGCCGGAGTTGCACGTTCCAGTCGTCCGAGGCATGACGCATGACGGTCTGGGGAAATATCTTTCGCAGGTCATCGAAAAGGCGCCCGGGCCGACGGCCGATATCGCCAGCCTCCTGAAGGAGACGAAGACCGACGTGGTCGTAAATTTCCTGCCTGTGGGCTCAGAAGAGGCCACCAAATGGTATGTCGAACAGGTCCTTCAGGCCGGCTGTGCATTTGTCAACGGGATACCGGTTTTCATCGCCTCACAGGACTACTGGGCCAAGCGGTTCCGCGAGGCCAAGTTGCCGCTGCTGGGCGATGACATCAAGTCACAGGTTGGGGCCACGATCCTGCATCGCGTCCTCACGACGCTGTTTGTGGACCGAGGCGTGCGCATCGACCGGACCTATCAACTCAACTTCGGCGGCAACACGGATTTCCTGAACATGCTGGAACGCGAGCGCCTGGAGAGCAAGAAGATCTCGAAGACGGGCGCCGTAACAAGTATGATCCCGTATGAACTTGGTTCAGACAATATCCACGTGGGGCCGTCGGATCACGTGCCGTGGCTCACCGACCGCAAGTGGTGCTACATCCGGATGGAAGGAACGACCTTCGGGGAGGTCCCCCTAAATTTGGAGGCCAAGCTTGAAGTCTGGGACAGTCCGAACTCAGCGGGCGTGATGATCGATGCGATCCGCTGTGCCAAGCTTGCCTTGGATCGCGGCCTCAGCGGGCCCCTTGTGGGACCCTCCTCCTATTTCTTCAAGACCCCGCCAAAGCAATTCCGCGATGAAGTTTGCCGCGAAATGGTGGAGGCTTTCATCAAGGGCGAGTCGAGCGAATGAGGCGCCGGGCGTGCTTCCTTGCAGACCTCCGGCTGGTGTGACGAACCGTCCGGAAGGTGGCTTCGCGCTTCCTGGTGTTCCCGCCCGATGACTCCCGCTGGACGAACTTGGCTGGTTGTGTGTGTGCTTGCTCTGGGTGTTTCCAGTTGCACCGCCGTTGCTCCGCCGGTCGACACTAACGCGCAGCTGACGCAGGCCGTGGCCACGGCTATGGCTTCCATCCTGGGGACGCAAGCTGCGTCATTACCCTCGCTTACCCCGATTCCGGTCGCCACGGCCACACTGGTGCAGACGCCTCCGGCCCTGCCAGCACCGTACGTATCGGGATACCTAAATCCACTGGATACACCACACACCTATATCCCCGACGCGTGCCAGTACCTGAGGGATAGGTGGACCGCCGGCAATTCGGCGCCCGGAACCATAGTGATGGTCGTGATGTTTCACGGGATTGAGAAGGGGGAGGCCAATGTCACCGATCCCAAGAACGTGGGCTCAGGCGACTTCAAGCAAATAATGAATGGCCTGCACGACATGCGCTTCCAGGCGATCAACACCAAACAGTTGGCCGACTTTCTCGATCACAACGCTGCGATCCCGATGCGGTCGGTCCTGTTGGTGCAGGATGACCGGCACGCGGCACCCAATTTCAACGACTGGTTCCGACCCTACTGGGAGAAATGGCAGTGGCCGGTTGTCAACGGTTGGATCAGCGCTCTGGGGGGTACGGATCCGGTTCTTGCTGAGAACGTGGCCCTGGAGCAGGAGGGCTGGGTAGACCATCAAGCCCACGGTGTCATCCACAACATTCCAATGAGCGATGCCTCGACCGACGAATTCCTGACGGGTGAGCTTCAAGGTTCCATCACAAACATGCAGGAATACTTCAAGAAAACGCCCATCGCGATTGTCTGGCCCGGAGGGGGCTTTGGAGTGCGTCCCGTGCAGTTCGCACGCAAGTTCGGCTTCCGCCTGGGATTCACGATCAATCCTAGGGGGCCGGTGATGTACAACTGGGTGCCGCTAGCCGAGCAGCAGGATTCCCGCAGACCCCTGTATATTCCAGAAGGCCCGGTGAACGACCCACGCATGGTCCTGCCGCGATATTGGCCGGGACAAGTCCTTGCCAATCTCGATCCTGTTCGGGTCATGAGTGAAGAGGCTGCCTCCGCGGCACAGCAAAACAAGGCCACCGAAATGGCGTACTACGACATCGCATGCGCGCCGTCGCTGGGTCCGATTCCGTAGTCGCAGGCCGGTTGTCGTTCGGCTGTGTTGTAACGCGTCTTCATTTGGTTCCGATTCTGGGAATGTTGGTGGCGTGCCAGGCTCAGGGCGGCACGCCCGCTGGGGCTACGCTTGCCGTACCGAGTGTCACACTGCCGGCAACCGCGACGCCGGTCCCCAGCGCAACGGTGGTCAGGACGCCACCCAGCCTGCCCGCCCTATATCAATCGCCTCTCTTGAACCCTCTGGACACGGTTCATACATACGTGCAGGATAACTGCCAGTACCTGCGTGAGAAGTGGAGTCCCGATAAAGCGGCTCCCGGCACGGTCGCAATGGTCGTGATGTTGCGCTCCATAAATCAGGGCAGGGCGGAGGGGCAGGGTGCGATGACCGACACCAGCTTCGCAAGGATGTTGGCGGAGCTGCACGGCCAACGCTTCGAGGCCATCAACATGGTGCAGCTGGGCGACTTCCTGGAGTCGAACGCGAAGATCCCCGTCCGATCAGTGGCGTTGATCCAGGACGGAAGGCGATACGCAGAGAATTTCAGCAAGCATTTCCGCAGTTATTGGGATGAATGGGGCTGGCCCGTGATTAGTGCCTGGGACATGCAGGGCGACACGACGGAGGCGCTCTGGGAAGAGCAGGCGGCTCTCGAGAGCGAAGGATGGGTGGACCATCAGGTTTATGGGCCAACGATCAAAGCAGATGGATCCGCCCTGAGTGACGGGTTCGTGACAGATCAACTTCAGGCGCCCATGGCGGCCTTTCGCCAGCGCTTCCAAAAAGCGCCCATTGCGGTGATCTGGCCCAGCGGCTTGGATCGGCGGTCTGCGCAGGCGGCCCGCGCACTCGGCTATCGGTTGGGCTTTACAATCAACCCACGAGGCCCGCTCATGTTCAACTGGGTGCCTCTGGCCGACTCGGCGGACAAGTTTCGCCCCTCCTATTTTCCCGAGGGCCCCGTGGAAGATCCGCTGATGACCCTGCCGCGATATTGGCCGGGACAAGTCCTTCCGAATCTCGATGCCGTTCGCATCATGGGCGACGAGGCTGCCTCTCTGGCGCGGCACAACGAGGCCACGGAAATGGCGTACTACGATATCGTGTGCGCCGGGACCTACGGCCCCATCGAAGAGGCTCCGAGCACGCCGTAAGAACGCCGAATCCACACACCCCTCGTGGACCGACCCGCGTTTGTCGAATCATGTTTGTTCTGCCGAATTGTAAGGGGGCAATCTCCCGCGGCGATTGTGCATCGGGATGAACAGCTAGTCGCATTTCGTGACATTCACCCCGCAGCCCCGACGCATATCCTGATTGTTCCTCTGAGGCATATTGCGTCGCTGAATGATGTGATGCCAACGGACGAGCCGCTGCTGGGTCATATGATTCGCGTGGCACAGGAGGTCGCCGTGCAAGAGAAAGTAGACGGCAGCGGCTATCGGATCGTGGTGAACACCGGGCGCGAAGCCGGCCAGAGCGTCTCGCACCTGCACCTGCATTTGTTGGCCGGCAAACGTATGCAGTGGCCGCCTAGCTAGGCGGCATGCGAGGCGTTTGGCCTTGGAGTTGTCTTTCAGCCGAATCGGAAAACTAGCGCCGGGGCAGCCCGCCGCCCCGCAGCCTGCTGCGCGGATTCCGCAGACGCAGCGCAAACCACCCGAGGCCCAAGCCGCCGAGCAGCAACAGGCCCCCGAAGAAACCGAGCAGCGGCGACGGGCCGGTGCTGGCATCAGGACTGGTCGGACGTTCGACCGCCGCTTCCCTGCTCTGGGCGCCGAAGTCAACAAAATCGCGTTCGCCGGCCTTTACATCCAGCGCGTACGTAAGATTCACAGTCGGATTGTAGTTATCGGGAATCGCAGCACCGATGTTGTACTTCCCCTCGGGCACGTCGCTGAAGCACGTTCCGGCATACGCCGTTGGATCCGGATTGATCGCGGTTTCCAGCGTCTTGCTGTATTTGCCGTTGATTTCCGTCACGCTGATGGCGCCACCCGCAATCGCCGGCTCATTTGCCTGACGCATCGCATCGCCGTTCAGATCATCGAAGAGCAGGACGCAGATCTCCGTAGTTCCTGAAAACGGAGTCGGCGTCACCGTGGGAGGGCCTGCCGTCGGAGGCGGCCCCGGCGTGATCGAGGCCGCGGCCGCGGGACCGCCCGTGCCAACCAGCAGCTCCTGACCGGGCTGGAGGTTGCTGCAATCAGCGTTGATGTTTTGGTTCAGCCCACGAAGCTGTTCAAAGCTAATGCCGTACAGCAACTGGAGCTTTGAGCAGGTATCGCCTGGTTGGATTTTGTAGGTAATTCTTCCATCCGGCAATGGGGTGTTCGTCGCAAACTGCTGCTGCGGCGGTTGCGCCCGGGCTGATTGCGATCCAACGTAAAGCACGGACGCCACTACAAGCCCCACCACAGCCCCAATACGCCCGATTCGCATTCGGAAGATTATATCAGCCAACAAAATAGTGCCTGCGCGGCAGGCTAAGAATGTCAGTGGCCCGCGGGGCTGGCTTCCAAGCCGTATCTCTTCCGGATCTGCGGAAGGAAATAGCGGCCGAAGAACTCTTCAACGTCGAAATCCGGCGTCCATCCCCAGTCTCGGCGCGCCAGCGAATCGTCCACGTCTTCGGGCCATGAGTCTACGATACCCTGGCGCCTCGGATTGGGTTCGAAACGTATCTGTGCTCCCGGAAAGGCGGCCAGGGCACGATCGCGAAACTCACCGGCGGTGATGGCAAATGCCGCTACGTTGTAGACCACACGGGTGAGACGGTCGCGCGGGGCATCGGTGAGCATCAACAGTGACTTGATGGCGTCGGGCATTGCCATGAAGGAGATCCTGGTGTCCTCACGCACGAAGCACACGTAGGGCTTTCCCTGTGCCGCCGCATGGAGCATCTCGGGGCCGTAGTCGCTCGTTCCTCCGCTGGGCAACGTCATGGCCGAAATCAACCCAGGGAATCGCAGCGCGCGAAAATCGAGCATTACCGGGGGAACAGGATCCAGGTGGTGCTGACCGCAGTAGCGGCTGTAGTACATGCCCAGCTTCTCGCAGTAGAGCTTGTTGCAGCCATACATCGTGTGCGGAAAGTTATACTCGGCCTCCTTCACACGGCCGGCAGCTCTCTTCTCCCCCATGCCCAGACCGTAGGCTGCGATTGAACTGGGGAAGAGAAACTTCACAGGTTTTCGATACTTCTCGGAACGATAGGCGACCAGCATCAGCAGCTGCATCGTCCCCTCCACATTGATACGATGGGCCTCTTCCGTGGCCACCTCGGCCTTGGAGGAGAGCGATGCGGCCAGATGGAAAATGAGGTCAAAGTCATAATCGTAAAACGTCTTGATCTTGTAGATCAAATCCCCCTGCACATGCTCAGCAACCACTTTGCTGATGGCCTCGGGCAGCGGCGCGAGGTCGGCGGTAATCACACGGAATCCGCCGCGGCTCGCCAGTTCTTGCACCAGGGCCTGGCCAATCTCGCCGCACGCGCCAGTAACAAGAACGCACTTTTGCCCCTGCGATCCTTTTTCTGCCATGGCCCTCTCCTGTTATGCTAGAATGGAAAACGCGTGCATTCCCGCGTCGCCGACTACACTTGGGATCGCGGAAAGGTAATCCCTCGCTGAAGCCTTCGCTTCAATCCAGCAGCATGCCCCACCTATTCTACAGCAGGCTGCAAGTTCCTGCATGAATCGCTGTCTCTTTGCCGCTGTGAACGGCGTGACGATGGTCGTGCTTGCAGGCGCGTGCACGATCCTGCCAGCGCTGCCGCCTGAGGATTCGACGTCCGCAACAGGATCAGCCCCGTCCTCGACATCGACGCCTGTCGTCTGGTTTCCCGCCACGAGCACCGCAACATCGGAGCCGCGTGCCACGGCGCAGCCGACCGCCGACAAGAAGCCCGGCGTCGGTGACGTCGTGCTGACCGATGACTTTTCCTCGCCGTCCGACTGGAACACGGCAGTCGCGGATGAGGCTTCGGTGGCCATTACCGACGGGGGACTGACTGTCGCCGCCCAGCCAGGAATTGCCCCGGTGGCGAGCTTTCGACAGGGCATCGTGTTCAGCGACATGTACCTGGAGGTAACTGCCAGCCCGAGTCTTTGCCGTGGGGCAGATACCTATGGCCTGGCCTTCCGAGCGCCGAACAATGTTGCCTACTACCGATACGCGGTTGCATGCGATGGCACGGCGAGCGCCAACCGGATCAGTCTCGGCTCGCCGCGCGTCTTGCAGCCTCCCACACCCAGCGCGGACGCGCCCGTGGGCGCGCCCGGGGAGGTTCGACTCGGGGTGTGGGCCTGGCACGACGAATTCCGATTCTTCCTGAACGGACGATACCAATTCACGGCGACGGACGTCAGCTATCCTTCCGGAGGGATCGGCGTATTTGCTTATGCGGCTGGAGACACGCCTGTGACCGTAACGTTCTCCGCCCTGTCCGTGTACCGCCTCGAAGGGGCGCCACCGGTTCCTACCGCAACGCCATAGGGCCTTTGGGCGCGAAGACAACGCCATATGCGAGCCAATCATCTGAACGATCTCGACCCCAAGAGCTGGCTGAAGTTCCAGAAGTCCTGGTTCGTCCACAACCCTCCGGCGCGCCGCAAGGATGCGCTGACACATCCCGCGAAATTTCCGGAAACCATGGCTCAGGAATTCATTGAGTTCTTCACGAAGCGGGGAGATGCCGTTCTGGACCCCATGGCCGGGACCGGCTCGACGCTTATCGCCGCGTTGCGGGCCGGCCGACATTCCTACGGCCTGGAACTGAATCCGAAATACGTTGAGCTGGCTGAGCGCATCATCGCGGACGAGCGCAAGGCGCTGGGCGATTCAGCCTCCGGACTCAGGTCGTCGATGGTACTGGGCGACGCCGCAAAGATGGACGGCCGCGGGCTGCCGAAATTCAAGTATGTGCTGACGTCGCCGCCATACTGGGACATGTTGCACGCCAAAGGAGCTCAGACCCAGAATAGGCGCCGAAGCGCCCGTCATCTGGATGTGTTCTATTCCGAGGACGCCCGGGACGTCGGCAACATTCGCGATTACGAGAGCTTCGTCGAGAAGTTGGTCTCGATTTATGCAGGACTGAAAGGGCTTCTTGCTCACAAGGCATACCTCACGATAATCGTCAAGAATGTGAAGAAGGGGGGGCGGGTGTATCCTCTCGCCTGGGATCTGGCGCGGCAACTGGGTGCGATCTACAGCTTGAAAGACGAAAAGCTGTGGTGCCAGGACAACCAGCGCCTGGCCCCATA
>Ga0214473_10009402_pt1 | contig 11551 bp, 10 predicted proteins | sample RVTome_7_FD_203509 | JGI IMG/M metagenome (GOLD analysis project Ga0214473, IMG submission 203509) | Soil microbial communities from uranium-contaminated site in the Upper Colorado River Basin, Wyoming, United States - RVT98D197 | ecosystem: Environmental > Terrestrial > Soil > Contaminated >...
TTTTTCAATATCGTTGAAGATAACATCAAAGGGTCCCTGGGCCTGTCGCAGAGTCTCCACAGCCTCCGCGACATGGAACTCGACAACCTCCCCGCTTCCCAACGCGGACAAATGGCCTGTCGCGCTTTTCGAGAGGTCTTCGTCCCAGACGGTGTGATGCACCACCCCTCCCCCGTTTTCCTTTACCGCTTTCGCGAACCACGCCGTGGAATAACCGTAGCCTGAACCAAGTTCGAAGATGGACCTGGCGTTGATCATGCGCGCCAGTTGGTAACAATAATACCCACACGCCGGACCGATGATGGGAAAATTATCTTTCTCCGCGATTTCTTCCATCTTCTGCAGTTCCGGCTCACGCGGCGGGACAAGTGAGATTAGATATTCCTGCGCTTTATCATATGTAAGTTTGGCCAAGTGTATCTCCTATTTCGAAACTTCTACCGCCTGTCTCATAATTCACCAAAATTCTCGGGACAATTTTCAAGCAAGAATCAGATTTCCAGTCCAGTTATTATGCGGTACTCGCTAGCCCCTTCTGGGCTTCAGGATAAGCAAGCTTTGCCCATTCCGCATACATTTCCCCCGATGGATGCAATCCGTCAGACGCGATCAATGATTGATTACTTACAGCCTCACGCGAACCCGGTGTGACATCCACATAATGGACACCTGCCTGTTCCGACTCTTCACGATTCACCAGATTGAACTGATCGATTTCCCTGGCAACCTGTTCGCGGTCACGGTCCGCCGCAAAAGGCGTTACGCCCCAATCAGGGATGGAGAGAACGATGACATGATCCGGATTCCCACCTGCATATTCAATGGCTTTGTTCAATAAGAAAACAAATTGTTTGCGATATTCGTCGATATCGTTTCCGCGATATTGATTGTTCACCCCGATCAGCAATGAAACCAGTTCATAAGGTGGTTGGATTTCTACGGCTTGAATTCCCTGCCAGAGCTCATCTGTTGTCCAGCCTGTGCGCGCAATGATCTGGACTTCGGTCTGGATACCATCACCCTCAAGCAATTTCGCAAGTTGATTCGGCCAGCGATCTTTGGTCGAAACACTTTCACCGATTGTATATGAATCACCCAGTGCGAGATAGCGAATGGTCCGCATGTCATCTTCTCCCGAAGTCTTCTCTAAAGGCGCTGCCTGACAACTAAGAAGCAGTACGTTGCATGACGATAAAACAAATTTCACTTCAGTGATTATAGCCATAAAATTTTCCTTTGGCGGGCAGACAATAAAAAAGACACGACCAATATGGTCGTGTCCCAGAGAATGAAAAAGGTTGTCTGATATGGTCAAACCGTCTGGCGGCGAGTCAGGCTGAAGATGGCGAGTCCCAGCATCAGGGCTGCGGCGATCCACGCGCTGAGGACGACCATCGGCGCGGGTGTTTGCTTCACGGCGATCCCGATGAATGCCCAGACCAAAACGGACAAGTAACCCGCATCCCGCCGCGCCAGTGCCATCCCCAGACCAAGCAAAGATGCAACTGCCAACATGATCACTGCCCAGGTCTGGGCAGATATACCAAACCCATCCCACCCGACGAAGTACAACCAGCCGGTGATGTTTGCTACGGTGGCAACCGTAATCCAACCCAGATAGACGCTGAATACAACATCCACTGACCAAAACTCGGCGCGCGTGACTGAAGAACGATTTACATTAAGGCGTAGATAGCTTGCGATCAGCAATCCAAGTAACGCCAACATGACCAGTACACTTAAGCCAAACTGGTTGTAATGCCAGCAGAAGAGCCAGGCGGCATTGGCAATATTGCTGATTGCGAACAGATAGCCGAGACGGCGCAAGCGTACGCTTTCCTTCTGTGGCGCCTGGAACTGAAAGATGATGAAGGCAATCCAGCCGATATAGATTATGGCCCAGATGGAAAAGACGTAGCCTGCAGGAACGAAATAGACTTTAAAGCGGTCTGATATTTCGCCTGTGTTCTGTCCGTTGAGTGGCAGGGTGGACGCCAGAATATTGACGGTGAGAGCCAGAAGTACGCTCAACAAATTGACGTACTGGCGGATTGTATCTTTGGACATGAGAATCTCCTTATATTTATGAATGCGAATGGTGGTTCTAGTAGGGCGGGTTTGTCGCGCAGCCTCCCTGAAGAGGGGCAACCCGCCATAATTTGTGTTTCCAGATAACTGTCAGGCTACCCTCATCAGGGCGCTTCGCAGCAAGCCTGACCTACAAGCTCCAGATCAATGCAGGGATTCGGCTGACCTTGCCCCAGGTGCTGAGTGAGGCGCGGCGGGTAAACACATCGTAATCGCTTCTTTCGATCTCGTCGAGAATACCTTGATAAAAAACGGATGCGGCGCCAATGGCAAGTCGTCCCTCACGCTCGAGCAACTTTACGCCTGCCCAGGATGCTTCATAAAGTTGCCGTGTACGCTCGATCTGGAATTTCATGAACTGACGCCAATTGTCTGTAATACGGCCTTCTGCAATGTGTGATTCTTGAATCCCATAGAAGGCAAGTTCTTCACGTGGAAGATAGAGACGTCCATTGCGGTAGTCCTCACCTATATCGCGCAAGATGTTAGTCATCTGCAATGCGACACCAAGTTTGATGGCGTAAGGAACAGCTTCGTTATTCCTGAAGCCAACGATATACATACTCATGAGTCCAACCGTGGAGGCGACGCCGTAACAATAGGTTGCAAGTTCCTCGAAGGTCTGGTAGCGGGATTGGAAAAGATCACGGGCAACGCCATCGATCAGTTGCAGCGCATAGTGGCGTGGGATATGGTACCGGGTGAGCGTATCCGCCCATGCGGCGGCGACCAGGTCATTCTCTGCGAAGGAGGCGGTTTCCACCATCGCGCGCCAGTAATCCAACTGGGTGTCTTGTTCAGAGTCTGGAGCTTCATCCACGATGTCATCCACCGTCCGGCAAAAAGCATACAAGGCGCGGACGGCAGACCGTTTTTCTTCCGGGAGAAGGCCCGAGGCAAAATAGAAAGATTTACTATGTTCCGCCGTGATCTTCTCTGCCTGTTGGTAGGCTTTGCGCAGTGAAGCATCTCCCGCCCAGTAAGAAAAGAAGGGACGAGTCCGTGGGTGTGGAACATTGCCGGCGAGGGCGAGGAGTTGATTTTCCCAATTGGCTTGTACTTGCATGGTGAACCTCCAGATTTGTAATAGGCGTATTGTACAGGTTTTGTCTATATTGTCAAGGTTTTCCGAGTATAAATCTTGACAAATTATTGACAACGTGTATAATCAGGATAAATCGGTGGTTGAGTAGGGCGAGTGATTTTCTCGCCAATATCGAAACCACTATGGAACCAAAAATTTTTTGTTAGTGGTGGTTTCGATACAGCGGTCAAGCGCCGCCTACTCAACCACCGGAGATGGAGAAATCATGCAAAAACCAACTGCTCTTGTTATCGGAGCTGGGATTGGCGGGATCGCAACCGCCGCCCGACTTGCCAAAAACGGATACGATGTGACCGTGCTGGAAAAGGAAGCAACGCCGGGCGGACGCGCCAATCAGATCATCCGAGACGGTCACCGCTTCGATATTGGACCGACACTGTTCCTAATGCCTGAAATCTGGGAGGAGACTTTTGCCGCGCTTGGCGAAAAGATGAGCGATCATCTCGAGCTCAGGCGCATTGATCCAACCTACAAAGTCCATTTCGACGATGGCTTGCAGTTGGAATTGACTTCCAACCTGGGCGAGATGCAGACACAACTTGAAAAAGTTGAGAAGACCGCTTTTACAGGTTTCCTGAATTACATCGCGGAGGGAAGTAAACACTACAAGATGTCTGTTGAAAAATTCGTGGGACGGAATTTCTACAACCTCTTCGAATATTTCTCAGTGGGAAATCTCCCCCTCCTGTTCCAGCTCAAGGCGCTTAAAAAACATCATGCAAACACAGGCCGCTTCTTCAAAGATGAAAGGCTCAAAGCCGCGTTCACATTTCAAAACATGTATCTGGGATTAAGTCCCTACGACGCGCCCGCGACTTATTCGCTGCTTCAATACACGGAACTGGCTGAGGGCGTCTGGTATCCCATGGGCGGCATGTATGCAGGGATCCAGGCTCTTGTAAAAGTCGCTGAAAATCTCGGTGTGAAGTTTCTCTACAACACGCCGGTGAAAAAAATCATGACCGATAAGAACAAAGTACTTGGTGTGGTGTTGGAGAATGGAAGCCCACTGATTGCTGACATTTTCATTGGAAATGCTGATCTTCCTTATATTTATAAAGAGTTGCTTCCTGAAAATATGGAGGCAAAGAAACTTGACAACAAACTCTATACCTGCTCCACGATCATGTTCTACTGGGGCGTGGATAAGGAATATCCGCAGATCGCACATCACAATGTTTTTCTCGGCGGTGATTACAGGGCGTCATTCGATCAGATCTTCAATGACCACACTTTGCCCGAAGTGCCATCGTTCTACGTCCATGCACCTGCGCGTACAGATCAAGCTGCAGCGCCAAAAGGACAGGATACGCTTTATGTCCTCGTCCCTGTTGGGCATCTTGACGCGCGCTCCAAGCAGGATTGGGAAGCGCTCGTCAATCGAGCGCGAGAAACGGTACTCACGCGTCTCGCCAAAGAGATGGGAGCGGAGGATCTCAAAGAGCACATCAAGTTCGAGATCGTGTACCAACCCGAAATCTGGAAGGAACGCTTTAATCTCGAAAAGGGCGCGGCGTTCGGGCTGAGTCACAACTTCTGGCAGGTTGGCTACCTGCGTCCGCAGAACCGTCACAGACAATATAAGAATCTTTACTTCGCCGGGGCGTCCACACACCCGGGCACCGGTTTACCGATTGTCTTGCTGTCTGCCCGATTGACGACGGAACGAATCCTTATGGAAACAGGTACAATATCTGTACAAAACATGGTCAATGCACTCGCCCAAGCGCGAGCATGAAAAGGTAAATCGATGATCAGCACAACACCCGCTTTCAACCTCAAAGTTGTTCTCAAAGAAACAGGCATCGCCGCCGATACCCTGCGCGCCTGGGAACGCCGTTATGGGCTCCCCATGCCGCAACGCAGCGCGGGTGGTCATCGTTTGTATTCGCAGCGCGACATCGAAACGATCAAATGGCTGATGAAACGACAGGCTGACGGGCTTTCGATCTCCCGCGCCGTGGATCTGTGGAATGAGCAACTCGGATCAGGGTCTGACCCTCTGGCTGGTTCCACTCCATCGAGTTCGGTCTCAACCTCAAACATTCCTGTTCAATACCAATCCTCCGACACGACTCTTGATTCACTGCGCGCTCACTGGATAAATGCCTGCGTGAACTTCAATGAAGCAACAGCCGAGCAGACATTGAACCACGCATTCTCATTATTTCCAGTGGAAGCTGTGTGCACTGAGATCCTGCAAAAAGGCATGTCTGAGATCGGTGATCTATGGTATGAAAACCGCACCAGTGTTCAACAGGAGCATTTTGCAGCGGGTCTTGCCCTACGCAGGCTGGACGCGTTGTTGAGCGCCTCGCCGGCTCCTACACGGAAGCAGACCATAATTATTGGCTGTCCGCCGGATGAATGGCATACGCTGACACCGTTATTACTCGCCCTCCTTGTCCGCCGCCGCGGGTTCAATGTTCTCTATCTCGGCGCCAATGTACCCGTTCTGCGATTCACTGAGACTGTAAAGACTGCCAGAGCGGATCTGGTTGTACTTGTCTCGCAGCATCTCATCAGCGCCGCCACACTTAAACACACTGCCCTGGTGCTTTCCAGCCAGAAAATCCCGGTTGCGTTTGGTGGACGGATTTTTAACTCGAGACCAGGACTCTCCGACTCCATTTCGGGCTATTTTCTCGGAAATGATCTTAATGGAGCTCTGGAAGAAATAGAAACGATCCTGACTGGCAAAGTGAAGCAACGTGAACCAAAATCGCCGTCACGGGTTTATGCGGCCGCGCATCAGGCATTTGTTTCGAAACGGGCGCAGATTGAATTGGCTGTCAGGGAATCACTTGAGCCGCTCTCCATTTCCCCGGAGGATATTGAGACAGGCATTCATTTTCTGGGCGAAAACATTATGGCGGCCCTGCAACTGGGCGATATGTCACATGTCACTGCTGAAATAGACTGGTTGAAGGGTCTCCTCCTGTCACATGAAGCGCCCGAAAGCCAGCTCGCACACTTTATGCAGACCTACTCGAACGCAATTGAGAAAAATATCAATGGGCAGGGCAAACCCATCTTTGAATGGTTTGAGGCCGAAATCCAGAGACTCGAATCCTAGGTATATCCGCCGACGTCGCCACAGATCAACATGAACAATCGTTATCTCTTTAGCATCATCCTGGTCGTCTTCATAGACCTGCTTGGCTTCAGCCTGATCATTCCGCTTCTGCCGTATTACGCCCAGACCTTCAACGCGAGCGACACCACAATTGGGCTTTTGCTCGCTTCCTACGCGGCTGCACAACTGATCGGTGCACCATTGCTCGGCCGCGCCTCGGATCGTTTTGGCCGCCGTCCCATCCTCCTGATCAGTATCTTCGGGACATTCCTTGGCTTTCTCATCTTCGGCTTTGCAGAATCATTGACCATGCTGTTTGCCAGCCGTATCCTGCAAGGTCTTACAGGTGGCAACCTTTCTGTCGCCCAGGCCTACATCACCGATGTCACAGATACAAAGTCACGCAATCGCGGACTCGGCATGATCGGCGCGGCATTTGGGCTGGGCTTCATTATTGGTCCTGCCGTCGGTGGACTTTTGAGCAATATCAGTTACAGCGTGCCAGCATTTGTAGCGTCGGCTTTATCGTTCGCCAATTTACTGCTCATTGCATTCTGGCTGCCCGAATCGCTGACAGCCGAAAGGCGCGCCCAACTCACTCAAAAAACACCAGCTTTCTCTTTCAATGCGCTTCTACAAGCACTGGAGCACCGGCTCACAGGTCCATTGCTCATCACGCGCTTTTTGTACAGCCTGGCGTTTGTCATTCTGCAAAGTATCTTTTCACTTTTTGCACTTAAGCGCTTTAACATGAGCGTCGTTGCAACAGGTTTTGTTCTCACCTATGTGGGGGTTGTATCAGTCATTACACAAGCCTGGCTCGTTGGAAAACTCAGCCGGAGATTCAAAGACACCATCCTCATCGAAAGCGGATTACTGCTGCTTGCACTGGGTTTACTGATATGGGCATTCGCTCCCAATATTCCCATCCTGGTTTTTTCCGTTACACCGATCGCGCTCGCGGGCGGTATGCTCAACACCATTGTTCCCTCTGCGCTTACCAAGACCGTCGAGCCGCAGGAAGTGGGGGGCATACTGGGTCTTTCCACTTCCATCGAAAGTTCCACACGCGTCATCTCTCCATTGCTCGGTGGATTTATGCTCGAAAGAATTTCCTATTGGGCGCCAGGGATGTTTGGCGCATTGTTGCTCTTTATTGCCTTCGCCTACGTTTTGAGAACGGCTGAAAATGTTGGCGATCCGGTCACTCCTTAACCATGACTTCGATTTGGTGGATCCGCCGTGACTTAAGGCTGACGGATAATGCTGCGCTTCATACCGCGCTCGAGGTGGGTCCCGTTATACCGATGTTTACTACCAAACCGTCTTTCACCTACTCCTCAGAGGAAATCAGACTATGACGGAAAACAGACGTGACCTTTCAATCTCCATGGCGCGGGCAAACATGCTTGTGTTGTTCATCAGTATCCCTGTCGTAATCTTGCAGTTCCTGATCTTCAGGATGGTGCATGGAGTGAAAAATCTGCCGACGACATGGAACTTTGTCGCTCTTATTATCGTGGTACTTCTAGGCGTCGTAGTACACGAACTCATTCATGCGATCAGTTGGATTATCTTCGGACACAAATCATTTTCTGCGATCAAGCTCGGTTTTCAGTTAAAGGCCTTCACACCCTATGCCCATTTGAAAGAATCTGTGGAAGTGAACGCCTATCGAATTGGCGCATTCATGCCCGGCTTTATTTTGGGAATACTGACGTATATTTTGAGCCAGCTGCTTCGGGATGGCAATCTCTTCTGGTTCAGCCTGGTTCATACAGCCGCGGCAGGTGGAGACTGGTTGATATTGTGGCTGATCCGCAATGTGAAGAGTGGCATGCAAGTGGAGGATCATCCGACAAATGCAGGTTGTTACGTGATCGAATCCTGATCGGAGAGAAAGTGAAAAAAGTAAATCTAATCATTCGTTTGCTTGAAGCCAGTGACATTCCGCAGATTGCAAAGGCATTTGAAGAACTCGGGTGGAATAAACCGCAATCACAATACGAACGTTATTTGACGGAGCAGAAGTTGGACATGCGCAATGTGCATGTTGCTTTCGTCGACGAACACTTCGCGGGCTATCTCACAATATGCTGGGTATCAAGTTATGAGCCTTTTCAAAATGAAGGGATCCCGGAAATTGTAGATTTCAACGTGCTGCCCAGATTTCGTCGGCAGGGAATTGGCACACAACTCATGGATAAAGCGGAAAGTGTAATTGTCAAAATCAGTCCGCTGGCTGGCATCGGCGTAGGCATGGATGCTGATTACGGCGCGGCACAAAGGCTGTATGTGTTGAGAGGTTATGTCCCCGATGGGCGCGGGTTGCATCATAGAGACCATTTTGTGAAATATGGCGAGCAATTCACCGTTGATGATGACCTGGCTCTATACTTGACGAAAGAGTTGAAGTAATTGTATGGCACTCAAAAGCATTTCTGCAGAAACGGGCCGCGCCGCGCTCCACTCCTTGCTGAGGGAGGGCTCTCCACTTGGGCCATTAAAAGTAATGGCGCAGCAGATCGGACGCTTCTTTCAAATCCCGATCCCGGGCTTTCGTCCGTTTGTGGTATTCGGACCCGAAGCGAATCGAAAAATCCTTGTAACTGAAAGGAAAAAGGTTTTATGGCGCAACAACGATCCTGTCACTGACCTGCTGAGACATGGTGTACTGGTTACCGATGGTGAAGAACATGATCGTTATCGCAAATTGATGGAGCCATCGCTTCATCCTTCGCAACTTCAAGAATACGCACAAACGATGGTTGAGCAGACTGACCGCGTCTCATCCAGGTGGAAGGATGGAGAAACCGTTGATATGCTGGTTGAAGCGCGGGAGATTGCGCTGCTTATCATTATGCAGGCGCTTTTCAGCAAAGATGTGTCAAATGACCTGCCCCACATCTGGACTCCGATTCTTAAGGCTATCAAATATATCTCGCCTGGAATGTGGATCTTTTGGAGGAGGATGCCACGCCTGGGTTTTAAGAAACACCTCAAAGTGTTGGATGATTATTTATTTGGAATTATTGAAGAAAGAAGAAAGAGGAAAGAAGGAGAGAATGATCTCTTACAGCACCTGATCGACGCGGGTCTCAGCGATGATGTCATCCGCGACCAGATACTGACCATGCTGATCGCCGGACATGACACCTCCACTGCCCTGTTGGCATGGACGTTTGCATTGCTCGGGCAACATCCCGATATCCACTCACGCCTGGTTGAAGAAGTAGATTCGTTGGACAGATCCCCTTTGCTCGAGCAGGTCATCAAGGAAAGCTTGCGTTTGTATCCACCCATCCATATTGGCAACCGACAGGTGGTAGAAAAGATGGAGTTCAGTGATGGGAATGTACCCGCTGGCGAGCGAATGTTTTACTCTATTTATCTCACTCACCGTGATCCTAACATTTGGGAGAATGCAGACGACTTCTGCCCCGATCGTTTTGCCCATGGACGGAAGACTCCGCCGTTTTCCTATGTGCCATTTGGCGGTGGTCCGCGGGCATGTATCGGCGCAGCGTTTGGTCAGGCGGAGACGCGAGCCGTCATTGCACGGTTGCTGCACACGCACAGATTCGAGTTCACGAATCACAGGATCCATGCTCACATGGGCGCGACGCTTGAACCGCGACCGGGGGTGAGGATGAGAGTCTCCCGCCGGAATCCAACGTCTCCCGATGTTGGACCTGATTTAGAACTCTCGACGACTGGAGTCGTCGGACTCCCGGAAACAAAATGACTTACTTCGGCTTTCTTCTACGTTTTTTGTTCATCCCAATCTTGATATTTCTTGTCGTCACGTATTGGGATAACAAAAGCAACAAACAAATCAATGGCTTCAAGAATGGGCGCGCTGGCTGGATTGCGATTGGAATCCATGTTCTGCTGGCGGTGATTTACACCACGCCGTGGGACAATTATCTCGTTGCGACAGGTGTGTGGTATTACAACCCGGAACTTGTCACTGGTTTGGTGATTGGTTATGTGCCAATCGAGGAATATACGTTCTTTGTTTTGGAGACGACCTTGGCAGGATTGTGGTGGTGGTTCTTGGCGAGACGACTCTCCCTCACCCCTGGCCCCTCTCCCTCAGGGAGAGGGGGATTCACCCCAAATAAATTACTTGTCTACGTGTCTGCTTGTGTACTTGCTTTACTCTGGCTCATCTTCACCTATCTTTTTTTCTTCGGCGACGCAAAGTGGACATACCTTTCCATTATCCTCTTCTGGGCATTGCCTCCGATAATCATTCAATTACTTTTCGGCGCGGATATTCTCTGGCATTACCGCAAACTCGTTGCCTGGGCAATCCTTGCACCAGGGGCATACCTCTCGCTCACGGATATCTTCGCGCTGAAGGAAACAACGTGGTCAATTTCGCCAGGTCAGACCACAGGGATTTTATTCTTTGGGATATTGCCGATTGAGGAAGTCCTGTTCTTCTTCATCACAAACATACTGCTCACGTTTGGGATGACGCTCTTGCTGGCACACGTCAGCCAGGCGAGGTTTGCAGAGATCAAGAAGCAGGTTCAGGCATGGAAAGAGCGGCGGGCGCTTGATCCCCAGTCACGCTAACGAGATCGCGAATGCACGTGCGTGAGATATTAAAACAGAATCAGCCGAAAGGAAACCCGGATGGCGTTACCTGTTGTCCGGAGGCAACAAGCCGGTGAAAACTGATTATTGATCTTCTGGCGCCTCTCGCACAATATACAATGGTCTGCCCTTGGCTTCATCGTACAAGCGGCCGATGTATTCGCCAAGCACGCCCAACGAGATCAATTGCACACCGCCGAGAAAGAGTACCGCGATCAATGTAGTGGCTTGACCTAAAAAAGCTTGTGAGCCGGTCATGCGCAAATAAATAACGGGGGGAATTGCAAGGATGGCAATACCTGCCGACGCAAACCCAAAGAAGGTAGCAACCTGCAACGGGAAATACGAAAAACTGGTAACGGCATTGATCGCCAGCCGGAACATCTTCCGGAATGGATATTTTGTTTCACCCACCTTGCGTGCCGCGCGTTTATATTCCACACCTACCTGTTTGAATCCCACCCAGGCAGACATGCCGCGCGGGAAGCGATGCCGCTCGCGCATTTGCTTGAGTACATTCACCACCTTGCGATCCATCAAGCGGAAGTCGCCGGTATCGAGGGGGATCTTCACATCGGTAATTCGATAGATGATCCGATAGAACAGCGAGGCGGTCCACAACTTGAACCAGGATTCGCCTTCACGTTCGGCTCGCACCGCAAAAACCACTTCGTTGC
>Ga0214473_10009403_pt1 | contig 11549 bp, 7 predicted proteins | sample RVTome_7_FD_203509 | JGI IMG/M metagenome (GOLD analysis project Ga0214473, IMG submission 203509) | Soil microbial communities from uranium-contaminated site in the Upper Colorado River Basin, Wyoming, United States - RVT98D197 | ecosystem: Environmental > Terrestrial > Soil > Contaminated >...
CCCCGGTGGCGGGTGAGAGCCGCGAAACGGGAACCCCCGAACCAGGGGCGCCTGCAGCGCCGACCAGTGAAGGCGATTCGGGACCGGCGGTCCCGGACCTAATCTGGATGCCCTTCTCCAGCGGCCTGGATGAGTCCCGCACTGTGCTGGTTGTCCGGTCGGACCAGGTGGGGCTTGAGCCCAGCCCGGTAGATTTTTCCCTGTACTGGGACTACAGCGGCCCCACCGGAAGGCTGGCCTACGCCTCCGAGTTCTGGCATGCCGCCGAAGGTTCCAACCGCAGTGTGTCCGACCTCTGGGTCTATGACTACACCTCCGGGAAGGCGAATCAGTGGGTGCCCGACAATGTCGGGCGGGCCTCCTGGTCGCCGATGCGAGAGGGCCAGGTGGAGCAGCAGCGGCTGGCGGCGGCCATCTACGACCCAGAGCTCGACCGCTACGACCTGGCGCTGTTGGACGGGCCCTTCCAGTCGGAGCCGCTGGCCACTTGCGCCTCTCCCTCCTTCTCATGGTCGCCGGACGGCACGCAGATCGCCTACACCGCCTACTCTGCGGAAGGAGCCGGCGACGTCCCCGGCGAGTGCCAAGGGGTCTTCCTGGTTTCTGTGGAAGACGGGCTGGTGACCAAGATCTCGGATCAACTAGCTCTCTCCGGCGGCTGGATCGGCGATCGCCCGATCTGGGCCGAGCGGCAGGAGGCGCTGCTTTTCTCCGGCTACACTCCCGAGTCCATCTTCTGGGTGGTCCCGCTGGCTGGGTCGGGCGCTTTCCAGCCGACGATCTCGGCCGGTATCGGGGAGGTGTCCCTTCCCACTCCCATGCATGCCCTCTGGTCGTCGGAGCACCGCAGCCTGATCGGGCAGACCGAAGGGATGACCGACCCACTGGGCGTCTGGATCTATTCCTTCTCTGATGACCTGCGAACCATCGAGCAGGCCTACCGGGCCAACTGGGGCGAATATCGGCACGACCTCCTCATGGTGGACTGGTGGGAGCCGGGCCAAAGCGTTCTGCTGCGTGATATCACCAACACCAGCGAACTCAATCCGTTCGGCGTGGCCGTGGTGTGGGACATCGGAGAACGATCCGCCTTTGAACTGGCCTCCTCTCGCCCGGTCATCGAGGTGCCCCTGCACCCGCAGGAAGTCCGCACCGGGGTGGAGCCGGTCGATCGAGTGATCCAGACCTTCCTGGCGCAGGCATTCGATCGGCGCATGGATCTTATCCGCACGCTGACGACCGGCTGCACCACCACCGAGTACTTCGTCGGTCCGCCGCTGTGCCGAGCCGGGCAAGTGGAGGGCACGCGGGTGGAGGTGTTCCCCTACCGCATGTACCGGGCATCGCATTATGCTGCCCTGGACGAACTGGAAGAGCTGCTACAGTTCCCGCTAGAAGGGCTCTACGCCGCCTACAAGGTCCCGGAGGCCGGCTTCGAGGAAACCTGGTGGCCGGCGGGCGAGTACAGCGTGGTGTTCGCGTCCGCCGAGGGCGAACTGGGGGTGGAAGTGATCATCGAGGCGGAGCAGATAGTGCGAATCGAGTTCTGGCCGCTGACGCCGGTGGAGGTGCTCAACGGCGCGGAGCTCGAATACCTGCTGCCACCGCTGAACCAGTGACTCCGGGTGGAGTCTCACCGTGGCTGGCTCAGGATGAATGACTCGCCGCCCCAATCCGCTCAAGTCACCCTGTCGGCGTACGGCATCGCCCAGACGCTTCTGAGCCTGCTGTTCCTCACCCTGTCCGTGCTCCGTCCAAGCGAACCGGGCAGGGGGGTGCTTCTGGGCCTGTCGTGGCAACGGCTCGGCGTGAGCCTGCTGTTGCTGTTGGCCGCGCTGGGGGCTTTCGCCATGCTGATCCTTGTCCGGCGGCGTCACACCTCGGTATCGGCGCTGGCTGACCGGCTCCAAGGGAATCTGCACCTCCCTGCGCTCGGCTTGGCCGCGCTCCTGATGCTGTCGGGGGCCGCGGCGCTAATCCCGGAAGCGCTGGGCGAGGCGGCTGCGACGGCCGGCTACCTCGATCGGCTGCTGCCGCTGGCGGGGTGGCTCTTTCTTTCCGGCTGTGCATTGGCCGTGACGATCCTGGCACTGGCACGGACCGGGCGGCCCATGGAAGCGCTGGCCATTTCCCTGGTGCTGTCAGTCTGCCTGCTGGGGATGCTGGCCCACGTCCGGCTGTGGCCTAAGACCGAGGATCGGAATGACGATATCTACTTCACCTTTCTGGAAGGGGATCGGCTGCTGCGCGGCGAAAACCCCTACGCACGGGTCCTGGAAGGGGATATGCGGGAGAACGAGAAATATGCGACCTATCTCCCGCTCTTCTACTACCTCTCGGCCGGGGTGCAGCTCCTGGGGATTGTGGAGTACCCGCAATGGCTCGCCTTCTGGCGGCCGGTCTTCTTGCTTGCCAGCAGCTGGATTGCCATTTGCATCTTCTGGCGCGCCTGGGCAACCCGACACAGGGTGTTTGCCGTCGCCGCCTCCCTGTTCTGGCTCTTCAATCGCTGGACGCTTCACGTGTCCATCTCTGCCGATCTCGATTTCCTGCCCCTCGCCCTCTTGCTGACCTCTTGGGCGCTGCTTGGGAGGCGGCCGAGAGCCGCACTGGTCGTATTAGGCACGTCGATCGCGATCAAGCACTACGGTGTGTTCCTGGCACCGCTCTTCTTGATGTCCGTCTGGCGGACCTCGACGGACCCGAAGGCTCGAATCTGGAAAGATCTGCTCCTGCTCGGATCGGCGCCGCTGATCGCCTCCTTGCCTTTCCTGTTCCTGGACGCAGATGCATTCGCGAAGTCGATTCTCTTTTCGGTGACCCGCAATCCAATGGCGACCGGGGATATCCACTCTCTGGATGCGCTGTTGGGGTGGTCTGGATGGGCGGCCAGGATCCCCATGATCGGGCTGCTCGTGCTGATCTATGTGGCGGTCTGGCGTGGCAGGCTTGGAGCCTACGCGTCCTCCCTGTTGGTCATGGCGACGGTGACCTTCTTCAACTCGGTTTTCTTCACCAGCTACATGGTCTGGGTGATGCCCTTCGTGCCGCTGGCGTGCCTGGAGGCTTTCCCCCGGGATTCCGAGGCGCTCGATGCTCCCGGCAAGCCTCCCCAGGCGGACAGACCTTGAGGAATTGAACAGCATGCGAGCAGCCTATTACGAGGATTTCCAGCAGCCGCTTTCGCTGCAGGAACTGCCGGAGCCCGCGCCTGCCGACCACGGCGTGGTCATACGGGTTGGGGCCAGCGGGCTGTGCCGCAGCGACTGGCACGGCTGGATGGGACACGACCCGGACATCCGGCCGCCCCACGTGCCCGGCCACGAGTTCGCCGGCCTGATCGCTGCGCTGGGCAAAGATGTGCGGGGCTGGCGCGTCGGGGAGCGGGTGACGGTGCCCTTCGTCTGCGCTTGCGGCGCCTGCGCCCAATGCCTGTCCGGAAACCATCAGGTGTGCGAGCGCCAAACCCAGCCCGGGTTCACCCACTGGGGGTCCTTTGCGGAATATGTGGCCATCGATCACGCCGAGGTCAATCTGGTTCGCCTGCCGGAGGATCTGGATGACGTGACCGCCGCCAGCCTGGGATGCCGCTTCGCCACGTCGTTTCGCGCCGTCGTCGACCAGGCACGGGTAGCCGCGGGGGAGTGGGTGGCGGTGCACGGCTGCGGGGGCGTGGGCCTGTCCGCCGTCATGATCGCGCAGGCGGTGGGAGCCAACGTGGTGGCGGTAGACATCACCGCGGAGAAGCTGGCGTTGGCGCGGTCCCTCGGCGCGGTGGCGGCCGTCAATGCCGCCGAGGTGGACGACGTCGTGGCGGCGGTGCTGGAGATCACCGGCGGCGGGGCGCAGGTCTCCCTGGATGCGCTGGGCAGCCCGCAGACCAGCTTCAACTCGGTCGCCAACCTGCGGCGGCGTGGCCGGCACGTGCAGGTGGGGCTGATGACCGGAAATCACCGCAACTCAGCCATCCCCATGAATCTGGTCATCGCCCGCGAACTCGAAATCCTGGGCAGTCACGGCATGCAGGCCCACCGGTACCCGGAGTTGCTGGCGATGATCCGAGCCGGCAAGCTGCGTCCGGACAGGCTGGTGGGGAAACGGATCAGCCTGGAGGAGTCGCTGGAGGCGCTGGTCCGCATGGACAGCTTCAGCGGCACCGGGGTCACGGTGATCGATCGGTTCTAGACCGGCCTTCCCTCCGCAAGCTGCATCCTTTGTGAAATCCCCCGCAACCCATCCGGCCTTCTTGCGTAGAACACTACGGACTGACCAGGTGTCCAGGTGGGAATTCGACCACCTGGCCACCCGGCAGACCCCCCAGGGGCCGGATCGGCCCGGGAACCGCTCAGTCTAGACTGTCACTGTGCGCTCAAAGGATGCAGGCCATGAAACGAGGGCTAGGACGTATCCTCAGCAGGAAACAGGCGGCCAATGGCCGAACCGATAATTCCCCCGCGGACGAAGAGATCATGGCGGAAACGGCGCACATCTCGGCGAACGGCAAGTCGCATGCCGTCGCGGATTTGATCCGGATCGATGATCTAGTCAAGGACTACGACGGGCCGTCCGGTCCGATCCACGTGCTGAAGGCGGTCGACCTGGAGGTAGATCAGGGGGAGTTCGTCGGCATCCGCGGTCCCTCCGGCAGCGGGAAATCCACCCTGCTCAATATGATCACCGGCATCGATCGTCCCACCGCCGGGCAGGTCATCGTGGCGGGTCAATCGCTGTCCGACCTGAACGAGAACGAACTGGCACGCTGGCGGGGCGAAAAGGTGGGCGTGATCTTTCAGTTCTTCCAGCTGCTGCCCACGCTGACCGTATTGGAGAACGTCGTGCTGCCCATGGATTTCGCCCGCAAGTGGAAGGCCAGGGAACGGGTGGAGCGGGCCATGGCCCTGCTGGAGCAGGTGGAGTTGGCCGATCAGGCGCGCAAGTTCCCCAACACGCTCTCGGGCGGCCAGCAGCAGCGAGCCGCCATCGCCCGGGCTCTGGCCAACGATCCGCCGCTGCTGGTCGGCGACGAGCCCACCGGCAACCTGGATAGCGGCACTTCCGGGATGGTCTTCGACCTGTTCGAGAAACTGGTGGCGCAGGGGCGGACTTTCCTGATGGTCACCCACGATCGGGAGCTGGCCTCCCGCATCTCGCGGGTCATCGAAGTCCGCGACGGCAAGCTGATCGACACCAACGGCAACGGCCACAAGTCATGAGAACCGGCTTCCGCAAGATCCTGCGGGATTTGTGGGGCAGCAAGGGCCGCACCCTGCTGGTGGTCTTCAGCATCGCCGCCGGCGTGATGGCCCTGGGCATGATCCAGACCAGTATGGGCATGATGAACGATCGGATGAGCGCCTCCCATGTGGCCAGCCAGCCGCTGCACGTCTGGCTCTATCTCGACGGACTGGTGGATGCTGAGATGGTGGCGGCCATCCAGCGGCTGCCCGGCATCCGTGAAGTGCAACCGCGGGCTACGCGCACGATCCGCTGGCGGTTGTCTCGGGATGAAGAGTGGCGCCAGGCGAACCTGATTGCGATCGATGACTATGAGGAACAGCCGCTCAACCGGATCGAACTCAAGGCAGGCAGCTGGCCGGGCAGCAATTCGCTGGCGATCGAGGCTGTGCACCAGACGCCCTTTGGCCTGCCCCCGATGGACGAAACGCTCTACCTGGATGTCGGCAACCGCGACCGGCCGATGAGAATCGGCGGCATCGTGCGCGACCCGCTGGTGGCCTCGCCGCCCTTCGAGGCCTATCCGTCGTTCTTCGTGACCCGCACGATGATGGAACGTCTCACCGGTACGGCGGACTACGGCCAACTGACGTTTGACCTGCCGGTCTTCAGCTTGGAGGCCGCGGACGCGGCCGTCGACCTGGTGGAGGAGAAGTTGGACACGGTGGGCGTGAACGTGGCCTACCGTCTCACACCCGGCCCCGAGCGGCATTGGGCGCAGGATCAGATGGACGGCGTGGGACTGGTGCTCAAGGTGATGGCGGTGGCCTCGCTCTTCCTGAGCGTGATCCTGGTGGTCAACACCATCAGTGCAGTGATCGTCCAGCAAATTCCGCAGATCGGGATCATGAAGACCGTCGGGGCGGTCAGCCGCCAGATTGCGCCGCTGTACCTCTCGGGTGTGGTCGTCTACGGAGTGCTCAGCTTGATGGTGGCGGTGCCGCTGGGCACCGCGGCCGGGAAGTTCCTGGGTGGATGGATGCTCGGCATGCTGAACGTGCCCGCCGGATCGTATGGGCTCCAACCGGGCACTTTCTGGCTGCAGGTTGGCGCCGGGCTGGTGGTGCCGCTGGCCGCCGCGCTTTGGCCGGTGCTGCGCGGCGTGGCCATTTCCGTGCGCAAGGCGCTGGGGGTGTACGGACTGGGTTCCGGCCAATACGGCAAGGGGCGGATCGACCAGCTGCTGGGCCGCATTCGCGGTCTGCCCCGGATGGCCAGCCTGGCCCTGCGCAACACCTTCCGCCGGGCCGGCCGGGCGGCGCTCACCGAAACAGTCTTGATCACCTCCGGCGCGATCTTCATCATGGTGATGAGCACGCATTATTCCTTCACGGAGACCATCGCCGAGATCTGGCGCGGGCTGGGTTTCGATGCGCTGGTCGTTTTCCAGGGGCCCCAACGGATCGAGGAAGTTGTACCCCTCATGCAATCCCGTCCGAATGTGGAGCGGGTGGAGATGTGGACCTGGCTGACCGGTCAGGCGCACGCCGACGCAGACGATCCGGAGGCCGCCAGTCAGCGGATCACCCTGCGCGGCCTCCCGCGCGATACCGAGATGTTCCAACCCAACCTGACCGCCGGTCGGGGATTGTTGGAGCAAGACGGGCACGCGCTGCTGCTCAACCAGAAGCTGGCCGAGGATTTTGGATTGGGTGTGGGCGATCCCCTCGACATCGACCTGCCCAACGGCAAGACCACTCAATGGACCATCGTCGGGCTGGTCATGGACATCACCGACAACCAGGAGACGGCCTACGTCCAGGGTGATCTGCTGAACCGGGACCTGGGCATCCTGGGCCGGGGCTATGTGGCCGAGATCAAGGCCGTGGACGACAGCCCGGCGGCGCAGTATTCACTGGTCAGTGATCTGCGCCAATATATGGAGTCTGTTGGCGTGGACATTGGCTACGCCCGAGCCGCCACCGAGGATCAAGAGATGGCGGAGGCACAGTTCACCGTCCTGACCACGGTGCTCATGGTCGTGACGGTGCTGATGGCCGTGGTGGGCAGCATCGGCCTGTCAGGCACCCTCTCCATCAACGTGATTGAGCGACGGCGCGAGATCGGGGTGATGCGGGCCGTGGGGGCCTCCTCAGCCGACGTGGCCAGGATCTTCATGGGGGAGGGTCTGCTGCTGGGGCTGCTCAGCTGGGCGATCGCCGTGCCGCTGGGCCTGATCGCTGGTGGACCCTTCGTCAAGGCCATTGGAGACGTCATTGAGTTCCCCGGCCAGTACTCGCTGGCCGTACAAGGATTGTGGATCTGGTTGGCAATCGTTGTGGCGCTGTCGCTGGTGGCCAGCTGGCTGCCGGCCCATCGCGCCACTCAAATCAGCGTCAGCGAAAGCCTGGCATACGAGTAGCCCTCGGAGGAGGAATGCAGTCATGAACGCCTGGAGGAACAAACGAACGGTGATCGCGATCATCGGCGGGACGGTGTTGATCGGTGCCATCGCCCTGGTGTCCTGCGGGGGGGCGGCAACGCCCACCCCGGAGGAGATCCCGGTGGTGGTGGATAGTCCGGCCGTGATTGTCGAAGGCCGGCTCAACCCCGCCGAATCCGTGAGCCTGAGCTTCAAGAACGGCGGCGCGATCGCCATGGTCGTGGTGGAGGAAGGCGACTGGGTGCCGGCCGGGCAAGTGCTCATCCGGCTGGCCGACAGCGAGCAGGCGCGGGCGGCGGTGACGACAGCCCGCCTGGAACTGGCCAGCGCACAACTGGCGTTGAGCACGCTTGAGGAGACCGCGCCGCTGGTGGCGGCCCAGACCCAACTGGAGCTGGCCAACGCCCGGGATGCGCTGCATAAGGCCGAGCGCAAATGGACCAACCAGCAGCAAGGCAATCGCGCCAACAGCGTCACGATCAAGGCCGCCGAGGCCGAGTTGGCTCTGGCCGAGGAGGCGATGGAGAGTCTCAGAGGCAGGAACTACGAGGGCTACTCCGGGTACCCGGACGGCGACACCGATGAGGCCCAGGGCTACAAGGACTACGCCGCGGCCTATCAACGCTACCAGGTCGCCCTGCGCAACGTCAACTGGTACACCGGCCATCCGACCGAGATTCAGCAAGGCGTGCTGGATGCGGAGCTGGCGCTGGCCCAGGCCCAGGTGGCGGAGGCCGAGCGCCGAGCGAACGCCTGGGCCGATGGCCCAGACCCGGAGGAGCTGGCTGTGGCCGAGGCGCGGCTGGCCAACGCCCAGGCCCATCTGGAGGCGGCTGAGGCTGTGCTAGCAGACCTGGAAATCGTGGCCCCGATCTCCGGCACGGTGACCCGGCTGTCGGTCAAGGAAGGCGAGCTGGCGACCGCCGGGCAGGTGGCGGCCGAGTTGGCCGATCTCTCGGGCTGGAAGGTCACCACCGAGAACCTGACCGAGATCGATCTGCCTCAGATCGCCCTGGACCAGCCGGTGCAGTTGACCTTCGACGCGCTGCCGGAGGTGACCCTGCCGGGCGTGGTGCACACCATCAGCCCGGGATTCGAGATGAAGAGCGGCGACGTGGTCTACTCGGTTGAGATCGACCTGCTGGATATCGATCCGGGGCTGCAGTGGGGCATGACGACCGTCGTGACCTTCGACGTGCAGGAGACGACCACGGCGATGTCAGAGACGGCCGGCGAGTGAGCTAGCTCCGGTACTCGCGCACCTGCTTCATCCCTCTGCGCACCATATCCTGCGCGTGGCCCTCGGCCTCGCGCAGGATTTTTTCTTCGTCCAGGGTCTGCAGCTCCCGATCCCGCATCAGCCAGCGGCCCTCGACCATCACGTCGGTAACGTCGGCGCCCTTGGCCGAGTGCACCAGGTTGGCCACCAGGCTGTGCAGCGGGCGCATGTGTGGCGCGTCCAGGTTCACCAGGATCAGGTCCGCCGGCGCTCCAATCTCCAGGACCCCGCTTTCTTGGAAGCCCAATGCGGCCTTGCGGGTCGCCAGGCGCAGCGCGGTGTCGCCGGGGATGGCCTCCGGGTCGAGCGCCAGGTACTTGTGAATCAGAGCGGTCTGGCGGATGACGGCAAACATATCCAGATCGCTGTTGGAGGCTGGCCCGTCGGTGCCCAGCGCCACCCGCACGCCGGCCGCCAGCCGGTCCGGCAGAGGAGGAAAGGGCATGGCCAGCTTCATGTACGTAATGGGGCAGTGGGGCACGTGCACGCCCTTCTCGGCCAGGACCGCGGTGTCCGCTTCGTCGATGGCCAGGCAGTGGGCGGCCACGCAGCCTCCGGGGACATCGAAGACGCCCAGCCCGTCCACATGTTGGACCGGCCGGGCGCCGTAGCGTTCCAGCGACTGCTGTACCTGCTGCTCGGTCTCCGCCAGATGCAGGTGGATCCCGACACCCAGCTCGTGGGCCAGCTCGACCGCCCGCCTGAGGACCTCCTCGGAGCAGACGTAGGGCGAGTGGGGGCCGACGAATGCCCGGATGCGTCCCTTGGCGGAGCCGTGCGCCTGGTGGATCCACTCGGCGGTTCCCTGCAGGTCACGGCCGGTGAACTCCCGATCGTTGTCCAGGCCGAAGATGGTCCAGGTCAGCCCGGCCTTGAGGCCGCTCTGGGCGACCACCTCCGCCACCCGGTCCATGTGAAAGTACTTGTCATTGAAGGCCACCGTCCCCGACCGGATCATCTCGCAGGCCGCCAGGGCCGCGCCCCAGTAGACGTCGTCGGGGGTTAGCACGCTCTCCTGCACCCAGATCTTCTCGTTCAGCCAGCGCTCGAAGGGCAGATCTTCGGCCCAGCCGCGCTCGAAGGTCATCGGGCTGTGGCAGTGGGCATTGACCAGGCCGGGCAGAGCGGCCTTCCCACGGCCGTCCACTACCTCGTCTGCCTGCAAATCGACCGGGGCCGGGCCCAGATGGCTGAGGCGGCCGTCGCGGACCACCAGGTCGGCGCCGTGGTGCAGCGTGCCGCTGGCGTCCAGGGTGACGATCTCCAGGTTCCGGATATGGATGGTGGTCACGGGCGGCCTTCCCCACGGATCGTGTATAGTACCGTAGAAGGCCGGAGGCGTCTCCGCCATGAGCGCGAGCCCCAATCCCCGACTGGACTTTGAGCCGGGCTGCCTGGCCACCACCATCGGCAGCCTGCCGCACACCGACGTAGCCCGCGGGACCGAGCTGGTGCTGCGCCACACGCCGCAGCTGCCCGCCTGGTCTCAGTTCCCCAAGCGGGACTTCCGCGAGAACATGATGCAACAGTTCACCGAGGGCATGCCGGCGCTGATGCGGCGGGAGGACCGGGTCTACTTCGACACCGAGTCGGCGGACTATACGGATCAGCTGGGCGACTTCTATCAGCGCTACCTGGCCGCCACCGAACAGGCGGACGGCCGGGCTCTGGACAGCTTCGGATTGAGCCGGGAGTTCGCCGCCGGATTCCAGCCCTTTGTGGAGCGGCTGCCCGGCCTCTCGCCCCGGATGGTCAAGGGGCAGGTCACGGGTCCCTTCACACTGGGGGTCAACTTGCTGGACCAGAACCGCCGCTGTGCCTACTACGACGACCAGCTGCGGGACGTGGTGGTGAAGACGGTGACCATGAAAGCCCGCTGGCAGATCAGCCGGCTGAGCCCACGCGCCCCGGCGGTGATGCTGTTCCTGGACGAGCCCTCCCTGCTGGGATACGGCTCGCAGACCTTCATCACGGTCAGCCGCGAGGACATCCTGCACGACCTCAACGAAGTGGTGGCGGATATCCACGCCCTGGGGGCACTGTCCGGGGTGCACTGCGAGGCCGACACGGACTGGTCGCTGCTGATGGCGTCCGAGCTGGACGTGCTGGACTTCGATGCCTACGATCACCTGCAGGCCATGACGCTCTACCCGGCCGAGTTGAAGCGGTTCCTGGAGCGCGGCGGAAGCCTGGGCTGGGGGATCGTGCCCACCTTGGACCCGCGGGCGGCGGCGGAGGAGACGGTCAAGTCGTTGAAGAAGCGCTTCGAGCAGGGTCTGCAACTGTTCGAGAAGAAGGGGATCGACCGGCAACTGCTGCTTCGGCGGGCACTGATAACGCCGAGCTGCGGCGCGGGCGGCGTGCTGAGCGTGGAACTAGCCGAGCGGGTGCTGGGGCTGCTGAGCGAGCTGTCGCGGTCGCTGCGCAAACGATACCGGCTGGACTAGACTCGCAGGCATGCCCCGGAACCCCGCTGCGCGCACTCCCCCAGACGAGAAGCCCTTCAGCCGCGCGCAGCGCGCCGTGCTCCGCCGGCTCGACTCGCCCATCAGGATCCAGGCCTACCTGGACTCGCTGCGCTACCCCGCCGACGAGTTCAACCGCTCCCCGCTGCGGGTCATGGTGGATCGGAAGGCCAACTGTTTCGATGGG
>Ga0214473_10009404_pt1 | contig 11549 bp, 9 predicted proteins | sample RVTome_7_FD_203509 | JGI IMG/M metagenome (GOLD analysis project Ga0214473, IMG submission 203509) | Soil microbial communities from uranium-contaminated site in the Upper Colorado River Basin, Wyoming, United States - RVT98D197 | ecosystem: Environmental > Terrestrial > Soil > Contaminated >...
GTTACAACCATTTTTGTCTCACATCAAATGTCTGCGATAAGAGAAATATGTCACAGGGCGATCTGGCTCGATAATGGTGAGATAAAGGCTGAGGGAGGGTCCGCAAAGGTGGTTGAGGAGTATTTGAAACATGCAGGATAATTCTATGAATTTCGAAAGACCAGAAACGTTATATTCAGGAGAGAGGGTAATGGAAAGAAATGGCAAGATTCAAGACCTGATAATGGGTGACCCCTTTCCTATTGTTGCGAACGATGTTACTTTAATTATGGCCAACGTAATACGATGACAAAAGACGAGTTCGATTTACTACATCAACACTTAGATTCATGTGTCCGATATTTAGAATTCGGATCAGGGGAAAGTACTTTATATGCGGCAGGTTCTCCTTCTATCATAAAGATAGATTCAGTTGAGTCATCTCAAGCTTTTATAGATGACAATCTAAAATGTCACAACGTAATTCTGGAAGCATTAGATCAACAGAAAGTAGTGTTCCATGTGATCGATATCGGAGAGACTCAATTATGGGGCTATCCAGTAAATGATAAAAAGAAGCACTTGTGGCCTAATTATTCATTGAGTGTTTTTTCCCAGGAAAGCAAACATGACCTAGTGTTCATTGATGGCCGATTTCGAGTATCCTGCGCTCTAAACTCAATATTAAATACACCAACCCATTGCAAAATAATAATTCATGACTTTTGGGATAGATCGCATTATCACATCTTATTAAGATATCTGCAAGTAACAGAGCAGGTAGATACTATTGGTGTTTTCTCTAAAAAGGAAGACGTTGATCATGCCGAAATTCAAAAGATGATATTTGAATATCAATATTTGCCCGGCGACGAACCGGGTCGGGATTATGGATATGCTGAAAAGAACATTTAACTGACTCGCAAATTCTAACCCATTAGTTTATTAAGCTGATAAGTGCCGCGCTAAGAATTGAAAGGGAAACAATCATGCCGAGAAGTGTACGTGTTGGCCTGGGCAAGTTACTTGCCATCTTTGTTGGTCGCAATCCAGAACAACGTGCAAAGAAGCTTTGTGATTCTGCTATTGTGCTCTCGAAAGATGGTGCCTGGTGCTGGTTTCAAGATCCACGTGCGGTGTATATCGAAGGGCTGCAAAGGCAAACATATGCGGGATGGATGACTAGCGATGGGAAACTTCAGGTGGGAACATATGATCATGATACGAGAGAGATCAAGGTAGTCACGCTAAAGGAGAAATGGGATGTCGATGATCACAATACCAACTCGTTCCTCGTACTACCTGACCGACGCATTATGGTCTTTTATGCACGCCATAATAAGAACGGTCTCTATAGCATGATAACCTCAAGGCCAGAAGATATTAGCAAATGGGAAGACGAAGTTACGATAGTAAATACTAACGCTATAACCTATAGCCATCCCGTCTACCTCAATAATGAGAGGCGTTTCTATGTTTTTTGGCGTGGTGAGAGCTGGAAGCCGACATTTTCTACATCCCTTGATGCGAAGACATGGACAGACCCACAAATTCTGATTCAGGAAAACGGACGCGAAGATCGCAGTATCAGGCCATATGTTAAAGTTGTTTCTGACGGAAAGTCTGAGATTCATTTTGCCTTTACTGATGGCCACCCTATGGACGAATCTACTAATTCCATTTACTATCTTAAGTACAGACGAGGCGAGTTCTATAAGGCGAACGGTGCGCGCGTAGGAACTTTAGATGAATTGCCGATCCAGCACTCCGAAAGCGACATTGTATATAGAGGAAAGGCCAATAAAATCCGGTCATGGGTCTGGGATATTGCATTAGATAAAGAAGGAAATCCCATAATAGCCTACACACAACTACCTTCAGAAACAGATCATCGTTATCATTACGCATATTGGAATGGCGATGCATGGTTTGATAACGAGATAACGTATGGAGGAAAGTGGTTCCCCCAAACATCAGTTTCTTCACATGAAACAGAGCCATATTATTCGGGTGGAATTACTTTTGACCACGCAAATCCTTCGAGTGTGTATATCTCTAGACAAGTTGGCGCCTTATTTGAGCTTGAGAAGTGGACGACTGATAATCGAGGAAAGACTTGGTTTTCTGTCGTAATCACAAGCAATTCTATGCAAAAGAATGTACGACCAGTCGTGCCAAGAGGATACGTGGGCAATAATGATCATGTCCTTTGGATGCAGGGCAACTATGTCCACTTCACGAACTACAAAACCAAAATCATGTTGTTGGTGCCGCAGAAAATTACTGGTTAACAATCTGTTTTAACAGAGATAATCCATATCAGCTTGATTCAAGGCATCTGTACAAGGAGAAATATATGCAATACAATCATGAAACTGCAATTGCTAACCAGGGCAAGCTTGTCATGACATTGCTAGTTCGAAATGAAGAAGATATTATTCGTTATAACATTGATTTCCATCTAAGTAAGGGTGTTGATTTTATTATTGCTACAGATAACGGTTCAACAGACTCAACAAGAGATATTCTCAGAGAATATGAAGAAAGGGGTGTTCTTCTTCTTGTCGATGAAAAAACTCACAATCACAATCAGGCAGAGTGGAATAATCGCATGGCAAGAATAGCGTGCGATCAATATGCCGCAGATATTATTTATCATTGCGATGCCGATGAGTTTTGGTACCCCAGATCAGGAAATCTCAAAGATGAAATCTCCAATAGACCGGAAGATATATTGAATGTTGATGTGATAAATATTCTCTTGGTGGACAAAGATGGGGATGAAGCATTTCCAGAAGATACAAGATTTGCAGTAGTCAACCCTGTTGTAGCTAAGAATTATATAGAAGAAACTAAGGCAGTAAATTTTTTTTATTTTAAAAATCCCTCCCAGGTTATCTTTAAGCCAATAAAAAAAATGCTCCTTGTTTCCCAGGGCAATCATACTGTCACCAACAAGGATGATTCTATTATGGAGGGCAAATCCGAGGATATTGTGATTTATCATTACCCAGTCCGCAACAAGACCCAATTCTTTCAGAAAACAATTTTCGGCGGTAGCGCCTACGAAAAAAATGCTTTCCATAAAAAGGATGATGGATTTCATAAGAGACGTTGGTATGCTAGCTATAATAAGGGATTATTAGACGAAGAGTATAAAAAACTTATTCTTACTGATGCGGAGGTTGACAATCTTTTGCGTGAAGGTTTTATTGAAGAAATCGATTTTAAAGATGTAATACTGGGCCATGAAAAAGATAAAGGCATGTGGCGATATTATAATCGTAAATTTGAGTATGAAGATATGTTTCGAGACTTTTTCTGGGCTTGGGCGGGACATAAGTATTTTGCATATGACTTAATTCGAAATGTTAAGCCAAAAATAATTGTCGAGCTGGGCACCCACAAAGGCACGTCCTTTTATTCATTCTGCCAAGCGGTAAAAGATGCGTGTTATGATGCAGGTCTGTATGCTGTAGATACATGGCGGGGTGATGAACACGCAGGAATTTACGATGATAATGTTATTAAAGAAGTAAAAGAGATAAAAGAAAAATATTACGGTAGTTTGAAAATCAAACTTCTGCGGAAAACATTTGATGAGGCAGTTGGTGAATTTGAGAATAATTCAATAGATTTATTGCATATCGACGGATTGCATACATATACGGCAGTCAAGCATGATTTTGAGACATGGTGCCCTAAAGTCAAAAAGGAAGGCATTATTCTTCTACATGACATTTTTATAAGCAGAGATGATTTTGGGGTTTATAAATTCTGGGAAGAACTTAAAAGCGAACACAAGACAATCGAGCTTTATCAATCTTATGGGCTGGGTGTTTTATTTAAGGATAGTGCTCGCTATCAAACTTATATTGATAAAGAAAGAGAATGGCAAATTAGATATTCATTTATCGCTGAAGATAAGAAAAATGAAGAAATAAGAAAGTCTCTCAACAACTTAGAGAGATCATTGGCTGAGCGTGACAGCCAGATTGCCGGCCTCAACCAATCCGTAGCAGAGCGTGATGGGCAGTTGGTGAGCATGCAAACAAGTCGTGATCATTTAGCCGCACAGCTTAAAGCTGTCCATGCGTCCGTTTCTTATAGAGCAATTCAGCGGCTTCGTGGCTTTGGCCCTTTAATGGCTGTTTATTCTTTCTTTCGCTCATTCTTTAGGAGAAAAACAAAAAAGAATAATCGAATTTAAATTGAAAACGTGTTATCTCTCAATCGGAAAAATGGTATCAGCAAAGAAGTCGCCACTTAAACTTTCGTCTTGGACAAGTCGCGAAAAGGGGGTGTTTTTTTGGATTTTTCAATAATTCTTATTAATTTTAACTCTTCAGCTTATATCGAACCTTGTCTTGAAAGGTTAAGGAGTCAAATCTTTTCTGGTTCGAGCGAGATTGTTGTAGTGAACAATCTTTCTACGGATGGCTCGCTGGAAATTCTGAACAAGCATTCTGATCTAACACTTATTAACCCGGGCAAGAACCTTGGCTTCTCGGGAGGCAATAATCTGGGGATAAGTAAAACCAGCGGGAAATATATTCTTTGTCTTAACTTCGATTGCTTACTGAATGCCGATTTTCTGCAGAAAGTTTATGATGCCTTTGAGGCTATGCCTCAGGTGGGAATGATATCTGGCAAATTGTATAAGCTCATTGATATGCAGCCGACGATGTATCTGGACTCTACGGGAATAGATTTCACAACACTTATTCCAGCTGACCGCGGCGAATGGCAGTATGATAAATGTCAATATGACTGTGAAACGAATATTTTTGGTCCATCAGCTGCTGCCGGGTGTTACAGGCGAGAAGCATTGGAGGATGTTGTTTACAGAAAGACACAGTATTTCGACGAACAGATGTTTATCTATTGTGAAGATATCGACTTGGCCTGGCGTTTGAATCTAGCCGGTTGGGAAGGACTTTTCCTACCAGATGCAATTGCATATCACGAGCGTGGCGCAACCCGTAAGACCAGTGTCTGGAAAAGGGCGGGATATTACGCAATAGGTTTCAGGAATAGGTTTTTTACTATTTTAAAAAACCTGCGTCGTGAAGATATGAAGGGACGTTTGAAAAAGATATTTCGGCAAGAATGGCGATTCTTATCATCGTGGTGCGGCAATAGCCCGGCTCGATGGGCAATTGCTGCTTATGTTATGTTTGGATTGGTCGGACTTATATTAAGGCCTTCTTTTTTTGCCAAGAGGCGTCTTGTCCATCGGTATAAAAAAGCAAATCGTCTTGATCTATCCTTAGATGTCGACTTTTGGCAGGAATCCTATATGAAGAGAAAGGTAAAGCCGGTGCACCCGGATCAAAATTTGGAGGATAATACTCGAATACAAATTATGAAGAATATCTGGCTGGTATCGTCTCAAGGATTTGTAAATGAATCATGGGAGAATGAAGCGTTCTTTAGTGGTAGATTCGAAGTTCCTCGCGGTTTTATCGAAATACATATTCCAGAAGAGTATCAGTCTAATTTAAGGAAACTGAATCTATGCGTGGAACTTGAAGCAAGCTCTGAGATTACCGCTGATATTGAGGTTATATCTTCGGAAAACAGATCGGCAAGGACGGACTGGCAGGTCTTGCATAGCAGCAGGACATCGTTAACCTTTGATTTGTCCAGGATGGACTTGGCTCCCGGGGCAGAAAATATAAAAGTCTGGCAAAAACCCTGGGATGCTTTAAGAGTTCATCTTGCAAGCGGTCCGGGTTGTGAAATTACTGTTCATGACCTTTTTGTTCGTGGTCGATTAGAGGAGGTTTCAAACGAAAAGCTTAATTTCTACGAATGCCGTGACCTTCCATTGTGCATGGAGAGTAAGCCGGTTCTTATTTACGCAGAATTGTGTACATTTTGCAATATGAATTGTCGCATGTGTGGAAGAACTGTTCATGGTGTGAAAAACTCTGAGTTGGGTATGATGAAAAAAGAAACCTTTGAACGCCTTGTCGAGGTTTTCAGCCCAGGCAGTAATCTTGCTATGTTTGGGCGGGGTGAAACCCTCATGCATCCTGATTTTCCGCATCTTTTAAAATTGGCTAAAGAGAGAGAGATGAAGGTTACTTTCAACTCCAACGGCAAGGCTTTGACAGAGAAAGTTGCTCAGGCTATGGTTGAATATGGGCAGGATTCGATTACGATATCATGCAGCGCAGGAGCGCCTGAGACTTACGAAGCAATCCATCGCGGTGGCAATTGGGTTCAACTCTGGAAAAACATTGCAGACCTGCAAAAACTCAAGGAACAATTTGTTTCCGGCAGACCGTCAATTTACATTGAGTTTGTTTCGCAGGTAAACAATATCCGCGAGTTACCTAAACTTGTCAGAAGGGCAATAGAGTATAAGCTGACTGGTGTTATAGTCATCGATATGGTTGCCCATTCCGACGAACTAGAAGAACAGCGAATGAACATCCCGGAAAATATGCCAATTGCGAATAAATATTACAAACAGTCATCGGAGGTTTTGAATGAACTGCGAGAGGAAAATCCGTATTTTGAATTAAGGTTGCCTTGCTCTTATAACGCTTTGACAAAGAAGTTCAGTTCTGGTGAAACAGAACAGCAACTTAAGGACCTGGGCAAAGGTCATGGACAAAATGCAGGCTGTTTTGCCAACAAAAACATGTGTCTGGAACCATGGCAGACATTTTATACCAGGTTCGACGGAAGAATTGCTCCATGCGTTATAACAAATCGCAATTTGGGTGACTTAAATAAGCAAGGTGCTCTGGAAATTTGGAACGGGTCGGGATTTCAACAATTCCGTTCGAGGATGCGTTCAGAGAACAAACCGTTCGAATGTATGCGGTGCCATCTCTTTCCAGGTCCGCAAAGATATGACAAGTCCCTTAGCAACATCGAAGAATATGAAGTGTTATAAAATATTGGGATTATGCAGATGAAAGTTACTCTTATATATCCAGGCATCACTGAGTGCGGTTTTGATTCACTGAAGGGCAATGAAGGATCGTGGATGAATCATGGCTTGGCGATTATTTCTGCCGCACTTAAGAACAAAGGCCATGAAGTCAATCTTATAGACCTCCGCCGTTTGAAGGGGTGGGAACATTATCGTCAAGCAGTCAAAGATGATTTTGGAGAAATCGCAGGTATTACGATGATGAGCGTCGACTACGATGTCAGCGTCAGGGCTGCGAAGATAATTAAAGAGATTAAGCCGACAGCAAAAGTCTTTGTAGGTGGCCCGCATCCATCCATTTGCCCGGATGAATTAGAAGGTTTACAAAGTATCGATTGTGTAGTCCGGGGTGAAGCAGAAATTACGTTTCCGGGATTGCTGGATGATATGGCTAATGGGAAAAGCCTGCCTAAGGTAGTAGAGGGTTGCCGGCCGGACAATCTGGACGAATCTCCCTGGGCAGATCGTGATTTGTTTGAATCTCAGGAAGAACCTTTTGTGCCATTTCTAAAACCTCCGTTTGTCACTTTGATTGCTAGTCGCGGCTGCAAATACAACTGCAATTATTGCCAGCCTGCCGAAAGAATAATGTTTGGCAAGAAGGTCCGCCGGCGTTCTGTAAAAAACGTCATCAATGAATTGAAATACCTGGATAATCGGTATCATTTCAACTCCTTTATGATTCATGATGATTGTCTGACTGAAGATCGCCAATGGGTAATGGAATTTTGCAGACAATATAAGGCTGAAGGTTTTACTCAACCTTTTGTCGCACAGTCCCGGGCAGATATTATCTGTAAGCACCGGGACATGGTTAAGGCTTTGTGTGAAGCCGGCCTTAAATTGTTTATTATTGGTTTTGAGAGTGGTTCTGACCGTATTCTTAAATTTCTTCGTAAAGGGTGTACTCGCGCCCAAAATCTTGAAGCAGCTCGCATTTGTAAGAAGCTGGGCATTAAGATATGGGCAAACTACATGCTCGGATTACCAACTGAAAGCAAGGAGGAAGTCCTTGAAACATTATCCATGCTTAAGCAGATAGGACCCTATCACTGCTCCCCCGCTTTTTATACCCCGCATCCCGGCAGTGATCTTTTTGCGATGGGTAAGAAAATGGGCATTCACCTTATAACCAGCCATAAATCTTATCGCCGCAGCACATATGAGCCGAAGATCAAAGGGCCTGATTATGAATTTCTTATTGATATTCTTTATAAAAGCATTGCGTTAGGAAAGGATAATATGCCGCGAAAGAAAGTTGGCGAAGGATCTTCCCTTCAATTTTTGGCCAAAACTTTTATAGGGCGTTTAAAAATCACGCTAATGTCAAAGTTCACAAAGAGTTATCTGTTACTTAAAAAGGTGAGGCTAATGTTTCTCGGCTGATACCCCAATCGAATTTCCTTATGTGTAAGAAATAATGATAAAGGTGAGTGTAATTGTCGTCAATTTTAACGGCAGGAGTGTTATAGCCGATTGTTTAAAAGCCTTAGAAATACAAAGTTTTGAGGATTTTGAAATCTTAATTGTAGATAATGCATCTTCAGATGGATCTTTGGATGATATAGTGAGGTTTTTGAGAAAAAGTTCATTAACTCTTTATAAAATAGCTCCTCTTAATACAAACGTAGGTTTTGCAAGTGGTAATTCAGAGGGGTTAAAGTACGCCAACGGCGAGTATATCGCTCTTTTAAATAATGATACAGAACCTGAAAAGGAGTGGCTTAGAGAATTAGTGAAGGCAATGGACACTGATCCCAAGGTTGGTATGTGCGCGTCCAAGATCGTTGTTCATGGAAGTGACATTGTAGATAGTGCAGGGGATGGGTTTTCAACTTCCTTAAGGGGATTCAAAAGAGGAGAAGGGGGAGAAACCTCATTATATACTAAAAAAGAATTTCTCTTTGGTGCCTGTGCAGGGGCAGCTCTCTATAGGCGAAAAATGATAGAGGAAATCGGATTTTTGGACGAAGACTTCTTTTTGATCCATGAAGATACTGATTTAAACTTTCGGGCGCAGTTACACGGCTGGAAGGTTTTGTATGTACCCACAGCTCTGGTCTATCACAAAGTGCGGTCTTCGATCGGCCCAATGAGTGACATGGCAATTTACTACACCCTGAGAAATAGCGAGCTTGTAAGAATAAAAAATGTTCCTCTTGCTGTTTTCGTAAAATGTTTTCCCGAATTCATTATTGGGTTGTTAACGGAATTTATCTATTTTGCTATAAAGCACAAACGTTTAAGGTCGTATTTCAAAGCTAAGATGGATGCCATCAGGATGCTTCCCAGGATGCTAAAAAAGAGAGCAGTGATCATGAAGAAGAGAAAAGTGAGCCATAGATATCTACTAAACATGATGACTCCAGTATGGCAAAAAAATGTTGTGAAAACAAAGGTCAAGAGATTTTTATGCGGATAGCGTCATGATTCCAACCTTTAACCCTGGGGACCGCACCCATAGGCTCTCATATCATTGTCCCAGTTTTTTGTACAGATGTGGATAGATCACTGTCTCTCTCGGGGAATTAGAGAAAAATTCACGCCTTTAGTTGAAGAGTTTAGTATGTTTGTGGCATGGAATACTATGGTAAATCGAGCCATAGCGTTTATGATCTGAAGGTCCATTTTGTGTTTGTCACAAATACCGCAAGCCGGTTCTGCGAGGGGAGATTGCTAAAAGAGGGCAGGATTTGATCTATGGGATATGTAAAGCCAATGATCTTAAGCTCTTCAAAGGGCCTATCTGGAACGATGATGTGCACACCTTTGTGTCGCTTCCGCCCTATATTTCGGTCATCTAACTCTTCCGGCAGCTGAAGGAAAAGATGCCCTTGTAGATGTTGATGGAGTGTAAGAGCTTGAGTCGGGCGTTGCAGGCTCCGCATCTGTGGGCTCTCGAATGCTTTGGTACGAGTAGGGGTAACGTGATTGACGAAGTGGTTGTGAAGTACATCGCCCAAGAATAAGGAGAGGGACTTCCTGACGGTGACCGCAGAATTGATGAAGAACTTTAGTCGGCTTGCAGGCGATGTCAAAACCTACCACCTTTAAGTGGTAGTGGTTTAGTCGCGAGCCTTTTGCCTTTGTGAGTAAATTATGAGTGGGGATGCTATAGATTTTTCTATTGTGAGTGTTAACCATAACACCTGTGCTTTGCTTGTATCTTGTCTTACTTCAATTTACCGAAGCCGGGGGGAAGCAACCTTTGAGATTGTTGTTGTGGATAATAATTCATCTGATGAAAGTGTAGCCATGGTACAGAGTCAGTTTCAGAATGTTAGAGTTATTATGAATTCTGAAAATCAGGGTTTTGCCAGGGCAAGTAATCAAGGCATCAGAATTGCTCGTGGCAGGTATATTTTACTTTTAAATAGCGACACGGAAGTATTTCCTGATACCTTTGATCAGTTGAAACATTTCTTGGAGAATGTACGCTTCGACTCTAAGATTGGTATAATAGGGTGTAAGATTGTGAACTCAGATAACACCCATCAATATTCCGTGGGGAAATTTCCAACGATCTGGTCTACGATTACAGGTATGTTTCGGTCTCGCCCCAAACGAAAATATTATCTTTTTGGATATGACGAACCCCATGAGGTGGACTGGGTGACGGGAGCATTTATGCTGATAGACAGACGGGTTATTTATGATGCGGGTCTTTTAGATGAGAGATATTTCATGTACTATGAGGATGTGGACTACTGCCTTAAGGCCAAGAAAAGGGGCTGGAAGGTCTTTTATTATCCTAAGGTGAGAATCATCCACAAACATCCTTATGGATCCAAACAGAATCATGACGGTGAAAGAGTGATGATCGAAATCCGTGGTAGTCACCTCTATTATTACAGAAAAAACCACAGCTATGTAAGCTTTATTATCCTTTCCTTTGCAACGATTATCTTTTTGCTGATTAAGTTATTCTGTCTAAATACGACACTTTTTCTGGGGAAAGAAAATCGGCGGGATCGAGAAAGGAGGGTCAGATTGCTTCTTTCGTCTGTTTGGAATACATTTCGGGAGTTAAATAAGAAAGCCAGTACGCTGTTAGAGTCACAATTGTCTGAATAACAAGCTATGACAGACAGGGTTTAATGTTTGTCCCAGTTATTTGATAAGTGTTCCCAATACAGTTTACCCTGCGGTATTTCCGGGGATTTTGCATACTATGTAGACTGGTATGATGTGAAAAGCATTGTTGAGGGAATGGGGAGTACATAAGGTGCTGGTGGATGATTCTCTTAGGCGAGGTTTCGGGAAGAAAGGGGACTGGAGAGGACAAAACTCTTCAACTGGGCAGAATCTCCGAAAGAACACAGTAAGGTTCTTAAGGAAGTATTAAATTTATGATTTGGAAATAATGATGAAAAGGGCGCTTATCACAGGGATTACGGGACAGGACGGAAGTTATCTTTCGGAATTTCTTCTCGAAAAAGGCTATGAGGTCCATGGAATTGTAAGGCGATCAGCCATTGAAGATCCTGAACATCGAATGTCAAGGATTATTTATATCCTTGACAGAATCGTCATACATGCCGGATCTGTGGAGAGTTATCCGAGCATCTTCAATGTGGTAAAAGAGGTTGAACCGCATGAATGTTACCACCTTGCGGCCCAG
>Ga0214473_10009405_pt1 | contig 11549 bp, 11 predicted proteins | sample RVTome_7_FD_203509 | JGI IMG/M metagenome (GOLD analysis project Ga0214473, IMG submission 203509) | Soil microbial communities from uranium-contaminated site in the Upper Colorado River Basin, Wyoming, United States - RVT98D197 | ecosystem: Environmental > Terrestrial > Soil > Contaminated >...
TCGCGGCCCTCCCAGGTCGGATCCGCGGGGTCTACCCGCAGCACCCGGTCGTACAAGACGTACAGAGGATCCAGGGTGGAGTAGCTGCTGGCCTCGTGCTTCTCGTCGCCGGTGGCCAGGGCCGCCAGACGGACGAGCTCCTCGCGGCCGGTGGAGCTCATGTGGGCGTCAGCGCGGCGGCGCGTCGACGTATTCCCGGGTCACACGGCGTGCAGGTGACCGGGCATGTCGGGATCGCCGTCGGTGCGCTGGGATTCCGAACGCGATCCGATCGGCGGCTCGTCCTCGAGGTTGCGCACGGACAACCAGCGGGTGAACTCCAAGGCCGAGATGGGCTTGGAGATGTAGTAGCCCTGGGCTTCGTCGCAGCCGAACTCGGCCAGCCGGTCGAACGTCGCGAGATCCTCGACGCCTTCGGCCACCACGCGCAGACCCAGGTGACGCCCCAGGTCGACCGTGGCGCGCACGATCATGAAGTCGTTGGCGTCCACGTGCATCTGCATCACGAACGAGCGGTCGATCTTGATCTCCTCGATCGGCAGGCGCTTCAGGTGCGACAGCGACGAGTACCCGGTGCCGAAGTCGTCGATCGACAGTCCCACGCCGACGTCCGAGAGCGCGTCGAGCACGCCCGTCGATCGCCCCGAATCGGCCAGCAGGAACCCTTCGGTCAGCTCCATCCGCACGAAGGCGGGCGGAACGTTCCAGTGACGCAGCTTCTCGGAAACCTGATCCGGCAGTTCCTGGTCCAGCAACGAGCGCGGCGACAGGTTGAGCGCGATCGGAAGGCGGATGCCCATGTCGGCCCATTCGCGCCACTGCTTCAGGACGGAATCGATCACGTAGTGCGTCAGCGGCCGCAGCAGGACCGTCTTCTCGACCAGCGGGATGAACTCGTCGGGCGGCACCAGGCCCAGGGTCGGGTGCTCCCAACGGATCAGCGCCTCCGCGCCGGCGACGCGCCCGTCGGCCAGCCGAACTTTGGGCTGGTAGAACATCACGAACTCGTTGCTCTCCAGGGCGGGACGGACCTGACCCACCAGCGTCAGCCGCTTGGGGTTGTGGCGGTCCAGCTCCTCGCGGTACAGCTCGAAGCCCCCGCCGGCCTCCTTGGCCGCGTACATCGCCACGTCAGCCCGGCGCAGCAGCGCGTCGGCGTCGTCGGCGTCACGTGGGAATAGGGCGATCCCCAAGGAACCCGACACGTCCAGCGCCAGCCCTTCCACCGCAACGGGCCGTTCGAGCTCCTCGAGCAGTCGGCTGGCGACCCGCAGGGCGACGTTCTCGTGCCCCATGTCTGGAAGCAGGATCCCGAACTCGTCACCGCCCAGTCGGGCCATCAGGTCGACGTCGCGCAGCACGCTCGACAGGCGGGGACCGATCTCCTGCAGCAGCATGTCGCCGAAGTGGTGGCCCAGCGTGTCGTTGATCTCCTTGAAGTGGTCCAGGTCCATCAGCATCACGGCGAGGCCGACGCCGGTCTTGCGCGCCTCTTCGATCGCGGCCACCAATCCGTGCTGGAACAGCACCCGGTTCGGCATGCCCGTCAGCGAGTCGTGCAGGGCCTGGTACTCGTTCTCGGCCTGCTTCGCGGCCAGCTCGACGGTGGCTTCCTGCAGAGAGTGCGTCCGCCGGAACATCTGCCTGGCGAACGCGAGCGGTGCGGCGAACACGAAGATCGCGAACACACCGAGCGACGAGAACGACGTCGACACCAGCACGGCGAACAGTGCCAGGCCCATGTACGACATCAGGAACTCACCGAACACACCCTCGTGCATCTCGCGCAGGATCGCGATGAACCCCTTGTGCGTCTGGAACTCGTAGTACAGCGCCACCAGCAGCGTGTTGATCGCGTACCCGACGATCGCGGCCAGCAACGTGGGCAGGATGAGCCGCCACAGATCGGGTGATGTCTGAACCTCGACCGGCTGGACCCACGTCTTGAAGATGAGGCTCTCGGCGATCACGCACAGGGAGATCTGGGCCCGGATGAACAAGGCCTTCATCGGCGGCAGCTCGCCTCGGAACTCCCGCGGATCGCCGGAGCCGAGGAACGCGATCGCCGCGGCGACCGGCGTCGGGAACAACAACGCCGCGGACAGCTCGAGGGGGAAGCTCAGGCTGAAGCCCATGCCCACGCTGGTCGGCACCGGCATGAACTCGGCGACCGCGACCGAGGCCGCCCACACGTAGATCTGGTAGTGCCAGAACGCGCCGGGATCCTGCATCACCGACCAGATGAGGTACGCGAGCATGGGCGCGACCAGGAGGAACTCGTACAGCCGGATGATCAGGCGGCGATCGTGCTCGGGTTTGCTCGGCGCGGGCGCCTCGGGTTCCAAGGTTGAGGTCGTCGCGGGCGCCGGCGACGGGTGCGGATCAGCCTCCGGCACCTTGCACCCCTTCCGATCCGATCGTGACCGCGCCGCTCGGACGCCGACGCATCGCGGCGACGATCACGACCGCGACCCCTCCGTAGGTGAAGATGTCGCCGACGCTGATCGCCTGCGAGATGGGCGGGCGGAGCGCGATCACGTCACCCAGGAACAGCAGACGGTCCTCGTCGTCGGCCAGGTGGTGCTTCACGTAGCTGTCGGCATCGTTGGTCAGGTCGCCGACGGTGTCGGTCTGCCCCGACGCGACCAGCGCTTGTTCCGAGACCGGCATCCCGCCGTTCACGCCGATCACGGTGAAGTTCAGGGCGACCCCGATCAGGACCAGCGCGAACCCAGCGGTCCGCAGGTTCGCGATCGCGAACACGGACAGGAGAACGAATGAGCCAAGGAGCATCACCAGCGGCCAACGCCCCGGTGGATTGATGAGCTGCATCACCAGGCCGATCAGCGCCAGAGGGGCCCAGCGGACCCGGAGGGCGCCCAGGTGGGACAGCCGCCCGCCCAGCACGTAGCCGAGCGCGACCGAGATCGTCAGGGTGCCCAGGATCAGCTTCATGGATGCTGTATCGGAGTCGCGCAAACGGGGCTGTAGGGGTGCCCGCGCGTGAGTATCGGGCCCGGAGGGCGGCACCGTCGCACCCGTCCCCACATGGTGGGGCCCCCGGCCGAAGGCCGGGGGCCCACGTTCTCAACGCTCCAGCCCGAGATCAGTTGCTGGGCTTCCAGCCGGCTCCCACGGCGATCGCCAGCGCCGCGAGGCTGGCGAGCGAGTACATGATCCTTCGAAGCATCGCTGCCCTCCTCATGTCACTTCGGACGCCACCGGGCGCCGGCTGCCAGGGCGAGCGCGCTGAGCGTTGCGCCCGTGTACAAGATGTACCGCCAGTTGATCGACAGGACCTTGTTCCGCATCCGACACCTCCTTTTCGTTCCGGGGGACAGGATGCCCCGAGGGGCCGACCCGGAGCATCGGGCCGTCGTCCAGAGTTCGCGTCCCCCATCCGGGGCGTCGGCGTCGCCGGGGACCGAGTCGTTCCCTAGGCCGAACGGCCGGTGGGAACGACTGAGCCTCCGCCCGTTCCGGGCGGAGGCTCTCGTGGAACTGCCTGGTGCCCTTAGTTGGCGGGCTTCCAGCCGGCGCCGACGGCCATCGCCAGAGCGGCGAGGCTGGCCAGCGAGTACACGATCCTGCGAAGCATCGATCGACTCCTTTCGCTCCCGCGCCCGGGGCCTAGTTGTTCGGCCTCCAACGGGCGCCGGCAGCAAGCAACAGCGTGGCCAGCGTCGTGCCCGTGTAGAGCAGGTACCGCCAGTTCAGCTTGGCTCGCACACCGATCACCTCCTTGTCTCTCATCTCGAGCAACATCGGCGGGGGACAGGGGTGGGGATATCGGGCGAGGGTCGCGAACTCCACGGGGGGGACGCCCAGGCCCAAGGTCGCGCCTCCGGGCGAGTGGTCACTGACGCCGAACGACCTAGTCAGTGGCGCGCGGACCGTTGCCGTTGAACCGTTCCTGCGTCCGAGACAGGCCATCTCGTACGAGCGAGCGCACAGCATCGGCGGCCGCGTCGACCCAGCCAGCGATCTCACCCTCGTCCTTGGGGGCGATCGGCGACAGGACGAAATCTGCCGGGTCCTGTCGGCCGGGCGGACGACCGATCCCGATCCGCACGCGCAGGAACTCCGGCGTGCGCAGTGCCTGCTGCAACGAGCGCAGGCCGTTGTGCCCGGCGTTGCCGCCGCCGAGCTTGACGCGCAGCCGGCCCGGAAGGAGCTCGAGCTCGTCGTGGACGGCGATCACGTGGTCGGGGTCGATCCCCTGCTTCTTGGCGACGCCGGCGTACGAAGGCCCGGACTCGTTCATGTATCGCGTGGAGCGCACCAGGACGAGCCGCTCGTCGCCCTCGCGAACCTCCGCGACCTCGGCCGGCAGGAAGCGGGCCTTGCGGAAGCGCTCCCCCGCGGCTCGGGCCAGCTCGTCGGCCACCATGCGCCCGACGTTGTGGCGCGAGCTGGCGTAGCGGTCGTCCGGGTTGCCCAGGCCGGCCACGAGCCAGGCCATTGGGGGGGCGCGGGAGGGCTTAGCCCTCGCCGCCCTCGGTGCCCTCGGCGCTCGCGCCCTCGGGGGCGCCCGGCTCGGCCGGCGCGGCTTCGGCCTCGGGGACCGCCTCGGGGGCGACGGCCTCCTCGCCGGGCAGCGTCAGGTCGGCCTCGGTGCGGAGCGCGGCCGGGGTGATGATCGAGATCACCGCGGAGTCGAGGTCGGTCAGGATCGTCACGCCCTCGGGCATCGTGATGTCGGCGACCTTCAGCATGTCGCCGAGCTCCAGGTTCGAGATGTCGGCCTCGAGCGAATCGGGGACGTTCCCGGGCAGGCACTCCAACTCGACCTCACGGAGGTGGTGCTCGACGACGCCGCCGAGTTTGACCCCGGGCGCGTCACCGACCTCGTGCACCTCGACCGTGACCTTGACCATCTCGTCGCTCCGAACGGCCAGGAAGTCGATGTGCAGGTACCGGCTGTGGATGTGGTCGCGCTGGACCTCACGCGGAAGCGCCAGGTGCTTGGACCCGTCGATCTCGAGGTCGACCAGCACATTGGTGCCGGTCGCGCTGTGGAACAGGTGCAGCAGGTCCTGGCTGCTCACGTGCAGGGCGATCGGCTCCATGCCGTGGCCGTACAGGACGCCGGGGACGCGGCCCGCGGCGCGCAGCTTTCGGGCGACACCCTTGCCGGCGTCGCCTCGGCGTTCTGCTTGCAGGATCGTTTCCATGGCGGGAGAACCTCGGTCGCTCGGGGAACCCGTGCATCCTAGCAACGACCAGGGGAGCCGACCCGCGCCGGGCCCCCGAAGATCCCTTGCGAAGATCTCGCGGTCCTCCCGATACCTTCCCGACACCCCGTGCGTCTTTGAAGGTGAGATGCACGGAAGGACGCTGACGAGGGAAGGGACCCTCGTGGAGCCCGACACGGAAGGAACCCTGGCGGAGCTGTACCGCCCGCCACGTTCCCGCCGGGATCCGACTCGCCTACCAGCTCACCGGCGATCGCAACCAGGCCGAGGACCTGGCGCACGAGGCCTTCGTCCGGTGCATCGGATGTTACGCGGACCTTCGCACGCGCGAGGGCCTTCGACGCCTACCTGGCCGCGCGATCGTGAACCCGCACACGTCCGGATCGCGTCGCAAGCGCCTGGAACGCGAATGGCTCTGACGCGAAGGAGCCGCGGAAGCGCGACGCTCGGCCTCGATGCCGGACGTGAGCGGCCGGGAGGATCTGTGGCGCGCGTTGTCCACGCTCCCCGCCCGCCAGCGGGCGGCCCTGGTGCTCCCCTACCACGAGGACCTCTCGGAGCGAGACACGGCCGCGGCGCGGCGCTGCAGCGTCGACTCTCAACGTCGGCACGGCGTCGGATACCGTGGCGTCCGTTGCCGTCGGAGGCACGGTCGCTCGCTTGCTGGCGTGGCCACCTTCGCTCGCGGAGTTCGTGGACCCCTGGCGTGCCACCGCCGACTCGTGCGAGGGCGACGCCTGCCTTCGGACCTCGGTCGGTGGCGCCAACCTGGCACCGGACAACTACATGTCGACGCAGGTGTCCCGCCCAGCGATCGCCCCGCGATCAACATCGATTACGACCACCGGGGGACGATCCTCGTGGGCACGGTCCCGGCCGATGTGCGGCGCGTGGAGATCACCACCTCGGAGGGGCCCGGCGCCGTCCAGGACTCGTGCCAGCGAGAGGCGACGCCTGGGTTCGAGCGGGTGTGCTTCGTCGTCGCGGTGATCCCTCCCGCGGACGACCTCTCTACCTACCGCCTGACCGTGCGGTTCATGGACGCCGATCGCAACGAGCTGTACCCGGCGTTGAAGGACTTCTAGACGCCGCCGACGGCGCGGGCCGGGTCCTCAGACCTGGTTCGCGCCGCCGAAGATCTCCGATACGCTCGAGTCCTCGAACACGGCGCGCAAGGCGTTGGCGATCAGCGGGGCGATCGAGAGCACCCGGAGCTTCGAGAAACGCTTCTCCTCGGGGATCGGCACGGTGTTCGTCACGATCACCTGCTCGACCGGAGCCTCTTCCAGGAGCTGCCGGGCCTTGCCGCTGAAGATCGCGTGGGTGGCGCCCGTGTAGATCGGCCCGGCGCCCATGGCGGCCAACGCCTGCGCCCCCTTGGCGATCGTGCCCGCCGTGTCGATCATGTCGTCGACGAGCACGCAGGGTCTGCCGTCGACCTCGCCGACCACTGCCATCTCCTCGATCTTGTGCGCTTCCTTGCGCGAGCGACGCTTGTATAGGAACGCCAGGTCGGCGTGCAGGTACTCGCGCAGCTTCTCGGCCGTCTTGATGCGACCCGCGTCGGGCGCCACCACGACGAGCTCGTCGCCGGACAGTCCCAGCTCGTCCTTCAGGTACGAGCACAGCAACGGGAGCGCCGTGAGGTGATCGAACGGCGCGTCGAAGTAGCCCTGGATCTGGCCGCTGTGCAGATCGACCGAGATCACGCGGTCGGCGCCGGCGGTCGACAGCAGGTCGGCCATCAGCCGGGCGCTGATCGGCTCACGCGACAGCGTCTTCTTGTCCTGCCGCGAGTAGCCGTAGTAGGGCACGACCGCGGTGATGCGCTTGGCGCTCGCGCGCTTCATCGCGTCGATCATGATCAGCTGCTCCATGATCGCCTCGTTGATCGGCTCGTAATGCGTCTGCACGACGAACACGTCGGCGCCGCGCACGCTCTCGTCGGCCCGGAAGTAGATCTCGCCCGAGGCGAATCTCCTCAGCTCGCCGGGGCTCACCGGGATGCCCAGGTTCTCCGCGATCTCGTGCGCCAGCGTCGGGTGGATGGTGCCCGAGTACAGCATCATCCGCTTCTTCGTGATGATCTCCACGGTCAGGTCCCCTCGCGTTCGGCCTTCCCTCGGCGACGCTCGGCCTCCTTGCGCGCCCGGTACCCCGGGACGGTCCGCTGTTCGGACCGCTCCACTGCCAACGCGCCCGCCGGCACGTCCTTCGTGATCACCGATCCCGCTCCGGTGGCGGCGCCCTTCCCGACACGCACCGGCGCGATCAGCATCGTATCCGAACCGATCGAGGCTCCGTCCTCGATCACGGTGCGGTGCTTCTCCCAGCCGTCGAAATTGACCGTCACGGTGGCCGCCCCGACGTTGACGTCGCGCCCCATCTCGGTGTCGCCCACGTACGACAGGTGCGGCACCTTCGAGCCCTCGCCGATCGTGGACGCCTTGAGATCGACGAAGGCTCCGGCCTTGGAACGGTCGCGCATCACCGTGCCGGGGCGCATCCGAACGAACGGCCCGACGGTCACGTCCCGGCCGATCGTCGAGCCGATCACCACGGCGAACGAGACCTCGCTGCGGTCGCCCACCGCCGAGTCGACGATCCGTGCCGACGGCCCGATCTCGCACGCGGCGCCGATCTTCGTGTCTCCTTCCAGGAAGGTATTGGGACGGATCACCGTGTCGCGGCCGATCCACACACCGACGTCGATGTAGGTGGCGACGGGATCGATCAGCGTCACCCCGCTCGCCAAGTGCGCGTCGTTGATCCGTCGGCGCACCACGCGTTCGACGGCCGCAAGCCCGTCGCGCGAGTTCAGCCCCATCACGCCGCCCGTATCCACCCGGACGACCGCCGCCTTCTCGCCGCGCTCGAGCAACAGCGGAACGGTTCGGTTCAGGTAGTACTCGCGCTGGCGGTTCTTCCGGTCGAGCTCGGGCAGAACCGAGAACAGGGCAGTGCGCCGGAACGCGAACAACACGATCGAGACCTCGCGGATCGCGCGAACGTGCGGCGACGCATCGACGTCCTCGACGATCTCAACCAGACGCGACCCCTCGCGCACCACGCGCCCGTAGCCCCCGGGCTCGTCGAGCTCCGTGGAGGCAAGCGTCACCGCGGCGCCCGAACGTCGATGGGTCCGCAGCAGCGACCGAACGTCGCGCTCCGTGACGGGATCGAAGTCGCCTCCCAGGACGAGGACGTCGTCGACGCGCCCCACGGCGCGTTCGGCCGCGAGCACCGCGTGTCCGGTGCCGAGCTGCTCGCTCTGCTCGACGAACACCGGAGCCGGCTCCAACCCCCACGACCGCACCGCGGCACGGACGTCGTCGGCCCCGTGCCCGACGACCACCACGATCTTCTTCGGCCTGGCGGCGCGAGCCAGCTGCAGCACGTGCCACAGGGCGGGCTTGCCGCAGATCGGATGCAGGACCTTGGGGATCGCCGACTTCAGGCGCTTCCCCTTGCCCGCGGCGAGCACCACCACGGCGAGGCTGCGGCGGGGTCGGGCCTTGGTGGTCTTCGTCGCGCGCTCGGTGACCAACTCTCGTCCTCGGTTCGAGGGCCCCTATCGTCCGGGTCCGCGGGGCCAAGCGTCAAACGGGTCGCGAGCGTCGAGGCCTTCGGGCTGGAGGCCGGTGGCCCCTGGGTGGGGCTCGGGCCGCGCCTTAGGCTGACATCTGGGGTGGTGCCCGTGCTTCGTCGTCTCGCGCTCATGGCGACGGTGCTCTTCACCGTACCGCTGCTGGCGACGCCGGCCGGGTCGCGGAACGGTGGCATCTCGTGGTCGACGCAAGTGCTCGAACTCACGGCCTCGTCCCTCACGATCGAGGCGAACGGCCTCACGTTCGACCCATCGGGGCAGGACGTACTCGTGTCGTCCGATCCCGGCAGACCTACGACTGGATCATCCTGGATCATCTACGAAGGCACCCTGCTCGCGGGACGGATCGACCGACCCTTCATGGGCGAGCTCCACCTGGAGAGGCCGGCGAAGGGGGCTCGCCTTGACATCACCGGCGTGACCCTGTCGGTAAGCCCGCGGTCGTGGCATTCGCGCGGGGCCTGGCTCCAGTACGGGGCCGACCCGGGCCGAACGGGAGAAGCACCGAGGTCGATGCTCACGCCCGCGACCGCGCCACGCCTGCACCTGGTCTGGTCCCGGGCTCTGGGATCGACCAAGGGCGGCGGCAAGCTCGGTGACTTACCTGCAGGGCTCGTGGTTGCCAACCACACCGTGTTCGCGAGCGGCCGAGACGGACTCCACGCGCTCGGTATGAGGTCGGGGGGAACGAGGTGGCGCCTCTGGGGCGGCGCGCTCCGCCGAGGGATCGGCAGTGGAGAGTTGGCAGCGAGGAACGGCGTCCTCTACGTGACGGCCGCCGACCCGCTCCGCGTGGTCGTGGTCGACGCCGCCGCGGGGCGTGTGCTGTGGAAGAGGATCGGTTCGACGGAGCTCGACCGGTCGACGGCTGTCGGCGCACCGGTGTTGTTCGGCCGTCGCCTCTTCGTCTCGTCGCGGGATCTCGAGCTCCAAAGCGCGAGGCCCGGCCAGACGGTGTCGATCGGCCTGCCGGCCCGGGTCATCCGATGGGCTCGGGATCGTGGGGTCATCGTGTCGTCGGCAGCAGCTCGGGTCGGGATCGCGACCACGAGTGAAGGCGCGGTGCGGGTGCTCGATCCCGCGGACGGATCCGTCGTCTGGAGCCGCTGGCTCGGGCGATGGCTCACGGCACCGGCCATCCGGAACGGCACCGTGTACATCGCGAAGGCGGGCGGCCTCCGGGGCAACTACGCGATCGCGCTCGACGCCGACTCGGGTCGCGAACGATGGCGGACGCAGATCGGGATGTGGAGTAATCCTTCCCGCTCACCCGCCGTGGGATCGAGCAAGGTCTTCGTCTCCTGGCAGGACTTCGAAGGTCTCGGCGGGGGCCTTGCCGCGTTCGACCGAGACACCGGCCGCCGACTGTGGAACGCACAGATCCGTGGCTATCCCACCGCCCCGGTGCTGACGAACGGCGTCGTCGTCGTCGGCGTCACCAAGGCCGTCCCGGTGCCCGGTTGCGAATGCGCGGAGATCGGGCGCCACGGGCGCGTCATGGCGTTCCGTGCGCAGACGGGGGCGCTCCTATGGAAGGGCCGCGCGGACGGGGTGTTCGTCGCACGCCCCGTCATCGCCGGCAGGACGGTACTCGCGGTGTCCCGCGGTGGCACGGTCTACGCGTTCAGGACGGGAGCGTGAGGAGTAGGCCTGTCAGACCCGGGCAACGGGGCTATACCCATCGGTGATCGGAGACGGCTTGAACCCCTTGACCATGAGGTAGATGCCGAGCGACAACTCCCAAAAGAATTCCGGGATTGTCGCGATGACCTGCGCTGAGGAGCGTGGCTCGATGACATCGAACAGCACTGCGGTCCCCGAGATGATGATCAGCGGCCCTCCGATCAGCCCCAGCATCGCCATGCCCCGCGGCACGAGGCCGGATCGGTACATCAGGTAACCGAGCAGCAACCCGTTCCCTACGCCGACGACCCATCCGGGCCCGAGCAGGAACGTCCAGTCGTGGACCGCGACGAGCGACCTGCCGACTGTGTCGAGCGAGGTCGCGTCCACGCCCGCAGTCCCCGCGAGGTCCTGCCGCAACGTCACGATCGCGAGCAGGCTAAGGAGGCCGATGGCGATGAAGGTGCATTCAACGAGACGAGCGGTGACGTAGCCGAGAGAGAGCGCTTCGTTCTGCCGCCTGAGGATCGGGAACAGCACGACGGCGGTGCCGATGTTGGCGACGATGAGGACCATCTCGAGGAACGCTCCGAGGGCGATGCGGTTGTCAGCACCGGCACCGAGGATGTAGTCAGCGTGTTCCAGCACCGGCAAGTAGAGCGAGAGCGCTGGTGGGATCGAGACGACGAAGGTGATGATGAAGAGCAGGCCGACAACGAACGCAGTCCTTCTCAGTGGGTTCACTGGACTCCCTTCTCGTTGATGAGAATCAAGACTCGGCGTGGTGGCTTCGCCCACGCTCGTGCAGCGCCATGCTTGCCATCAGCCGCCTCCTCCGTCCATCGCGAGTCTCGACGTCACACCGACGATTCCAAGATCACACCAAGCCCTCAAGTTAGCCGGGAGGGGCTCGACCCACACATCTCTAGCCACTGTTCGTGGTAGTTCGCCTGTCTGGTTCCGGGGGGAGGGATCGAACCTCCATTCCAGGCTCCAAAGGCCCGTGTCCTGCCATTAGACGACCCCGGAGAGCGGGCCCATCGTACGCGGGGCCGCGGGCGGCGGTCCGCTCGTCACGAATGCGCCGGGGACCTGCGCTGCGATCGTGTCGGCGTGCCCCAGGT
>Ga0214473_10009406_pt1 | contig 11549 bp, 10 predicted proteins | sample RVTome_7_FD_203509 | JGI IMG/M metagenome (GOLD analysis project Ga0214473, IMG submission 203509) | Soil microbial communities from uranium-contaminated site in the Upper Colorado River Basin, Wyoming, United States - RVT98D197 | ecosystem: Environmental > Terrestrial > Soil > Contaminated >...
CTAGCCGCCGGACGCCGGCACCCGCACCGTGAACTTCTGTACCCGCCGGCCGGTGGATGCCTCCCCCACATACAGGTTGCCGCCGGCGTCGATGCCCATGCCGTGCGGCCGCAGGAACTGGCCCACCTGGCGACCGCCCCGGCCGAACGAACCCATGATCTCCAGGCTGGCCCGCTCCAGGATCCACACCTTGTGGTTGGTGCCGTCGGCCAGGTAGAGCCAGCGCTGAGCGGCATCGGGCGAGAGCGCGATGACGAAGGCCGAACCCGACGCGCGCGTCTCCGGCGCCACCAGCCGCTCGGCCACGAACGAGCCGTCCTGGCGGAAGACCTGGATGCGGTTGCCGCGGCGGTCCGCCACGTAGATGAGCCCGTCTCCCGAGCCGACCAGGCCATGCACCGTCGAGAACTGTGCCGGCGGCGCGTCCGGGGCGGCGCGGGCCGGGCGCGCGTCGTCGTCGGGCGGGCGTCCGTAGGCGCCCCAGTGGCGGCGGTACGCCCCCGTCTCCCCGTCGAAGACCACTACGCGGCGGTTGCGGTAGCCATCGGAGACGAAGACCTCATTGGTGGCCGGATCCACCCAGATGCCCGACGGGCCGCCCAGCAGGACGGTGTCGGCGCTGCCGCCGGTCTCGTCGTAGCGGCCCAGCGTGAGCACATGCTGCCCCGCGCGGGTGAATTTCATGACCCGGTGATGCTGGTAGCTGCCCACCCACACGTAGCCATTGTGATCCACGAAGATGCCGTGCGGATTGCGCGGGTAGGCGGCCACGTCGTCGTCCGGCCAGCCCCAGCCCTGCACCACCCGCCCGTCCGTGTCGAACTCCACCACCACGGGCGCGGGGCGGCAGCAGGACGCGATGGGAGGGTCCTGCACCGCCCCGAGCTCCTCGGGCGTCAGCGTCTCCGCCAGGTGCGTGACCCAGACGTGTTGACGCGCGTCCACGAAGACGCCGGTCACCGAACCCATGACCCAGAGGTCGGGCATCTCCTGCGGCCAGGAGGGGTCGACTTCGAAGTGGGGGACGGCGCCGCTCTGCGGGACCTGGGTAGCGTGGACCCGGTCCGCACCCCCGGTAGCCGCGCCCAGTGCAGCCGCCACAGCTACCAGCGGTAACGATCGGCGATTTCGCATGCACAGCTCCCGTGTTGATGAAGGTGAGGATCGCGCGAACCCCATGATGAACCCGAGACGGTCCCGCTGGCAACGATGCCGCGTGCACCGCCCGCAGATCGACGAGAACCCCTGTCCCACCCTCACCGGTCGCTGACCGACCCGTCGCTGCTCGCACCCGTGATAATTCGTGCCCGGTGAGGGCCGCGCGAGCGGCCTGCCCGGTACCCGGTGCCCCGTGCCCTATGATGGGTGGTCGAGGTCCCTTTCCTGTAGTCGTGCGACACATCGAGTCGGATCCAGACAGCGTGACCGGCTACCTCTCGTCTATTCGGTCAGCTCCGTTGCCCAGTTGAGCTGCTGCAACTGGACGTCCAGCTCGCGGTAGCGGACGGCCCACGCATCGGCTTCACCCTGCAGCGCGGGCACGTCCACCGCCGCGGCGGTGGGGCTATCCTCCGTGCGGCCGAGCCAGCTTCTGCCCGAACGCGTGCCCGCCTTTGCGGCGCCACGATAGAGCTGGGTCATGCGCCGCGCGTGGTCGCGGCGGGCGATCAGATCGCTGATCGTGGCGGTGGCGTCCGGCGCCGTCACGGTAGCGGCGTTCGTGCGATTGATGCGCTCCACCAGGACCGCCAGTTCCCCGGCCACCGCCGCGGCCGTCTCCAGCAGGCCCACAGGATCCTCGTCCGCCCGCTGCCCTTCCAGCACGCGCGCATTGGCCTCGATCCGGGCGTCCAGTTCCTTCAGCTTCTTCTGCTGGTCCGCGCGCAGCGCCAGCGCCTCCGCGAGCAGCATGATGTGCCTCCCTTCTCATCTTGGTTCTCACCAGTCGTCGTCCTCCCAGGGACGGCGGTCCGCCTTCTCCTCCAGCCGCCGCGCGCGCCGGAACTCGCGTTCGGCAGCCCGGTGACCGGTCGTGCACTCCGTGACCCGATTGACATCCGCCGAGCGGACGCGGACGTCAGCCCCGAACAGGTCCCGGAAGCGGAGCCAGCGCGGCGGCCGGAGCCGCTGCAGCTGACGGGCGACGTCGAGCGCGGTGGCACGTGTCACGTAGAACCAGCCGCCGTCGCCTGCAACCTCCCAGAAATCCTCCTCGGGCTTCTCCTCCTCGGACTCTCCGAAGTACTCCTTCAGCCTGTTGATCATGATTCCACGCTGGCTCGTTCGACCGTTCTCATGCCGGGCGGAGGCACCGGCGGCGACCCGCTGACGGCGCGGACGGCGTGCTGCTTCGAGGGAGGGAGTCGCGTTGTCACCTGCACCTCTCCACGTGGCGCCGCCGGCCGCCAGGGGCCCCGCTCGGGGCATGCAAAACGCCCCACCCGGGCACGCGGCACAGGTGGGGCGCGGTCGTTTCGCCCCGGGATCGGAGGGTGCGCGCCTCAGCGCATCACGCCTCCCATCGGTCCTGCGCCACATTTTCGCTTGCGCCGTGAGCACTGCCACGACGCGCACGGATGCAAGCGGGTGCCGCCGGCACTCGGCCGGGGCTCCGCTCGTCCGTGGTTACTGAATCGATGCTGCGTCATGGCTCCTGTCCGTCGTGGGACAAAAATGAAAAACGCGCCGCCGATAGCCACTCGCCGAATGTTCGGCGGGCCGCCCCCGTCACCGACGGCGAGGGCGTTGGACATCGGGACGCGACTCCCTGCGGCTGACTAGATAAAGGCGCGCGGCCGGGTTGTCAAGGGAAACGTGCCGGAGGGGTCATTTCACGGTGTTCATGTCCAGAATCCGGAACCGCACGTACGGGTAGCCCCGCGAGAGGTCATTAAGTCGGACATACAGGTAGGGCCACTCGAAGTGCTCCACGGTGGCATCCGGCGGGGTGTGCAGCCGGCCCACCAGGCCTACCTCCACGTCCAGCAGATCCCACGTGCCGAAGCCGGGCGCGGGCGGTTCCACGTCCAGACGCCGGACGAGGACACGCCCGCCGCGCGACGCCACGAGGCTGCCGAGCACGGGTCGGTATTCGGCGTGGCCGATGCGCGGCTCTTCGCGCTCGATGGCGTCGGCTAATTCGGCATTGCCGCGCTCGCGCGACGCCCGCACCCGCTCCGCCAGGGCAGCCCTGAATTCCTCGTCCGTGTAGGGAATGCGCTCCACATCTCCCACGATGCGCCGCACCACGGCGCCGTCGGGTGAACGGACGTCGATGACGTAGCCGCCGGCGGTGTTTGTGTAGATCGTGCCGTCACGCGCCACCGCGGTTGTCGGGAAGAGCGCCATGTCACGATGGACCCCGCTTGCCGATGTCACCATGTAGCGCGGCGCCCAGGGAAAAGCCACGAGAGGCGTCAGCGCAAAGTTCGCCGGATCGAGCCGCGCCACCACCTGGCTGTCGGCGAGCGGCCCCTGCCCCGCTTGCTCGCCGGTTTCGAGTGTGATGTACACGAAGCTCCAACCGCTGTCCGTCGCGCCCATCCAGGGACGGGTGCGGAGCGCTTCCCGCTCGCTCATCCCGAGGCGCGCACCGTGGCCGTCGAAGAGGTGCATTTTACCCACCCGTAGAATCCTGCGGTCCTCACCTGCGCCGATCGTCAAGGGCATGCCGCTGCCGACAACCACAATGGTGTCCCGTGCAACCGCGAGTCTGGAGGGAGAGAACGACGGGTCGGCGTCATCCGCCACCGAGAAGGCCATCGACTGCCGTCCCGCGGCGTCCAGCACCCGCACCTGCCGCTGACGCGAGGCCAACAGGTAGGTCGTCCCGTCCCGATCCACGGCAATGGCTATCATCCGGGAGCCCGAGTCCTCCCCCACACCTTCGAACAGGACTACGGATTCGTCCATGCCGACCGGCGCGGGGTCCCGGAGCGCCTCGCGGCTGATATGCGTTGTCGGCACGTCCTGCCCGCTCGCTGGAAGCACGGTGAACACCCATGCGAGCAGGGCGGCACTGAGCGGCAGGCCGCCGTAGTTCTTGCGCGTCATTTCCTCGCCAGGTAAAGGTCGTAGATCTCGATGGATCGCAGCCCGCTGGCATCCTCGGTGATGCGAAAGGAGCGCCGGCCGTTGCCGAGGAAGCGTGAGAACGGCGGGAGTTCCTCATCAGGTCCGTCAAATCGAAAGGAGGCCACCACCCGCGCCGACTGGGGATCCACTACCTCCATCCGCGCATCGTAGAGTTCATTCTGCAGCGCCGCCATCTCGGCCCGCGGGACCTCCCGCCACCTGGGGTCGCGCACTGCCACGATGACCCAGATCAAGCCCTGCGCATCTACGTGCAGCAGGTCGTACTCTGGCAGATTGGGTCCCGACTGGTCGCTCGTGGAGGGATAACCCTCCCGCGGTAGCCAGGGCACGTGCCGCTCGAGTGTCAGCATGCGCTCGCCCTCGAACGTCCAGTGCTCGAGCGTCATGCCTCGGGCGGCGCCGTTCGGCGGTACCACCCAGAAGCCGCCATTCGGAGCCAGGGCGCTGAGCCGTTCCACCTGCACCAACTCGCTGTCCCGGTCGTCCCGAGGGGGACCGAATGAACTGCCGCCGGATCCGTCGGTCTGCATCCAGTGGAAAGATCCGGGCGCCTGCGCCCCCGCGCCCGGCACGTCGGCCGTGGTCAGAATGCCGCGCCCTCCGACAGCATGCATGGTGGACGCGTTGCGGCTATGGAAGCGCCCCTGAAAGGTGCGCTGGTAGACCAGATCCGGATCGAAGACGGTCCATCGATTCCCCCCGTCGAGCACGAAGAGGGTGTCCGCCGGATCGAGGAAGATCAGCAGGGCGCCGGGCGGACTGAACTCCCCCGGTCCGCCGCCCGACGAACCCACGGCACGGAGAAAGGTGCCGTCGGCCGACCACTCGAGCACCTGCTGGCCGCGCGCCGCGGTAGTGTAGTAGCGCCCACCGCTGGTCATGAGCGCCCTGGACCCTGGATCGGGGTAGGCGCCGTCGGACGAGGCGCGGAGCGTGGCCACCGGCACCGCCAAGATGTCGCAGTATTGCCGGGCCGAGGCCAGGACGAGGGAATCGCCAGCCTCCCCGACCAGCTCCGGGCCGGGTGCGCCGCAGAGGGCTTCGGCCGGCGCCGTTTCCACGATGGTCCAGGTCGATGGCGCGCGCTCCTGCTCACACGCCGCCATGAGGAGCATGGCCATCATGCAGGATGCGGCGGGAGTGGGAGATGTGCTCGAGCGCACGGCGTACCTCACGGTTCAGGCGGGAGCGATGCCGCTGCTGCAGCGATGACAACTGCACACGGTACCCACGCTTCGATCACGTTGCGCACCCAGCCGTCGTGATCACGACTCTAAACGGACATGTTATCGAAGCGCAAAGGAAAAGATGACGGGTTGTGGTCGTGATCACCCTTACAACCCGACCTAATCGCTGAAACCCCCGTTGCGCGTCCTGTTGCCGTCGGTTCAAGCGTGATGAAAGGCAGGGTACCCGTTGTCCACGCCCGCGCCGACCACCAAGCGCACCTACAACCCCTCCAGCGGATCCGCACAGATATGATCCAACGACTCCATCCCCACCAGCACCTCGCGCGGCTTGGAGCCGTCCGGGGGGCCGAGGATGCCGGCGTGGTGAAGCTGGTCCATGATGCGGGCGGCGCGGCCGTAGCCGATGCGCATGCGACGCTGCAGCAGGGAGGTGCTGCCCTGCTGCTGCTGGATGCACACCTCGGCGGCCTGGCGGAAGAGTTCGTCGCGCTCCTCGAAGGGGGCCAGGTCGTCGGCGGAGGCCTCGTCCGCCTCGCGCGAGCGCACCATCTCCAGGATGTCATCCTCGCTCGGCGGGCGACCGGTGCGGTCGGCGGCCTCGCGGTACCAGTTCATGAGCCGCTCGGTGTCCTCCGTGGAGATGTAGGCGCCCTGGATGCGCACGGGGTCGGACTGGCCGGGCGGGAGGAAGAGCATGTCCCCGTTGCCGAGCAGGGCGTCGGCGCCGTTCTGGTCCAGGATGGTGCGGCTGTCCACCTTGCTGCTCACGCGGAAGGCTATGCGGCAGGGGAAGTTGGCCTTGATGAGCCCCGTGATGACGTTCACGCTGGGGCGCTGCGTGGCCACGATCAGGTGCATGCCGATGGCGCGCGCCTTCTGGGCCAGCTGTGCCAGCGGCCGCTCCACCTCCGCCTGTACGGTCATCATGAGGTCCGCCAGCTCGTCCACCACGATGACGATGTAGGGGAGCGGGCCCTCGGTGTAGGTCCAGCGGTCGGGGTCGTTCTCCGAGCCGCTGGGGAAGGCGCGCCGCAGCTCCTGACCGTCCTCGGCGCGGCGGTTGAACTCCGTCAGCGAGCGGGCGCCGTTCTCCGAGAGCAGCGTGTAGCGCCGCTCCATCTCCATGACGGCCCACTTGAGGATGGTGGCCGCGTCCTGCGGGTCGGTGACCACCGGATGGCGCAGGTGCGGCAGGTCCCCGTACATGGAGAGCTCCACCATCTTCGGGTCCACCATCAGCAGGCGCATCTGCCGCGGCGAGTGCCGGTAGATGAGGCTCGTAATGATGGTGTTGATGCACACGCTCTTGCCCGAGCCCGTGGCGCCGGCTATGAGCAGGTGCGGCATGCGCGCCAGGTCCGCCACGTAGGGCCGGCCCATGAGGTCCTTGCCGAGCGCCAGCGGCAGCGTGCCGCGCGCGCGCTGGAAGGCGGGCGCCTCCAGGATGTCCCGCAGGTGCACCACCTCGGGACTGGGGTTCGGCACCTCCACACCCACGGCGCCCTTGCCGGGAATGGGCGCCACGATGCGGATGCTCGGGGCGCGCAGCGCCAGCGCCAGATCCGCGTCCAGCGCGGCGATGCGGTTCACCTTCACGCCGGGCGCGGGCACCACCTCGAACTGCGTCACCACGGGTCCGGTGGTGCGCCCGCCGATCTCCCCGTCCACCTTGAAGGTCTTCAGCGTTGCTATCAGCGTCTCACCCAGGCGGTCCAGCTCGGCGGAGGAGAGGCTGTCCCCCGCGGGCGGCGGCGCGGAGAGCGCCTGCATGGGCGGCCGGTCCGCGGACTCCGGATCCCCGGAATCCTCGAGCACCGGCGCGGAGCCGCCCACCGCTTTCTTCACGCGTTTCTTCACCTTCTCTATGACAGGCCGCGGTCCCGCCTCATCCTCCGCCGGCGCCTCCAGCTCCGCGGGCACCGCCTCCTCCCACGGGCTCGGCGGCAGCTCCTCGGCGTGCACGTCGGCCTCGTCCACCGCGTCGCCCCCCGAGCCGAAGGCGCGCAGCGCGCCCCACCCCCCCCACGCCAGCCCGCCCTGGCTCCAGCCGATGGTGGCGATCACCAGCCCCACCAGGAGCACCGTGAGCACGAAGCCCGCGCCGACGGGGCCGAGCAGCGCCACCAGCGGCAGGCCGATAGCGCGGCCCACGAAGCCGGTGGGCGAGGGCGGCAGCAGCATGCCCCCCTCGGCGGACGTCTCCGGTATCCAGAGGGCGGTGGCGGCGGGCAGCAGGAAGGCCAGCCCCAACAGCAGCGCCACCCAGCGCGCGCCCTGCTCCGCGGGCACCCGCCCCCACGCCCAGCCGGCGCCCACCGCCAGCGCCACGGGGATGATGAGCATGCCGATGCCGAAGAGGCCCAGCCCCCAGCGCGCCGTGAGCGCGCCGAGGGGCCCCATGACGTTGCCGGCGGGAAAGAGCCGCGCCACGTCGGCGGGGAGCAGGCTCAGCAGGACGAAGAGAGCCAGCGCCGCGGAGGCCAGGCCCAGGAGCTGTCGGCGCTGCCGTTCGGTGACCATGGATGCTGCTCGGTCGGGGTGGGGGCTCAGGCCGGGGCCGCGGCGGCGGCGCGCTCGGCCATGAGACGGTCCACGAACTTGGTGTCCACGTTGCCGGAGACGTAATCAGGATTGTCCATGAGCTCAAGGAGGAAGGGGATGGTGGTGTGCACCCCCTCCACCACGAAGCACTCCAGCGCCAGCTTCATGCGCGCGATGGCCTCCTCCCGATCCTCCCCGTGCACGATGAGCTTGGCCAGCAGCGAGTCGTACTGGGGCGGCACCAGGTAGCCCGCGTAGGCGTGCGTGTCCACCCGTACGCCCGGGCCGCCCGGCAGATTCAGCGTGTTGATGCGCCCCGGGCTCGGCGCGAAGTGGCGCGCCGGGTCCTCGGCGTTGATGCGGCACTCGATGGCGTGCCCGCGCAGGTTCATCCCCATGTCGTCGGGGATCAGCAGGTGCTCGCCGGCGGCGGCGCGCAGCTGCTCCTTCAGCAGGTCGTGGCCGGTCACCATCTCGGTGACGCAGTGCTCCACCTGGATGCGGGTGTTCATCTCCATGAAGTAGAAGGAGCCGTCCGCGTCCAGCAGGAACTCCACCGTGCCCGCGCCGCGGTAGTCGATGGCCGCGGCGCCCTTCACGGCCGCATCACCCATGCGCCTGCGCAGTTCCTCATCCACCGCGATCGACGGCGACTCCTCGATCAGCTTCTGGTGCCGGCGCTGGATGGAGCACTCGCGCTCGCCCAGGTGCACCACGCGGCCGTGCTGGTCGGCAAAGATCTGGATCTCCACGTGGCGCGGCCTGACCAGGAACTTCTCCAGGTAGACCGACCCGTCGTTGAAGGCGGCCTTGGCCTCGTTCCTGGCCATCTGGAACTGGGCCAGGAAGCGCTCCGCGTCCTCGGCCACGCGCATGCCCTTGCCACCGCCGCCCGCGGCCGCCTTGATGATCACGGGGAAGCCGATCTCCCGGGCCACCCGGAGCGCCTCGTCGGCGTCCTCGATGGCGCCCTCGCTGCCCGGCACCGTGGGCACGCCCGTGGCGGCCATGGTCTTGCGCGCCATGGCCTTGTCCCCCATCAGGCGGATCTGCTCCGCCGTGGGCCCGACGAAGACAATGTCACTGCGCTCGCAGATCTCCGCGAACTCGGCGTTCTCGGCCAGAAATCCGTAGCCGGGATGGATGGCCTCGGCGCCGGTGATCTCCGCGGCGGCAATGATGCGCGGAATGTTGAGGTAGCTCTCGCGGGCGGGCGGCGGACCGATGCACACGTCCTCGTCGGCGAAGCGGACGTGCAGGGACTCACGGTCGGCCTCACTGTAGACGGCCACCGTGCGGACGCCCATCTCGCGGCATGCCCGGATGACCCGCAGCGCGATCTCGCCGCGGTTCGCGATCAGGACCTTGCGGAACACGGCTTCAGGCGTGGCTGCCGCGGAGGAGCGGAGGACGCTTCATCACCCCTTGCCTCCCGTCGGCTCGACACGGAACAGCACCTGGCCGAACTCCACCGGATCGGCGTTGTCCACCAGGATCTCGCGGATCACGCCGTCCACCTCGGACTCCAGCTCGTTCATGAGCTTCATGGCCTCCAGGATGCACAGCGTCTGCCCCTTGGAAACCGCTGAGCCCAGCTCCACGTACGACGGCGCCTCGGGGGCCGGCGCGCGGTAGAAGGTGCCCACCATCGGGGACTTGACGTCCACCAGGTTCGAGGGGGGCGCCTTCTCGGCGGCGGCCGCCGCCGGTGCCGCGCCGCCCGCGACGCCGCTCCCGGCGGACGCGGGTGCGCCGGCGTGCTCGGCGGGTGCCTGCATCATGGCCGTCGGCTGGCCGGCGGGCGCGGGCGGCGGCGTCTTGGCAATGCGGATGCGCGTGCCCGCGCGATTCAGTTCGAGCGAGTCGATCCCGCTCTCGTCCACCGCGGCAATGAGGCCGCGCAGAAAATCCAGATCGATCATGCGCTCCAGCGCTCCGGCTCCATTTTTCGGGGCGGCTGCGGCCGCGGTGTCGGCCGTGCCGCGCTCCTGCTGCTTGCTCTTCTTTACGGCCGTCTTGCGGCCCTCCTCGCGCGCCATGGCGCCTCCCTTCAGTTCCCGGCCCGGGCGGCGAGCTGCCGCGCCAGTCCCCTGAGGCCGAGGAGATAACTATCGGCGCCGAAGCCCACCACCACCCCCGCCGCGCGCGGGGCCAGCAGCGATTCGCGCCGGAAGCTCTCCCGGGCGTGGATGTTGGAGAGGTGCACCTCCACATAGGGGCGGCCCACGCCCACCAGCGCATCCAGCAACGCCACGCTCGTGTGAGTCAGCGCGGCGGCGTTCACCAGAAACCCGTCCACCCTGGAAGCCGCCTCCTGCACATAGTCTACCAGCGCCCCCTCGCCATTGGCCTGAAAGGTCTCCAGCTCCACGTCCAGCGTGCCGGCTTCCTCGCGCAGCGTCCGATCGATGGCCTCCAGCGTATCACGCCCGTAGACCTCCGGTTCACGATGCCCCAGCAGATTCAGGTTGGGGCCGTGCAGCACGGCGATCCTCACTTCTTCAGACTCTGGAGCCAGGAGCGGAACATGTCCAGGTCCTCATCCGAGCCGGCGTCCTCTTCCGCATCATCCTTAAGCGACGTCCCCGCGTCACCTGCGCCGCCCGGCGCCGCCTGCGCGGCGCCCTCGTCCCCCCCATCGTACCACGCGGCGAACGCCTCGGCCACGTCTCCCTCGTCGCGCGTGGCGGTCCCGGGGCGCCGTTCGGCGGCCGCGGCCGGGGCCGCCGGTGCGGCGGGCGGTGGCGCGATGTCGGGCGGGACTGCCGTGGCCTCGCCGCCACCCGCCGACGGCGCGTCGTCGAGGGAGGTCTCGAAGGGGAACAGCTCATCATCGGGCGCCGCCTCGGCGGGCGGCGGTGCGATGGACTCCGCAATCGCGGGCGCCTCATCCGCAGCGGGCGCCTCGTCCGCCGTTGGCACCTCGTCCGCAGCCGGCAGGTCGAACGGGAACGGTTCGCCTGGGGCCGGTGCGGGCGCGTGAGGGCGCTGGGCGTCCGCTACCGGCGCGTCCGGCCCCCTGCCGCCCGGGGAGGCCGCCTCGTCGACGATCTCCTCGAGCAGCAGCTCTTCCTCATCGGCACCCGCTCCGGCGTCGACCCCACCCGCATCCGCCGCGGCATCGACCCGAACGGCATCCGCCGCGGCATCGACCCGAACGGCATCCGCCGCGGCGTCGACCCCACCCGCATCCGCCGCGGCGTCGACCCCACCTGCATCCGCCGCAGCGTCGACCCCACCCGCATCCGCCGCGGGCGCCTCACCCTGCCCCGTGTCAGCGAGGTCCTCACGCGGCCGCCAGGCCAGCACCTGGTCCAGGTAGGACGCCGCCGACGGGCCGGACGGCGCCGGCGCGGGCTCGTCGGCCTCCTCCACGTCGGGCGCGTAGGGGCTGGGCTCGTCGTGGCGGGCTCCCGCGCCGCCCGTCCAGGCGGACTCCACCCCCTCCAGCCACGGCTCCGCGCCTGCACCACCGGTCGACCCGGCGCGCGGCGTCGACGGCTCGTCGGGGCGGGAGGGGGGATCCGCGCTCTCACCCGCCGATTCGACCGATTCCGCCGCGCCGGCGTCCACCGCTTCGTCGCCGGAACCCTCTCCCCGGCCGAAGAAGGCATCCTCGAGGCCGCCCTGCGCGTCCGTCTCCTCGGGATCCTCCGCTCCCTCTTCGCTCACGGAGAAGAAGACGTCCTCGAGCCCCGGCGGGGCATCCACGGTGCGGGCGGA
>Ga0214473_10009407_pt1 | contig 11548 bp, 11 predicted proteins | sample RVTome_7_FD_203509 | JGI IMG/M metagenome (GOLD analysis project Ga0214473, IMG submission 203509) | Soil microbial communities from uranium-contaminated site in the Upper Colorado River Basin, Wyoming, United States - RVT98D197 | ecosystem: Environmental > Terrestrial > Soil > Contaminated >...
TCGTACAGTCTCGCAGCGGTGGCGCGCATCTGTCGCGTTCCGGCGTCGCACCTGCGCCGCTGGCGGCGCATGGCGCTGCTGCGCCCGGCGCCCGCGCGCGGCGGGCGCCAGGCCTTCGACTTCCGGGACCTGGTGGCGGTGCGGCGCGTCCGCGGGCTCCTCGAGCGCGGCGTGCCGCTGCGTCAGATCCGCCGTGGCGTGCAGGCGGTGCGCGCGCGGCATCCCGAGCTCGACCGCCCCGTCGAGGCGCTCGACGTGTGGATCGCCGGCGGGCCGCGCGTCGTCCTGCGCTCCGAGGGCATCCTCGCGGAGACCGACGGACAGATCGTGCTCGACTTCGCCGCCTCCAGCGCTTCCGCGGGCACCGCCGCCGTCGCATACTGGGCCAGAGCAAGCGAAGCGCGCAGCGAGCCGCAGGCGAGCGGAGAGAGCGGCAGCCGCTCGGACTGGCGCAACGTCCTCGGATCTGCGCGCAGCGAGCCGCAGGCGAGCGGAGTCAAAGAGAGTGCTTCCGAGCTGTTCGAGGTCGGCTGCCGCCTCGACTCGGAGCGCGAGACCTACGCGGAGGCCATCGAGGCCTACCGGCGCGCGCTCGAGATCGACCCGGAGCACGCCGACTCCCACTGCAACCTCGGCTCGATCTTCTACAACCAGGGGCGCCGCGGGCCGGCCCGCGCCTGCTTCGAGCGCGCGCTCGAAATCGAGCCGCAGCACGTCGAGGCGAACCTGAACCTTGCGACGATGCTCGAAGAAGACGAGCACAACGAGCCGGCGCTGCGGCACTACAAGCGCGCCCTGGCATCGGACCCCTTCTACGCCGACGCCCACGTGAGCCTGGCTCTGCTGTACGAGAAGCTGGGGCTGCGCCGGACGGCGCGCGACCACTGGCGCCGCTACCTCCAGCTCGATCCCGGGGGCTCGTGGGCCGACGTGGCCCGGCGTCACCTCGCCGACTGAAGCCGGAAGCTGCGCCGATCGATCACGTCGTCGTCCAGGAGCGCCTCGACGCTCCACAGGCCGGGCGGGGCGTCGCGGACGTCGAGCACGCTCCCCACGTAGGGGCGGTCGAGGCGCTCCACGGAGGACCCGCCGCGCGTCGCACCGCCCGGATCCGTCCAGCGCACCGAGAGGCGGTCCAGGAAGCCGTCGAAGCGGGGCGAGAGCTTGCCCCACCAGCCGAAGCGCGCGGAGCCGGCGGGGATCTCGTCGCGCGACACACCCACCATCGGAGCTCCGTCGGGAGCCGTCTCGCTGACACCGGTGGCCAGCAGGATCTCGTAGGTCTGCTTCGCGAGCTCCCACTCCGAGCGGGAACGCAGCGCGCTGTTCGGGCCGGAGCGGTCGCGCGCCTGCTCGAACGCGAAGACGGCGCGCCCGCGGTCGCCGAACGCGCTCCAGGCCTCGCCCAGGCGGAAGAAGACGAGCGCGCGCGTCGAGTCGAGCGCGAGCGTGCGCTGGTAGGCGTCGATCGCCTCGCGGTGGCGCCCGGCGCCGTCGAGGAGCTCGCCGATCCGGAACGGGATGCGCGGCTCGCCCGGGTCGAGCGCCTCCGCGCGAGCGAGCGCGAGCAGCGCCTCGTCAACCTGGCCCGCGGTGGCGAGGCGCTCCGCCTCGGCCAGGAGCGGCGCGGTGAGCTCCGGGGCGCCGGGGGACGCGCCGCCCGGCAGGCTCGCCCGGTGGCGATCGAGCAGGAGCCCGAGGCGGCCCTGCACCCCCGCCAGTGCCTCGCGGCTGCCGGCCTCCGGGGGGTGGGAGGGGCGCAGCTCCCGGGCCGCGATCTCGACGGCGCCGATGCGGTCCTCGACGTCGGGATGGCTGTACAGGTAGGGTGGGAGCTGCTGGGCCGGGAGCCTCCGCTGCTCCTCGAGGATGCGCTCGAAGAAGCGCGTGATGGCGGCGGGCTCGTAGCCGGCCCGGGTCGTGTACACCACCGAGAGCTGGTCCGCCTCGGTCTCGAACTCGCGGGTGAAGCGCAGCTGCATCGCCACGTTGGCGGCCTGCGTCGCGACGAGCACGCCGGGCTCGCCCGTGGCCACGGCCGCGGCCATGCCGGCGAGGTTCGTGAGCAGGTCGGGGATCTTCGTCCGCGCCTGCATGCGCGCGAAGTGGCGGGCCTTCACGTGCCCGATCTCGTGTCCGATCACGCCCGCGAGCTCGTCCACGCTCCCCGCGGCGAGCACCGTGCCGCTGTGGAGATAGATGTAGCCGCCCGGTACGGCGAAGGCGTTGAGCGTGGGGTCGCGCACGACCCGGAAGCGGTAGACGAAGGGCTGGCGGTCGAGGCCCGACGCGAGTTGCTGGCCGATCTCGTTCACGAAGCCCGCCACGACCGGATCGTCGATCAGGACGACGTGCTTGCGGATCTCCTCGTCGAACTCGGCTCCGATGTCGCGCTCGTCCTGGACGTCCGGCGGCCCGAGCTGGCGCAGGGGGTTGAAGCGCCGCCCGTCGTCCTGGAGGCAGCCGGCCGCCGCAACCGCGAGCGCGGCGACGGCCATCCGCAGCCTCCGCACCCCGCCCTGACGCTGGCGGGTTCTCACTCGGGCGGCTGCCAGCGCAGCACGGGCTGACGCGCCGCGCGCGTCTCGTCGAGGCGGGCGAGGCGCGTGTGGTGGGGCGCCGAGCGCACGAGGTCCGGGTCCTCGCGCGCCTCGCTCGCGATCGCGAGCATGGCCTCCGCGAAGCGGTCGAGGCCCTCGAGGCTCTCGCTCTCGGTGGGCTCGATCATGATCGCCCCGTGCACGATCAGCGGGAAGTACACGGTCGGCGGGTGGTAGCCGTAGTCGATCAGCCGCTTGGCCACGTCGAGCGTCGTGACCCCCGTGTCCGCGAGGTTGCGATCGGAGAGCACGCACTCGTGCATCACGCGGCGGTCGTAGGGCAGAGCGTAGACGCCGCGCAGGCGCGCCAGCAGGTAGTTGGCGTTCAGCACCGCCATCTCCGCGCAGCGCCGGAGGCCATCGGGTCCGAGCGAGCGCAGGTACGCGAGGGCCCGGACGAGCATTCCGGCGTTCCCGGTGTTGGCGTGCAGGCGACCGATCGAGTGGGGGAGGTCCTCGTCGAGGGCGAAGCCGCCGCCCTCCGAGGCCTCGCGGCGCCGGACGACCGGGGTCGGGAGGTACGGCGCGAGCAGCTGCTTCACGCCGACCGGGCCGGCCCCCGGTCCTCCGCCGCCGTGCGGCGTCGAGAAGGTCTTGTGCAGGTTCAGGTGCATCACGTCGATGCCGAGGTCTCCCGGTCTCGCGATGCCGAGCAGGGCGTTCAGGTTGGCGCCGTCGCCGTAGACGAGGCCACCCTTGGCGTGGACGATCTCCGCGATCCGTGCGATGTGCTCTTCGAAGAGCCCGAGCGTGCTCGGGTTCGTGATCATCAGCGCCGCCACGTCCTCGCTCATGGCCGCGGCCACCGGCTCCGGGTGCAGCAGGCCGTCCTCGCCGGAGGGGATCGAGACGACCTCGTAGCCGTTCCGCGCGGCGCTCGCGGGATTCGTCCCGTGGGCCGAGTCCGGAACCAGGACCCGGGTGCGCCGCTCGCCGCGGTGCGCGTGGTAGGCCCGGATCATCATCACGCCCGCGAGCTCGCCCTGCGCGCCGGCGGCGGGCTGGAGCGTCACGCGATCCATGCCCGTGATCTCGGCGAGCTGCCGCTCGAGCTCGAAGCACAGCTCGAGGAAGCCCTGCAAGAGCGGGATGGGCTGCAGCGGGTGGGCGTTCGCGAAACCGGGCAGCCGCGCGATCTTCTCGTTCACCTTCGGGTTGTACTTCATCGTGCACGACCCGAGGGGATAGAGGCCGAGGTCGACCGCGGCGTTCCAGGTGGAGAGCCGCGTGAAGTGGCGTACGACGTCCACCTCCGAGAGCTCGGGGAGGCCGGGGATGGCATCGCGCAGGGCCTCGGGAGGCAGGTGCTCCGACGGCTCTACGTCCGGGACGTCCGACGCCGGCAGCGAGAATCCCTCGCGACCGGGGCGGGAGCGCTCGAAGAGCAGCGGCTCCTCGTAGGCGAAGCCGCGGGTCGCATTGCCGACGCGGTCGCGGCGGTCCGCGGTGCTCATGCGGGCCTCCCGGCGAGGGCCGCCACGAGGCGGTCGATCGCTGCGCGGCTCGCGAGCTCCGTGGTGCACACCAGGACGGCCGGTCCGAGCTCCGGCGCGAAGGCCGCAAGGTCGAGCCCGCCCAGGATCCGCCGCTCACGTGCCCGGGCGAGCCCGGCCTCGGCCGAGTCCGGCACGCCCACCACGAACTCGTTGAAGGTCGGGGCGGCAAGCGGGAGCGAGAGTCCCGGGGTCGCGCGCACGCGCGCCTTCGCGTACTCCGCCTTCGAGAGGTTCAAGCGCGCGAGCCGGCGCAGGCCCTCGGGCCCGAGCAGCGCCAGGTACACCGTAGCCATCAGCAGGCAGAGGCCCTGGTTCGTGCAGATGTTCGACGTGGCCCGCTCGCGGCGGATGTGCTGCTCCCGCGTCGAGAGCGTCAGCACGAAGCCGCGTCGCCCCTCGGCGTCGACCGTCTGCCCGGCGAGACGCCCGGGGAGCTGGCGGACGAAGCGCTGCCGCGTGGCGAGGAAGCCGAGGTGCGGTCCACCGAGGCCCATCGGGACGCCGAAGCTCTGGGCCTCGCCGCACGCGATGTCCGCGCCGCAGTCACCGGGCGAGCGCAGCAGCGCGAGCGAGAGCGCCTCGGCTACCACGACGACCAGGCGCGCGTCATGGGCGCGGGCCGCGTCCGCCGCGGCGCCGACGTCCTCGACGCAACCGAGGAAGGCCGGCTGCTGCATCACCACGCAGGCGGTCCCGGCGTCGACGAGCGGAGCGAGAGGCGCGGTCCGGCCGTCGGGAGCGCGCCTGGCCTCGACGATCTCCGCGCCGAGACCGGCGAGGTAGGTCCGGACGACCTGTCGATAGTGCGGGTGCAGTCCGGCCGAGAGCACGACGCGCGATCGCCGGGTCGTGCGCATCGCCATCAGCGCCCCCTCGGCCGCGGCGGAGGCCCCGTCGTAGAGCGAAGCGTTCGCGACCTCGAGACCGGTGAGGCCGGCGATCATGGTCTGCCACTCGAAGATCGCCTGGAGCGTCCCCTGGGAGATCTCGGGCTGGTAGGGCGTGTAGGAGGTGGTGAACTCCGACCGCGAGACCAGCGCGTCGACCGCGCTCGGCGCGAAGTGGGCGTAGGTGCCCGCGCCGAGGAACCAGTCGTGCGTCCCGGTGTGGGCGTTGCGTTCGGCGAGCGAGGAGAACTCCGCGAGGAGCTCCTGCTCGGACAATGCGGGCGGGAGCGAGAGGGGTGCCCTCATGCGTAGCTTCGTGGGCACGCCCTCGAAGAGCGCCTCGACCGAAGCGACGCCGATCGCATCGAGCATGCGGGTGACATCCGCCTCGGTGTGCGGGATGTAGCGCACGGACCTGCTACTCGCCCCGCTCGTCGATCTGCCGCGCGTAGGCCGCCGCATCGAGGAGATCGTCCACCTCGGCGGGGTCGTCGACGGCGAGCGCGATCATCCACCCGTCCCCGTAGCAGTCCTCGTTGACCGTCTCCGGGCGGCTCGCGAGATCGGTGTTGATCTCGACGACCTCGCCGCTCACCGGGGCGTAGAGGTCGGAGACGGCCTTCACGGACTCGACCACGCCGAAGACGTCGCCCTGGTGCAGCATCGTCCCCACGCTGGGGAGCTCGACGTAGACGATGTCGCCGAGCTGCTTCTGCGCGTAGTCCGTGACGCCGACGACGACGCGCCCGCCCGCGGGGCGCGCCCACTCGTCGTCCTTCGAGTAGGAGAGATCGTCGGGGATGTCGTACTCGGCCAAGGCCCGTCCTCCCGGTGTCGCGGTGCACCCGCCCCCATCGGTCCCGTCGGGCGCGCGGCGCGAAGCGCCGGCCCGCCCGGGCCGAGGCTACGAACGCCTCGTGCGTCCCGGGGGAGCTCCGACGAAGGGAGTTTCTACCACGCGCGCGCGCGCGGCGCGCCCCCGGATGCCGACCTCGAGGATCGTCCCCGGCCCCGTGAGCGCCATCGGAACGTAGGCGAGTCCGATCGAGGCGCCGAGGGTCGGGGAAGGCGCGCCCGAGGTAACCGCCCCCACGACGCGGCCCGCGTGGGACACCGGGTAGCCGGCCCTCGCGACGCCGCGATCCTCGAGGACGAAGCCGACGAGGCGGCGAGTGAGACCCGAGGCCCGCTGGCGCCGCAGCGCCTCGGCGCCGAGGAAGCCCCCGCGCTCGAGCTCGACGAAGCGGTCGAGGCCGGCCTCGAGCGGCGAGGTGGAGTCGTCGAGCTCGTGGCCGTAGAGCGGAAGCGCCGCCTCGAGCCGCAGGGTGTCGCGTGCGCCGAGGCCCGCGGGCACGAGCCCGGACGGCTTGCCGGCCTCCAGGATCGTCTCGAAGACCCGCACCAGGTCCCCGACGCCGACGTAGATCTCGAAGCCGTCGGAGCCCGTGTATCCGGTCCGGGAGGCGAGGGCCGTGCTCCCGGCGATCGCGACGCGGTCGAACGCGTAGCGACGCAGGTCCGGGAGGGGCGCTTCGCAGGCACGGCGCAGGATCTCGGCGCTCGCCGGTCCCTGGAGCGCGAGGAGTCCCGTCTCCTCGCTCGTGTTGCGCACGATCGCGGCGGCTCCGGCGTGCCGCACGATCCAGCGGTAGTCCTTCTCGACGTTCGAGGCGTTGACGCACAGGAACAGCGCGTCCTCGGCGAGGCGGTAGACGGTCACGTCGTCGACCACACCGCCGTCCTCGTTGCACAGGAGCGCGTAGCGCACGCGTCCCGGGCGCATCGGGTGGACGGCGCGCGTGAGCAGTCGATCGGCCGCGGCCACCGCCCCCGGTCCGGTGAGCCCGATCTGGCCCATGTGCGAGACGTCGAAGAGCCCCGCCGCCTCGCGCACCGCGCGGTGCTCCTCGAGGATCGAGGTGTACTGCACCGGCATTTCGAAGCCGGCGAACTCGACCATCCGGGCGTCGAGGCGGCGATGGGTCTCGTAGAGGGGCGTGCGCCGGAGCCCGGTCATGCGGGGCGCCGGGCCTCGTAGGCGGCGAGCGTGTTGCGCAGCAGCATCGTGATGGTCATCGGGCCCACACCCCTTCGGTGCGGGGTGACGAGGCTCGCGTGCCCGAGCATGCCCTCGGTGTCGACGTCTCCGATCAGGGCTCCGTCCACCTCGCAGACGCCCACGTCGATCACGGCGGCCCCGGGCTTCACCCATTCGCGCTTCACCAGGCGCGGCACGCCGACGGCGGCCACCAGCACGTCCGCCAGGCGGCAGAGCTCTGCGAGGTTGCGCGTGCGCGAGTGGCACATCGTGACGGTCGCGTGGACCTGCTGGAGCAGGAGTGCCACGGGCTTGCCGACGATGCTGCTGCGCCCGATCACCACGGCGTGAGCGCCCTCGAGCGCGACGTCGTGACGGGTGAGGACCTCGAGGATGCCGAGGGGGGTGCACGGGCGCAGGCCGGGCTCCCCGAGCAGCAGGCGGCCGGCGTTCAGCGGATGCAGCCCGTCCACGTCCTTCGCGGGGTCGATCGCCTCGGCGACGGTGTTCGGGCGCACGTCCTTCGGCAGGGGGAGCTGCACGAGGATGCCGTCGACGGCCGGATCGCGGTTCAGCTCTTCGACGACGGCGAGGACCGCGCGCTCCCCGGCGGAGGCCGGGAGCCGGCGCTCGACGGAGTCCATGCCGATGCTCTCGCAGGCGCGACGCTTCCCCTTGATGTAGGACGCGCTCGCCGGGTCGTCGCCGACGAGCACCACGCCGAGCGTCGGAGCGCCGCGGCCGGCGGCGCGATGGCGGGCGATCGCATGGGCGAGCTCGTCGCGGATCTGGTTGGCGAGCGCGAGCCCGTCGACGACGACGGTCTCGATGCGCGCGGACGACATGACGCGAGCGCCTCCGGGAGCGGGGCGCGAGTATACCGGAGCCTCAGGCGGCGGCCTTTGCCTCGGACTTCTTTCCCTTGCCACCGGGGCCGGGGTCTTTCGAGTCCTTCGAGTCCTTCGAGTTCTTCGAGGGCGCAGAAGCCTTCGAGTCGCTCGCATCGGACGACGCGCTCGTGCTGGTGTCGGAAGAAAGCTTCGCATCGCCGCCCGCGTCCTTGGCGCCGCCTTCCGCCTTCGCCTTGCTCGAGGAGTAGAGATCCGAGTACCAGCCGCTGCCCTTGAGCACGAACGAGGTTTGGGAGATCAGGCGGCGCACCTTGCGCGAGCGGCAGTGGGGGCAGCTGCGGATCGGATCCTCGATGATGCGCTGCTCGACCTCGAACTCGCGCTCGCACTTGTCGCACAGGTACTCGTAGATCGGCATCCACTCTCCCGGTTTCCCGTCTGGTCCGCCTGGCCCGCACGGGCCGTTCGGGCGGACCAGAGTCTAGCGCCCCTCCGGGGACGGCGGAATCCTGCGCACGCGCCCGCGCGCCGTCAAGGCTTGCGCAGGCGCGAGGGATCCTGTGCGGGGCGGGGCAGGGCGGCGACGCGGGCGGGTCCCGCGGGCTCGTCGGGTGGATCGCCCGCGAGCGTCTCGAGCAGCCCGAGGTGCGTCTGGATGGCGGAGCGGACCGCCGCCGAGAGGCGGATCTTCACGAGCTTCATCTCGCGGATGTCGTCCGAGAGCTTCGAGGCGCGCCGATGCGCCGCCTCGAGGACCTTCTCGCCGCGGATCTCGGCCTCCCCGACGATGACCTCGGCCTCCTTCACCGCCGTTCGCTTGAGGTCCTCGCTGAGCTTCTGGGCGGTGGCGAGCGTGTTCTGGACGATCTTCTCGTTCGCGGAGAGGTCCTCGATCCGCTGCTCGAGCTCGCGGATCCGGGCCGCCTGCTGCTCGACGCGTCGCAGGGCGGACTCGTAGTCCTCGGCGGCAACCTGGAGGAAGCCGTCGACCTCCTCGCGGTCGTAGCCCCCCATGCGCCGCGGGAAGCGGTGGTTTCGCATGTCGAGCGGCGTGATGCGCATCGGCCCCCCTTCGTTCTGCGGCAGGGGATCGACCGAACCTTCTGGAATCTTTAGGACTCTCCTGTTGGGTCGGCCGCGGTGCGGCTGGCCTCGCGGCCGAGCTCGCCGGCCCGGCGCGTCGCGGCCCGAACAGCTTCCCCAAGCGCCGCCCCGAAGCCCAGGGCCTCGAGCCGCGACAGGCCCGCCAGGGTCGTGCCCCCGGGCGAGCTCACCTGCCGGCGCAGCTCGGCCGGCGAGCGCTCGCTCTCGAGGGCGAGCTTGGCGGCCCCGTAGGCCGTCTGCTTGGCGAGGAGCGCGGCCGCCTCGCGGGGGAGGCCCGCCGCCGCTCCGGCCTCGATCAGCGCCTCGAGGAAGGCAAAGAGGTACGCCGGCCCGCTCCCCGAGAGGCCGGTCACCGCGTCGAGTTGAGGCTCGGCGGCGGCCTCCCACGCGACCCCGACGCTCTCGAAGAGCGCTCGCGCGGCCCCGCGGTCCTCGCGGGTCGTCGCGGCGTTTCCGAAGAGCCCCGTCGCCCCCGCCCTCACGAGCGCGGGGGTGTTCGGCATGGCGCGCACGATCCGGGCCGGCGCGCCGAGACCCGCCTCGAGGACGGCGAGCGGAACGCCGGCCGCGATCGAGATCCACAGCACCCGACCGATCTCGCCCGGCGCGGTCCGCAGCAGCTCGGCGAGGAGCGGCGGTACCGCGCCCGGCTTCACGGCGAGCACCACGACGTCGCTGCCCCGGGCCACGCGGGCGTTGTCCCCGGTCGTCGCGACGCCGAGCCGCGCCTCGAAGCCGCGGCGCCGGTTCTCGTCGACGTCCGAGGCGAGGAGTCGCTCGCGCCCCACGCCCGAGGCGAGCAGCCCCCCGGCGAGCGCCTCGGCCATCGCACCGGCACCGACGAAGCCGATCCTGCGATCCGCCAGCATCAGCGGCTCCTCTCCTGGCGCGGCCCGAAGATCCCCGTTCCGACCCGGACGATCGTCGCGCCTTCCTCGATCGCCACCTCGAAGTCCCCGGACATTCCCATCGAGAGCTCGCGCATGCGGCCGCCGCGCGGCAGGCTCGGCGCGCTCTCGAGCAGCTCCCGCAGCCTCGCGAAGACGGGGCGCCCGGCCTCGGGATCCGCAGCGGCCGCGGGCATCGTCATCAGCCCGATGGGATCGAGCGAGCCCCAGGCGCCGCTCGCTTCGACGAGGGCGGGGAGCGCCTCCGGGGCGACGCCTCCCTTCTGCGCCTCTCCGCTGAGCTTCACCTGGAAGAGCACGGCGAGATGGAGGCCCAGGGCCGCGACGCGCCGGTCGAGCTCGGCACCGAGCTCGGCGGAGTCGACGGTCTCCACGACCTCGAAGAGCCTGGCGACGTGGCGGGCCTTGTTGCGCTGGAGGTGGCCGACGAAGTGCCAGCGCGGAGGCGTGCGGCCCTCCGCCGCCAGGAGTGCCGCCACCTCGGGGATTTTCGCCTGTGCCTCCTGCAGGTAGCTCTCACCGACCGCGTCGAGGCCGGCGCGGACCGCGTTCGCCACGTCGGCCGCCGGGTGGAGCTTCGCGACGCCGACGAGGGTCACCGCGTCGGCGCGCCGTCCGGCGCGCTCGGCCGCGCGGGCGATGCGCGCGCGCACGGCAGCCAGTCGCTCTGCAACCCCCTCGCTCACGGGCCCTTCGCCGCGCCGACTTCGCGCAACAGCGCGAGCGACTCCTCGAGCGGCAGTCCGATCACGTTCGTCTCGCTCCCCTCGATCCGGGCGACGAAGCGCCGACCTTGCCCCTGCGCGGCGTAGGCGCCGGCCTTGTCGAGCGGCTCGCCGGTCGCGACGTAGCTCGCGATCTCGTCGTCGCTGGCCTCGTGCATCGCGACACCGCTCTCGACCACCGCGGCGCGCACCTCGAGCGTTGCGCTGTCGATCACCGCGATCGCCGTCAGCACGCGGTGGCGTCGGCCGGCGAGGCGCCGCAGGTGCGAACGGGCCTCGCTCGCGTCGGCAGGCTTGCCGAGGACCTCATCGTCGAGGACGACGATGGTATCGGCGCCGATCACGACGCGTCTCGGCTCCCCTCCGACCCGTCGCGCGACCGCCTCCGCCTTGGCGATGGCGACGCGCCTAGCGAAGGACTCCGGGGCCTCGCCGGGCAGGCGCTCCTCGGGGACGTCGGGCGTCACGACCTCGAACCCGACCCCGGCGCGCGCGAGGAGCTCGCGGCGACGGGGCGAGCCGCTGGCGAGGATCACGGGGAGCGCGCGGGGGGCGGGCACGGGATGCGGGGTACCGAGCCGCCGGTGAGGCGTCAAGCGGGGCTAGCAGCCTGCCCCGAGACTGGCGCGGGAAGGGCCGGGCGTCGAGGCGCGCCGCGGGCGATCGGCTCAGCCGTCGTCTCGGGGCAGCGGCTGGCGCCTGCGCTTGAGCTCGCCGCGACGCTGCTTGGCGGTGAGGCGCCTCTCGCGGCCACCGGCGGTGGGCCGGGTGGGGCGCCGCGGGCGGCGCACCGCGAGCGCGGTGCGAACGAGCGCCGCGAGGCGCTCGCGGGCGAGGGCCCGGTTGCGCGCCCGGCTTCGCTCGTCGGCGGCGTGCACGACGATCTCGCCCTCGCGCGTGAGGCGCCCCGCGAGGCGCAGGGCGACCCGCGCGCGCTGC
>Ga0214473_10009408_pt1 | contig 11548 bp, 10 predicted proteins | sample RVTome_7_FD_203509 | JGI IMG/M metagenome (GOLD analysis project Ga0214473, IMG submission 203509) | Soil microbial communities from uranium-contaminated site in the Upper Colorado River Basin, Wyoming, United States - RVT98D197 | ecosystem: Environmental > Terrestrial > Soil > Contaminated >...
GCGGGTGCAGCCTGGGATCATGGCCTCCATATGATTTCGGGCAAAGTCCCCCAGTACCTGGAGGGTAAGCTGGAATATGTAGAAGGGGGTACGGGTGAGGAGACGGCTGAATTCCTTGAGCCCCTTGGCACCTGTCAGGTTCGGTATGTGGGTCATCCTCAGCCACTCACAATCCCCCGCTATATAGAAGGGGTAAAAAGGGTGGTGATCAAAGGCGCGCTCATACCGTCATGGGTAGACGAGCTCATTAAAGAGCAGAAAGAGACAGGTTTTCTCAGTAACGAGCCGGTAGAAATCAAGGGGACTAAAGTAGCCCCCTATGATCTGACCTTGAAGCTTTGGGCCGCAATTCCCAATAATAGAGATAAGGGCCCCGCCGCTTCCGGGTTGAAAGTGATCGTTAAGGGGGAGAGAAAAGGAAAACAGGTGACCTACACGGCCGACATCGTGGGCAGGATGGCGCCGGGAACGGGACTTCCCGCCTCGATCGCGGCTCTCATGTTATATTCTGGCGACGTTAAGGTAAAAGGAGTGGTAGCTCCGGAAGGCTGCATCGATCCTGAAAAATTCCTTGCAGCATTACTAAAAAGAGGCGCCAAAATACACCAAACGGAGACAATAACCTCTATGCTTGGACTTTAGCCTGGATTTGGCATGCTGAAAGGAGAATCTCCATGAAAGACGTCGAGAAACTAAACATAACTCGAAGTCTGGAACTTTTTGATGAGGCAAAAAAGTTAGTTCCCGGCGGAGTTTTAGGCGCCAGAAAACCCAGCGATTTTATCGAAGGAGAATATCCGATCTTTCTTGAATTTGGCAAGGGCAGCAGATTAACCGACGTTGATGGAAATGAATATATCGACTTCCTCTGTGGCTACGGGCCGATTATCCTGGGCTACAGAGAAGAAGAAGTTGATGAAGCGGTTATTAGGCAAATCAGAGACAAAGGCTTCTGCTTCACACTCACACAGAGGTATCAGAATCAGCTCGCGAAAAAACTCAACGAACTCGTCCCGTCTTCAGAAATGAGCATTTTTTTAAAAACCGGTTCAGATGCCACGACGGCGAGCATCCGTATTGCGAGGGCCTATACAAACCGGATCAAGGTTATTCGGTGTGGCTACCACGGCTGGCATGACTGGTCGGTTGAGATGAAAGGGGGCGTTCCTGAAAAGCTCTATGAGGATGTCCATGAATTTCGTTACAATCATCTCAATCAGCTCGAGGACCTGATGGCAAGATATGGCGAGCAGACGGCTGCCATCATCATGACTCCTTTTGGGCATCCCAACCATCAAAGGTTGGAAGAACCTGCCCCCGGGTTCCTTGAGGGTGCAAGGGAAATCGCTACCCGGTATGGCGCGGTTTTGGTCTTTGATGAAGTCCGTACAAATTTCAGGCTTGCCATGGGTGGAGCGCAACAACTTTATGGAGTCACCCCGGACCTTTCGGTCCTTGGGAAAGGAATGGCTAACGGATATGCAATAAGCGTTGTTACCGGAAAAGCTGAAGTGATGAAAGCTGCAGAACAGAAGCTTTTTATATCTTCTACCTTCTTCCCGAACAGTGACGGTTATATTGCCGCCCTGAAAACCATTGAAATTCTAGAACGTGAGAATGTCCTCGACCGCATATGGGAAAAAGGCGGCCGTTTTCTGAAAAAAGTCCGGGACATCGTTAACAAGTATGACGTTGGAGCCGAGCTGACCGGCGTTGCACCCATGTTTTACATCACCTTCAAGAGGGATGAAGCGAATACTCATAAAGCCCGACGCGATGATTTTTACACTCAGCTTATCCGAAGAGGCATCTTTTTACACCCCCACCATCATGGATATATTTGCTACAGACACACTGAACAAGATCTGGACACAGCGGCTAAAGCGATCGATGAAGCCCTGGCTTATGTCAATGACAAACATCAAAAATGAGTAATCCCTCAGTGAGGCGGCCCTCATCTGGATTAAAAGCACGTTGCTCGTTCCGGAGGTTGGCCCGCTCACCCGCAGCGTTTCAGCGGCGGAAACCTCTTCCCAAACAATGACCATCGCCACGATGCCCTGCCATAGCCACTTAGAGCACTAACCCTTCGTTTCCCAAACGCTCAACGAACCCGCCTCCTGAAACGTGAGGAAGGAGCGGACCGACCCCCGGGGCTGATGCCGAACTCAAATGATACCCTGTAACTGAGGGACCACAAAAATGACCCTTCCTTGCAAAAAGCGATTGCCGATCAGTCTCCCTCTACTATCTTTTTGGTAAAGTCTTCTCTTTTTCTCCTGACCATCGGAATGAGAGAGGTGATGAGGCAAGCCAGCCCAAGAATCACAAAAATCGCGGAGATGGGGCGGGCAAGAAAGATGATAGGACTGCCGTGGGAGAGCAAAAGCGACTGTCGAAGGGAACTCTCCATCACCGGCCCCAAGACGAGGGCCATTAGAAATGGTGCTCCTTCAAGCTTCACCTTTCGCATCAGAAAACCGACGATTCCGAAAATCAGCATGATGAATATCTCTGCCACGTCGTTATTCAAAGTGTAAACTCCGACCAAACAGAACAGGAAGATGAAGGGGATGAGAAGGGCGTAGGGTATCCGTAAGACTCTCACCCACATGCCAATCAAGGGGAGGTTGAGAATTAAGAGCATGACATTCCCGACATACATACTGGTCACTACCCCCCAGAAGATGTCCGGATGTTTGCTAATGAATAACGGCCCCGGCTGGACCCCATGAATCATCAGCACTCCCAGAAGAATTGCCGTCGTGCCGCTGATCGGTATGCCAAGGGAAAGAAGCGGTATAAACGCTCCTGTCGTTGCAGCATTATTGGCCGTTTCCGGCCCTGCGACCCCTTCGATGACCCCGGTGCCAAACTTCTCGGGATGGCGCGAAATCTTCTTTTCGAGTGCATAAGAAGCGAAAGACCCGATGGTCCCACTTGGACCGGGAAGCATACCGATAAAAAAACCCAAAATCGTTCCTCTTAGGATTGCCCAGATACTATCCTTCCAATCCTTCAGGGTAGGAAGCAGCCCTTTTATCTTGGTCTTAAAAATGCTGACCGTGCTGGTGGATTCTATATTCTCCAGGACCTCGGCGACCCCAAACATACCAATCGCCACTGGCACGAGCCCCACACCATCCATCAGCGTCGTCGTACCATGGGTGAATCGGGGGGCCCCGTTGATGGGGTCCATCCCAATGCTCCCGGTGAGTAAGCCGAGTACAGCCATGATCAATGCTTTTGTCGTCGAGCCTCGTGAAAGGTAAGATACGAGGGTGAGCCCCAGAAACGCGAGGCCAAAGAATTCAGGCGGGCCAAAACTTAATGCGGCCTGTCCTAAGACAGGAGCCAGAAACATCAGGCCCACTATCGCCAGGGTACCACCAATGAAAGAGCCGATGGCAGCAATTCCCAAGGCCGGACCCGCTCGGCCCTGACGGGCCATCTGATATCCATCCAGACAGGTAACAATCGAGGCCGACTCTCCAGGAATATTCACCAGTATCGATGTCGTCGATCCACCATACATCGCGCCGTAATAGACACCGGCGAGCATGATAATCGCAGACGTTGGGCTCATCTTGTAGGTTAAGGGGAGCAAAATAGAAAAGGCGCCTACGGGTCCAAACCCGGGCAAGACCCCCACGAGGGTACCAAAGATTGTTCCCACGAAGCAAAACAGGAGATTGCCGGGGGTCAGTGTTACTGAAAATCCTAATAGGATCTTGTCAAATACATCCATACTTCGTTTCTTTAAATGCCTAAGAGGCCTCGAGGCAATGGGATGGCCAGCAACAAGTCCAGGATTAAAAAAGAGACCCCGGAACAGAAGAAAGCAACCACGATGACTTTCCACCATCTTTGGGGTTCAATTGCCCGCATTAAAAAACCGATGAGAAGGAACATGCTGAGGATATAGCCCAGGGGCTTAAATAAGAAGGCAAAGGCGGAGAGTGCACCCAGCGTCAAGCCCACCTTTTTCAAGCCTCCCCATCCTCCACGGACAAGGGTTCTTTTCTCTTTTTTCTCTTTGAGGGTCTCCCATAAAAGGGTCAAGGAGAGAATCGTCAACAGGGAGGCCAGGATGAGTGGGTAAAATCCCATTTTCGGCCTCCCCGGGGTGCCGATGGGAATTGTACTGATCTCCAGGAATGTTACGAAGGCAATCGCCAGCAAAACAATGCTGCAAACAAGATTGCGTTGTCTCATACTCCCCTCTGTCATCGGCCCGCGATCGCTTCCTCCAGCTTATAGACCGATCAACCTCGTCCCATTGGTGCCTAACATGGCCTCAATCGATTTCTTATCCAGATCGAGCTGCCTGATCTTCTCGATATAGGTCTTCATCCCCATGGGATCATTCACAAAGTTTGGCGGATAATCCGTAGCAAAAAGGAGGCGCTTGGGGCTGATATTCGTGAGGGCGCATTTCACGGTCTCCATTCCTATCTCGCGACCTGCCATATTAAAATAGATCTTATTGAAATGCTCATTAAAACGTTCCGCATAGGGCTCGCTAATGAGGGGTTTCCCCCTCCAAAATTTGGCACCCCAATACCCGATATACCTGTCCAGACGCTCCTTAATAGAGGAAATGCCTCCTCCAAAATGTGCCAGAATGAACTTCAGATCAGGGAATTCCTCCAGGACGCCTCCTAAGCATATTCTCGCTGTTGCCAGGGCGAGGTCGAATTCCCTGACGACGGTTCTATTCAGGTCATAAGGGGCCTTACAAGCATCGAATCCCCCGGCTGCAAGGGAAACGTGGACAAAAATCGGTATTCTCAGCTCGGAGACCTTTTCATAAAAGGGCCACATCTCCCGGGAATCCAAAGGATGTCCATCGACTTGAGCGGTAATCATTACCCCTCTCAGGTCAAGCTTTCTTATTGCCCGCTCAAGCTCATTGAAAGCCCTTTTTCCCTCCAGGGGCATGGTACTGGCAAAGCCTACGAATCTCTTGGGATATTCTTTTACCACCTTTGCGCATGCGTCATTAAAAAACCTGGCTTCCTCCAGATTGTCAACTGTGCCGGTTAATACAGCCATGTCGATGCCGGCGATGTCCATATTCTTCAAGTGCAGTTGGATATCATGGCTTGCATCATCAAGAGGCCGCAGCTCTCTCCCATCGGGAGAGAACATTCGCACGACCTCTCCTGGCTTACCCCCTCTTTTCTTCCATATGTCGTATGGTGTGTAGTGATGTTCGAAATCGATGATCATATCGCCCTCCTTCTACCTCAACCTAGAAATTAAAGGTTTCGTCCAACGGTCACGGTAACGATGCCCGTTTCGTCCCCTTCGACTCGCCGTTCGTCCTGAGGTTCTCGAAGGATGAACGGCGGCTCAGGACAGGATTCGGCTACGTTCTTGGTCTTAAGAGGTTGACGTAACCGTCCGACCCTAAACGAAACGGGCTTCGTAGCCCTTACCTTAGCCTTAACCTCAGCCTCAACCTTCCCCCCGAAGCAGCCACCATTCCCGTGTTCCGTGGGGGACATGCCGCTCCTTGCTCGCTGTGTCATTGTCCGATCTTGGCTGCCTTTATGACCTGTGAGTATTTCTCCTCTTCCTCGGCTAAGAATTTTGCCGACTCCTCGGGGCCGAGATTATCTACTCTATAGCCCGCAACCTTAAAGAGTCCGATAATCTCTTTGTCTTTCAGGGTCTCATAGAGCGCCTCGCCGAGTTTTCTGACGATTGCCGGAGAAGTTTTTGCCGGTACAAAGAATGCCGCCCAGGTTGCGCTGACCACTTTTGGATACCCCTTTTCCACTGTTGTCGGAACATCCGGAAATTCTTCAAGACGGCTGCGGGACATCACGGCCAAAGCCCGTAAAGAACCGGCCTCAAAATAGCTTTTCACCCCGCCGTAACCCACGAAGGTCATATTGACGTGCCCCCCTAAGACGGCGGTCATCGCCTTTGCAGTTCCATCCATCGGTATATGTGTGATATCCATACCGGTGGCCATTTTGAGAAGCTCCCCCGCCAGGTGGGGAAGCGTACCGGGGCCAGCAGTGCTGTAAGTAAGTTTCCCGGGATTCTTTTTAGCATCTGAAATGAGTTCATCGAGGGACTTCCATGGGGCCTCCTTTTTTACAGAGACGACGCTGGGCATACCCACTGACATATTCACCGGAGTAAAATCTTTGAGACTAAACGGGAGACCTTTGACCGTTAATGGAGAAATAACGACCGTGGGTGCTGAAACGAGAACGGTATAACCGTCCGCCGGTGCAGCAGCAACACTCTGAGCACCCACAGTGCCGCCGCCGCCGGCCTTATTGATGACTACGACCGGCTGCCCCAAAAGAGTTGAGAGCTTCTTATGGAGAATACGGGCAGTGACATCGGTAATGCCGCCCGGTGGGAAATTAGAAACAATCTGAATTGTTTTGGTCGGATATTCAGCCCCGTGAGCGGTGGCCAAAAATAAGAGAGATGGAATAAGTGATAAGCATAGCTTCGTCAGGCTTTTGACGGCAACTCTTTTTCTCTTTTTTTCCCAACCTTCGCTCATGATGCAACTCCTTCCTTGCGGTGATACCTTGCGGGCAAGAGTGAACCTTTCGGCTCCCCGACCTGAAGGCCGGGGCTTGCTCAAGGTTCACCCTGAGCCGCGCTTCCTTCCTCGCCTTCAAAGGCGGGGCTTCGCGCGGTCGAACGGGTGAACACAAACGTATCTGGATTCGCCCTAAAAAGCAAGAGAAATTTGGGTGAAGGATAGAAGTGTCAAAATGTCGTTGACAAAATTTTGGGTTGGTGTATATATGGGATGAGGGGCTTTTACTCTGGAAAGGAAGCAGCGATGGGGAGACGAGAGATTATTTCTGTAATCATTCTTTTCATGCTGTTTTCGCCGTTCCTCTTTACAGGTAATCCATCTGCCGAGATTGTTGTCCGTGAGATCGGACCGTCGGAGGAGGAGAATTACGGCTCTCATGTTGATCGTGACGGCTGGGTTCACTTCGCAGTGTACTCTCCTGACGCAACTCATGCGAATCTCGTGCTTTTCGATAGACCGGAGGCCGTAACGCCGGTCCATACGATACCCATGAAAAAGAAAGGGGACGACTGGCAAATAAAGATCAGGGGGGAAGGGATTGGCCCGGGACTATTTTACATGTATCAGGCAAAGGGGAGGAACGATGTCTCAAAAGATGACTTGTTTGGATTAATGTTCAATGAGAACTATTATTTGAACGATCCGTACTGTGATAAAACCCAGAACATCTCGTATTCCGCCTTTTTCAAATCCGCGCCTTTCACCGATATTTCCTCTCCGGTTTATGCAGGGGGAGGGAAGTGCATCGTCTATGATCATTCAAAGGACAATCATCCCGGCCATGTCACCCTGAAACGGGAGGACCTTATCGTTTATGAACTCCATGTCCAGGATTATACCGCAAGAATCCAAGGACTCGATCCTTCATTAAAAGGGACCTATCTTGGGTTGGCCAAGAGCGGTTTGAAGACGCCTGGAGGGCTGACCGCCGGTATCGATCACCTTGTGGAGCTCGGGATCAATGCAGTGGAACTGATGCCGATCATGGAGTATGACGAGGAAACCGGCAATGAAGAGCGGAGGTATAATCATTGGGGATATATGACTACTGGCTTCTTTGCCCCTGAGGCCCGGTATGCGTCAAAACCGGGTGAACAGGTGGTTGAGTTGAAAGAGCTCATCAAGGCATTCCAGGACAGAGGCATAACGGTATTCCTGGACGTTGTCTACAACCATTCCGGCGAGCAGGGGCCATGGGTCATAAGCGGCAGGACTGCCGCGAAATATATCAATTTCATGGGACTCAGCAATACGCGCGTATTCAAGGCGACGGGCGACGGCAGGACCTATTTCAATAATACCGGAACAGGAGATGATATCAATTTCGCCGGCCCGGACACGACGTTCGCAAAAAGACTGGTGAGGGACTCCCTTGCCCACTGGCATCAGGTGTACGGGATCGACGGTTTCAGGTTTGACCTGGCCCGAATCCTTGCCGATGGGTCCGAAAATGCTGCTGACTGGGTTGACAATGATATGAGATTCTCTCAAGCCCACCTCCATGCAGAACCCTGGGATCTGGGGGGACAATGGTGGGATTTCATGGATAGTTATGGGTGGGGATATACAAATAACCGGTGGGCCAAGTGGCTCGGGAAATATCGCGACAAGGTCCGGAGATTCTCAGCCTCGAACCTGAAGAATAGAACCGCGTTCAAACAGCTCGTTGAAGGATATGGGTCGACCGGTGATTCTACCGGGTCTCAGGCATCAACCCAGCCGTGGAGATCCATCAATTTTTTGGCTGTCCATGATGGATATACGCTTCGGGATTGTGTCTTCTATAATGACAGCGATGGCTCCCATAATTGCTGGGACAGCGGAGGCGACGAGAACCTGAGAAGAGAGCGGGAAAAACTGCTGGCGGGGGTTCTGTTCACATCCCAGGGGATTCCGCTTCTCCTTCAGGGCGATGAGTTCGGCATGACGAAATCGACTGCGCGATCTCAAGACGATGCCCGTAATACCTATAACTATGAGTCCTCAACGGGAGACCTATCCATCAACAATGTCAACTGGATTGATTGGAGGCTGAAGGATGGAGACAGGAGCGAATCGCCGAAGGGTCCGACCTACGGAAAGGAGCTTTTTCATTGGACAAAGAATTTGATTGCATTGCGGAAGAAATGGACCCATTTCCGGCGGGAGAATTTTACAGAATACGTCCACGGGGCCTGGAACGGGGGGCCCCACTCAGGCCCTTCGAATGACGGGAAACTTACCTACATCTGGGAAGGCCCCGGCGAGGGTGAGCCTGCGCAACTGGGCGTCATTTGGTGGGGGAGGGCTGGTGAGCCCGATATCATGGTTGTCTATAATGAAAATTGGGAAAATATTGAGATGACGAACTTCCGTAACTGGTCGCAAGGCAACTGGAAAGTGCTTGCCCGATCATGGTTTGGGGGCGATTCCGACTTCTGTAAGATGGATTCCTGGGAGACGGACTGCCCCGATGCGGGTGATTCCATATCGGTCAAGGGGAGATCCATGGCAGTCCTTATCAGTAACAATGACTAAATCCAGATTTTGCATCACCGAAACCGGGCAAGGCTACTTCCAAAACCTTGCAATTGCGGATTATCGGAAATTAGGGGTTACAGAGGAATTCACTTTGGGTGAAGTCCTGATTTCATATGGAAATGCATGTAGCCAACCCTTAAAGGTGCCGCTGCAATGTTTTTCCAGCACCCTCGCCCGTTTTCTGCAGTTTTTTTGCAACTGGCGGGTAGATCTAATCGGATCTCTCAGGTTTTCTGATCTTTGGTTCGGACCAAGGAAAGGAGCGGTAACATGTTTGGTTCCAGTATTCTGGAAGTTGCCATCGGGTGATGTTTATTTATCTCCTCCTGAGTCTAATCTGCGGCCGGCAAGGCGTTAGGCCGGGGGAGGGGGCTGGATTCGCAGAATCTTTTCGGTATTTTCGAGGATTGAATCGGAAAAACCGTGAGCTCTTTTGATTCTCACATCCTTATCGAGGGGGTTCGTTGTCTTATGGATCTCTATAAACTCCCCGACATCGACATCTGAGGTGACATAAGGAAGGTGAGCCCACCCATCAATCGGTATCGGGAAATCCGAGCCGTGGACGAGCCATCGAGAAGGAAAGGTGTCCAGGATTTCATGGACGATAGGAATCCTTGTGGACAGAGAGAAGGCAGAGGTGTCACCCAAGAGCCGAATCTTGCCGCCTGAGTTTGCCTCCTTCATGAGGGCATAGAATTCCTTGCTCTCGTTTTTATCGATGATGGGAAAGACAGGGGTTGCACAATGGGCCGCGATGACGGTGACCCCGCATTCGAGGGGCCTCTCAAGATGTCTGAAATTGTCCAGGTGGCGCTTGCGAATGCCTTCGGGGAAGGAATACTCGGGTCCCACGTGGCAGAGCAGGGGCATTTTGTTCTTTGCGAGGGTCTCGTAAAAGTGTGTATGATTATAATCCATCAATTTGATATGCTGGGTCGAAGGGATAAGCTTCATCAACACGGCGTTCGGATCGTTGCAAACGCAATCCAATTCTTTCTCCCAATCCTTTCGATTAGGGCTGACCGAAGCCCCGTAAAAAAACCTTTTTGCTTTCTTCACGGGATCGGATTCTTTGCCGAGTCGCTCGTTAAGCACTCTTACCGTCTTTGCTAAAAATCGATTGGAAACCCAGAGGTCCGTCCTTTCTCTGTCGAGGTCGCCGGTCTTCGGGTTATATACAGCATCCAGTCCAAGGAGAACGAGACCGTCAAGCTCCTCGGAACTGGTCAGAATCCTGTAACATAACGCCAGATACTCTTCTGTCGATATCTGACCGTCACGATTAATATCCGTCTCCATCCGTATAAGATCCTCTGTCACCAGGTTATAAAGGACCCTCGTAAAAAAGAGGTTATTGTCATCGGGATAGAAATAGACATCTTCATCGACTTTATCTATGTCCTTCCCGCTTCCACTAAGATGAAAATGAATATCGATTTTCATTTTTTTCTCCTTGATCCGATACCCGCCCATGAAGGCGGGGCAATTCATGAATTGCCCCTACAGGAGCCCCGGCGACCCCTTCCAAGAATCTCCCCTCCCTTCGGTGGGAGGGGACAAAGGGGAGGGGGGATGGTTCGATCCCGCGTTTCGCGGGACCCTGAGCTTGTCGAAGGGTCCACCCCTCTCCGAGCCAGAGGCTCTCTGAGCCGGCGGCCACCCTCACCCTCCCCCATCGAAGGGGGAGGGGATTATTGGGGGAGATTGAAATATTCTTAGTTAATCTTTAACGCCCATACAATAATGGACTGATTGGTAATTTGCCCGGTTCCTGTAATGCAATATCTGAGGTAATGAATGGGGGATTCTAAAAATACGGTATTGTTGGGCAGAAAATACATGGTTCACCTTATTTACCGCTCTAAACATATCAACTAAATTGAAAGGTACCATAAATGCAAGCCGTTATCAAGAAATAGGGGTGGGCCATGGACAATGAACGATTCAGCATCTTTATGGCACTGGACGGTCCGCATCTCGATGGGTTGATCGGCAGCGCCGGGATCATGCGATTCGATTGGCCGGAACGAAGTTTTTATCTGCAGCATTATGAGGGGGTCAGTGGCGCCCACAACGTCTCTCTGGCGCCCAACAATAGACTTTGTCTGCTTGGAAACTTTAGCCAGCAAATCGTGCTGCTCGACACCTCGGACCCCCGGAACATGAAGATCATCGCGAAACAGGCGACCCAATACTTCGAGGACTGTCCCTACCGCCTGCGCTCCAACACGCACCACCTCTGGTATCCGGACAGCGAGCGGTTCATCGGGGCGGTCGGGGATCACCTCTACCGTTTTCACGTCAGCAGATTGAGAGAGCCCGAACAACTCGGCCCACACGGACTCTTCAATGCCCATGAGATCCGGTGGGACCCGGGCAGACGTTACGTCCTCGTCGGTGACCTGGGCCCCGAAGACACTGACGCGCGACAGATCGCGGTCTTCGATC
>Ga0214473_10009409_pt1 | contig 11547 bp, 11 predicted proteins | sample RVTome_7_FD_203509 | JGI IMG/M metagenome (GOLD analysis project Ga0214473, IMG submission 203509) | Soil microbial communities from uranium-contaminated site in the Upper Colorado River Basin, Wyoming, United States - RVT98D197 | ecosystem: Environmental > Terrestrial > Soil > Contaminated >...
GAAGGCGTCGGGGAGCTCGTCCCCCGGCTGGCCCATGCCGTGCTGGCAGACGGGCTCCTCGGAGTCGTCGCCGGGGCCGGCGCAGTCGGGATCCTCGGCGGCGTCCACCCGGCCGTCGGCGTCGTTGTCCTCGCCGTCGTTGCAGGCGGCGCAGCCGGCCGTCCCGGGCACGCAGAGCGCCATCACCACCGACGGGATGATCGCCGTCAGGTCCGAGGGGCCGCTGCCGGTGGACGTGCGCGTCCCGATCCCCGTTCCCACCAGCACGGTGCCGTCCACCACCACGGCGCCGGAGGCCACCGCGCTCAGCAGGAGCTGCTGGCCCACGTTCGCCACCAGGCGCAGAGCCCCGCTGTCGGTGTCGTAGGCGCGCAGGAAGGGGGCGATCACCGTCCCCGTGAAGGCGACCCCCGGAATGGCGCTGGTCGGGCCGAAGCTCGCGTCGGACAGGAAGCCCCGCGTGCCGCGGTTGTTCCAGACCACCGCGCCCGTGTCCATGTCGAGCGCGTGCATGGTGGGCCGCTGGGGACGCAGGGGGTCGAAGCCCGGGGCGGTGGTGAAGTAGATGAGCCGGCGCTCCTCGTCGACGGCCGGGGTGGCCAGGATCCCGCCGATCTCGCCGCCGGGCACCACCTGGGTGCGCCAGTAGGGCAGCCCCGAGGGATCGGCGTCGTCCCAGCGCGCCCCCGTCACCTCGTTCACGCCGTCGCGGTCGAGGACGGTGTAGGTGCCATCCTTGTTCCCGATGCCCAGGACCTCCCGCCGCGCGCCGGCGACGTCGATGCTGAAAAGCTGGGGCGAGGCCCCGAAGGCCAGGTCGTCGTTGTCCACCTCCCGCGGGCGCCAGCGCCAGACCGGGGTGCCGTCCAGGTCCAGGGCCACCAGCGCCTCGTCGTAGGGCGGCATGGGCGGGGGCGGCACCGGGGTGGCCGGGTCGTGGTCGGTGTCGCAGTTGCTGGAGCTGAAGAAGGCGAGGCCGCGCGCCGCGTCGTAGGAGGCGCTCGACCAGACGTTCCCGCAGCCCGTCGGGGTGCGGTCGAAGCTGCAACCCGGCCGCGTGGCCAGGAAGCCGCGCGGGAGCCGCAGCTCCGCCTCGCTGTGGTAGCCGTCGAAGCGCTGGATCCGGTCCTGGGGGCGCGGCCGGCAGGTGGCGCCCGTCTCCAGGTCGAACCACCACAGGAGCCGCCCGTCCCGGGCGTCCACGGCGAAGAAGCCGCCCTTGCCGGTCTCCTCGTCGTTCACGTCCATGCCGACGAGGACCCGGTCGCCGACCACCAGCGCCGAGGACTCGATCTCGTTGCGCTCGCCCTCGAAGCCGCACACGCCCTTGCGCTGGCAGCCGGTCCCCGCGGTGAAATCCCAGATCCGGCGCCCGCTGGCGGGATCGAGGGCGTAGAGGACCTCGCCGGCCGCCACGAAGAGGACGTCGCGGCCGTCCACGCGGGAGACGTCCACGCTGGCCACGTTGGGGAAGGAGGCGCCCGGCTGGTCCTCGAGGAGGCGCCTCCAGAGCAGGCTCCCGTCGGAGAGGCGCACCGCGTAGAGGTAGTGGTCCCAGGACTGGAAGAAGACGACCTGGATCTCGCCTTCCCGGGGAAGGGTCACGCGGGCCACCGCGGGCGAGCCGGTGACGATCGCGCCGGTGAGGAAGCGCCAGCGCTCGGCGAGCTGCCCGACGTTGGCGGCGCTGACGATCGACTCGTTGGGATTGAAGAAGAGCCGGCGAGGGCCGCCGGCGTAGCCGCGCCATTCCCCGGGCTCGAAGTTCCCGGGCAGGAGCCCGAGGCCGTCGGGGAAGGCCAGGCCCCCGCGCAGCACCTCGGGCGGCCCCGGATTCCCCGCGGCGTCGAAGACCACGCGGCGCACCTTGCCGTCGGGGCCCGGCTCCGCCACGAAGAGGCTTCCCACCAGGTCGAGGTCCGCGTAGTAGAGGACGCCCCGGGCGTCCACGACCACGCTCTGGGGATGGCCCGTCGAGAGGGGCAGCTCGAGGACGGTCTCGTCCGGCCGCGGCTGCACGATCATCCGCACGAACGCGCCGTCGGGATCGAACTCCGCGATCTGTCCCGTGAGCACACTCGCCACGTACCAGTTGCCGCCCGGCGCGCGCGCCAGTCCGGTGGGCGTCCCCGCCTGGGCGGCGCTCCGGAGGAAGACCTCCCGGTTCACCCGGTCCGCGTCGGCCAGCGGCGAGCCCAGCGCATCCGTGCGCCCGCAGCCCCCGGCCGCGTCCGGACCCGTCGGGAACGGCGGCGAGAAGCGCAGGACGGCGCCCTGGCGCGGCGAGGCCACGTAGACGCGGCCGAGCTCGTCGGTCGCCACGCCGCTGGCCGTCCCGATGCTCGTGGCGATCTTGCAGAAGTTCGTGCTGGGCGCGTCGCTGGCCGGATAGGCGCCGGGCGGGCCCGGGAAGCCCTGGTAGGGCGGGAACCAGAGGATGAGCTGGCCGTTGAACGGCCCGAAGGCCTGGTTGCCCACCTCCGTGGTGAAGAGCAGGCCGTCCGGCGTGAAGGCGCAGCCGAAGGGCTCCGGGCCGTCGGTGAAGTAGGTGGCCGTGAGCTTGCCCACCTGGGAGCCGTCGGCCTCGAACACGCCCCAGCCGGCGGGCGGGTGCGGCTGGCCGGTGTCCTCGCCCGCCACGAAGCGGCCGGAGCCGTCGGGGAGCGGGCAGATGCTGCCGTTGACGTCGCGCCCGCCCGGGTCGAGCTCCGCGCTCTCGATCAGGACGTCCTCGCGCAGGGGCCCGGCGTCGAAGGTGTCCACGTCGTAGCGCCGCAGCCGGTTGCCCTCGGGCGAGTAGAGGAGCTGCTGGAGCTCGGGGGGCGCGGCGTCCCAGGCCCCGGCCGGGAGGGCCAGGGAGATGGCAGCCGCAACGAGGATCCGGATCCGCATGGCCCCGTGGCCTCCGCACCTGCTCCCCCATCCTACGCGCACGCGCGCCGGGGTTGAAGGCCCTCGGGAATCCCCGGGGGAAATGAGTGACTCTCGCCCTAGGACGGGGTCCTCGCCTGCCAGGACGTGCACCAGCCCCCGGCCTCCACCAGCCCCTGGGCGAAGAGCTTGCAGGTGCCGCGTTCCGCGGAGCCGGCGCTGAAGAAGAGGCAGGTGCCGCAGCGCTGGTCCGGGCGGGCCGACTGGTGCACGTACTGGAGGGCCGCGACGCTGGCCTGCATGGCGAGGACCTCGGTGACGAGATTCACGCCCGTGTCGCCGCCGGTCGGCGCGGGTTCGGGCGTCCCCGCGGCCGGCTCGGGCGGCGCCGCGGGCGTTCCGCCGCTCTCTTCGCGGGATCGGCAGGCAACCGCCAGCGCCGCGCCCGCCAGGGGCCAGAGGAGTGCAGCGCGGACTCCGTCCGCCAGCAGCCGCCGCCGGCTCACGCCCGGGCTCGGCATGTGGCTCACTCAGGACCCTGCGCCCAGGCGCCGGACCACGTCCCCGTCCTCCGGCGGCATGGAAGGGCCGAAGACCACCGTGTAGACGCCCAGCATCGAGCCTTCCGGAGAGCGGAGGGCGAAGAGCACGGCCTGCTCGTCGGGGTCCGAGTCTCCCTCGAAGCGGACGACCTCGTCGACTGCGAGGAGCTCGGGGTCGTACTCCTCCCCCGTGACCAGGTCGCACAGCCGGCCCCCTTGTGCGCGCAGGTCGTGCGCGTACCCCCGCGCGGCCAGCCGATCCATGGCGTCGCGCAGGCTCTCGAGGGCCACGGCGTCTCCACATCGACGATCGAACCTAGCGCGATGGCGCCGGCCCGGCGAGCGATCGCACGGCCCGCGCCGGGTGCCAGATCCACAGCACGGCGCAGATCGCGAAGAGCGCAGGCACGTCGGCCCACAGGTGCTGCATCTCGTGGGGATACACGAACGCCTCGGCGAGCATGACGAGCCCGTGCAGCGCGTTGGCGAGGATCCCATAGTCCACGATGGAGCGGTGCGCGAGCGGGTCGCGCGCTCCCCGGATCATCAGGATCGCCCAGGCCGCGTACATCGCGAGGAGCATGAAGAGGTAGGGGGAGAGCGGCGGGTGGTGCGGCGACGCCGCGTGCGTCCCCCACAGGAAGCCGGCCGGGTAGAGGACGAAGCCGGCGGGCAGGACCACGAGGGTGAGCCATCCGACGGCGCGCATCATCGCCGCGGAGCGCGCCAGGGAACGATCCGTCACGCCGGGAGTATACTGCCGCAGCGCAGGAGGGTCGCCATGGCTTCGCGGTCGCAGCAGGCGGGTCGGGGCGAGGAGGAGTGGCTCGAGGCCGGGACGCTGGAGGAGCTGGCGGGGCGGCCGCTCCAGGAGGTGCGGATCGGTCGCAAGGTCTTCGCGCTGAGCCATGTGGAGGGCCGCTTCCACGCCATCAACGGCCGCTGCAACCACGCGGGCGGCCCCCTCGGCGAGGGCGCGCTCGACGCCGAGGGCTACGTGGTCTGCCCCTGGCACTACTGGCGCTTCCACCACGCCACGGGCAAGGGAGAGCGGGGCTTCGAGGAGGACACGGTCCCCGTGCACGAGACGCGGGTGCGCGGCGGGAAGCTCTTCATCCGGGCCCGGGCCAGCACGCGGCGGCAGCGCAAGCCGCACGCGCCCCATCCCCTCACCCAGATGAAGCAGCGCGGCCAGCCCGGCGGGCCGGGCCCCGAGGCGCCGCTGCGCCTGCTCGGCATCTCGACCACGGCGATGAACGAGGAGCACCCGCGCTACTCCACCTCCGAGGACCTGCTCGACTCGGCCCTGGCGAGGGCGCGCAGCCTGGGCTGCGACACCCGGCTGATCCGGCTCTCGCAGCTCCGCTTCCGGCACTGCGAGGGCTACTACTCCAAGTCGGCGCGCGCCTGCACCTGGCCCTGCTCCATCACCCAGCTCGATCCGAGCGACCGGATGGAGGAGGTCTACGAGGGGATGGTGGGCTGGGCGGACATCGTCCTGGTGGCCACGCCCATCCGCTGGGGCGCGGCGAGCTCGCTCTACTACAAGATGGTCGAGCGCATGAACTGCGTGCAGAACCAGGAGACCATCGCGAACCGGCACCTGATGCGCCTCAAGGTGGCCGGATTCATCGTCACGGGGGGACAGGACAACGTGCAGGCCGTCGTCGGACAGATGCTCGGCTTCTTCGCTGAGCTGGGCTGCCAGTTCCCGCAGTTCCCCTTCATCGCCCACTCGCGGGGCTGGTCCGCCGAGGACATGGAGAACAACGTGCGCTACGTGCGCCGGAGCCGGGATCTCCACGAGGGAGCCGGGTCCCTGGTGGACCGCTGCGTCGAGACGGCGCGCGCCCTGATCGCGGGGACGCTGGTCTGTGGGCCCGCGGCCAAGGGCGGCCGCAAGGGGCGCCAGCTCGACGTGCGCGCGCAGGTCTGACGCCGCGGATCCGCGCCGCCCCGCTTCACACGCCGAGCCGGCGGCGGGAGGCTGCCAGCGCGGACCCGAGGAAGGCCCGGAGCCGCTCGCGCTGCCCGCCGGGCGGCCCGCCGTCGACGAGCTCCCGCCCCGTCAGGACGGCCGCGTCGAAGGCGCCGCTCTCCCAGTGCCCGCCCGCGAGCGGCGGGAGATCGTGCTCCTCGTCCGGAAGCGGCCAGGGCGAGACGTACCAGTAGGGCTGGGCGTAGGTCTCGTCTCCCGGGCCGAGGCCCACGCCGATGGTCCGCGACGCCGCGCCGTCGCCGCCCCGCTCGAGGGTGATCAGCGTCGCGATGTCGAAGTGATGTGGCCAGCAGCGCACGTCCGAGGCCCCCGCCTCGCGCGCGGCCAGCTCCTCCAGCTCCGCGTGGGCGTTGCCGTACCAGCGTGCGAGCTCCTCGAAGTCCTCGCCGGGCCGGCCCGTGAACGAGGCGCCCCGGGCGGTCGGGTGGGCGGGAAGATCGTACGGCACCGGGGTGAGCCTCGAACCCGGGAGCGGGACGCCGTGCGCCTCGATGGCCCGGGCCAGCCACGCATGCGCATCCGCCAGCGTCCTCCCGCCCAGCGGAAGCGAGCCGAGCGTCGCTCCCCGGTCGTCGAGCAGCAGGAGCTCGAGGCGAGCGACGCCGAGAGCCGCCTGGAACGGCCTTTCGCGCGACACGAGCCGCCCCACGAGCGCCCCGGCGGCCTCGCTCCAGCCCAGGTTCGGATGGCTGTCGTCGGGCGTGGCCTCGAGGAAGGTGATTCCCACGGCGGAGACCACCTGGGCCGCGTGGTGGAGCTGGAGGCGGGCATCGACGAGCGCCGTGGGCTCCCGCGTTCCGAGGATCTTCCACCGAGACGCCCTCACGAATCTCCCCCGAGCGCGGCATGATATAGGATCGGAGTATGGAAGAGAGCCTCCTGGGCCACGAGCCGCTTCTCCGGCTGGCGTCCTTCCTGGGCGTCTTCACGGCCATGGCGCTCTGGGAGTGGGCCGCGCCGCGGCGGCGACCCGCCTGGGACAGGCGCTCGCGCTGGGTGCCGAACCTCGGCATCGCGGCCATCGACACCGCGGCGATCCGGCTGCTCTTCCCGGCGGCGGCCGTCGGGGCAGCGGCGGTCGCCAGCGAGCGCGGCTGGGGCCTCTTCCAGCAGGGCGACTGGTCCGGGCCGCTCGTCTTCCTCGGCTCGCTGGTGGCGCTCGACCTCGCCGTCTACCTCCAGCACGTGGTCTTCCACGCGGTGCCGGCCCTCTGGCGGCTGCACCTGGTCCACCACGCCGACCTGGATTTCGACGTGACGACGGGGCTCCGGTTCCACCCGCTCGAGATCGTCCTCTCGATGCTCTGGAAGATCGGCGTGGTGGTGGCCCTCGGAGCGCCGGCTGCCGCCGTCCTGGCCTTCGAGGTGCTGCTCAACGCCACGTCTCTCTTCAACCACGGGAACGCGCGCATCCCGCTCCGCCTCGATCGGATCCTGCGCTGGATCGTCGTGACGCCGGACATGCACCGTGTCCACCACTCGCTGCTGCGCCGCGAGACCAACAGCAACTTCGGATTCAACCTGCCCTGGTGGGACCGCCTGCTGGGCACCTACCGGGCGCAGCCCGCGGCCGGTCACGCCGCGATGACGATCGGCATCGAGCAGCTCCAGCGGGATCCGCCGCTGGGCCTCGGCCGGCTGCTGGCTCTCCCCTTCCGCGTAGACCCGGGCCGTTATCCGATCAACCGCGGCCCGGATGATGATACCCTCCGGCTCGAGGAGGTGTGACATGGGTCGAGTCGTCCTCACGATCGCGGGGATCCTCTGGATCGCTTTCGGTGCGGCGGGCCTGCTCGCGCCGGCGGCGGTCGTCGGCGGGGTCGGGATCGACCTCGGCTCCGGCGACGCGCTGGCCGACGTGCGCGCCACCTACGGCGGCGCCCAGATCGGGATCGGGCTCTTCCTGCTCTACTGCTCGCGGGCGGATGCGCGCGTGGGCTCGGGGCTGATCGCGCTGGCCCTGATCGCCGCGGGCTTCGGCCTGGCTCGCAGCGCGGGCATCGTCCTGGACGGCGCCCGCGGAGGGCTGACCTTCTTCGCCCTCGCGACGGAGATCACCGCGGTCGTCCTGGCGCTGGCGTCGCTCTCGCGCGCCAGCGCGTCGCAGCAGGCCAGCCACGCCTGAGGCGTGGCTGGCAGGGTGGGGAGCCGCCGCGCCGTTCAGGGCCGCTTGAAGCGCTCCGCCACCTCGAGAGACCGGGCCATTCGAAGCGTCACGGCGATCTGGTCGCGGATGATGCTCGACGTCCAGCTATACATGCCGTCGCCAGGCTTGGCCCCGATGGGTTTGGTGCACATGACCTCGCGTCTCCCCCAGAGCAGGAAGTACGGCTTCTGCTCCTCCTGCGCGATACCGATCTCAGCACCTACCTGCATCGAGTCCTGCGTGTGTTCTCCACAGATGACGATCACCTCGTCTGCGTCAGCGATCCGCCGACGTACCCGGTCGTTCCAGGCGTTCGTCATCTCTGCGGACTCGGACCAGCCCAGGATCTCGAATCCAGAGCAGGACTTGAGCGACTCCTCGACGAGCCGTTCCTTCAGGTCGTGGTCGTGACCCAGATCGAAGCTCATGAACACGCGAACCTGGCCCATCGGGCCTCCCATGGCGTGCGCCTAATCCGACCTCCCGAGGCAGGCCGCGCAAACGGGGTTGAACCCCAGGGGATGAACCGGTGGATGAAGCTTCCGGCACCGGTTGCAGGTGGTGAGGAGCGCCGGGCGGAGCGCCGGGGCCAGGGCCTCGGTCTCTCTGCGCATGCCTGCTAGCGGCCGCCAGCCGCTCGAGCCTGGGCCTCGTTGACCTTGATGGTCCGCCCTCCGAGCTCGGTCCCATCGAGCGCGCGGATCGCGTCCTGGGCGGAGCTCGGCTCGCTCATCTCGACGAAGGCGAACCCTCGCGCCCGACCCGTTTCGCGGTCGGTGATGACCGCGACCGAGTCGACGACGCCGTGCCGCTGGAAGACGGCGCGCAGCTCGTCTTCCGTGGTGGAGAAGGAAAGATTCCCGATGTAGAGCTTCTTGCTCAATTTGCATTCCTTGTCGCGTGCCTCGTCAAGAGGTGGACGCAACCGGCGCGGGATTCCGTTCCGGCCTGTCCGGACGCGCGAGTCCCATCGCGTTGAACCGTCCGCGAGCCAGCCGATGCGGCGGATTCCACGGGCGGAAGAGGCGAATTCGATGGGGATCAGAACAGGCGGGTAAGGGCCGGAAGCTGGAACCAATCGCTAGACCTCTTGACCCACAGGATAGCACAGGCAGAAGCCAGCGCCCGCAATCCACCGGATCGGGATGGCTGATTCAGTCACCCGTCTCGAGCTGGCAGCGCTGCCACAGACCCGGCGAGAATGCCGTCAACAGCACCCGTTCCGTCTCTTGCCGCGACGCGAACCTGTAGAAGACGAGCGTCCCCGAGGGGGCAATCTCTACCTCGTCGGCTTCGACGCGTTCGTCGCCTCCCTCCAATCGGACCAGCCACTGCCTCTTCATCGCACCTCCACTCGTCGTGGACCGCAGACCGGGAGCAATCCGCCTCGCCGCTGGATCACAGGTCCGGTGCCGACTGCGCTCGAAAGATCGGCCACGAGCGTCCCCACGATGTTCATGGGACTCGCCGGGAGCAGGACGCTCGTATCGACGATCCTCACGAGGCGAGGTTCACCACCTCGGAGAGCGTGAAACCCTCTGCGCTCGCTCGATTCTCGAGCTCGATGAGGAGATCGTCGTCGAGTCGGAGCGGCGTGCGCATGGCCCAAATTCTAGCATCGATCAACCGATCGAGCACGGTACGACACGAATCGAGGATGTTGGCCGGACTATCGGACGCCAACGTGGAAGGAGCGGCGAAGGCCGACGGTGGGTACGTAGCGCCGCGCCAATGGGCCGGGCATCGGTGAGCAACCGGGGCGCATCGCACACGGCGACGGCCAGGGAACTGACGCAGCCCGTTCCCGCCAAACGCTGAGCTGCAAGGCGCAGCCGATGTGTGTCCCGTGTGTTCGGCCGCTCTGCAAGTGCTCGACGGAGAACGGCGAAATGGCGGGGCGGACGGGACTCGAACCCGCAACTTCCGGCGTGACAGGCCGGTGCTCTAACCAGTTGAACTACCGCCCCGCGCGAGGAGCCTCTGGGTAGCCGACTCCGGGGCGGCCCGCTAGGGCCGCCCCAGGGGAAGCTGGCCGGCGCCTCAGCGACTGGCTGCCTGGGCCGCCGCCTGCATCTGGATGGCCTGCATCTGCATCATCAGCGCCATGTCGCCGGCCACCTGGATCTTGCCCGACATGAAGGCCGCCATGGGGTCCAGGGCGCCCGAGGCCATGGCCTCGGCGTCCTCGGCGGTGACGGTGATGGTGGTCGTGGGCTGGGCCGGGATCGCGCCGGGGCCGAGCTTGAAGTCCACGTACCAGTCGCCCCCCTGCCCTCCGGAGACCTTCATGCGGATCACGCCGTTCAGGGCGCGCATCTGCTCCAGCGCCTGGGGGGTGGGCGCGGCGGCGGCCTGGCCGCGGGCGCCCGCCGGCTGGTAGCCGGGGCGGAAGAGGGCCGCCGCCTGCTGGCCGAAGGCGCCGCCCCGCCCCTCCCACAGGGTGCCGCGCCAGTTCTCCAGGGTCTGGATCAGCGTGAAGGAGCAGTCGCTGCGGGGCTCGGCGACGACCCGGAGCTGGCCCTGGTCGATGTGGAAGACCCACTCGCCCCCGCCCTCGCCCTCGATCACCACGCCGAGCTTCACGTCGACGTTCCTCTGCGCGTCGGGGATGTCGGCCTCGGCAAAGGCCTTGGGCAGCCAGCTCTTGAAGAACTCGGACGGCGGGATCGGCGCGGCGGGAAACTCGGCCATGCGGATTCTCCTTCTCGCATGAGGGAGCAGCGACTCTAGCGCCTCCGACGGGGCCGCAGCACCTGAGCCCGCCGCCGCAAGCGCCGCGCCCCGGGGGTCGCTTCGACACGCCCGCTGCCGCGGCGCGCGCAGCCCAGGCGAGGCGAAGCCTCGCCGTCCAGCAGTTTGAGCGCCGGGCGCAGCCCGGCGCAGGCGAGCGTAGTCACATGGCTGGTGGGCGCGGGCGGGCTCGAACCACCGACCCCCTGGGTGTAAGCCAGGTGCTCTAGCCGACTGAGCTACGCGCCCCGGCGCCGAGGGTAGATCAGGAGGCCCGGGCGGGCCCAACGAGGCGCCTCCAGGCCCGGGCCACGGCGGACTGCGCGTCGTCCACCAGCGTGTAGGCGACGGGCACGACGAGGAGGGTGAGGAAGGTCGAGGTGGTGAGGCCGCCGATGGCCACCACGCCCATGGGGTTGCGCCACTCCGAGCCGTCGCCGTGCCCGAAGGCCACCGGGAGCATCCCGAAGATGGTGGAGATCGCGGTCATCAGGACCGGACGCATGCGCACGGGGCCGGCCTCGAGCACCGCCTCCCGCAGCGGCCGGCCCCGCTCGCGCAGGGTGTTGGTGTAGTCCACCAGCAGGACCCCGTTCTTCATCACGATGCCCATCAGCATGAGGAACGAGATCTGCCCCATGACGTCCAGCGACAGCCCGGAGGCGGCCACGGCGGCGAAGGCGCCGATGAAGGAGAGGGGCGCCGAGAGCATGATCGTGAAGGGATGGACGAACGAGTTGAACTGCGCGGCCAGGATCATGTAGATGGCGACCAGCGCCAGGAAGAAGGCGAAGGTGACCGCGGACAGCGTCTCGCGCAGGCGCTGCGAGGGGCCCACGGGCAGGAACTCGTACTCCCCGCCGATCTCGAGCTCCCGGGCCAGCCGGCTGACCTCCGCGTCCGCCTCCCCCGCCGACTTGCCCTCGAGGTTGCCGTAGAGGGTGATGGCGCGGGTGCGGTTCTCCCGGTCGATCTGCACCGGCCCGCTTCCGATCCGCGGCGTCACCAGGTTGCGCAGCGGCACCAGCGCGCCGGCCGCGCTCCGGACCCGCACCAGGTCGAGCTTGTCCGCGTCGTCCCGGTACTCGGGGCGCACCTGCACGCGCACGTCGTAGCGCTCGCCCAGCTCCTCGAAGGTGGTGGCCTCGTAGCCGGCGAAGAGCGCCGAGATGGTCCGCCCGATCTGCACGGCGGTAACGCCCAGGTCCGCGGCGCGCTCCCGGGTGATGGCGAGCGCCACCTCCGGCTTCCCCGTCTCG
>Ga0214473_10009410_pt1 | contig 11547 bp, 10 predicted proteins | sample RVTome_7_FD_203509 | JGI IMG/M metagenome (GOLD analysis project Ga0214473, IMG submission 203509) | Soil microbial communities from uranium-contaminated site in the Upper Colorado River Basin, Wyoming, United States - RVT98D197 | ecosystem: Environmental > Terrestrial > Soil > Contaminated >...
CCGTCTCATAAACCCCCCTTCCCCCGACCGGCCCCTGATCGCGACCGGGTTCATTGCGAAAAGGATCATAAGGATTATACCGCGAACCCCGATAAGAATCGGCGAAAGCCAAAGAGGCCGATCCGACCATACAAAGGACACTAAATAAGACAACCAATTTTTTCATGCGAGACTCTCCTTTTTAAATATGATGGACTTATGAAAACCTAACCAAAGATATTTGAAATTCTGGAATCCAGGAGACTGGAGCCAGAATTCAGAATGAAGGCGTATCGTTAAAGATTGGAGAAGTATCCTGGATTCTAATCATCTTCTTTTCCGACCGCTGCCCCCGGCAATCCGTATTTTCTTCTAATCCCCCTCGTTCTTTACCGAGGTTTCCAACTTGATCCCGTATCTTTCAATCTTGGATTGAAGGGTGGGTCGGGAAACCCCGAGTATTTTAGCCGCCCGGCTTCGATTGCCGCCCGTGATATCCAGGGCCTCACTGATTAGGGCGCTGGCAACATGGTCCATTAACGTTTCAAACTTATTCATCCCGGGCTCGTTCATCAGGGCCTTTCGAGCCCACGGTCTAATCGACTCATCGGTCGATGGCTCCCCCTCCTTGATCATGGTTTCCCCTTCAATAACCTGGGAAATGTCCTCCGGGCGGATAGGATATCCCCGGCTGAAAATTAAGGCTTTTTGAATGGTATTGGCCAATTCCCGAACATTGCCGGGCCACTGGTATTTTTTCAGCACCCCTCGGGTTTCATCGGTCATTCCCGGATTATCGATATCCATACTTCGGGCATATCGATTCAAAAAATAGTCCGCCAGCCTGGAAATATCCTGGAGGCGTTCACGCAAAGGAGGAAGCCAAATAGTGACTACCTTAAGGCGGTAATATAGATCCTCCCGGAATTTTCCTTCGGTCAGACCCGCCTCCAGATCCCGGTTGGTGGCGGCGATAATCCGCACATCCACGGGGATGGGTTCACGACCCCCCAAGCGTTCAATGCTTTTTTCCTGCAGCAAACGTAAAATCTTGGACTGGATACTGAAGGGCATGTCGCCTATTTCGTCGAGAAAGATAGTCCCCCCATTGGCCTGTTCAATCCTCCCCATCCGCCGGTTTACCGCCCCGGTAAAGGCCCCTTTCTCATAACCGAACAGTTCGCTTTCCAGCAAAGTTTCCGGGATGGCTACACAGTTGATGACCAGAAAGGGCTTCTCGGCCCGCTGGCTGTGCTGATAAACAGCCCGGGCTACCAGCTCCTTGCCCGTACCCGATTCGCCGCGTATTAGAACCGTGGCCTCGGTCGGGGCGACCCGGCCGATGGCCTTATAGATTTCCTGCATCGGTTTGCTTTGACCGATAATGACTTCATGAGAGGACGTTTTGGGAAGAATATCGATTTCAACCCGGGAGCGCATGAACCGGCTTGCCTCCAGAGCCTGGGTAATCAGTTTCAGGATATCCGGAATATCGAAAGGTTTGAGAATATAATCGAAGGCCCCCAACTTGGTGGCCTCGATGGCCGTCTCGGTTGTCCCGAAGGCGGTCATGATGATCACCGGGAGCTTGACTTCGATTTCCCGTATGGCCATAAAGGTTTCCAGCCCGCTCATTCCAGGCAAACGCACATCCAGTAACACCAGATCAGGCAAAACCGAATGCAGGACATCCAAACCGGTCTCACCGCTGGCGGCGGTTAATACTTCATGCCCCTCCTCGGTCAGGAGCTTTTCAAAGCTCGCCCTTATTTGATAATCATCATCAATGATCAGAATAACACCCATAAGTTTTATCCAGAGCTATTTATTTTTTACTATATAAAAATCCGAAATAAATTCAAAATTCAAATCCTAAATTTCAAACCTAAACTCCATCAACTCGTTACTCGTTATCCGTCACCCTTTTTTCTTCACAGGGAAGGGTGATCACAAAGGTGGTTCCCTCCCCCTCTTGAGAGTGGAGACTGATACTCCCGCCGTGTTTTTCCACGATCCGGGAGGCGATACTCAGCCCCAAACCCGTGCCCTCTTCTTTGGTGCTGAAAAAAGGCTGAAAAATGTTTTCCTGAATCGATTCCGGTATCCCCGGTCCGTTGTCGCTTACGGTTATGGTTACAAACCGGCCCAGGGATCCTCTCCCCTCTTCTTGTTCCAAAATCCGGATCTTTCCGCCCTTAACCATGACTTCACAGGCATTGACCAACAGGTTGACCAGGACTTCCTTCAATTGATCCGGATCGGCCCAGATCTCCGCTAACGGTTTCTCGCGGATCAATTCAATCTGGACCCCATTGGATTCCAAGCGGTGCCGAAGGAGTCGAAGGGAAGTATCGACCACCTCAGAAGGGCTGACCTTTTGCATGGTGAGTTTGGGCGGCCGGGAAAATTCAAGAAAACTCCTGACAATGGATTCAATGTGACGGATCTCCTCTGAAATCACCTCCAGGTCTTCCTTCTGGGCAGGGGACAGGTCCAGAATACGGCCCATGGAAAAAAGACGGATTTTCACTGAGGTCAAGGGATTTCGAATGCTATGGGCTACGCCGGCCGCCAACTTGCCGGTCAAGGCCCATTTCTCCGATTGGACCAGATGCTCCTGACTCCGGGCCAGTTTATTCTGCGTCTGGTCGACATCCTCTATCAAACTGTGTACCCGATTACTAAGTACCCTGACCTCGTTGGATATGGGGGTTGGGCTGTCATCAGGTCCTGTGGCCATGGTCAGTCTGCGGATAGGTTCCAGGATCTGCTTGAAAAGGATATAGGCCAACAGGATACCCATCATCGCCGCCACCTGGATGGCGATCAAGGCCGCCGTACGGATATACCGGGTACGCACCTGGGCGTCTTTTCGTGCCCGGGCAATACTTTTTTTTTGGATCTCCTTATATTGCTCACAGAGATTGACAATAGACAGAAACTGGGGACGGATCCGGCGATGAAGTCGGATCCCGGATTCCTTCTTTCCGGATTGATAAAGCCGAACCACTTCCCCCCGAGCGCTTTTATATTGGAGATATTCCGATTCGATCTTACTCAAAAGACCCCAGGCGGTTTCCATTCGTGCGTATTCCCGGGCTTTTTCAAGTTTTTCTTCAAAAACTTTCTGGTGATGCCCCAATTGTTTCAACCATTCGGGGTTGTCGTCCTGGAAAAAGTAAGTGGTATACCCTTTTTGCATAACCAGGGCGGTTTCCATTTCTTCGGCAATCTGAAAGGAGAAGATATCCCGGTCGATGACCGAAGTGAAAAGGGAACCGATGGCCTCCGCATACCAGATCGTAGCCAGCCCTCCTCCGATCGTGGTTAAAATCAGGGAGACCAACAGGACGATAATTCTTGCCCTTAGACTGATATGTTTAAGTTTCAGCATGATTTTATTCTTGGTTTCGACTTTCTCGGCGGTTTCTGACTGATGGACGATCTCTTGTTCCGATCAGTCGGGCTCTGCATGGTTCGGAAATTATCTTCCAGCAAATTCCACCCCAGGTCCCCCCAAAAGAACCGGCCCTTTTTGTTTTCGTCCAGAACAAAAGTATTGCATTTCTTAATCCCTTCCTTGGCCAGGGCCGTCAAAGACTGATTGATAAGGGCCCGGGCAATACCTTTGCTTCGGTATTCCGGTTTGACGGCCAGATGACGTAAATTCCCTCTTCTGCCCTCATGCCCGCAAAGGACGGACCCGATGATAACGCCCTCCGCACAGGCAACAAAACAAAGTCCTGAATTCCTTTTCAGGTAGATATCGATTCCTTCTCGATTATCGTCTTCTTCAATACTCAAACCGTCAGTCTGCTCCCAAAGGTAAAAAAGCTCATCATAATCTTCAATCTTCATCTCACGGATAAAGTAGTCCATTTTCTCCCAGGTTAACAACCAATTTAAGGGGGGCTGACGTTCCGGTTTATTACCCCCCTTAATATCTGCAGATCCGAGATCCTCAGTGATTTTCCTTTCTTTGGTTAACTCTTATAATTCATTATCATAATCGTTGGATTAGGTCAACGTAACCTTATAACTCCACCCTCACCCTCTCATCGCTGGATCCTTGGCCTGATCGAACCACAAGGTTCTTTTCAGGATTTTTCCCGGATTAGTTTTTGTTGATAAGCGTCCTCGATTTTCAGAATCAATTCATTGATGTCACAGGGTTTCATAAGGTAATCAAAAGCCCCTAAGCGCATCCCTTCAACCCCTGATTCCACCGAGGCATGCCCGGTCAGCATAATGACTTCAATCAAGGGATTGATCTGCTTGATCCGCTTCAGCGTTTCCAGACCATCCATACCGGCCATCTTGACATCCACCACCGCCACATCAATAGGCTTTGTTTCCACCACGTCCACCGCCTTCATCCCATCTTCCACATCCCATACTTCCAGCCTCCTTTTTCTAAGCCGGCTGGCCAAGGTCGTTCGAAAATCTTCCTCATCATCGACGAGTAATAATCGAATGCCTTCCATGAAACACCTCCCTGCGGAGCTGAAATCTTAAAGCTGAAAGGAATTTTTTGCTTTGAGCTTTCAGCTCAATCTGGAATTATGACAAACGTACTGATCTCTTTGAGCATGGTTTTCACCTGCCAATCCACCTTCCCTGAATCCGACAGGATCATATCCAATTGACGGGTGTGCAGGATCAAATAACCCAGGACCTTCAACCGGTCTTTCAAGGTTTCTTTTTCCTGCCGTTCCAATCGGGCCGAAAGCAAATCCCCTTTGGTTTGGACCCAAAAATGGAATCGTTCCAGAATCAGTCTGAGCAGACGGCTCCTTTGTTCCTTGCGTAACCGATCGGCCGCCCCCCCTTTAAAGTAGAACCAAACATAATTCTCGGCCGGCAGATCTCCCAGGTAGGATTCCACCGTAGAAAAATGAAACCCTAAGCGTGTACTCAGATGGCAAAAATTTTCTGAGATAACGGCATAATTGATAGCCGATAGTCCGGAATCCGGTCCGTATTCCAGAGAAGGGTCCATGGTGGATTCGGCCAGGATGGAAAGAAAGCCCCGGGTATCCACCGGGGGCGGGCCTTTCCAGGGAACGGCCGCCAATCCTTCCCATAAGGCCAGTAAGGGAACCGAAAGGATGTCTTCCAGTTGAAGGGTCGGGCCTTCACAGCCCTCTCGGACCCCCCCTTCCAAATCAATCACCCACCATTCCATGGGGAGCTTGGAAACCAGCTTTTTGGTAAATTTTTCAGAGATGGAAATGTTTTTCTTGTCATCAAAAAGTTCCCTTAAGGCAATTTCATGGGCATACCGGATGATATCGTGGAGGGTTTGACAACCCTCGGGGGTGAAATTCCCGCTTTCGGGATCGGTCAGGTTCAGGGGGGCAATAAACTTAAGGATATTTTCCAAAATCCGATAAACCGGGCTGCCCTTCATAGGACTGGTTTTTTTTGAGGATTTGGAAAGGAGGGTTTCCACCCTTCCGGCATAGATTTTATGATCCGTTGCATCAACGGTAACCACGTCTCCCGGACGAATCGTTTGAAAGGCCGTTTGGGTACCCATCAGGGCCGGAACTTTAAATTCCCGGGCCACTGCAGCCAGGTGTCCGGTCAGGGCCCCTTGATCGGTCACCACGGCCACGGCCTGACTCAAGAGGGCCGCCCATTGGGGCAGGGGATTCCTGGCCACCAGCACGGCACCGGAAGGAAACTGCAACATATCGACCGTAGTTTCGATCAAAAAGGCCGGACCGCATCCCACACCCGGACTGGCCGTTATCCCTCTATCCAGGATCACCGGTTGTTTGACTTGGGTTACCGAGAGTATTTCCTCCAAAGGGGCTTCTTGCCCCATAACCAAAAGAGGCCGGCTTTGAAGAATCTGAAAAGATCCGTCGGTTTCAATAGCCCACTCGATATCCTGGGGACATCCGAAATGGGTTTCCAGTCGCAAGGCCATCCCGGCCAACAGGCCGGCTTGTTCATCGCTGATGGCCGGGGCTTGTCTCTCGGATTCAACCATGGATTCCAAGCAGGTCCCTTCTTCCGGATCACAGACATATTTTTTTGTTTTTTCCCGGATTTCCTTTTTATGCAGGGTATGGGTATTTTTCTTGTCGACGATAAAAAGATCAGGAATCAGACTTCCATCGACCACGGACTTGCCCAGCCCCAAGACGGCATTGATGAGAACCCCCTTTTGTCCCCTATCCCCGGGATCGGTCGAGTACATGACTCCGGCGGCTTCGGCTTGGATCATGGCCATACACCCCACACACATGACGATGTCTTCATCCAGAAATCCCTTGTTGAGCCGGTAAGCCATGGCCGGTACCGAATATTTGCTGGCCAGGATTTCCTTATAAGACAGGCCCAAATATTCCGGGCTGATATTGAGGAGGGACCGATATTGACCGGCAAAGGAGGCCCCCTGGGCGTCTTCCCCCAGGGCGCTGCTGCGCAAAGAAACACGAGTTCCTGGTCCCGTTTTTTTTGTTAATTCTCTATAAGCGGATAAAATGGCCTCATCCAGTTCGGGGGGCAGGGCGGTGTTGATGATTAATTTCTGGATCTCGGAACTGGTCTCATAAAGCCCTGCGATATCCGAAGGTTGAAGAAATTGAATTCGTCGATTGATTTCATCCTGAAGATGGCTGCTTTCTAAAAAAAATTCATAGGCCGAAGCGGTTATCACGAAGCCCTCGGGAACAGGCAGACCAACCCGATTCCTGATCTCCCCCAGATTAGCCATCTTGTTTCCCGCCCGGTCGAACATATCTTGGTCCACAAATTCCAGGGGAAGCACCCATTCCCCTTTAGTCAATGGTCTTTTCTTCTTCAACGCTTGATCGATTTTGGCCCAAATACCATCAAAAACGGGAAAGAGGGTTTTATTCTTGTCGGCGGTAAGGGCGTTAAGGGTCTGGATGATTTTAAAAAGATTTACCGAAAGGGCGGTACAATGGGCCCGAACAAAGGCCATTCCAAAACTCGGATCGCCTTCCAGGGCTTGTTCCATCTCATTGATGATTTCTAAAACCCTGTCATTCAGGCTGAGAAGCGTTTTAAAATTTAAATATCTCTGGGTAAAAGCCAGGCGAATTCCCTGGCGAGCCTTTTCAGCATCCCGGATCTTGCCTTCCTGCCGTCTTTTAATAAATCCTTTCAAATTTAACATGGGAGAGTCCTGATAATACGTTCGATTCAGACAACGGGTTACGAGATCGGAATCCAAGACTTTTTATCAACCACCAGAACCCGCAACCCGAAACCCGTAACCGAAATATTTTCAATTGTTTTGTTTCGGCATTTACAAGAGTCTCTAATAGAAAACCAGTTTCACCACCAGCAAGATTACAACCGTGAAGGTGATAAAGGCATAAATCTGCTTTACTTTAGGATTAGTGATCCTTTTGGCTAAGATCACGCCTATTTGATTGCCCAGGCTGCCGGTGGTCAAAAGAACAACCACCAGGATTAAATCAATATTGCCTTTAAAAGAGTGGGTCAGGGTCCCGTATCCCAGGGAAAAAATACTTTCAAAGAGGTCGGTTCCGATAGCCACCACCATGGGACATCCGATGACATAGATTAAGGCCGGCATTCGGATAAATCCGCCACCCGCCCCCAGGAACCCGACCAATAGGCCGGTGGTCATTCCCACACCCAGGATCACCCAGAGAGAAATGGCCTCAATACCGGATACCGGCAGGGTTATCATCGGAGGCAGTTGGATATGTTGAAGTCTGGCGGTCATAGCCGGTTGATAAGGGGAAATAGTGCCTTCGACCCGACCTTCTTGCACGGCTGCTTTGGCTTCTTTATAGACGATTATACCGATCCAGAGCAAAAGGGAACTGTAGACTAACGTCATAATTAGAGGCAGAAAGCCGATGGATTTTCCCAGAAGGGTGAACGTTCCTGCCTTTTTGAGGAGTTCCAGAAGCCTAACCCCGCCTTCCACCCCGATGATCGTTCCGGCCAGCATCCAGCCGCCCAGTTTAAAATCAATACGGCTCATTCTTTTAAATCGAAGGACATTCAAGGTGGAAGTCCCCATCATTTGGCAGAGGTCACTGCCAACGGCTACGTTATAAGGAACATTAAACAGGGTGTTCAGCAAAGGAGACGTCAATAACCTCCCCCCGACACCGAAAAAACCGGTTATTCCTCCGATCAGGAAGCCAAAAACGATCAGGCCTATCAGACTCGGATGGATTTCAATACCCTGAACCTGGGCCCAGTAAGAGGCTATTGGAAAAAAAGTAGAGGTGGCACCCATAGTCAGCGTTTTTCTCCCAGCAGGCGGTTCAGAGCTTTTTCAATCAGCTTGGTAATCCAGGCCAGAGCAATCCCAAGAATAATGGGGAGAACCAGATTGAGTAGAATATAAAGGGGTTGGGCTTGAAATCCGGGATGTTGCGGGGCAGCATCAACAGCCGTTTTTATCACATATTCCATCACTCCCATGGTAAGTCCTTTTTTATCTTGAAGATGAAGCGATAATAAAGTAAAAATGGTTTTTCATCAAGCTTGAAAAAACACTTTTGCCTGTAACGTTTAAAATATGAAGACCTGGATTAAAAAGTTCCTGAAGCTGGATTCCCAATCAAAAGTTACCTTGCTTGAAAATTTTCAGGCCATTTACGGTCATTATCGAACCCTCCTCAAGGCCAAAGAGACGGCTCTGGACATAATCCGGGGATCTCATCCGGAAGGGTCCAGGGATCTTTCCCAATCCATCGGATCGATTATCGGGTCGTTGAATATGATCTCCAATCAATGCTCCCTCGACCTGGTTAAAAAATTTCAGGATATTCAGGACTGGCTCAATCAAAACCCTTTGACAAAATCGAAGGACCTTTTCCCCCCGTCATTTCGGTTTGAAATCTGGCCCAACTCAGGCCCGTTCCCCAATAAGGCATTTAAATCCGTTGAGGACCTGCTGAACTATACTCACGAACTGGCTATTGAAGAAATGTTTGACCTTCTGGATCGCTTTGACCCGAGCTGGTCCAAGGCGATAAAGGTTCAATCCGGGCTTCCGATTAATCTTCATGTCATCGACCTGGGCGGGGGACTGTTTTCGGGGACTGAAAAAAAACTGATTCTCAGGGAAGAGATCCTTTCCGAACCGTTGCTGGCCCTGTTCAAAGGCATGTATTGTCCGGGAATAACCTGGTCAGGTCCCATTGGGGTCAACTTAAAAGGCCTGATGGTGATTATGGCTCAAAGCACCAGCCGCCCGGAAGAAGACTTCTGGGACAAGACCTACGCCTTGCTGACCGGGGAATATATGAATTATAATTCCCGTTTGGGTTATCACTACACATCAGTGGATGCCTATGTCTGTGATGACCCGGAGAATAATCATATTCGGTTTATGTTTAAAGGCGGAGCGGCCGACGATGTTCGCCGGGCTCGTCGGGCCCGCTTTATTGGGGTTGTTTTAGAACAATTAGGCTTTGAAGTCGTCGTCCAAAAAGACCTGGTTGACGCCCGTTTACTTCGCCGGGATCGTCTTTGTCTGGAAAAAAATTTAGATCTGATCGGGAGACTCATGGGGTGCTCCCGTCAACGGGACATGGTGATGAATGATGAGGCTGTCGTCTCCTGGTACATCGAAGCTTTCCTACAGGGGAATTACGGATTTGATCCTGACTTTGGCAAAGAGACGCGCTGACTCGATGACTTGGAGACACGGGGACACAGAGAAGGAAGACCCCTGAAATCTCCCTATTTCTCTATCTCCGAGTCCCCGCGTCTGCTTATTGGTTTTCTCTCGCCACCAGGACCGAACAAGGGGCGTGGCTGATGATCTTCATCGCCGTCCCCCCCAAGCTGAATCGGCCGGTGGCCCCCAAACCTCGGCTGCCGAGAACAATCAAATCCATTTTTTCTTGCTCGGCCATTCCGACGATCTCATCGGCTATAGCACCGGAGCTGATCAACATGGCCTTTGGCGTAATCCCGTTCGTCTGAAATAACCCCTTGGCCTTGCCCAAGGTCTGCTCTGCTTGAGAACTCAGCTTGCCCTCCAGGGAATCACGAGCCCGGGCCGTTATCTCCAGATCAATGCCCGGATAAACCGGGGTGACGGCCAAAAGCCAGACCTCGGCTCCTTGGGTTTTGGCGATATCCAGGGCCAACTGGACCCCTTTCCCGGCATCCTTCGAACCATCAATGGCCACCAGTATTTTCATCTTAACCCCCATTGTTCAATTTCGGATTTCCGGTTTCGGATTGCGGATTAAAGCACCCGATTACGAGAGGCGAGGTTATTCTCCTTTTAGAACAACTCGCAATTTTTTTTAAACCTCTTTCTTGACCTTGGCCTTTTTCATAGTCAGCCCGACGCCGTCAAAAAGATAGAAGATGGCATAACCCCACCACAGGGTATAAAAGACATAAAAGGCCAACAAAAAGGTCATCAGCCCGGCCCGGTCAATCACCCGTTGGGGTTCGATTTTGTAAAAGTTATAGGACGGTTCAATCCCCTTCTTGCTGATTTCGGAAATATGATTGGCCTCCTCGATCTTTAGATTCTTTTTAAAAAATTTATCCATCTTGGATAAAGCGGTCCACCAGGCCCGCATCACTTCCTTTTCATCGATCCCGTAGGCCGACATTACTTCTTTCCCCTGATTATGAAACATCAGGTCGGAATCCTTTAAAATCTGGTCCATGGTTTTACCCAGGTCCCCTTCAATTTTTAAATCGTTCCCCTGGGATTCAACCTTAGATCCGGCAGCCGCAAACAGTTTGTTGATTTGTTCGGCTTCCTTGGAATTTCCCAGATTAATAGTAACCGCAAACTGCTTTCCTTGGAATTCTTTATTGGCTTCCTTCAATTTGGGAATGAAATAGGAGGAACCCTTGGATAACTTGTTAAAAAGGTCATCGGCAAAGTCGAGACCATTCATGCCTCCCCCATAAATAGGAGAAAAAATTAAAATTAAGACCCCAATAAAGGAAAGGGCCAATAATATTCCTATGGTGAAAGTTCCTTTATTTGAAATCGCCATGACTTATCCCTCCCTCAATGCCTTCAGATTTCCAAAGAACTTACTCATGACCCAAAGGCCGAAAAAACCGACCACGACCCAGAAAATGATGGCCCCGACAAAATCAATGGGCCCACTTATGGATTTGGGTATATTGATCACTTCCATTTCGGTTAGTTTTTTGGGCAAGGTAGCTACCCGATTGATGAAACCGGCCAGGATGGAAACCGCATAAAATCCCCGGATATGGATGCCTTTGACCACCTTGGTGGTTAAGGCGCCTACCTGTATGCCGATTAAGGAGCCGATCAACATCCCCATGGCCAGGGAATAGAAAACATAGCCGTAAATGGCATACTGGGCTATGGCGGCCAATCCTGCGGTAAAGATGATCTGTAAAATATCGGTCCCGACCGTGGTCATGGAAGAAACGCCGAAGATATAAACGAACATGGGAAAGGTAACGAATCCGCCCCCCACGCCCATCAAGGCTGCCAGCAAACCAACGACTACCCCCCCCAGGGCAACGATCACTCCTGAGATCTTTCGCCCCCCCAGGTCTTCGTCAAAACCGATCATAGGAGGAAGG
>Ga0214473_10009411_pt1 | contig 11547 bp, 9 predicted proteins | sample RVTome_7_FD_203509 | JGI IMG/M metagenome (GOLD analysis project Ga0214473, IMG submission 203509) | Soil microbial communities from uranium-contaminated site in the Upper Colorado River Basin, Wyoming, United States - RVT98D197 | ecosystem: Environmental > Terrestrial > Soil > Contaminated >...
CATAGCGTCATAAAACAATTTTGTTTCATCGAGGTTGCTTCTTTTAGTGCTCTCACCCTTGTAATGAATTACCTGTGTATTATGAATGTAAAAAACTTTGTATCCGGCTTGCTGGACACGATAGCAAAGATCAAGATCTTCACCATACATAAAAAACCGTTCATCAAATCCACCAACTTTTTCGTAAACATCTTTCCTGATCATCATAAATGAACCTGAGACTGCATCGACTTCATAAGTCTGATTTTCATCAAGATAAGTAAGATTATACCTTGCAAATATTTTACTCTTGGGAAAAAGGTTACTTAATCCCGTAACTTTTGTAAATGAAGTCCACGGACCAGGAAAGCTTCTTCTGCATGCTAATTGAAGTGAGCCGTCGGAGTTTAGAATTTTACAGCCGGCAAGTCCACATTCGGGATTATTTTCAAAAAAAGATATCATCTTATCAAGAGTATCTTCACTTACAATGCAATCAGGATTGCTGAAAAGAATATACTTCCCTTTTGCAATTGTTAATCCCTGATTAACTGCTTTTCCAAATCCTACGTTTACATTATTCCTGATGAGAAGTACTGAAGGAAATTTTTCTCTGATTAATTCCGGGCTGCCATCATCTGAAGCATTATCAATTACAATTATTTCTTTTAAAATTTTTGATGAAGCTTTCTCAATTGAATGAAGAAGGTTTTGAAGAAACTCTTTAACGTTATAGTTAACTATGATTATTGAAAGATCCAATTTAAACCCTATTTTAGCATCCCGAAAAGACTTTTAAATCTTAATTTCCAAACCATGGTAATTGCTTCACGAACAATCTTTTTGGACATCTTCGAATTTCCTTTGACTCTGTCCATAAAAATTATAGGAATCTCTTTCAGCTTAAATCCTTTTTTCCATGCTTTATAATTCATTTCAATCTGGAAAGCATATCCATTCGATTTAACTTTGTCGAAATCGATTGCTTCAAGCACTTCTCTTTTAAAACATTTAAACCCACCCGTAGCATCATGCACCGGCAAACCGGTAATAATCCTGGTGTACCAATTTGCGAACCAGCTTAGCAATAATCTTCTCATCGGCCAGTTGATTACGTTGACACCATTTATATATCTGCTACCCAGTACTACGTCTGCCGTATTTATCTCTTCAATAAATCTCGGAATTTCATCCGGGTCGTGGGAAAAGTCTGCATCCATTTCAAAAATTAATTGATATTCATTTTGAAGTGCATATTTAAAACCTTCTATGTAAGCTGTGCCTAAACCTTGCTTAGATGAACGTCTTATAAGATGAACGCGGATATTTTTTTTACTTTCATTTTCAACGAAGTCAGCAGTACCGTCTGGAGAATTATCATCCACTACCAAAACTTCTAATCCTTCATCTTTGGAAAGCACTTCGGGTAGAAGTTTCGTAAGATTTTCCAATTCGTTGTAAGTAGGTATTATAATTAGTTTTTTTCTACCCGGCATATTTTTAAAATAATATTGTTAATGATTTTAACTGTAGTGACCTTTACCGAACAGGACAACTAAAATTGTGCGTGCAAGAATTTTAATATCCATTCGTAAAGACATATTCTCAATATAAAAAAGATCATAACGCAATTTTACTTTTACATCCTCTACACTCTCATCATATTTATGCTTCACCTGTGCCCAACCTGTTATACCGGGTCTGACTTTTAATCTTCTTTTATAGTAAGGAATCTGCTGCGAAAGTTGTTCAACAAAATATGGTCTCTCGGGACGAGGACCAACAAGACTCATTTCACCTTTAAGAACATTAAACATCTGGGGTATTTCATCAATCCGGAGTTTTCTAATAATTTTTCCAACACGAGTAACTCGTGGATCATCTTTTTGCGACCAAACAGGTCCAGTATGTTTTTCAGCATCCTGAAACATGGAACGGAACTTCACTATCTTAAAATTTCTATTGTTCATTCCAATCCTTTCCTGTCTGAAAAAAATTGGTCCCTTGCTGTCAATTTTAATCGCGAATGCCACAAGAATATTTAAAAGCATTGTTACAATTAATGTAAGAAAGGAGATCGTGACATCGAGTAATCTTTTTAATTTCTTCTCCCATTCGGGCATGAGCTCCGGCATAATATCAATCAATGGTATGCCATAAAGTTGAGAGGTTCTTGCCTGTCCGCTTAAAATTTCGTACAGGTCAGGGACTATTTTTAGTCCGATACCTTTGCTTTCAACTTTTGAGATGATATCTACCAGCAAATCATGATCTTCTTTTTCTAATGATATGATAACTTCGGTAGCATGAGTTTTATACATTACGTCGGTTATTTCATCAATAGTTCCTTTGACCTTTACGTTTTTATAAACTCTATCAAGATTCCTTTCATATACAGCCACGTATGCTTCAACATCCAAACCTAAAGCAGGATGCTGAAGTATCTGATCATGTACTTCATGTGCTTTTGAATTAAAGCCAACTATAACAGCTTTTTTTCTTCCGATACCTTTTATTAGAAGCTGACGTTGAAAACTTCTTATAAGTAATCTTCCAATAGCAACCAGGATGAAGAGTATAAACCAATAAATCAAAATTAAAATTCTGTTACTGGACTCGACACCTTCTATATAATCGCTGAAGAAAATCAGGAAGAATAAAATGAAAATGCCAACAAATGTAGATTTAAATAATGAAGAGATTTCATCGAACCTTGATGAAGCAAACCAGGTACGGTACATTCCAAAAAAAGTAAAAATAACAAGCCAGTAGATATAAATAAACGGCATTGCAAGATAAATGTTCGGTTCAGTAGCAAGCGGAAACCAGTGTGTTTCAATTCGTATGTAACTATATACAAACCATGCGAAGTTGATAAAGAAAAAATCAGCAAGGAGAATTATTATTTTTTGAGTTTTATTGTTCACTATCTTAAAAGAAAAAATATTTAAACAATTACTACCACTTTTTAGATCTCGGAAGAATTAAACCAACAATAAATCCTAAACCCCATGCAAAATGCATAAGAAAAATTATCAGGGGTAAAATAAGAGAGTAAGTAATACTCTCCCCTGCTGATCTGTATATAGTGCCAACTATATTAACAACAAAATACCCAATAATGAAAATTAAAAAATAGATTGAAGGAATCTTAGAAAGAATCAATAATACAAGCAGAGTAATTAAACAAACTACAAACAAAGGCGGAATGATATGACTGATCTTGAATGCACTTAAATGTTTTTTCAAAACATTTACTCTGAGTATTCCGTACCTAAACATCTGGTAAATGAACTTCTTTAAATTTTTACGTGGGTAATAATAGCTTTTTATGTTTGGTGAAAAGAAAATTTTGTATCCTGCTTTTCTGATTCTCCAGTTAAACTCAGCATCCTCCGAGATTGTAAAATTCTCTTCAAAAAAACCTAACTCATCAAATAGCTCTCTTTTATAAGCAGCATAAACTACGGTGTCAACAAACTGTTCTTTCTTACTCCACCTGTAAGGTGCACTTGCCATTGCAAATGGATTTTCCATTGCCAATCCAATTATATGTTGCATAAAATTTAATCCTTTATTAATCTGTGTCCCACCAGTGACTTTAACCTTCAGTTCATTCAAATATTTATTATTAAAAAAAATAAAATCTTTATCCAAAATAGTATGAGCTCCTAAAATAACTACAACATCCTCTTTTGAATCCCTCACGCCAATATTTAAAGATTGCGGAGTTCTTCTTCCTGGATTTTCTTTAAGTTTAATACAGGGATGCTTTTGCTGATATTCCCTGATTATTGATAAAGTGTTATCAGATGAATTTCCATCAACTATAATGATTTTAATAAGTTCTTTATCATAATTTTGATTTAGTATAGAATCAATACAGTTTGCAATATAATCCTGCTCGTTATAAGTCGGTATTATAATCGAAAAGCTATATAACTTTTGCGTTTCTGATGACATACGTTCTATTTATATAAATCCACATAAATTATTTGATTATTAAAAGTAGAAATAATTTCTGCAGTTAAAATTAGATATTTCTAAACCGAATTAATTCTTACCAGCTGCCCTTTATTTTGAATTGATTTTTGACTGGCTTCCAGCACACTTACTACTTTCAATCCATCGTAACCATTTGTTAAAGGTTCTCTGTTTTCTTCTATAGCAGAAATAAACTCATTAACAGCTAAAGAAAGTGCTTCGGTTTGCAAAACTTTAGGCGAATACATATCTCCAATCCGATACTGAACCAAAGCTTCGTGTAAACTTTCAGGAGAATTAATTTCAACACCGCTATCATAAACTTTTATCTTTTCAAAATTCTCTGTGTCATCAAACACAAGCATCTTCTTATCACCTCCAACAATTATTCTTCTTATCTTTACCGGAGATGTCCAATTTAAATGCAGATTAGCAAAGCAGTCATTAGTGAGATAAAGAGAAAGTTGTGCAATGTTTTCAAGATTATAGTAATTTGCAATTCCGTTAGCTGAGACAGCTTCTATTTTATGTTTCGGAAGAATAAAATTTAAAATCGACAGATCATGAGGAGCTAAATCCCACACAACATTTATATCATGCTGAAAGATGCCAAGATTTATTCTTGCCGAATCAAAATATTTTATGTTGCCAAGTTCTTTTTTTTCAATTAATTCTTTCATCTTCCTGACTGCACCCGTGTAAATGAAGGTATGATCGACAAATATTCTCAAATGTTCCTTATTCGCCAGTTCTAATAATTCTTTTGCTTCAGTACTATTCATTACGAAAGGTTTTTCCACCCAAATATGTTTTTTATTTTGCAACGCTTTTCTTGCCAGCTCAAAATGTGAGAATACCGGAGTAGCAATAACGATTGCATCAATATCCTTTTTCAAAAGATCATCGAACTTGTTAACTAAATGTACTGCAGGGAATTTTTCCTTGATTTTTTCTAATCTGTTTGAATTTAAATCATAAGCAAAAATTTTAGCAGCTTTTTTATGAGCTTGCAGGTTTCGCACAATATTCGGTCCCCAATAACCGAGACCGGCAATTCCAAAATTCATTTTGTATTCAATACAAGGTTATAGTTTAAGTTGGTATAATTCACATATAAAATTACTAAAAGGTTAACAGTTTTTTCAGATAATAATTTTGTGAATTATAAACATCTCGTCCAGGAATGAAAAAAAACAGATTTCAGATGTGAAGGGTATTCTAGTTAATAATTTTCTCTAAATCTGAGTACAATTTTAACAGTGCTTTAGATTCATTTTCCCAATTGTATTTATTCTTAACTGCTTTTAGACCATTTGCCCCGAATGGAATATTCGAATTAAGAATAATTGAAACTTTATCTGCGAAATCATTTGGATCACCTGATTTATAAGTAATCCCAGATTGAGTTTCTTCAATGATTCTTTTTACAGCTCTGGAGTCTGCAGCGAGAATCGGTTTTGATTGGGACATATACTCGAATAACTTATGAGGAATTGTCGTATTCCAAAAATCATTTCGGGGCTGTGGACTTATACAAATATTCGCGATTCTAAAGTATGAAGATAATTTATTGTGTCCCGGCCATTCAATAAATTCAACAGAACTATTTAATGCAAGCTCATCAACTAATTTTTTAAGAATTGGTACAGAGATTCCGTCTCCTATTATTAAAAGCTTCACATTTTTTAATTTGTCTTTTAAAAAGCCCGTACCCCAAACAACAACATCCAAACCTCTTTCCGGAGTGATATATCCGGAGTACATCAAAATAATTTTATCCTGGTATTTATTAATTATAGGTTCTTCAATTGGCTCCTTGTTAAAGGTATCTAAGTCAACAGTATTTGAAACTAAATATATTTTGTTCTCATCAACTCCTTGCCTGATTAGCCTTTCGGAATTCTCTCTAACCACTGTTATTATAAAATCGGATATTTTCAGACAAATCTTTTCAAGTAGCTTCGCTGTTTTATAATTTTTAAAAAGATAATTGATGATACCTTTTTTTCTGAATTCTTTTAACGCCTCAGGATAGTTTTCATGCATATCAAAAATTACCTGTATCTTAAAAATTTTCCCGAATAAAATTGCTAAGGGCATCATCGGTAAATCATGAGCGTGAATGTAATCGGGATTGAACTTAAGTATACAGATGAAAATAATAATCAGATATCGTGGATTTGTGAAGAGAGGAAAATTAATTATCCGGTTTAGTTTGACGGATTTAAAAATAGCTTTTACTCTCTTAATCTCGCAGAAACTAAAATCTGGCACTAAATTTTTGTCATATTGATTACATATTACTAAAACTTTATATCCAACTTCCGACAGACTTTTAATTTCTTTTTCAAGCCTGATATCTGGCGGGAAAGGGGCTTGGGAAATCATCAGGATTTTATTTTTCAGCTTCATCAATCAATTCTGGGATTCAATTAAATTCGTTACACGGATAAATGAAGAGAATTTTAAGATAGTAATATGACTGACATATTAATATCTTATTTAAAGTTGAAGCTCCAATAATCAGATATGCTGGAATTCTCAACAACAAACCAACATAATAGAAAAAAGTTATTACAGCGAATCTGGGATTCTTTAGATGTTTTTGATATCTCTTTATTTTAGAAACATGCTGATTCCTGAATTTAAACCACTCATTACTATCAGCACTTGCACCTCCGATATGAAAAACTGATGTATGAGGGAAATAATAAACTTTTCCCCCCATCTTTCTAAATTGATAACAAAGATCAGCCTCTTCCCCATAGAAAAAAAATCTGGTATCAAATCCAGAAAGTTTTTTTATCGCCAATGACGAGCAAAACATAAATGCCCCTTTAATAATGTCTATTTCAATAGGTTCTCTAATTGTTTTGAAATTAAGATGGTAACGGTTCAAAGTCGATGATGTTCTAAACAATTTATATAAAAAGAAATTTTCTCCGAATGAGTTTAGAATGTTGTCAAAATCTACTATTGAAATTTGATGACTGCCATCCATGTTCAATAATTCACAACCAATAAACAAATCTTTACCCGCGTTCTCCGCAAAGTCAAATATTTTCTTAACAGAATTTTCGTGAAAGATAATATCATTATTAATAAATAAGAAGTATTTGCCTTTTGAATGTTCTATTCCAATATTGTTAGCAGCAGCAAATCCAAGATTAACTTTGTTTTTAATCAAAACCACCTTATCATAAATTGTTGTTACCTCCGCAACATCGCCCTCAGTTGAGTTGTTGTCAACGACAATGATTTCATAATTTACATCAGTCGTAAACCTAATCAGAGAACCCAAGCATTTCTTTAACAAGTGGAATGAATTATAGTTTACGATTATTACAGATACATCTATAATTTCAGTATTGCTTTGCTCCATTTTTCCTTATTGATCAACTTTAATATTAATAATATTTCCTCATCGCTAAAGAATTTCAATTTTAATGTCAGGATCGAGATTGCCGACACCAACAAAATAATATATAACACAAAATTCAGATATGATAATATCAATGTTACAGACAATATTAATATTATCCAGACAAAAAACCTGAGATTAAAAAAAGTGATGCTTATACTGGATGCTTTTGTTACGAAAGATAAGACGAATGTGCCAATAGCTACTGCGATTAGTTTTGAAAACCCCGCTCCATTAAAACTATAAATTGGTATTAATAATAAATTTAGTATAAAATTAACAATCAGAACTATGAGTGCATATAGCATCGAGTTTTTTTGCTTGCTGTAAATAGTTAGAAGGTTTATAGTAAAAAAATTGCTGAACAAAAAAACCTGAGTAATTAATAACAAAATTAATGGAATAGAAGTTTCTTTGAATTCATTCCCAAAAATTATTGCAATAAAATCATTTGTTTTGAATCCCACAATGACCGCAAATACAAATGAAATCAGGAACAAAATTTTAAATATTAAACTGTTTAAAAAATTACTTCTGGAATCCTCACTTCCTACATTCCGAACTAATGTAGGAAATATGGTTGACACAATTGCTGATGGAATTATCATCAATGGCAAGGTCAATCGCATCGCTGCTGAATATATTCCGACAGAGTATTCAGAATCCAAATTCTTTAAAAGCAGAACATCAATTTGTTGAATAAGGACAGCTAATGAGACATAAACGAATAAAGGTAAAGATTCGCGAATAAACCACGAGGTTCTATAAAATGTAAATCGAAACTTATAATTATATTTTTTATAAAGAATAAATACCAGATAACAAAATCCCGGAATATTGGACAGTACATAGGCCCATACCACAAAATAAATTCCTAGATTAAAATTAATTACTCCAATAATCAGTATAACCAGTAAAAGATTATCTATTGTAGATGCGATCATCGAATGGTGTGATTTGAGTGAAATTTTGTATGGAATGTCAAGCAGCTCACGGAAGTTTTGAAATTTTGAAGATAAAATTACATTAAGCATCAGAATATTAGATAATAAAATTTCAACCGTAGAGATTTTCATTAATGCAGCCAATGAGTTAAAGGCTACTATAGTTATGCTGAATAGAATTAATCTAATAGTAAAGGCGGTGTTTAAGAACCTAAAGTTATCTTCTCCTTTAGATGATTCTCTGAACGTAATAGGAACTAAACCGAAATCAATAACTTTTGATATAATCGTTACAAGAGCTATTGTATAACTGAACACTCCAAAATCTTTAACACCTAAATGGCGTGCTATAAGGGTAATGGAAAGAAAATTTAGCAGTAAGGAAAACGTCTGACCTGTAATTAAAGAAAAAAGATTACGAGTAATGGGATGAGTTTTGGAATTATCCACAAATTAGGTGTTTCGATAATTTACTTTGAATATCTCAGTACCAACTTTTCAAGAAAGGGAATTAATAAAGCAAGAAAACAAAAACTTAATAGAAAATTTGCGAATTTGGAATAAATAACTAAAAAAGAAAACATAATAACCACAAATAGGAAAGTAAGAATTAGCAATTGCCACATTTTTCCTTCTTCAAAAAATTTAAACCAAAAAATTGAAGTTATCAGACCAAGTAAAAACGGAATAACTAAAATTCCTGCAACTCCAAAATCACCAAACAAGTCTCTTAAATAAGTCCCGGTATTAGTCCACATAGGAATTAAATATCCTTTCTCGTAAAAGGTTGGATGTTCGACCCATTCAAGTTTTGATAAAAAATTATAAAATGGTTGGAATGTAGTCTCACCCAGCATCTTATCCTCGTCAAAATCATTCTGAAGGTAAGCATTCAATACACCCACATGACTACTTGCATACAAATACAGTGATGGTGTTATAAAAAATCCGCCTCTTAAATCTTCTAAAGTTTGTGATGAAGCACCGTAAGATTCAACTGTGTGCCGAAAACTTCGAATTAAACCTGCACTTGCCACAGCGAGAGAGACTACTATAACGAGAGTGATTATAACACTTAATTTGTTTCTTCTTTTTTCTATTAAACTATTACCTGAAAAATAATGTCTTGATAGAGAGAATACAGCAATAAATAAGAAAAAAGCAAACAATATACCTGCCCTGCCAAAAACAGCAATTTGATTTAAAATAACAGCGATAAATGGAAGTAAAGAAATTAGACCAACTTTTCTTTTGTAGGCAACATAAACTCCACTCAAAAAAACACCAGAAAAAGATAAAAATCCAGTGTAGGGAATGACACCTTCAATTCCACTTTCCGCAATACGTGATCTATAAATCGTTAATGCATTCAGAAATACTCCCGAGATGCTTCCATACTTATCAATTAAAACTTGCCAAATCAATAATGCTAATGCAAGTCCAAGAATGGAAATAATAAGAATGGAATATTTCAGCGCTTTGCCATCATCACTGAACAAAACCAGTTTGTTGGCAGTAAATATTTGAGAAGAGTTGTTGATACTAAAATTTTTTCGAACTAAGTAAACAATAAAACTACCTATACAAAAGGAAAAAAAAGCACTACTGATTGTAAACCAAGTTAGAGGAGATAAATCATAATACGGCAATAGTCTCAATTCGTATAGATATAGCATTGTATACCATATTAGAATATATACAGCTACATGATTAAACCACTTCTTAAAAACATGTTTACTTAAGAGAATAACAGAAAAAGCTACAATTGTAAGAACAAGAAAAATCATAATTCAATTTTATAAATCCGCTTTACCCAATTAAAAAAGTTTGCTTCTTTTTCTTCCATTAGATTTCTTTTTACAGTTATATTAACAGCAGATTCACCTCTATAAACAAAAATTAGATGAATGAATAATCCTAAAAAAAATGCAGCTAAAATAATAAATGCTTTTTTAGGAGAATCTTTCAATTGAGGGGGGACAGCTTGATCTACAACTAATAAATTAGGTACACTCTTTTGTTCTTCCACAAGAGCTTGTTCATACATTGGAAGTACAAATTCCATAATTTTAGTTTGGATTTCAACTTCACGGAAAGCCCGAAAATAATTCATTGCAACATCAGGGAGCTTGCTAAAAGGATATAATATGTTTGATGGATAGGACAGCTTCGATTTATCTTTCAACTCTTGAATTCTCTTGCTTAGAATATCGACCTGGATTTTTGCCGAACGATACATTGGCGAATCTTCACCGTATTCTTGTTTGTACATTTCTGCAGCAATTTCATTTTGTGCATATAATGCTTCCAGCTCTGCAGCAGCCTTAACGGAAGCTTCTAATTGTTCTGGTACGGCTACAATTCCATACTTTTTTTGAAATGAATACATCGAATCCTCGGCAGCATTTAAATCGGAAATATTTTTCCGATATCTTTTTTCAATGAAGACTCTGTTATTTCTAGCCTGTTCAATATTCAATTCAATGTACATGCTGTCTGCTAATTGAACAAAATAGTTAGCCATTTCTGCACTTAATTTAGGATCTTCGTTTATTACACTAACTTCAATAAGTCCATTTTCAGTTGGTTCAAAACTTACATCACCGGAAAATTTTTTTAACGCTTTATCCATGTTATTATCATCAACTCCGTAATATTCCATCAGGTTAAATTTTTTGATGACAGTTGAAAGTGATGTTCGACTTCCTAATATTCCAAAAACTAAATCGAAGGATGGATTAGTCCCACCTAATAATTGTGACCCCATCGAAAGTATATCGCCGGATAATAACGAACCAAGACCACCTAAATTTTGCTGGTTTGTTGTTGAAACCATTACAACAGAAGTGGCTTTAAATTGTTCAGGAATTAAAAATGAATAAACTGTTGCAAGAACTGTGATAATTAATAAATTAATTATAAGCAGCTTCTTCCATTTATAAAGTATACTTAAGTAATCACTGAATTTAGGTTTAGGCTGGACTGTTTCCATCAACTTTCAATATATATATATTAAAGATAATAATTTGATTGTTTTAATAACTTAGAAGGGAGAATTATCGAAAAAAATTAAATTAAGCTTATTTGACATTCTCACAATTTTTTTTATTTTACTGCCAGGAAATTTAAGAGTATTAATAAGGCTTTACAATTATAGATATTTTGCTACTGTAATAAAAAATAAAATTCAGGGACTTTTATTACCAGAGTAGCAGACTA
>Ga0214473_10009412_pt1 | contig 11546 bp, 15 predicted proteins | sample RVTome_7_FD_203509 | JGI IMG/M metagenome (GOLD analysis project Ga0214473, IMG submission 203509) | Soil microbial communities from uranium-contaminated site in the Upper Colorado River Basin, Wyoming, United States - RVT98D197 | ecosystem: Environmental > Terrestrial > Soil > Contaminated >...
CGGGAGGGTCGATTTCGACTGGGTGAAATCGGCAGGGTGTTCGGGGTGAAGTATTCGGCGGTCTCGCAAGCGCGCCGGCGGGCCGAGCGTCGCCTGCAGACGGACCGTCACCTGCGCGGGAGACTGAAAACACTACCCTAATTGCAAATTGCAGACCTGACCCTCTGACCTTTCCCCCTATGAACTCACATCCATCACGGGCCACGACGAACACAGCGTTGTGCGATCGGCCCTACTTAGGTGGGCGCGTCTTTGCTCCAGACGGCTCAGTTACGTCTGCGCGTTCCAGCCCTTCGTGGACAATGGTCATCTCCTCAACCGATCCATCGAAGCTCAAGGCTGCGACCCAGCCATTGCGAAACCTCCATCGTGCCACTAAGCCTACAGGCGGATCGATTCCCCCCAGCGTGATGGCGCCATTCCTGATGGCACCCTTAAGGTCTCCATCTTCCATCGCCTTGCGCCAAGACCACACAGCCATGCTACTTGGCCCCATTGGCGCGGTTCGCTTAAGCGTTATGTTATGCCACTCCAGTGCGCCGGGTGTTTTTCGTTTCACGGCAACACCTGCATCCATCTGAGTGATGTCCTCCACGATCTCGTTGCTCGAGCCCAGCCCGGAACATTCACTAAAGTCGGCGACTTCCTTGCCGTCAAGCTCTAGTCGGAAGAAGAAGGGGCCGGCAGGTGAGGCGGAGGGCATCTCAACACTCGCAACGCCTCCCCAGAGGCGCCCGTTGCCGACCAACGCCAGGAAGATCAGGACGAAAACACCTACGACGATAAGAGGCCAAAGATATTGACGTCTCATGTTCGCATCTCCTGCTTGGTATCTATTCTGCTCGAATTCAGTAGGCGCAAGACAGACTCTACTTGGTCCGCTCTATGAAGGTCACGACGCCACGAGCTCGTCAAGGCGGTCTGAAGACTATTCGCATCTGTCCGTACCTCCTTTCCTTTATCTCGTCAGTAATCTTTGAGTTTCCTCATCCATTGGGGCCAATCTTCGGGTCTGACACCCCCTGCTTTCGTCCATGGACTATCCCCGCGAGAGGTGAAGTTCCACCTCAATGTCCACAATTCTTTCAGGCCTATCATTCGGACGGATGAATCCAGGAACATCCCGTTGACCCCGCCACGGTGGCGGTCGATGCAGAAGAAGCTCATGTCTAGGAACGCGCCGACCGCGTCCTCGTACGCCGGCGGCTTGTCAAAGACATCTTTCGGGTCAGCGCCCAGGAAGATGCAATCAAGCATGTAGGGACGCTGCGCGTTGCTCGAATAGTGCCTGTAGCCTCTGAATTCATCCTGGTAGAAACCGATTAGGCCGCTGTTGAATCCATAACTGCCGGAGAAAGTCAATTCGGGCCTTTGCGTTTGAATCTTCCATGCGGTGGTGGTGCTCCCCAGGCTTTCGCGAACGGGGATGAACGCGCGGGTAACATCCGTCCGAACCTGATGCCTGCTCGCCGCAGCGCACAACAGCAGGTCGTTACTATCCGGACGATACGCACGAAGCTGATAGGGCCACGCGCTGTTCGCAGATGGACCGCCCAAGAAGAGTGTAGGGAGAAAGAACCTGCCATCGTGCTCATTGGTGTACATCGAGAGGACGAGGCTCCACTGGCGCAAATTAGACTGACAAGCCACCGCTTTCGCCTGTTTTCGCACTCGTTGGAGGGCCGGCAGCAGGATGGCCATCAGCAGAGCGATGATGGCGATCACCACGAGCAGCTCGATTAGGGTGAAACCCTTGTCGTTGATTAGGGATGATTGATGATGGATGATCGATAAGCGCTTACGAGTACGAGACTTACGTGTAGTGGCATGCGCATAGTTTGCCCGCCTATCCGCCGATGCGGCTGAATCGCTCCGAGCATGCCATGCCTGGCTTTTCGCCACGTCGCACATACTCCCGCGCTCCATTCAACTATGTTAATAACGATTGGCAGGCGGCAAATGTAGATGCAATTCCTCAAAAAAATCGAAAAATCTTTTCGCGTCGCCAGGCATAGCCGGTAGTCCTTGAGTTTCCTCATCCATTGAGGCCAATCCTCCGGCTTGACGCCCCCTCAGGCCACGGTGATGTCCTTGTCCAGGTACACATCCTGGACGGCGTTGAGCAGGCGTATACCTTCCGCCATGGGTCTTTGAAAGGCCTTGCGGCCCGTGATCAGGCCGGCGCCCCCCGCCCGCTTGTTGATCACCGCCGTTTTGACAGCCTGCTGCAGATCGTCTTTGCCTGACGGCCCGCCCGAGTTGATCAGGGGAATCCTTCCCATGTAGCAGTTCACCACCTGGTAGCGCGTCAGGTCGATGAGGTGGTCGGATGTGAGCTTCTCGTACACGTCGCGATGCGTCTTCCCGAAGCCGATGGCCTTGTACCCACCGTTATTGGTCGGCTGCTTCTGCTTGACGATATCGGCTTCGATGGTCGCCGCCAAGTGGTTCGCCTGCCCGGTCAGATCGGCGGAGGTCTCATAGCTCACGCCATCTTTCTCAAAGTGCTCATTCCGGAGGTACGCCCACAGCACGGTGAACATACCCAGCTCATGCGCACGCTCGAATGCCTCCGAGATCTCCTCAATCTGCCGTCTGGATTCCGGGGAGCCAAAATAGACCGTTGCACCGACGGCCACGGCCCCCATCCCGAACGCCTGGTCCACAGAGCCGAAGAGCCGCTGATCATAGGTATTGGGATAGCTCAGAAGCTCATTGTGGTTGATCTTCACAATGAACGGGATTTTGTGGGCATACTTGCGGCTGACAGCCCCAAGCACGCCCAGGGTGGAGGCAACAGCGTTGCACTGGCCCTCGACGGCGAGTTTGACGATGTTCTCGGGGTCAAAGTACTCAGGGGCAGGCGCAAAGGACGCTCCGGCCGAGTGCTCGATCCCTTGATCTACCGGGAGTATGGATAGATACCCCGTCCCCCCGAGCCTGCCATGATTGAACGTGGTCTGGAAATTTCGCAAGACCACAGGCGATCTGTCCGAGACCGACATGACATCATCAATGAAAGTCGGTCCGGGCAGGTGCAGCTTGTCCCTCGATACGGTCCGGCACTCGTGACGGAGCAAACCGTCGGCCTCGGAGCCCAGAATCCTCACAATCTGATCGTTCATCGTTTCTCCTTCCCATTGTTACACATGTCTGATGAATCAAGCCCATACTCCCTCCTATTATTCTCTTTACGCGGCTGCACGGACGGGATGCAAAACTTCCGCGTAAGGAAAACACCTAAAGCCACAGAAACCAGATTGTGGAGACACCGTTTGCAGCGAATCCTGGTCTGTACCGTCCCCCCCCCAAACACACATCTACGAAGTGACGCCGTCACGCCAGCCAGCCAATAGTCAAGGTGGATGTTTCCAGGCAGCCGGCAATGTGAAATCGGGGACTTTGTCCAATATCGTCACAAGGTTCTAACAAGGGACCCGCGATTTTTCCTCGCACAAGATTAGGCATTCTACCTATTTTCCTCTTTGCCCGTTTAATGTACCTTCACCTTATATGATTCGCAGCAGGTCAACAAGCTGGGCGGGGAATCACATGACACACGGCAACGGGTCCAGACCCGTTTGGCGCAAGGAGTCGTACATGGACACTCTGGAGCAGCAGACGATAGAAGGTCAACTCCGGCAGTCGAATGGCGAACGGTTCTGCCCCGAGTGCGGGGCGATCATGACGGAAGCGGACCGGCTGGTCGAAGGCCGGACTCTGTTTGTGTGGTACACGTGTAGCAGGGTAGGTTGTAACGGACAGTGGCTCAGGAAATTCGCCAAAGATATGCAGAATGTCTGAACAATCCTCTTGACCAATCCTCGCATGCGTGGTAACTTGTGATTGCCAGTACCTGCGACGTTCGCAATTGAGAAGCATTTCAGTCGCAAATGAACCCGGTAGGCGACCAAAGGCGCATTTTATGACATGGATTGGTTTTAGGTCTACTAGCGCTAGGCAGGGAGGAATGACTCATGAAGACAAGGACGCTCATGCTCGGCTGGGAGTTCCCGCCGTTCATTAGCGGAGGACTCGGCACAGCCTGCTATGGGTTGACCAAGGCAATGGATCGCCTGGGCATGCCGGTGACCTTTGTCCTTCCGCGCGCCGTGCCGATTCGGTTCGTCGCAGGCCAGGAATCGCCATCGGGCATGGAGACATCCGAGTACTACCGAACCGGACTGCGTCATGTCCGCTTACGGCCTATCCCATCGACCCTGGTTCCATACACGCCCGGCGAATCCTATGGGGCGGCACATTGGCGTCATGCGAGAACCCAAGCGTCAATCGCGACGCTGGAAGCGCCTGAAGGACATCGTGCCATCTATGGCCCCGATATACGCGCAGAGGTCCAGCGATACGCTATTCAAGTGATGAAGGTGGCCGAGAGCGAAGAGTTCGATGTCGTCCATGCTCATGACTGGATGACGTTCCCGGCCGGCATCGCCGTGGCAACCGTGACGGGTAAGCCGCTGGTCGTGCAGGTGCACTCCACCGAGTTCGACCGCAGCGGAGAGCATGTGAACCAGTATGTCTATGACATCGAGCGTCAAGGCATGCATGCAGCCGCAGCCGTCATCGCGGTCAGTAACTATACACGAAATATCATCATCAGCCGCTACGGCGTGCCGCCGGAGAAGGTGGAGGTCGTATATAACGGTGTCGAATTCAACGGCCATGCGGAAACCTCTTCTTTTCCACGGGCGTGGCCGGACAAGACCGTCCTGTTTCTCGGCCGCGTAACGATGCAGAAAGGGCCCGAGTACTTTCTCTTCGCCGCCAAGAGAGTCCTGGAGAAAATGGACAACGTCAAATTCGTCATGGCGGGCGACGGCGACATGCTCTATCGAAGCATCGAGCTGGCGGCGAACCTCGGCATCGGCCATAAGGTCTTCTTCACCCGATTCCTGCGAGGCGACGACGTCGATCGGGCCTACCAGATGGCCGACCTGTACGTAATGCCCTCCGTTTCCGAGCCGTTCGGCATCGCTCCTCTGGAAGCCCTGCAGCACAATGTGCCCGTGCTGGTGAGTAAGACGAGCGGCATCGCGGAGACATTCCGTAACGCCCTGAAGGTCGATTTCTGGGATATCAACGAAATGGCCAACAAGATGGTGGCCGTCCTGCGATACCCGCCTCTACAGGAGATGCTGCGCGTCGAAGGCCGGAAAGAGGCGCTGCGATTCCGCTGGGAGGACTCAGCGGCAAGAGTCGGCGACGTTTATCATAAGGCCATGAGCATGATGTAAGCGTTTCATGGTGTGGAGGCATTGATGGCGTCTGTTTGTTTCTACTTCCAGGTGCATCAGCCGTACAGGCTCAGGCACTACACCATCTTCGACACCGGAAACGATTACTTCGACACTCACAAGAACGCGGAAATCTGCAGAAAGGTCGCCAAGAAATGCTACCTGCCTGCGAACAGGTTGTTTCTCGATCTGATCCGCCAGCACCGCGGCCAGTTCAAGATCAGCTACAGTATCACGGGCGTCCTGCTGGAGCAGTTGAGAGAGTACGCCCCCAAGGTGCTGGACAGTTTCCATGAGCTTGCCGACACGGGATGTGTCGAGTTCCTGTGCGAAACCTATCACCACAGCCTCAGCTACCTGTATTCACCCCGCGAATTTGCCGAGCAGGTCCAGGCCCACAGGCAACTGATGTATGATCTGTTCGGCCAAACGCCTCGCGTGTTCCGAAACACCGAGCTGATCTACAACAACTCCATCGCGCAGGCCGTCGAGCGAATCGGGGGATTCGATGCAATTCTGGCGGAAGGAGCCGACCACATCCTCGGGTATCGAAGCCCCAATTACGTCTACAGGCCCCCAAACTGTTCCAAGCTGAAGCTGCTGTTGAAGAACTATCGGCTCAGCGATGACATCGCGTTCCGCTTCTCCAACCGGGGTTGGAGCGAATGGCCGTTGGGCGCGGACAAGTTCGCCCAGTGGGTAAACACGGTCAATGGCAACGGCTACGTGGTCAACCTGTTCATCGACTACGAGACCTTCGGCGAGCATCAATGGGAGGACACCGGCATCTTCGAGTTCCTCCGGCACTTGCCCGTCGAGGTCCTCAAGCATCCGGACAACGACTTCAAGACGCCGAGTGAAGTGGCTGCCGCCTATGAGGCCGTCGATACGGTCGATGTGCCCTACTACGTCAGTTGGGCCGATATCGAGCGGGACCTCTCCGCATGGCTGGGCAACGCCATGCAGCATAGCGCGATCAGAGAGCTGTACCGGCTCGAGTCCACAGTGAAGGCGTCCGACGATCCGGACATCGTGGACCGTTGGCGGAAGCTGCAGACGTCCGACCATCTGTACTACATGTGCACGAAGTGGTTTGCCGACGGCGACGTGCACAAGTACTTCAATCCGTACGATTCACCCTACGATTCGTACATCAACTACATGAACATCCTTGATAACCTGAGAACTTGTTGTTCAGCCCTGACGCCTGCCGGCGCCGCCTGAGGGTGCACACAATCATAATCTGCCCCTGGCGATCCCGGTTTTCTGCACGTTCGCCCTGCTCCTGCTTGTCCACCGCGGCATCGAGACGTATATTATCGCCCCCTGTCCCCGCGCAGTCACGATGGCGCTTGCTTTTGTGGCAGGTCCCCGGTACAATATAGGGAGATAAAGGCGGCTCTTCCGTGATGACGCCTTTTCGCTTCACGGGGGTGGAGAGAACGGATAATGGGAGGAGCATGCAGTCTCGGCCGCGAGGGCAAACGTAATCCGTTGGGGCCGGCGCACGTTCACGACGATGAATCGAAGATCGTTCCTGAAAACTATAGGCTCGGCAGGCGCCTTTCTTCTGGCGGGTGACAGCGCCCCCGCACGGTCGTTATTTGTCCTCGGCGTGGAAGACTCTTCGCGGATCTCGGACATCGAATGGGTCCTGTATGAGACCGGCCGCCAGCAGCCGGACAGCCAGCCGGAGCGCCGGTGTGCCGTCCGCGTCACCGGTGCGAGCGGAGTGCAAGGCTGGGCCGATTTCACAGGCTCGACAATGCCCGACCGCGCCGGTATCGAACTCATCAGGAGCATCGTGCTCGGGCGAAGCACCGCCGAGCACAACGCCATCTGGCGTCAGCTCTATGAGCAGAGCGTCCCGCTCGGCGTGCTGGCAGCCGTGGATGTCGCCCTCTGGGACCTGCGCGGGCGGCTGGAAGGGAAACCGACCCATGCCCTGCTTGGGACACGCAGGCAGGATGTCCCGGTATACGCGAGCACGGGTTTCAATCTCGGCGACCCGGAGGCATACGCGGCATATGCGGTGACATGCAAGGAGAAAGGCGTCCCCGCCTGCAAGGTCCAGCCGTATGTCGGGTCCCCTGACCGGGACATCGCCGTGTACAAGGCTGTTCGCGATGCTGTCGGGCCGGATTATCCATGCATGGCCGGCGGCTCACGCACGTACACGTTCGATGAGGCCCTGCGAGTCGGGCGGCTTCTTGATGATCTCGCGTACAGATGGTATGAATCCCCGATGCCCGAGGACGACGGATGGCGGGACCGGTACGCTTCACTGGCCGCACAGGTGAGGACGCCGATCTGCACGCCGGCCGCAAACCCGGATTCCTATCCCGCCCGTGTCCTTTGGATCGCAGCCAAAGCCTGTGACATCGCCTGCATGGATGCCCTCCACGGAGGCCTCACAGCCTGCATCGAGCTGGCCTCGGCCTGCGAAGCCGCTGGAATCCCACTTGAGCTTCCCAATATCGGCCTCGACAGTTATCCCCACCTTCAACTCATCGCCGCCACGGCACCGTCGTTGATCGAATACTTCGAATTCCCCTCGTCCTCACGGGAGCCTTACGTCCTGCCCGGCAGGACCACTCCGGAGCCCACCTGCGACGAGCACGGCCGAGTGACAATCCCCCAAACCCCCGGCATGGGCATCGAGCTCGACTGGAGATACATCTTCACTCACCGAGTAGCCTGAATCCACTGGTTTCGCCAGTGCCCAGGATGTAGAGCAGTCTCACCATCAAGTATCTTCAAGAGTGTCGCTGAGGACGCCACGACTCAACCGGTACAGGAACGAATCCCGCGACATGCCCGACAAGGCCTTGCTCATCGACGTCCGTGGAACTCATGTGAACGCGCGATACAATCTCTATTCCTTCTTCTGAGGAGTGGTGTCCTTCTGCTCAATTTGTTTTCGGGCGTGGGCCAGCGAGTTTCTAATGGCCTGCCGCGTGAGGCTGGTGAGCTTAGATGCGTGAGGTGAGCGCGCAATCGCCTCGAGAATACGAATCTGCGACTCCGGCTTCATGTGGCTCATGGCGCACTCTGCGACTCTCCTGAGGACAATTGGGGCCGGCTCCGATTCCACCACCTGAAGAAGGACCGCTTCAGGGTCATATCCCTTGGCCTTGAGCGTGGCTTCATCAATTTTGCGGATTTTCGCGAGAACCACGATAGCCAGCAGGCGCCCAGGCCCACGCGTGTTCTGCAGAGCGGCCTGCGCCGCCATGTCATATCCGCTGCTGTCGCCGAAGTCCGCCAGAACCTCAGTAGCCTCCAAAGCATCGTAGAACCGCTGCTCTTTCGACTGCGGGAACAGACGCTTCGGCTGGCCGTTCGTGTCTTTGCTTTCTGATGAATCTCCCTTTTGCTCCGGACTCGCCAGTTCTACCATGTCCTTTCGCATCCTCTCCAAGCCGCTGTTGTTGCCCAGGACACCCAGCATTCTTGCGGCTGTGCAGCGGACAAGCGACCATGGGTCATTGAGAGCCCGCATGAGTATGGGAATAGCTTGCTGACCATGCCGGTGGGTAAGGACGACCAAAGCATCTTGGCGGACCCCATTACTGGCATCCGTCGCTGCAATCCGCAGCTTGTCGATATCATTAACGTCGTACCCCTTTCGACGCACGTTTCCTTCAGCGAAGGCAATCGAATCTCGTGAAAGCAGCCGCCCAGGCCCTTCCGCTGGGTCGAAGGTCGGGCCTCCCACACACATAGCCGGCCACAGGTAAAGAATAAAGAAGATCGGAAATTTGGCTCTGTTCATCGTTGTGCGATTCATTCCTTCTTCTGAGGAGCGCTGTCCTTCTTCTGCTCAACTTGTTTTCGGGCGTGGGTCAGGCTATTTCTTATGGCCTGCCGTTGAAGGCTGGTTAGCTTGGATGCGCGAGGTGAGCGCTCGACCGCATCGAGAATCCGAATCTTCGCCTCCAGCTTCATGTGGCTCATCGCGCAGTTGGCCACCATGCCGAGGACGCTTGGCTCCTTATCTGATTCGACCACCTGAAGAAGGACAGCCTCAGGATCATAACCCTTGGCCTTCAATGTGTCTTCATCGATTCTGCTGATCTTCGCGAGCACCACGACAGCCGGTATGCGCACAGGCCCATACCTGCTCTGCAGAGCGGCCTGCGCCGCCAGCTCATACCCGCTGCTGTCGCCGAATTCCGCCAGGACCTCAGCCGCCTCCAAAGCATCGTACAGGCGGTGATCTTTCGACTGCGGGGTCAGACGTCTCGGCTGGCCGTTCCTGTCTTCGCCTTTTGAAGGACCTTCCTTCTGCTCCGGAATTGTGAGCTCCACCATATCCTCTCGCATCCTGCCCAAGCCACTGTTGTTGCCCAAGACACCCAGCATTCTTGCGGCCGTGCATCGAACAAGCGACCATGGGTCATCGAGAGCCCGCACGAGTATGGGGATAGCTTCCTGACCGTGCCTGTGGGTAGCGACGATCAAAGCGTCTTGGCGGACCCCTATACTGGCATCCGTCGCTGCAAGCCGCAGCTTGTTGATATCGTTAACATCATACCCTTTCCTACGTACCGTCCCTTCGGCGAAGAAAACCCGATCATGTGCCAAGAGCCGATTAGGCCCTTCTGCCGGGTCGAATGTCGGCTGTCCCACACACATAACCGGCCACAGACAGAGAATGAAGAAGATCGCAAATGAGGCTCCGTTCATCGTTGTGTGATTCATACGAACCTCTCATCAAAGATTACCATACGAACAATCAACACCCGGACTCTTATTGACAAGCCGGACATGCCGCCCAACTCTGGCTCTGTGCATGACTGCATATCTGGCCTGCAAGAGTCTCGAAACACGGCCTGGCGGCATCTACTGCCCCGCCTTCCCCGCTGGCACGCATACGATCATATGCGCGCCGCATTGCGGCGTCGACATCGTTCTGCAGTTGCTCCATGTACATAGCTTCCACTGCTTGACACGTCGTGCTGTTTGGATTGGTGCAATTGATCGGCTCGGTTGGCAGCCCGTCACGGACAAACTTCTCTTCGCCGGTGTTGGGGTCGTCGATATCTTCTCGGAATTCGGCCATGTGGTAAGCTTCGTGGATACCAGCGCATGCGTAGCTCGTGTACTTTCCGAGCCCGACACAGGCACATCCCGTCCCATTCTTCATTGAATTCACAATATCACAGTAGTTGCCTTCTGTCAAGTCAGAGTCGCTGCCGCTGGAAATATCAATAGCGTCAGAACACACTCCCGACTCGACATCCCAGACGATGAATATGTCAAATACCCAAGTGCAGTCGTCATAGACAGCATCGATGTGGCCCTCTGTGGGCGGCTCAATGGGAAGAGTGCAGCCGCACCGTTCTGGGCCGGGCTGTTGACAACACGTCAACGCATCAACCTCGCGGAGGAGAAGCTCGACACTCGCCTGGCCTTGCCGGCAGCCGGTGGGCAAGACCACCTGGATGGGAGCTGCGAACAGCTTCGGATTATCATTGCGGTCGCTGTGGCCGTAGCAGGCCGCATAGGACGGATCGGGCACATCATCAACCTCAAGTTGAATGTCGACGGTTTGGATGCAGGGCGGCGCCTGCCAGTCTCGCAGCATAAAGCCCTGCTCCGATAGCCATACTCCGACCGGCGGAGAGGTACTCCAGGTATAGGTGACCGAATCTCTCGGAAACTGCTCATTACCCCAGCCGGAGGCCCAGTGATCGTAGTCGTTGACATCCGCCGTAAACCTCACCTCGTCACAGATCGCACACGTCGTGGGCACATAGATCTTGCCCTTTATCACTGCACCGTCATCCCAGCACCAGCAAGAGACGCAGCAGCCATCCACACACATCCAACATGAGCCGCAGTTGGGCGCGACCTCGCATTCGCACACCCAGACTCCGTTCTCGCACCAACAGCAATAGGGATCGCCGGGCGGATCGCCCCAGCATCCATACCCACCGGCACGATCCACACACAGTGCGCTAAAGAGCATCCAACACGCACCCACGGTAAACACGGTCCGTTTTCCGCTCATTTGTCCACCTCCTGTTTTTCCGGTGTCTTGGTCTGCGCCTTGAGGAATTGAACCCGCGGGTCCTCTGGACCGGCCAGCTTCAATAAGCGAGTGCGCACTTGTTCGGCCGCCTCAGGTTGGTCCAGCTTCTCGTAGACCGAGGCCAGATGGAACATCGCGTCATGAACCACCTCCGGGCGGAGTAGCCATTCACGAGGCGCGGCAAAAAAACATTTTTGAAGCGGTAATTTTGGAGTAGCGCGAAGCTGGGCAAGCTGGTATATCCTCGTCTATGGTAG